>Ga0209810_1000380_pt1 | contig 103199 bp, 84 predicted proteins | sample Coa_R1_7_FD_187159 | JGI IMG/M metagenome (GOLD analysis project Ga0209810, IMG submission 187159) | Surface soil microbial communities from Centralia Pennsylvania, which are recovering from an underground coalmine fire - Coalmine... | ecosystem: Environmental > Terrestrial > Soil >... | reverse complement strand
GCAGGCCGTCGAGCGGCCAGCGAGCTAGGCCCTCCTCGGAGCGGCACCGGAGGCACTCTGAACATCCCGGCGGTCTCCTTACGATTCCTTCCGTGTCCCCGGTCCTTCCGAGGGTACACTAGTGAGCGTGCCCGCCGTTCCGGGGTCGCCAAGCTCGCCGCGCGAGGCGCGGACGGGAGGAGTGCCCGAGCCCGCTGGCTGCTCCGGCAGCGGAGCGGTGCCGGAGCCGCGTGCCCGGTCGGCCGGGGTCGCGGGGGCCGGCCCCTCGCTTCCTGTCGAGGCGGGGATTCGACGGGAGGGCGCGCTGTTGCGCCCGACGGGGCCGAGGCCTTCGGGCCCGCCGGGCGCCTTCGGCGAACGCCGGCGATGCGGCGGCAGGCATCGCGCGGGCGGGGCGGGCGGGCTCGCGCGCGCGCTCGCGGGCATCCTCCTCTGCGCGCTCGCCCTGGCCGGCCCCGGCGCCGGCGGGGGGGCGGCGCAGCCATCGACCCCGGGCCAGCCCTCCGCCCCGGCTCCGAGCCAACCGGCGCAGCAGCCGTCCGCGCCCCCGGGCCAGCCGCCGCCCGGAGGGCAGCCGTTTGTCCCCCAGCCCGGTGCGCCGCCGCAGACGCTGCCGCCGCAGAAGGTGGCCGAAGTGGTGGTCCGTGGCAACGAGCACATCCCCGCGGAGCAGATCCTCGCCGCCGTCTCGACCAAGGTGAACGATCCGCTCAGCGAGGACAAGCTCCGGAACGACGTGCAGTCCATCCTGAACCTGGGGTACTTTGCCGACGCCGTCGTCCGGATCGAGCCGCTGCAGGAGGGCGTCCGTGTCGTGTTCCTGGTCGTGGAGAACCCGGTCGTCGCGTCGGTGGCCGTCGAGGGCAACACGGTCGTGCCCACCCCGGACATCGAGAAGGCGCTCGGCGTGTCCCCTGGCCAGGTGCTCAACACGGTCGCGCTGCGCAACGGCGCGCGCGCCGTCGAGAAGCTGTATCAGGACCGCGGCTACGTGCTCGCTCGGGTCGCCGACGTGAACGTCAGCCCGGAGGGCGCCCTCAGCGTGCGGCTCGCGGAGGGGCGCATCGAGGCGATCAAGATCGAGGGGCTGCACAAGACCAAGGACTACGTCGTCCGGCGCGAGCTCCTCTTCAAGCCCGGGGACGTGTTCAACGCCAACGTCGTCAACCAGAGCCTCCGCCGGCTCTTCGACCTGCAGTACTTCTCGGACGTCAGGGCGCAGCCCGGGCCGGGCACCCAGCCCGATACCGTGGACGTGACCGTGGTCGCCACCGAGCAGCGCACGGCGATGGTGAGCTTCGGCGTCGGGTACGCCACGGTGACGGGGTTCCAGGGGCTGGTCGGCGTCCGGGACATCGACTTCGGCGGCAACGGCCAGACGGTCGCCGCCCAGTACAACAGCACCACCCTCAACGGCAACAACTTCACGCTGTCGTTCCACGAGCCGTACTTCGAGGGCACGAAGACCGTCCTCGACGTGCTGGCGTTCAACCAAACGACGATCCCCACCGACTACTCGCTCGGGCTGTCCAACGCGTTCCAGTACAACATGTACCAGGCGGGCGGGCAGGTGACGTTCACCTCCCCGATCGGAGCGGTCCGCTACCTGACGTACGGCGGGAAGAGCGTGAGCACGACGTTCGGGTCGCCCAGCGTGGGCACGGCGCCGCCACCCGGCTTCCCGTTCACGCCGGGCACCGTGAACGCGCTGCTCCTCGGGGGCATCCAGGACACCCGGAACGACGTTGCGCTGCCGACGAGCGGGGAGCGCATCGCGCTCACCACGGAGCTCGCGACGCAGGCGCTCGGCGGGGCGTTCACGTTCCAAAAGTACGAGCTGGACTACCAGCGCTTCTTCCCGACCGGCGGGGACAGCACGGTTGTGGCGCATGTGCACCTGGGCACCGCCAGCACCGCGCTGCCGATCCAGGAGCAGTTCTACCTCGGCGGCCAGACCTCGCTGCGCGGCTTCGCCGCCGGCCGGTTTCGCGGAGACCAGATGGTGCTGGTGACCGGGGAGTACCGGTTTCCGCTGAGCAACCTCCCGTTCCTGAAGCGCTTCACGGGCATCCAGGGGATCGTGTTCGTCGACGCCGGCGACACCCAGCCGAAGGGCTCGGGGCTGTCGTTCCACCTGCACACCGACGCGGGCATCGGCATCGCGGTCAAGACGCCGATCGGGCCGTTCCGCCTGGACTACGGCGTCAGCAACGAGGGAGGGCAGTTGTGGGTCTCCACCGGGGCCGTGTTCTGATCCCGCCCCGGCCGCGGACCGCCCCCCGCGGGGAGCCCGGGTCGGGACGGCGCGGGACCCCGCGCGGGGGCGGCGGCGCCGCGCGATTTGCCGGGAACCGACGATCCTGCTAATCTCGTTGGGGCAGAGGGGAGACCGCTCTGCCCCGGCGCTCCCGGAGGGAAGACGGACCAGGACGCGGGGGGCCCCAGAGGCGGGAAGGGAGAGCGAGGATGATGCGGTGGAACGTGCGGACACTGGGCATCGCGGTGGGGGTGATCGTCGTCCTGGCCGCGGCCGGCTACATCGCCGCCCGATCGGGCCCCGCGCTCGGGCAGTCGCTCACGATCGGATACGTGGACATGGGGCGCGCGCTGAACGCGCATCCCGGCAAGGCGGCCGCCGAGACCGCCCTCCGCGACTACGCCCAGGCGCAGATCGCGGACGCCCAGCAAAAGATGAAGAACATGACCGCGGCGCAGCGGCAGGACCTGCAGCGCCAGGTAGACCAGGCGATCTTCAAGAAGCGGGCGGAGCTGCTCGGCGGTCTCGATCGGGACATCCGGGCGGCGATTCAAAAGGTCGCCCGGCAGCAGGGCGTCAGCATCGTGCTGAGCCGCGACGTCGTGCTCTACGGCGGCGTCGATCTGACCGATCAGGTGGTCAAGGCGATCAGTGGGAAGTAGGCACGCCATGCGGCGCCGCGTCGGTCCCGGCGCGGCCGCCACCCGCGTGTGGGCGCAGGCGATCGCCGCCGCCCTCCTCCTCGCCGGATGCCAGGCGCGGGGGCCCGCGGGGGAGGCCCCGCCGCCCCCGTCCTCGACGCCCGCCGTCAGGCTGCCGCCGCCTGCCGTCCCCTCGCCCACCGCGGGCCAGGGCGGCCCGCGCATCGCTGTCGTCGACATCGCGCGGGCCAGCCGCGCGCACCCGCGGTGGCCCGAGCTCGCATCGCTCGACCAGCGGATCGCCGACCTCCAGGCGCAGCTGTCCGTGCCCCCCTCGGTGCCGTTCCAGCCGCCCCGGATCGATCTCGCCCCTCAAATGAAGGCCGAGGCGGAGCGCGAGGTCGCGCAGCTGCGGCCGGAGTTCCGGCGGGAGTTCCAGCAGCAGGCCCAGGCCCTTCGGGACGCCGCGCGCCGTGAGCTGGAAGCCTACGCGGCCAAGGTGCGCGCCGACCAGCAGGCCCAATTCGACGCCAGGCGAGCCGAACTGGAGGCGCAGGCCCGCAAGGCGGTGGCGGATAAACAGCAGGAGCTCGCCACGGACAACGAGCAGTTCGAGCAGCAGACGATGCAGCAGTACCGGCTCCCGCTGCTCAACCTCCGCCTCAAGCTGGAGGACGTCCAGCAGACCGACAAGCAGCAGGTGGACCGCCTGACCGCCCAGATGCAGGCGCTCACCAAGGAGCGGGACGACAAGATCGCCGCGCACGAGAAGGCCAACCAGCAGGCGCTCCAGGACTTCCAGAAGCAGCAGGGCCAGGCGTACACCCAGGCTCTGCAGGACCTCCAGCGGCAGCTCTCCACGCAGGGCCAGGCGCTGATCGACGAGAGATCGGGCGAGATCAACGCGCGCCTGCGGACCCACCTCCAGGCGCAGCAGGAGGAGCTCAACCGGCAGCTCAACGAGCGGCTGCAGACGCGGCTCAAAGCGCGGGAGGAGACGCTGGTCGCCAGCGCCCGCGAGCAGCTCACGCGCGCGCAGGAGCAGGCGCAGGCGGCCGCGCGCGCCCGCGTGCAGGCGCTGCGGGCGCAGCTCGTCGCGGCCGAGCAGCAGCGCTCCCGGCTCCTCAGTAGCATCCTCGCCGACGTGAGGGTCGAGGCCGCCGCGCTCGCCCAGCAGCACGGCTACGACCTGGTCCTCACGCAGACGCTGGCGGCAGCCGATGCGGTCGACGTGACCGACGAGCTCGTGGCCCGGCTCAGGCGGTAGCGGGGGCGGAGATGGGACGCCTCGGGGGGGCGGTCCTGGGCTTCGCCGCGCTGGTCCTCGCGGCGGGATGCGGCCAGCCGGTGGGCATGGTGGACACGCAGCGGGTGCTCAACGAGAGCCTCAAGGCGCTGCAGTACCAGAAGCAGCTCGACGACCGGGAAAAGCAGATGGCGGCCGAGCTCGCGGTGCTGGCGCCCCAGGTCAGCAAAGCCGAGCTGGCCGCCCGGCGGGCGCGGCTGCTCACCGAGCTGGGTCAGATGAAGCAACAGCTCGAGGGCCAACTGAACCAGCAGCTCAGTCAGGTCGCGATGCAGGTGGCGAAGGAGGACGGGCTCCGCCTCGTCCTGGTCAAGGGCCCGATCCTCCTCGGCGGCCGCGACATCACCCAGCAGGTCATCGACAGGCTGAAATAGTAGAACATAAATCTTGTGCCCATGCGGCTGGACGACCTGGCCCGGAGCATCGGGGGGCGGCTCGTCGGCGATCCCGCCGTCGAGGTCAGCCGCGTGGCGGCCCCCGGGGATGCGGGGCCGGGCGATCTTGTCGTGCTCGCGGACCCGCGCCGCCTGGGCGAAGTGGAGGCGCGCGCCACCGCCGTGATCCTCGCCGCCGACGCGCCGCCGACCAGGCTGCCGGCGATCCGGGTGGCGAGCGTCCGGCTCGCCCTGGCCCGCGCGCTGCGGCTGCTCGCGCCTCCGAGGTCGCCCGCGCCGGGGATCCACGCAACGTCCGTGGTGGCCGAGCGGGCCCGGCTGGGCGCCGACGTCTACCTGGGGCCCTACGTCGTGGTCGGAGCCGGCGCGGAGCTGGGTGACCGGGTGCAGGTGCACGCCCACAGCGTCATCGAGGACGGCGTGCGGATCGGCCCGGACTCCGTGCTCCACCCGCATGTTACCGTGCGCTGGGGCTGCGTGCTCGGCGCGCGCGTGATCCTCCAATCCGGCGCGGTGATCGGCAGCGACGGCTTCGGGTACGCCCAGGACGAGGCGCGCCACCACATCCCGATCCCGCAGGTGGGGATCGTCGTGCTCGACGACGACGTGGAGGTCGGGGCCAACTCTGCGGTCGACCGGGCCACGCTCGGGGCCACACGGATCGGACGCGGGACCAAGCTCGACAACTACGTGCACGTCGGCCACAACGTCGAGATCGGCGAGGACGTGGCGATCGCGGCCGCCTGCTTCATCGCCGGCAGCGTCCGGATCGGCCACCGGGTGCTCATGGGCGGGATGAGCGGCGTGGCGGATCACCTGACGATCGGGGACGATGCGGTGGTGCTGGGCGACACGGCGGTGACGCGGGATGTCCCGGCGGGTGCCATCGTCGCCGGGCGGCCGGCGCGGCCGCGCATGGAGCAGCGCCGCTCCGCCGCGGCCGCCCTCCGGCTCCCCGAGGTGCTCCGCCAGCTCCAGGATCTCCGCCGGCGCGTCGCGCGCCTGGAGCGGGGATCGTAGGCGGCGTGGAGGAGGGCGCGCAGCGGACGATCGCCGCCCCGGCCCGCCTCCGCGGCATCGGCCTGCACACCGGCCGGCCCGTGGAGATGACGCTCCGCCCGGCCCCGGAGGGCACGGGCATCGTGTTCCGGCGCGAGGGGGGCCCCGCGATCCCGGCCGCGCTCGAGGCGGTGACCGGAACCGCGCACTGCGTGACCCTCGGCGGGCCCGAGGGCGTCCACACGGTGGAGCATCTGCTCTCGGCCGCCTGGGGGATCGGCGTGGACAACCTGGACGTCGAGCTCTCGGACGCGGAGGTCCCGGGCATGGACGGCAGCGCGCTGCCCTTCGTCCGGGCGCTGCGCGCGGCGGGGCTCCGGGCCCAGGCCTCCCCGCGGCGGGTGCTCCAGGTGCGGGAGCCGGTGTGGGTGGGCCGCGACGGCGCGTGGGCGGTGGCGCTGCCGGCGGCCGCGTTCCGCGCGGCGTGCATCGTGACGCTGGAGGCGCCCGGGCCCGGCGATCAGGCGGCCACCTACGATCCGCTGCGGGACTCCTACGAGGAGACGATCGCGCCGGCGCGAACGTGGGGGTATGAGCGCGACGTGGAGGCGCTCCGGGCGCGCGGGCTGGCGCTCGGCGCGTCGCTCGACAACACGCTCGTGGTCGGCGGATCCGGCTTCGTGAACCGGCCCCGGTTCGCCAACGAGCCCGCGCGGCACAAGTTGCTGGACGTGCTCGGCGACCTGGCGCTGCTGGGGCGGGCGATCCGCGGCGCCATCATCGCGGTGCGGGCCGGCCACGCCCTGCACGTCGCGCTGGCGCGGGCCCTGAGCGAACAGGAGGGATGACCGTGGCGGAGGGCTCCGGCCGGACACCCCTGGGGCCGATGGAGATCGAGCAGATCATGGCTCGGATTCCGCACCGGTACCCCTTCCTGCTCGTGGACCGCATCCTGGAGCTGGAGCCCGGCCGGCGGATCGTCGGGCTGAAGAACGTGTCGGCCAACGAGCCGTTCTTCCTCGGCCACTTCCCCGAGTACCCGGTGATGCCGGGCGTGCTCGTGATCGAGGCGATGGCGCAGGTGGGCGGCGTGCTCGCGTCCTTCCTGCCCGGCACCGAGGGGCACCTGGCGTACTTCGCCTCGATCGATCGTTGCCGGTTCCGGCGTCCCGTCCGGCCCGGCGATCAGCTGCTCACCGAGGTCGTCGTGATCAAGGTGCGCGAGCGCGTCGGCAAGATGCAGGCGACGGGCCGGGTCGACGGCGCCGTCGTCGCGGACGGGGTGTTCACGTACTCGCTGGTGAGCCTCGCCGAGGCCGACAAGATGCTGAGCGACGGACGGATCGTCAGGCGGGGGGAGGCGGCGCGTGGCCAGCGCTGACCCGCTCGCCCGCCGGCGCGACGCGGCCTGCCAGATCCACCCCACCGCGGTGGTCTCGCCGCGGGCCGCGCTCGGCTCCGGCGTGCGTGTCGAGGCGTACGCGGTGATCCGGGATCACGTCGTGGTCGGCGACGGGACCTGGATCGGGCCCCACGTCGTGATCGAGGAGTGGACGTCGCTCGGCCGGGACTGCCGGGTGCACCCCGGGGCGGTCCTCGGCGGCGTCCCGCAGGATCGACACTTCCGCGGGGAGCGCAGCTACCTGCGCATCGGCGACCGCGTGGTCCTGAGGGAGTACGTCTCGGTGAGCCGGGCCACCGGCGAAGAGGCGGCCACCGTCGTCGGCGACGACACGCAGATCCTCGCGTACTCGCACGCCGGCCACAACTGCCAGATCGGGCGGGCGGTGCTGATCACCAACGGATGCCAGCTCGGCGGACACGTGGTCGTCGAGGACCGTGCGGTGCTCGGCGGAATGGTGGGCGTCCTCCAGTTCGTGCACATCGGCACGCTCGCGATGGTCGGCGGCCTGACGCGCATCGTGCAGGACATCCTGCCGTACATGCTGGTGTCGGGCAGCCCGCCCCGCGCCGTCTCCGTGAACCGGGTCGGCCTCGAGCGCGCCGGCGTCCCCGGCGAGACGCAGGAGAAGCTGCGGCGCGCGCACCGGCTCCTCGTCCGGTCGGGGCTGGACGTCTCGCGCGCCGTCGCGCGCATCCAAGCGGAGATCCCGCCCTGCCCGGAGATCGAGCATCTCCTCGCGTTCATTCGCGGGAGCCAGTCGCGGGGAACGGGGATCGCGCGGTGACGTCTCCCGTGGGGCTCATCGCCGGCCGGGGCGCCCTGCCGGTCGCGATCGCCGAGGGCGCGCGCCGGGCGGGGCGGTCGGTCGTCTGCGTGAGCGTTCAGGACGCCGACGCCCGTCTCGCCGCGCTCAGCGAGGCCTCGTACACGGTCGCCCCGGGCGAGCTGGGCGCGATGATCGCCGCGCTGCGGCGCCACGATGTCCGTGAAGTGCTGCTCGCCGGCAAGGTCGACAAGCTCGCGGCCCTCCGCGTCGCGCGCCTCGACGCAGAGGGGGCCAGGGCGGCACGCCGCATGGCCGACCTCCGGGACGCCAGCATCCTCGACGTGCTCGTCCGGGCGCTGGAGGAGGCCGGATTACAGGTCGGCGAGCAGGCGCGCTACATCGGCGACCTCCTCCCGGCCGCCGGCGTGGTGGGCCGGCGGCCGCCGTCGCCGGAGGAGTCCGAGGACATCCGGCTCGGCCTCCGGATCGCGGGCGGGATGGCCGGGCTCGACGTCGGCCAAGCCGTGGCGGTGCACCGCGGCGTGGTCCTCGCCGTGGAGGCCGCCGAGGGCACCGACGCGATGATCCGGCGCGCCGGGCGCCTCGCCGGGCGCTGCGTCGTCGTCAAGGTGAGCCGGCCAGATCAGGACCCGCGCTACGATCTGCCGGTGGTCGGGCCGCAGACGATCGACGTGCTCGCCGCATCCGGCGGCACGGCGCTGGCGGTCGAAGCGGGGCGCACGGTCCTCGTGGAGCGCGGGCGCTGCGTTGCCGCTGCCGACGCCGCCGGCATCGCGGTCGTAGCGGTCCCGCCCCAGGCCCTCCGCAGTGCGTGAGCCGCTTCGGCTCGGCGTCGGGGCCGCCGCGGTCGCGCTGGCAGGAGCCGCGGCCTACACGCTCGGCGCGCATGCCGTGGCGGAGGGGCTCGGCATCGGGGTGGTGAAGCGCGGCCCCGCCCGTCCGATGGTGGCGCTCACGTTCGACGACGGGCCCGATCCCGCGCACACGCCGCGCATCCTGGACGCGCTCGCCTCGGCCGGGGTGCACGCGACTTTCTTCATGGTCGGGCGCAAGGTCGACGCCGCGCCCGCCGTCGCGCGCGCGGTCGCCTCTGGCGGCCACGACCTGGGCAACCACACCTACCGGCACCGGCACCTGTGGACGCTGTCCCCCGCGGCCACCATCGCCGAGGTCGACCGGGGCGCCGCCGCGGTCGCCGGCGCCACGGGGGTCACCCCCCGGTACTTCCGGCCGCCGTGGGGCACGTTCAACTGGGCCGCGTACGTCCGGGCCGCGCAGATCGGCGAGGAACGGGTGTTGTGGTCCGTGCGTCCCGAAGGGTTGCTCGTCGCCGCCCCGGCGGCCCGCATGGTCACACATGTGGTCCGGAGGGCCCATCCCGGCGCGATCGTCAGCCTGCACGACAGTAGGGGCCACCCCTCCACGCCGGAGGAGACCTGCGCCGCACTGCCGGGCATGGTCGCGGGACTCCGGGCGCGCGGCTTCGAGATCGTCCCGCTCCGGGTGCTGCTCGGCGGTGCCCCGTAGCGCAGCGGGGCAGCGGTTCCGCGGCGGGGACGCGAGGGCGTGGGGTGTGTCCTGCCCGCTCCTCGGATGCACGCGCAGCATGGTCGAAAAGCAGGGTCCCGCGTGTCCGCGACGAATAGGCGAAGCGAACCGAGCATCGATCACCCCCGCACGCTGGCTGGAGGCCAGGGCCGCGCGTGCCCTCCGCGGCGCCGAGTGCACGTTACGCGTGTAGAGGAAGGTGGTGAACGGGTGACCGTTCCATTTCGGGAGAAGATCGCCGTCGCGGCCTACGTGCTCAGGAACCGGCTGCGGGGCCGGGAGAAGTTCCCGCTCGTGCTGCAGCTCGAGCCGCTGTTCCGCTGCAACCTCGCCTGCGCGGGATGCGGCAAGATCCAGCACCCGGAAGAGGTCCTCGCGCGCCGCCTCAGCGTCCAGGAGTGCATCGCCGCGGTCGAGGAGTGTGGCGCCCCGCTGGTCTCCATCGCCGGCGGGGAACCGCTGATCCACCCGGAGATCCACCTGATCGTGCAGGAGCTGGTCCGGCGGCGGAAGTTCGTCTACCTGAACACCAATACGCTGCTGATGCGGCGGAAGCTGGACCTCTTCACGCCGTCCGTGTACTTCGCGTGGTCGATCCACCTCGACGGCCTGCGGGAGCGGCACGATCAGTCGGTCTGCCGGTCCGGCGTCTTCGACATCGCGGTCGCGGCGATCCGCGAGGCGCAGCGCCGCGGCTTCCGCGTCACGACGAACACGACCTTCTTCGCGCAGGACGACGCGGCGTCCATCCGCGCGGCGCTCGACTTCATCAACGACGAGCTGGGGGTCGACTGCATGCAGATCGCGCCGGGGTACGCCTACGAGAAGGCCCCGGACCAGCAGTACTTCCTCGGCGTGGAGCGCACGCGCGCCATTTTCCGGGAGGCGTTCACGGGGGGACGCCGCAAGAAGTGGCGGCTGAACCACACCCCCCTCTACCTGGACTTCCTCGAGGGCAAGGTCGACTTCGCCTGCACCGCGTGGGGGATCCCCTCCTACTCGGTGTTCGGCTGGCAGCGGCCGTGCTATCTCATGGCCGACGCGCCCTACGCGAAGACCTACCGGGAGCTGGTCGAGGAGACCGACTGGTCGCGGTACGGCCGCGGGCGGCACCCCAAGTGCGCCAACTGCATGGCGCACTGCGGCTACGAGCCGACCGCGGTGCTGGCCACGATGAGCTCGCCCAGGGAGATGGTGCGGGCGGCGTTCGGCCGGTAGCCCCCGGCCACGTGGGTCTGCGGCAGGGACGCCATGCTCCGGGTTGGAGACGCGGCACCCGCTTTCACGCTCCCCGCGGTCGACCGTCCGCCCATCGCCCTGCAGGACGTCCTGCAGGCCGGGGAGAACGCGCTGCTGGTGTTCCTCCGCTATCTCGGCTGACTCCCGTGCCGTGACCACGTGGTGCAGTTGCATCCACACCGCAGCGAGTTCGATCGGCTCCGTACCCGGGTCCTCGTGATCTCCTTCGACGAGGAAAGGTGGGCGCGGGCCTGGCTCCGGGACACCGGGGTGTCCTTCCCGCTGCTGCTCGATCGGGAGCGGCGCGTCTACCGCGCCTACGGCCTCAGGCGTTCCGTCCTCCGCACGTGGAGCCCGCGCACGGCCTGGTACTACATGCGGCGGCTCGCCGCGGGCGCCCGGCTGCCTGTGGTGCGCGGCGACCCCTACCAGCTGGGCGGCGACGTCATCGTGGATGCCGGTGGGATCGTTCGCCTGGCGCACCGGAGCCGCGATCCGGCGGACCGGCCGCCCGCCGAGCGGCTGCTGGAGGTGCTCCGCCAGCTCCGCCCACCGTAGCGCGGCCGCATCCATGCGCCAGCCGCCGCGCATCCTGATGGTCGCGGGCGAGGTCTCGGGGGATCACCAGGGAGGCCTGCTGGCCCGCGCGCTGCGCCGGCTCCGCCCGGACCTCGCCCTCTGCGGCGTCGGCGGCGCGGAGATGGCGGCCGCAGGCGTCGACGTCCTCGTGGACAGCACCCGGTGGGGCGTGATCGGCTACGCGGAGGCGTACCTGCGGCTTCCGGTCTATGCCCTCCGCTTCCTGCGGCTCAGCCGCCTCATCGAGCGCCTCCGGCCGGATCTCCTCCTGCTGATCGACTTTCCCGGCATGAACCGCGAGATCGCCGGGCGCTTCGCCGGACGCTTCCCCGTCGTGTACTTCTTTCCGCCGCAGACGCACGGCCGGCGGGGCCGGTCGGCCGCGCGGATGGCGCGGCATGGCGTCCGGCTGCTCGCGGTGCTGCCGTTCGAGGCGGACGCGTACAGGCGTGCGGGCGCCGATGTCGTGTTCGTGGGCCATCCGGCCGTGGACGCGGCGGCGATGGCCACGCAGCGGCCCAGGATGTTAAGAGAGGCATGGGGCGTGGGCCGGGGGCCCCTCGTCGGTCTGCTGCCCGGCAGCCGGGACCAGGAAGTCCGCGCCCTCCTGCCGCCGATGCTGGAGGCGGCCCGGCGGCTCCGGCGTGCGCACGGCGCGCAGTTCGTGCTGCCGATCGCCTCGCGTCGCCTGCGGCCGGCCATCGAGAGGGCGGTGGCCGCCTCGCGGGTGCCCGTGCACGTGCTCGGCAGGGGAGAGGGGGACGCGGCGAGCCCGGGAGAACCGCCGGGCGTCTCGATCGCCGCGATGGCCGCGTCGGACGTGGTCGTGGTGGCGTCCGGAACCGCGCCGGTCGAGGCGGCGTGTCTCGGGGTGCCGATGGTGGTGGTGTACCGCGTGTCCCGGCTCACGGAGTGGATCGCCCGCCGGTTCGTCGTGCCACCGGACCTCGAGCGTACGGGCCTCTCGGTGCCCAGCATCGTGGCGGGCCGGCCGATCGTGCCCGAGCTGGTCCAGGGCGCCGTTACGGGCCCGCGCATCTACGCGGAGGTGGAGCGCTTGCTGACCGACGCCGAGCTCGGGCAGCGGATCCGGGACGACCTCGCCGCGGTGCGGCGGCAGCTCGGGCCGCCGGGCGCGCTGGAGCGCGCCGCGGCGGAAGTGTTGCGCGCGCTGGACAGCCGGACGGCGCGCGCGCTACGATAGGGCGGTGGACGGCGAGGCCGTGATGGCCCTCTGGCGTCGAATCGGACTCTGGATGATCCCGGGCGTTCTGCTCGCCGCGCTCGCGTGGAGCCTGATCCCGCACGGCGCGCGCCCGCCCGGGCCGGACCTCTCCCGGGCGACCCGGGACGAGACGCGTCCGGCCGACGCGCAGGGCCCGATCCCAATCGGGCCAGACGGCCGGCCGTCCAAGGAGGCCGACGAGGGAACAGCGGGGGCCCGCCGCCCGCGGAGCGTGCGGGTGCCGGGGCCGGAGGACCGCATCACCACGGAGACTCCGCCGCGCGGCGCCGCGCAGCGACAGGACTCGACCACCGCCCCGCGCGCCGGGGTGGCCACCGGTGAGATCCGCGCCGGCACGCTCGTCGGCACCGACGAGACCGGCCGCCGACGGTGGCAGATCAGAGCCGACGACGTCGTCCTCGCCCGGGGCCGGCAGGTCGTGGAGCTGCGGAACGTGCGCGCGACGTTCTACAACGCCGATGGCACGCAGATGACCGTCACCGGCGCACGCGGACGGTACGACACGCAGACCCGCGAGGTCGACATCGAAGGTCAGGTGCACGGGGCCGCGAGCAACGGACGCGAGATCTTCGCCGATGCGCTCCACTACTCCCCCGCCACGCAGCAGGTGACGGGGAACGGACACATCCGCGTCGTCGAAGAGCGCGTGGTCATGTACGCGGACCACATGACCTCCAACACCGCGCTGGGCCAGACGCGATTCTTCGGCCACGTGCGCATGACCGTCCGTTGAGCCGTCCCCCGCGCTCCCCCGCCACGGCCGCCGCGCTCCTGGTGCTGCTCGGCGCGGGGCTGGTGTGGCCGCCGCCGGCCGCCCCGGGCCCTCGCCCGGCTCTCGCCCAGCTCTCGCCGGCCCGCTCCGCGCGAGAGGACCGGCTGCCCGTCGACGTGGAGGGAGCCACCGTCGTCGAGTACGACGCGCAGAGCGACCAGTACACGTTTCGCGGCGAGCGCGTCGTCGTGACCCGCGGCGCCCAGCGCCTGGAGGCGCCCGAGATCTTCTACGATGGCGCCCGGCGACGCGCCCTCCTGCCCCGGCGGGGGACGATCTCGACGCCCACGATGGAGCTGTCGGCCGACCGCATCACCGCGGACCTCGCGGCCAGGCACGTTCTCGCCGTGGGGCAGGTTGCCGGCCGCCTGCTCGAGGGCGGCGTCTGGGCGCACCTCAGCGCGGCGCGCATCGAGGCGGACGACCGGCCGGATGCGCAGCGGGCGGAGGCGACCGGCGACGTGGTCATGATCCGCGCCGACGAGGAAGTGCGCGGCGATCGCGTGACCTACGACCGCCTCGCCCGCCGCAGCACCGTGGAGGGGCACGTCGTGTTGACCCGTGGCGTCGACCGCCTGCAGGCCGACCGCATCGCCATCGATCTGGGCACCGACGACGCGGAGGCTACCGGCCACGTGGTGCTCCAGCGGCAGGGCCAGGAGATGCGGGCGTCCGCCGACCGGGCGGCGTACTCGCGGCGCCGGCAGGTGGCCGTGCTCTCCGGCCGCGCCGTGCTCGTGCGCGGCCGGGATACCCTCACCGCCGAACAGATCGACGTGGACTTCGCCCGCCACCTCGCGGTCGCCGACGGGCATCCGCAGATCGTGGCGTATCCGCAGGAGGCCGCGGAGCGGACGCCTCCACCGCGATGACCCCGGTGGCGTCGCGCGAGAAGGTCGGCGGGCTGCTCCGCGCCGACGGGCTGGTCAAGCGGTACCGGGGTCGCACCGTCGTCGATCACGTGTCCTTGGAGGTGCGTCCGCGCGAAGTCGTCGGGCTGCTCGGCCCGAACGGCGCCGGCAAGACGACGACGTTCTACATGATCGTCGGCCTGGTGCGCGCGGACGCCGGAGAGGTCCGGATCGGCGGCCGGCCGGTCACGACGGCCCCTGTGGACGTGCGCGTCCGGATGGGACTCGGCTACCTCGCCCAGGAGCCCTCCGTGTTCCGCCGGCTGACCGTCGAGGAGAACATCCTCCTCGTGCTCGAGCAGCAGCCGCACCTGTCGCCGCGGGCCCGCCAGGAGACGTGCGACGCGCTGCTGGAGGAGTTCCACCTGGGCGGCATCGCCCACCAGCGCGCCTGGAGCCTCTCCGGCGGCGAGCGCCGGCGGGTGGAGATCGCCCGCGCGCTCGCGCTCGACCCGCAGTTCGTGCTGCTGGACGAGCCGTTCACCGGGATCGACCCGCGGTCCGTGCAGGAGCTGCAGCAGACCGTCCGGTACCTCCGCCAGCGGGGGCTCGGCGTCGTGATCACCGACCACAACGTCCGCGATACGCTCGCGATCGTCGACCGGGCCGAGATCATCCACGCCGGTCGGATCCTGTTGGCCGGCGACCCGGGGCGGCTGCTGGAGAGCCCGGAGGCGCGGCAGCTCTACCTCGGGGAGGGCTTTCGGCTGTGATGCCCGCCCTCCTGGACCGGCTGCTCGTCGCCGAGATCGGCTCCTCGTTCGCGTTCGGGCTGGGGTTGTTCACGGTGCTCCTGGTGATGAACCACCTCTTCTACCTGGCCCGCCTCGTGATCGGCCAGGGCGTGGCGATCCACGTCGCGCTCGTCCTCATGGTCTACAAGATCCCGTACTTCATCGCCTTCAGCGGACCGATGGGCGTCCTGCTCGCCACCGTGCTGGGGATCGGCCGCCTCGCGGATCACAACGAGATCGCCGCGTTGCGCGTCGCCGGCGCGAGCCTCTACCGCATCGCCCGGCCGGTCGTCCTCACCGGCTGCCTCGCGGCGCTCGGCATCCTCGTGTTCCAGGAAGGGATCGTCAGCCTGAGCGACGACCAGTACCGCTTGGTGTTCGGCGACGTGATGTCCCACGCGCCGGACCTCCGGCCCATCGACAACGTGTTCTTCCAGGCGCCGACCGCGGGCGGCAACGCCCTGTACAGCGCGCACCGCTACGATCCGCACCGCCGCACGCTCGAGGGGGTCACGGTCGTCTACCTCACGAAGGGCACGCCGCTGCAGATCATCGAAGCCAGCGCCGCGCAGTACGTGCGCGGCGTGCAGTGGACGTTCCACGACGGGCACGTGTACGCGTTCTCCCAGGGGAGCATCGTCGTGACCAAGTTCGCGACCCTCGAGGTCACCGTGCCGCGCTCCCCCGAGGAGTTCACCCTGCCGCCGAAGCAGCCCTCCGACATGAGCCTCCGCGAGCTGGTGCACGAGATCGCCTCCCTGCGCCGGCAGGGCTCCGAGACGCGGGCGTACGTCGGCGAGCTGCACACGAAGCTCGCGACGGCGGCGAGCAGCATCGTGTTCGCGCTCGTCGCCCTCCCGCTCAGCCTGCGGCCCCACCGGTCGGGGCCGAGCGTGGGGCTGGGGCTCAGCATCCTGGTCCTCGTCGGGTACTACCTCATCGCGATCCCCACGCAGCTCGCCTCCGATGGCCGGCTCCTCTCCCCGGTGCTGGCCGCCTGGTTGCCCGACGCCGTCGTCGGAGCGGCCGGCGCCATCCTGCTGATCCGGGCCGCGCGGTGAGCGGCCGCCCGGCCGCGCTCCTGCCCCTGGGACGCCGGGAGGGGGCCCTGCGTGTGCTCGTGTTGCTGTTCGCGGCGGGGCTCTTCGCCTTTCGTCTCGGCGCCGGGAGCCTCTGGGACACCGACGAGCCCCGGTACGCGCAGATCGGCCGGGAAATCGTCGCCACCGGGGATCCGATGACGCCGCGGCTGGAAGGCCGTCCGTGGTTCGGGCGGCCTCCTTTGTGGACGTGGCTCCTGGCCGCGTCCGGCCGGGTCTTCGGCTTCTCCGAGTGGTCGGTCCGGGTCTGCGCCGCTGCGTTCGGCCTGGTGGGCGTCGGCGCGGCGATGGCGCTGGGCCGCGAATGGTTCGGGCCCCGGACCGGCGTGCTGAGCGGGCTCGTCCTCGCGACCATGCTCGAGTACCTGGTCGTGTCCCGCCTCGCCGTCCTCGACACAGCGTTCGTCGCGTTGCTGCTGCTCGCGCTGCGCGCCTTCTACCGCGCGTACCGGGACCGGACCCCTCGGGACTACGTGCGCAGCTTCCTCTACACCGGCCTCGCGACGCTCACCGGCGGGCCGGTCGGGCTCCTGCTCCCCGCCCTGGTGCTCGTCCTGTTCCTGGCGTACCGGGGCACGCTGGCGCGCTGGCGCGAGGTCCCGTGGATCTGGGGCGGTCTCGTCTACCTCGCGATCGTCGCGCCCTGGTACGCGATCGGGGGCCTTCGAGAGGGCCGGGCCTTTTGGGTCGCCGCGGTCGGGGATCCGGGCGCCGTCCGGCTGCCGCAGGCGATCGCGGCCCTCCCGTTCGTGGCGCTCTACCACGCTCTGGTCCTGGTCCTCGGCGCGGTCCCGTGGACGGCGTTCCTGCCCGGCGCGGTGGCCTACCATTACCGCCGGCGCTGGCAGGACGGCAGCCTGCTCTGCCTCCTGTGGTGCGCCGCCACGTTTGCGGTGGCCGTGGGCGCGGGGCACTCCCTGCCCGACGAGGTGTTCCCGGTGTACCCGCTCGCGGCCGTCGCGATCGCGCGTCTGTGGGAGGAGTTTCTGTTCGAGGGGGGAATGGCGCTCCGGCGCACGCTCGCCACCTCGTTCCTGGTGCAGATCGGGGTCGTGGTCTTCTTGATCGCCGCGGCGGTCGCGTTTGCCACCGTGCGGTACCCGCAGGCGTGGGCCTCCGTCCGGGGCGCCCTTGCCCCCCCGCTCGGCATGCTCGTGCTCGGCACCGCCGCGACGGCCGTCCTGTTCCGCTCCCGCCGGTACACGGCCGCGTTCCTGGCGCTGCCCGCGACGATGGCCGCGTTCGTTGGCATCCTGTACACGATCACGGGGCCCGCCGTGGAGGCGCAGAAGCCGGTCCGGCCGCTCGCAGCCCTCCTGCGCGGCGCGGCGCGGGCGGGGGACCGGATCATCGGCTACCGGATCGGCCCGCTCGCCTCGCTCGTATACTATGCAGGGCATCCGGTGGAGTGGATCGCCGACCCGGCGATGCTCGAGCGGCGGCTGTGCGCGCGCGGTCGCGTCTTTCTCGTCACGACCGCGGACGAGCTCGGCGCGCTCGTGACCGCCCCCGCCGCCGCGGGGCCCCCGGCGGCGGGCCTCTCGCAGGGCGACGCGTACCGCCCGCCGGCCGCCGGCGCGCTGCGGGCCGGCCCGGGCGGGTCGGGCCCGCGGCTGCCGCTGGGCCTCCGGACGCTCGGCGCCGCGGGCACGTGGGTGCTCACGGTCAAGCCGGCCGCGGTGGCCTGCGGCCGGCCCGGGTGAGCCCATCGTGCGGGCACGCCCCGGTGGAGGTCGGCGCGGGTGCGAATGACGGTCGTCGTGCCGACGTACAACGAGCGGGACACGGTGCCGCTGCTGCTGCGGCGGCTCGCGGCGGTCGTGGAGCGCTCCGGCCTGGACGGCGAGGCGGTCGTCGTCGACGACGCGTCTCCGGACGGCACGGGCGATGTCGCCGCCCGCGTGGCGCTCGAGCTGCGCGACATCATGCCGATCGTGGTCGCCGGCCGCCCTGGCAAGGCCGGGTTGACGTCGGCCGTGCTGGAGGGCGTCCGGCGCGGCCGGGGAGACGTGGTGGTCGTGATGGACGGCGATCTCTCGCATCCGCCGGAGGTCGTGCCCGACCTCCTCGGCGCCGTGGCGGCCGGCGCCGATGTGGCGGTGGGGTCGCGCTACGTCGCCGGGGGCGGCGTCGCCGGGTGGCCGGTCCACCGCCGCGTCCTGAGCTGGGGCGCGGCGCATCTCGCCCGGCTGCTGCTGGGCCTGCGGGTGCGCGATCCCGTCTCGGGGTTCTTCGCGGCCCGCCGGCGCATCTTCGAGGCGGTGCGCTTCGAGGGACGCGGCTACAAGCTCCTCGTGGAGATCCTGGCCTCGGGTCGGGCCGGGCGGATCGCCGAGGTCCCGTACCGCTTCACCGAGCGGGCGCACGGCCGCAGCAAGCTCGGGGCCGGCGAGATCGCGGAATACGTCCGCCTGCTCCGCCGCCTGCGGCGGAGCCAGATCACGCGCCACAGGAGGGACGCGGACCGGTGAGCGTCGCGGCGATCCTGATCCCGATCCTCATCCTCGTGAGCGGCCTGGTGGCATGGATCGGCAACCTGGTCGGCCGGAACATCGGCCGGCGCCGCCTCACACTCGGAGGCCTGCGCCCCCGGTACACCGCGCAGATCATCACGGTCCTCACCGGGATGATGATCACCGTGGTCACGCTCGCCGTCGTGCTGCTGGTGAGCAACGATGCCCGGCAGGCGCTGTTCCACCTGCGAGAGGTGCAGCAACAGACGCGGACGCTCGAGGTCCAGATCGCCCAGCAGGAGGCCGAGCTCCGGGCGCTTCAGGTCCGGGACGTCGTCTACATGAACGACCAGGAAGTGCTCCGCACGGTGATCGAAGGCCGCTCTCCGCTCGACGAGATCCGGCGCCGGGTGCAGACGTTCTTCGATCTCGCCGCGCAGGCGGCGCGGCAGCGCGGCGCGGCGCCCGGCCCCGACGGGGTGACGATCCACATCTCGCCCCCCGGCCTCACCGCCGACGCCGTGGCCCGGGATATCGCAGAGCGCGGCCAGCCGATGGTCGTCCGGATGATCGCGTCGGAGAATACCGTCCGGGGCCTGCCCGTGCGGGCCTCGGTCATCGTCTTCCCCAATCTCCTCGTCTTCAAGGAGGGGCAGACGATCGCCACGCGGCGGATCGACGGCCGGGGTGGCCGGGCGCAGATCGAGGCCGGCCTCCTCGACCTCGGCACGTCGGCCGCGATCGCGGCCAAGCGCCGGGGCATCATCTCGCCGGCCTTTGCCCTCGCCTCGAGCCCGCCGGATCTCCGGATCGACCCGGCGATCTTCCTCGAGACCCTGGACCATATCGCCACCGTGCACGCGCCCGTCGACGTACGCGCGGTGGCGCTGGTCGACACGTACACGATCGGGCCGGTGCTGGTGACGTTCCGGTGACGGTGCTCGCCGTCGACCCGGGCCGGCACAGGTGCGGGATCGCGGTCTACGGGCCCGGAGGCGTCGTCGCCCGCCGGATCGCGACGCTCGGCGAGCTCGCGGACGTCGTGCACGCGTGGGCGGAGGCCTACCACGTCGACCGCGTGCTCGTGGGTAACCGGACGGCCGGCGCCGCGGTCCTGGCTCGGCTGTCCGGCCTCGGCGTTCCGGTCGAGGCCGTCGAGGAGCAGGGGACCACGCTGGCCGCGCGCCGCCGGTACTTCGTGGACCATCCGCCCCGGGGATGGAGGCGGCTCGTGCCGCTCTCGCTGCAGGTGCCCCCAGAGCCGTACGACGACTACGCCGCGATCCTGATCGCCGAGGCATACTTGAGGGCGCGCGCGATCACGCGTTCGCGTCAATCCTGACTCGCCCGTAGCTACCTCGCCGCCCGGGCGCCCCACGCCGGGACCGGATCGGTGCCACGCGGAGCGACCGGACGTCCGACGGGCACGGAGGTCCGCGCATTTGATCGCACGGACGTTCGTGCACCTGGCCGGATTGGCCGGCGGAGGGGGACGGCACGTTGCCGCGATCCCGTTACGTGCCATGGTTTACCGCGGCAAAGTTCTGCACGCGAGCCGTTTCTGGCGGCGCGGATTGTTAGGTGTACCTAACGGTCACGGCGCCCGTGGGCCGGCGGGCAAAGATCTCCGCAATTTCGGCAGGACCTCCCCCCAATCCCGTCGTATGCTCATCGGGAGATCCATGCCGCCACCTTGCTTGACACCGCAACCGGCGGCTGGCTAGAATAGCGCAGCGCCAGCGAAGCTTCGTAGAGGATCGCCGGAGGCCGCATGCCGACGTTTCGGCGGCCGGACGCCCGGCGAGCGCTACACCCCGGTTCGTCAGACGCCAGTTGTTGCCCGCTCCTGCGGCGAGACGCCGCGGTTGGGAGGCTCACCCGGGAAGGAGGGGGAGGCACCGCAGGGTGATGCGCCGGGAGAGGGCACGACGCGGGTGACCGCGGGGGATCGGGCGGCGAGAGACAACACGGACACTCGAGTCGTCGCCCTTGCGGACGCCCGACATCACACGCAAGGGGGAATGAGCAGCATGAGACATCTCGCGGTGGTAGTCGCAGCCGCGCTCGTGTTTGCTCTGATCGCTCCCGCCTTCGCACAGCCGTTCGCGGACGTGCCCACGAACCACTGGGCCTACGACGCGATCGCGGAGCTGGCGGCGAAGGGCCTGATCGAGGGCTACCCCGACGGGACCTTCAAGGGCGATCGGGCAATGACGCGGTACGAGATGGCCATGGTCGTGGCCCGGCTGCTGGCGCGGATCGAGTCGATCCAGATCCCCGCGCCGCAGCCGCCCCAGGTGACGAGGGCCGACCTCGAGGCGATCCAGCGGCTCGTGAACGAGTTCCGGGCCGAGCTGGCCGCCCTCGGCGTGCGGGTCACGGCCATCGAGGAAGAGCTCAACGCGATCAAGGCCAAGCTGGACAACGTCCGGATCACGGGCGGGTTCCGCTTCCGCTACGATGACCAGCGGTTCGCGAGCGGCACACCGGTCAACGGGAACCCCCAGACCGGCAGCACCGACGCCTCGGCGAACCCGGTCGTTCCGAGGCCGCGCGAGGTGCTCAAGCTCGTGTTCGACGGCAGCGTGGCCCCCGACATCCACCTGATCGCCGCGTTCCTCACCGGCGGCGGCGTCGGCGGCCAGACCTACCAGATCTTCAACAGCTCCAACTTCGGGTGCGGCGGTAACGGGTCGCTCTGCCAGTACATGTTCGGCAGCGTCGACAACCTGTTCATCGACTGGAAGAACGCGTGGGGCACGCCGTTCGAGTTCTGGCTCGGCCGGTTCGGCGGGTCGGGCATCGGCTTCGGGACCCACCCGGTGCAGTTCGGCCCGTTCGGGCTCCTGATGAACACGGCCGGGGACACCTGGGAGGACACGACGGCCGATAGCGGCGCCAACGTGGTGGACGGGTTCTACTTCACCAGCTCGTGGCCGCAGTTCGCGGACCTGCGCTTCCAGGGCGTGATCACCCGGGTGACCGGCAACGTCGGCTCGACCTCCTACTTCTCGGGCGAGGACGCCTACGGCCTGGACGCGAGCATCGGGATCATCCCCGGCCTGCGCGTCGGCGCCAACTACGTCGCCAACACGTTCACGAACCCGGGCAGCTTCGCGGGGCCCGCGCCCAACGGGACGCTGTGGCACCTCTACGGCCCGGGCGCCGGCGGGAAGAACCCCGCGACGGCCAACTGCCCGGCGACCGCGACCGGGATCCAGTGCCCGGCCTCGGGTAGCGGCTGGGACGGCTACGTCCAGTGGGACATCATCCCGGGGATCCACTTCGACGGCGAGTACGCCCAGTGGAACGACGCCGTCCACGGCAGCAGCGATAACGGGTGGCAGGTCAACTTCACCGTCGACCTCGGGACGCTGACGGGGGTCGGGCACAACTTCTCGGCGCAGGTCGGCTACCTCAACTACGGCGCGAACTTCTACCCGCCGTACGGCGCGGCCGAGGCTGACATCGCGATGGACGACGTGCTCTACCCCGGCAACGCGCAGGGCGTCACCGCGCAGCTCAGCTTCGACCCGATCACCAACTGGACGATCTACGGCATCGGGTTCTTCGGCAACAACGTCTCGAACGGCCAGAACCTCACAGAGTACGAGGCCGGCGTGGTCTACAAGTTCGCGCCGAGCGCCAAGATCACGTTCAAGATCCGGGATCTGCGGATCAACAACGTCGACCAGCACCTGCTGTACCGCGCGCAGATCGACTACACGTTCTAGACATCCCGCGCGCAGTTTGCCGCACGGTGGCCCCCAGGGCTTTCCCGGGGGCCACCGCGCTTGGTTGCCAGCCCCCCGGGGCGCCGATGTGCTGGGAGGGCGATCGCTGGAGGTGCGCAGGATGCGGGGCCGGATGTGGATGGCGCTGCTGTTCGTCGCGGTGCTCTCGGCGTTCGCGGCGGATATCTCGGTGGGCTGCGGGCAGGGGTACGTCTACGGGCCGGTGACCCAGAAGTTTCTCACGGGCGGGGACACGGGAGACTACATGATCGCGGTGAGCGGCACGGCCTACGAGGTGCCGCTCGCGTTCTACCAGCAGGTCCGCGTCGGCGACACGGTCAAGTTCGACGGCAAGGCCTGGTCGATCATAAAGCGCGCGGAGAGCCCCGCGCCGGCGACCGCCCCCACGCCGTGACGACGCCCGCACGACACCGTGCGGTCCCTGACCCCGCCGCAGCATGGCGGGACGTGGAACGGACCGGCCCCGCGGTCGCGGGCTGAGACCGCGGGGCCGGGCGGTAGCGTCGTCGAGGAGCGGCGTCCCACCCCAACCAATCGCCGTGCTCCCGCGATTCGGTGGCGGCTTCGACGGCGAGCTCAGCATGGCCCGGCAGGGCAGGCCGGCCAACGGTGGGCAGGGCTTCTTCATGACTTCTTCAAGACTGCCTGCAACGCGGCCGGGGCGATGGGCGTCGATCCGGCCGGCGACGCCGTCGCGCGCAGCCGGCGGGCTGCCTGGACCGGGAGCCCGCGGCTCGACGTCGGCCGCCGCCGACGGCTCCTCCGCCGGACCGCGGACCGGGCCGAGCGCGTGGAGCTGGGCGTCGATCCTGGCCCAGGGGTTCCCACGTCTTCGCCGGGCCTGCCCCCGCGCTGGGACGCTACACCAGATGCCGGATGATGTAGGCGGCGGTGCGGATCGCGAGCGCCACCATGGTCAGCGTCGGGTTGACGGCGGCCGGCCCGACGAACGCGCTGCCGCCCACGACGAACAGATTGGGGCTCCCGTGCAGGGCGCCGAAGCTGTCGACGACGCTGTCGCGCGCGTCGCGGCCCATGCGGCACGTGCCCATGTGGTGACCGCCGGACGAGAAGGATTCGATCCCATCGAGGTCGGCGTGCCGTGCGCCCGTGGCCACCGCGATGCGGTCGAACAGCGCGCGCCCGAAGTCGTACGTCCTGCGGTCGAACCCGGTGAGCTCGTAGTGGACGTGCGCGAACGGGTCTCCGAAGCGGTCGCGCGCGGTGGAGAGCGCCACGTAGCGGCGGGGGCTGGGATCGCACTCGGCGTGGAGCGTCAGCATCCGCTGGTTGCGGGTCGGCCTGAGCACGTCGAGTACCTCGGCCCCGGTGGCGGCGTCCGAGAGCGGGCGCTGCGGCGGCGGAACGATGTTGGCGGAGAACTCGAGCTTGATGCCCCCGTGGCGCCCCCGGTCCGGCGGATCGAGGAACTGGAAGCTCTGGCCGGTAAAGCGTCCGACCCGCCCCGGATACATCGCCGCCGCGTAGTCGAGACGTCCGGTCCAGAGGTGGTGGAACGTCAAATGCCGGCCCACCTGCTCGCTGAGCCGCACGCCATCGGGCTGGCGGTCCCGCGAGGAGAGGAGGAGCAGGCGCGCGTTCTCGATGGCACCGCCCGCCACGATGATCACGTCGGCGCCGTGCTCCCGGTCCGCAGCGCCGTCGTTCGGGCGGTACACGAGCGCCCTCGCCCGCCCGGACGGGTCCGCGACCACGCGCCGGACCGAGGTCTGAGGGTACAGCGCGCACCGGCCGGTGGCGATCGCACGCAGCAGGTGGTGGTTGGGCGAGTACCGGGCGCCGATCGGGCACACGTCGCAGGCTCCAAAGTTCACGCATCCGGGCCGGTCGTCGTACGCCCGGCGCGTGGTGGCCTGGGGCGTGGTGTGCAGCACGATGCCGTGGGCGGCGAGCCGCTCCGCGAGCCGGCGGTCCTCGTAGCTCAGCTCGAAGGGCGGCAGCGGATACGGCCGGGACCGCGGCGGTGCGAACGGGTTGTCGGCATCCGTGCCCGAGACCCCGAGCAGCGCCTCGGCCCGGCAGTAGTATGGTTCCAGGTCCTCGTAGGTCAGCGGCCAGTCGTCCCCGAACCCGTAGAGGCTCTTCGTCCTAAAGTCCTGTGGGCGCATGCGCAGCGTAATGCCGGCCCAGTGCGTGGCGCTTCCCCCGACGAGCATATGGCACTCCTGCTCGAGGTCGCCGTGGTACGTGCCTGAGAGCATGTGGTTCTGCAGATCCGGGGGCAGCCAGTAGGCGGGATTCTCGTAGCCGTGCAGGAACCGGTCGCGGAACTGGGGGGTGTGCGGATACGGATACTCCGGCCCCCGCTCGAACACGTCCACCCGGTGGCCCCGCGCCGTGAGCAGGTACGCGAGGGTCGTCCCAACGATGCCCGATCCGATGATCGCAACCGTCTTCCCGGCCATGTGCGCCTCCGCGGTGCCCCGAGCGGCTTTCGCGCCGGGGCGTCCCGGCTATCCCGGCGGGCGCCGGTACCGGTCGAGGCCGCGTGGGGTTCCGGGCCACGCGTCGTACCCCAGCACGACCCACGCATCCGTCCGCGCGAAGAGCGCCAGCGCCTCGCCGAGGACGTACTGTTCGTAGAGCAGCCAGTCGCGACCCGCCAGGCCCACGCGCAGGCGGTCCCAGGCGGTCTTCGGCCGCCCCGCGCGGGAGGAGTGGTCGAGGATCCGCCGGCGCAGCGCCGCCGTGCACGCCGCGTACGCACACCCGGCCAGCCGGTGCGCCTCGCGGTCCACGACGACCTCGAAGCGCCGATAGAGCGCCCGATAGCCGTGGAGGTGCGCCGCCCGCCAGCGGAAGTACTCTTCGTAGTGGGCGCGTTCGATCGGGAAGCCGATCGCTGCCTCGGCGGCGGCCAGCAGCGCTGCCATCGTGGACGCGCCCAGCGGGCCCGGCGGCGCGTCGGGGAGCGCCGGTGGCGCCGGCGGCTCCGCGGTCCGGAAGATCCGCCACGCGCCCCACGACGCGGCAGCAGCGGTCAAAGCAGCCCCGAGCTCGAGAAATCCCCGTCTCGACAGCATGAGGTCGGCTCACACCTCCATCCTAGCCGGGGGCGCACGGCCAGCGGCACGATCACGGCGGCACACGCCAGCATGGCGAATGTCGTCCTCACACGCACGCACCCCGATCGCGGTCCGCCACACGCGGGTCCAGCGATACCGTAGCAGGTCGAGCAGGGAGCCACAACGCGCCGGCAGAAGACCTCTCGGTGTGTTCGCCGCCGTGGGGCCTGGGACGGCGCCCTGCGAGACGGGGATCGTCTGGGGCTCGACCGTCCTCGCGCCGCGCCGTCCCTTCCTGCCTACGCAGGGCGCGAGCGCATGCCCGGGGAACAACACGCGGGCTCTCCTGGGGGCCAGCGGGCTGGTTGCCAGCCCCCCGAGGCGCCGATATACTGGGAGGGCGATCGCTGGAGGTGCGCAGGATGCGGGGCCGGATGTGGATGGCGCTGCTGTTCGTCGCGGTGCTCTCGGCGTTCGCGGCGGATATCTCGGTGGGCTGCGGGCAGGGGTACGTCTACGGGCCGGTGACCCAGAAGTTTCTCACGGGCGGGGACACGGGAGACTACATGATCGCGGTGAGCGGCACGGCCTACGAGGTGCCGCTCGCGTTCTACCAGCAGGTCCGCGTCGGCGACACGGTCAAGTTCGACGGCAAGGCCTGGTCGATCATAAAGCGCGCGGAGAGCCCCACGCCGGCGACCGCCCCCACGCCGTGACGACGCCCCGGCGGCGACGCCCGCGACGCCCCGATCGCCTGCAGGTCACCCGCTCCCGGTCGTGAGCAGAGAGGCGAGGTGCGGGCCATGTCGGGCAGCTCAGCGGCAACCGGGATGGAGCTCTTCCTGGACTCGGCCAACATCGAGGAGATCAAGCGCTGGATGGACGAGGGGCTCGTGGACGGCGTCACCACAAACCCGTCGATCATGTATGCCGACGGGGTGTATGACGTCGAGCGAGGGGCCGCGCGGATCGCGGAGGTGGTCCATCCCAGGCCGGTTGCCGTGGAGGTGACGGCGGACGAGGGTGGCGAGATGCTGCGCCAGGCAAGGACCCTGGCCCGCCTTGCCGAGAACATCGTGGTCAAGATCCCGGTGATCAACCAGTTTGGGGAGCCGTGCCTGCGCGTCGCGGGGGCGTTGGAGCAGGAGGGCATCCGGGTGAACGTCACGGCGTGTCTCGCGTTCGGCCAGGCGGCGATGGCCGCGAAGGCCGGCGCGACGTACGTGAGCATCTTCAGCGGACGCATCTCGGACGAGGGACACGATGCCCAGGCGGTCGTGCGGGCGACCGCCGAGTGGCTGGCTCGCTGGGGGTACAAGAGCCGGATCATCGTGGGCAGCATCCGTCGGGCGTACGACATCCAGGAGGCGGCTTTGGCTGGCGCGCACATCATCACGGTGCCTCCGCGGCTCCTCGGGAAGCTGCTGGATCACCGGTACACGCGCGACACGGTCCGCGTGTTCGTCGAGGATGGCCGGAAGGCGCTGGCCAAGATGGAGGAGGCGCGGGTGCGGACGTGACCGCGCTGCGCGCCGAGCGCGCGGAGCTCCCGCCCGAGCAGGTCCGGGACCTGCTGCGGCAAATGATCCGCATCCGCTGCGCGGAGGAGACGCTCGCCGACCTCTATGCCGAACAGGAGATGCGGACACCGACGCACTTCTCCATCGGCCAGGAGGCCGTCGCCGTGGGCGTCTGCGCCGCCCTTCGCCGCGATGACGTGATCTACAGCGGCCACCGCTGCCACGCGCACTTTCTCGCCAAGGGCGGCAGCCTGCCCGGTCTCGTGAGCGAACTCTACGGCAGGGAGGGTGGGGTGGCTCGGGGGCGGGGTGGGTCTGTGCACCTGGCGCAGCCCGACGTCGGGATGATCGCCTCCTCCGCCATCCTCGGGCAGACGATCGCGGTAGCCGTGGGGTCCGCGTGGGCGTTCGCCATGGACCGGGTGCCGCGCGTGGCGGTCGCTTTCTTCGGCGACGGCGCGGTGGAAGAAGGGGTGTTTCACGAGAGCCTGAACTTCGCCGCGGTCCGCAAGGTTCCGGTGCTCCTGGTCTGCGAGAACAACCTGTACTCGACGCACAGCCCGCTCAGCGTGCGGCAACCGGCCGGCATCGCCATCCACGAGCGCGCGCGCGCGTACGGGATTCCGGCCCGCCACGTGGACGGCAACGACGTGCTGGCGGTCTACCGGGCGGCCGAGCAAGCGGTCGCGTATTGCCGCGGCGGCGCGGGCCCGTGCTTCCTGGAGTGCGCGACGTACCGCTGGCGGGAGCACGTCGGTCCCCTCTGGGATTACGACCGCGGGTATCGCTCGAAGGCGGAGGTGGACGCCTGGGTGGCCCGCTGCCCGATCAAGCGACTCGCGGAGCACTGCCTCGCGCGCGCCATCTGCACCGCGGACGAGCTGGAATCATGGCGTCGTGAGTGTCAGCAGGAGGTCGCCGAGGCCGTCGCGGCGGCCAAGCGCAGCCCCTTCCCCTCGGGTGCCGACATCCTCCAGGGCGTGTACTGAGGCCCCCCGCTTCATGCCCGCACGGTGCCGGTGCCCTCTCCCGCGCGCGGATGCGTTAAAAGGCCCGGGCCCCCATCGGACCGACACAGCTCGCGTCAGCTCCACGGCCGGTTGCCGTCGTCGCGAGACCCGTGTTCCAGGCCCGGGCCCCCATCGGACCGACACAGCTCGCGTCAGCTCCACGGCCGGTTGCCGTCGTCGCGAGACCCGTGTTCCAGGCCCGGACCCCCATCGGGCCGGTGCGAGACCACCTCACCTCCGCTTCCGCTTGCCGACGTCGCGGTACCTGGGTCCCCGGGACCTGCGCGCGAGGCGCTCGAACCCCAGATCCGGCTCTCGGCGGAGGCTGCCGTGCAGCGACTGACGTACTGGCAGGCTATCAGCCAGGGCCTGGTGCAGAGCATGGAGCGGGATCCCGGTATCTTCGTGGCCGGTATCGGGGTGGACGACTTCAAGGGCGTCTTCGGCACCACGCGGGCGGCCTTCGAGCGGTTCGGCGCCGCCCGGGTGATCGATATTCCCAACTGCGAGAACGCGTTCGCCGGGATCGCCATCGGCGCGGCGGCGATGGGCAAGCGCCCCGTCGTCGTGCACCCTCGGAACGACTTCATGTTTCTGGCGCTGGATCAAATCATCAACCTGGCGGCAAAGTGGAAGTACATGTATCAGGCCGCGCGCGGCGTGCCGGTGGTCTTCCGCGGCATCGTCGGGCGCGGCTGGGGGCAGGGCGCCACGCACTCGCAGAGCCTGCACGCGCTCTTCGCGCACTTCCCCGGGCTGTACGTGGCCGCGCCGGCCTGTCCCGCGGACGCGAAGGGCCTCTTGTGTGCTGCCCTCCGCGGGGATGTGCCCGTCGTGCTCCTGGAGCATCGCGCGCTCTACGACCTCGAGGGGGACGTTCCGGAGGAGCCCACGCCCGTGCCCTTCGGGCAGGCCCGCGTGATCCGGGAGGGAACGGACGTCACGGTCGTGGGGGCGTCGCTTATGGCCTACGAGGCGACCCGGGCGGCGGACCTCCTGGCCGAGCATGGGGTCCGCGCCGAGGTCATCGACCCGCGAAGCCTGCGGCCGCTCGACGAGGGGACGATCCTGCGCTCGTTGAAGAAGACCGGGCGCCTCGTCGTGGCGGACACGAGCTGGGCGCGCTACGGGTTCGCCGGCGAGATCGCAGCGATCGCGGCGGAGGGCGGCCACGCGTGGCTGCGGGCGCCCGTGCGGAGGGTGACCCCGCCCGACTGCCCCGCGCCGGTCTCCCGGCCGCTCGAGGAGGCGTTTCATCCCACGTCGATGACGATCGCCCGCGCGTGCTTGGAGGTGCTCGGGGCGGAGGCGCCGTGGGGTGACGCTGTGACGGACGTGCAGGCGCGGTTTTCCGGGCCGTACTGAGGAGGTATGGCGCGAGACGGGCGCTCGCTCTCCATCTTCGTGCCGGCGCACAACGAGGCGCGGAACCTCGAGGGTGCGATTCAGGACGTCGTGGCGGCCGCCGAAGCGCGGGGAGGAGACTACGAGATCCTGCTCGTCGACGACGGGAGCACCGACGGGACGCCCGACCTCGCCGATCGCCTGGCGCGGGCCTACCCGCGGATCCGGGTCATCCACAAGCCCGCGAAGGAGGGCCTCGCCTCCGGCTACCGCACCGCGTTGAGCCTCGCCACCAAGGACTACATCGCGTTCATCCCCGGGGATCGCGAGATCAACGCCGCGTCCGTCCGCGCGATCTTCGAGGCGGTCGGGTCGGCGGACGTCGTCGTCCCGTACCACGCCAACAGCCAGGCCCGCCCGTGGCACCGGCGGGTGCTGACGAGGATCTCGACGGCGCTGCTCAACGCCCTGTTCCAGCGGCACGTGCGATACTACCAGGGGCCGGCGGTGTATCCGACCCGGCTGGCCCGCGCGCTTCCGGCGCACAGCCGGGGGTTCTTCTTCCTGGCGGAGATGCTCGTGCACGCCCTCGACCGGGGGTGCAGCTACGTCGAGGTCGGATTGGTCCACCAGGAGCGGACCTCGGGGACCTCGAAGGCGGTCACCGTGTCCAACATCCTCCTCGCCCTCCACGCGATCTTCGGGGCGTGGTGGACGCTGCGCGTGAGGCGGCGGCGGCCGGCGGCCCGCCCCGGCGGGGCCGCCGGCCTGTCCGAGGACTGGGCGCGCTCCCAGGGGAACGATGGAGCCTAGGCGTGTCGGGGCTCGGGCCCATCGCACGCCTCCGGCGATGCGCCGGGGTGCCGGGGTGACCCGGGGGAGCACGGGATGAAGGCGGTCCTCGTGACGGGCGGCGCAGGGTATGTAGGGGCGGTCCTGGTCCCGAAGCTGCTGCGGCGGGGGTGGCGGGTCCGCGTCCTGGACCTGTATCTGTTCGGGGACCACGTCCTGGCGGCGCACGCGGACGATCCGGCGCTCGAGCAGATCCGGGGCGATATCAGGGACCAGCCGCTGCTCCGGCGGGTCCTCCCGGGGTGCGAGGCGGTGATCCACCTGGCGTGTATCTCGAACGACCCCAGCTTCGAGCTGGACCCGCGCCTCGGCAGGTCGATCAACTACGACGCCTTTGAGCCGCTGGTGGCGATCTCGAGGGAGAGCGGCGTGCGCCGCTTCGTCTACGCATCGACGTCCAGCGTGTACGGGGTCAGCGACAGCGCGCACGTTACCGAAGACCACCCCCTGGTGCCTCTCACCGACTACAACAGGTACAAGGGGTTGTGTGAGCCGATCCTGTTCGCGTACCAGTCCCCGGAGTTTACCACCGTGACCATCCGGCCGGCGACGGTCTGCGGCTACTCGCCGCGCATGCGGCTCGACCTCAGCGTCAACATCCTGACGAACTTGGCCGTCAACGCGCGGAAGATCACGATCTTCGGAGGCGCTCAGAAGCGGCCGAGCATTCACATCGAGGACCTGACCGACCTGTACGCCGATCTCCTGGATCTCCCGGCGGAGGCGATCGCCGGCCAGACCTTCAACGTCTCCTACGAGAACCACACGATCGCCGAGCTCGCGCACATGGTGCGGGCGGTAGTGACGCGGGAGATGCCCGAGCTGGGCCCCATCGCCGTGGAGACGACGCCCACCACGGACCTCCGTTCGTACCACGTGTCGTCGGAGAAGATCCGGCGCGAGCTGGGGTTCGTCCCGACGCGGACGATCGAGGACGCGGTCCGGGACCTCTGCGCGGCCTTCCGGGCCGGCAAGATCCCCGACCCGCTCGACGACATCCGCTACTACAACGTCAAGGTGCTTCGGGCCGCCCGGCTGACCTGAGGTGGACTGGCAGCGCGCTGATCCCAGTGGATCGTCGCACGGGTTTCGGGCCGCCGTACCTATCACGAAACTGCAGGCCTGCGCGAGCCGCAGGCGGTCGGATGGTGCGGACGTGAGGGCCATCGTGACGGGGGGAGCCGGATTTCTCGGCAGCCACATGGTGGACCTGCTCGCGGAGCGGGGTTTCGAGGTCGTTGTGATCGACAACCTCAGCACCGGGCGCCTGGACAACCTCGCGCAGCACCGGGGCAACCCGCGGGTGACGATCCACGAGGCCGACATGGCCGAGCTCGAGGCGTCCTGCCCGTGGTTCGCGGGCGTCGACTACGTGTTCCACTTCGGGGGCCTCGGCGACATCGTCCCGTCGGTGGAACGTCCGCTGGACTACATGCGGGCCAACGTCACGGGCACGCTCGCGGTGCTGGAGGCGGCGCGCCACGCGGGGGTCCGCAAGCTCGTCTATGCCGCCTCGTCGTCCTGCTACGGCGCCGAGCCGCCGCTGCCGACCCCCGAGGACGCGCCGGCGGCGCCGGAGTACCCTTACGCGCTCAGCAAACATCTCGGCGAATGCTCGGTGCTGCACTGGGGAAAGGTCTACGGGCTGCCCGTGGTCTCGTTGCGGATCTTCAACGCGTACGGGCCCCGCGCCCGCACGCGCGGGGCGTACGGGGCCGTGTTCGGGGTGTTCCTCGCGCAAAAGCTCAGGGGCCTCCCGTTCACCGTGATCGGTGACGGGACCCAGCGGCGGGATTTTGTCTACGCGACCGACGTGGTCCGGGCGTTCCTGCTCGCGGCGGAGTCCCCCTGCCGGCTGGAGGTCTTCAACGTTGGCGCAGGGAACCCGCAGAGCATAAACCGCCTGGTGGAGTTGCTGGGCGGGGACGTGGTGTACGTCCCCAAACGTCCCGGGGAGCCCGACTGCACGTGGGCGGACATCCGCAGGATCCGCGAGCGGCTGGGGTGGGAACCGCAGGTATCGTTCGAGGAGGGGGTCGGCCGGATGCTCGGCGCCATCGAGGCCTGGGCCCATGCGCCGGTGTGGACCCCGCAGGCCATCCAGGCGGCCACCGACGCGTGGTTCCGGTACCTGGGAGCACGTCCCGGAACCCGTGCCAGATGACGGCCCGCTGCCCCCACGCCTTTCACATCGCGCCGGTGAATTCGTGGCGTGGGGCGGGGCGCGCGCGTGTCCCGGCGGGGGGAGAGGCGTGAGCTCGGATTTCCGGCAGAAGATCAAGAGCCGGGAGGAGGTGGCGCAGATCATCGGGAAGCGGCCCCGCCGCCGCGCCGTCGTGATGTGCCACGGCGCCTTCGACATCGTCCACCCGGGACACCTGCGGCACCTCGCCTACGCGAAGGAGAAGGCGGACATCCTGATCGCCAGCATCACGGCGGACGCCCAGATCCTGAAGGCCAACTACCGGCCGTACGTGCCCGAGGAGCTGCGGGCGCTAAACCTGGCGGCGTTGGAGTTCGTGAATTTCGTGATCATCGACCCCAACCCGACGCCGATCGAGAACATCCTGTTCCTCCAGCCCGACTTCTTTGCGAAGGGGTACGAGTACTTTGCCAACGGCCTGCCGGTGCGGACGCAGGAGGAGATCGCGGCCCTCCGGACGTACGGCGGCGAGATGCTGTTCACGCCCGGCGACGTCGTCTACTCCTCCTCGGCGCTCATCGAGTCGCATCCCCCCAGGCTGGCAGTCGACAAGCTCCTGATCCTGATGGAGTCCGAGGGGATCGGCTTTTCCGATCTCCGCCGGACGCTGGAGCAGTTCCGGGGGCTGCGCGCGCACGTGGTGGGGGACGCGATCGTGGACAGCTACGTGTACTGCTCGGTCCTGGGGGCCACCGCCAAGTCCCCCACGCTCAGCGTGCGGTTCGAGCGGCGCGAGATGTTCGCGGGAGGGGCGGCGGCGGTGGCGAAGCACATGCGCGCGACCGGCGCCGAGGTGACGCTGTCCACGGTGACCGGGGACGACGAGCCCAAGGAGTTCCTCCTCCGCGAGATGGCGGACTCGGGGATTCGCGCGCTGCCGGTCGTCGACCGGATGCGCCCGACGACCTGCAAGGAGCGGTTCCTCGCCGGCGGGCAGAAGCTGCTGCAGGTGGACCGGGTCGACAACCGGGCGGTGTCGGAGCGCGCGCTGGAGGCGATCGGCGACGCGCTCCGAGCGGACCGGGCGGACACGGTGGTCTTCAGCGACTTCCGGCACGGGATCTTCAACCGCCAGACCGTCAAGCTCCTCCGGGCGCACATCCCCGCCGGGGCGCTCACGGTGGCGGACAGCCAGGTCAGCAGCCGGTGGGGCAACATCCTGGACTTCACCGAGTTCGACCTGCTGACGCCAAACGAGCGTGAGGCCCGGTTCGCGCTCGGGGACCAGGACTCCGTCGTGCGGCCGCTCGCGCTGAAGCTGTTTCAGGCGGCCCGGTGCCGGTGGCTCATCCTGAAGCTGGGCGAGCGGGGCCTGCTGGGCTACCGCACTCCCGGTCCCAACCCTCGCGAGTTCTTCATGGTGGACAGCCTGGCCGACCACGTGGCCGATCCGATCGGGGCGGGGGACGCGCTTGTGGCCTATACCTCGATGGCCCAGCGCGTCACCGGGAACCTCGTGATCGCCGCGATCCTCGGGTCGGCCGCCGCCGCGGTGTGCTGCGAGCGGTACGGGAATCACGCCGTCACCCCGACCGAGGTGCTCCAGAAGATCGACGCGCTGGAGAAGATCGCGCACTACCGATGAGGTACCTGGTCGTGGGCTATGGGAACCTCGGCGCGAAGCGAAAGCAGGTGCTCGGGGAGCGGTGCGCGGGCACGGTCGACCCGTGTGCCGCCGGCGCGGACTACGCGTCCCTGGGCGAGTGCCCGGCCGAGCGGTACGACGCGGCCATCCTCGCGGTTCCCAATCCGGTGAAGCTCGAGCTGCTCGGCCTGCTCCTGGACCGGGGCAAGCACGTGCTGGTCGAGAAGCCGCTCGTGTTTCCCGACGACGCGACCGCCGACCGGCTGCGACGGCAGGCGGTCTCCCGCGGCGTCATCTGGTACACGTCGTACAACTTCCGGTTCGAGCCCCACGTGGTCAGGCTGCGGCAGCTCGTCGCGGACGGGGCGGTGGGGCCCGTCTACCACGCGCGGCTCTTCTACGGCTACGGCACCGCCGGCAGCGTGGCCGGGACGTGGCGGGACGATGAGCTCGGCGTCCTCCAGGACCTCGGGAGCCACCTCATCGACCTGACCGGTTTCGTCTTCGGACGGTTCGGCGCGGAGTTCGTGGTCTGGGCGCGCGCTGCCTACGAGCTTGCGGGCATCGACCACTGCATCCTCGCCACCGCCGACCGCCGGATCGTCATCGAGTGCAGCTACCTGTCCTGGAAGAACCGCTGGTCCATCGAGGTGGTCGGCGCGCGGGGCGCGCTCCGCATGGACGGGCTGACCAAGTGGGGGCGCAGCGAGCTCGTGGTCCAGCGCCGCCGGTTGCCGAGCGGAGCCCCGGACGAGCAGCGCGAGGTGGCGACGATGCCCGACCCGACGTGGTCGGCCGATCTCGCGTGCTTCGAGGAGATGGCGGCGGCCGGCCGGACGTCGTACGACAACGACGTGTGGATCTCCCGGACGATCCGGCGCGCCGCCGCGTGCACGCTGCGCTGAGATGGTCGAGCCGACCGGGTTCCTGGGGCTGTCGCATCTCGGGCTTGTGAGCAGCATCGGCTGGGCCTCCCGGGGCGATCCGGTCGTCGCCGTGGACCCTGACCCGGAGGCGGTGGCCGTCCTGGCCCGCTCCCGGCTGCCGGTGGACGAGCCGGGGCTCGACGAGCTGCTCTCGGCCGCGCGCCCCCGGATGACGTTCACCACAGACGTCGCGGCCCTCGCCGCGTGCCCGCTGGTGATGCTCACGCGCGACGTTCCGACAGCGGAAGACCACCGCAGCGATCTTCTGGCGGTGGAACGCCTGGTGACGGCGGCGATGCCCCATCTCCGCCCGGGGGCGACCCTGGTGATCACGAGTCAGGTGCCTCCCGGGTTCACGCGCGCGGTGGCCGCCCGAGCCCGTCGCGAGCGAAGCGGCGCCGGACTCCGCGTGTACTACTGGGCCGAGACCCTCGTCGTGGGGCGGGCGGTGGACCGCTACCTGCGCCCCGAGCGGATCATCCTCGGCTGTGAGGAGCCGGGGGCGGCGCTTCCTCCGACCCTCGAGCGCGGGCTCGGCCTCTTCCGCTGCCCGGTCCTCAGGATGCGCTACGAGAGCGCGGAACTCGCGAAGGCTGCGATCAACCTCTACCTGTCCTGCGCGGTGACGTACACCAACACCCTGGCGGACCTCTGCGAGCGCATCGGCGCCGACTGGTCCGAGGTCGCCCCGGCGCTGCGGCTCGATCCCCGGATCGGGCCCGCCGCCTACCTGCGGCCGAGCCTGGGGCTCTCGGGCGGCAACCTGGAGCGGGACGTCATCGCACTTCACACGCTCGCCGCCGGGTGCGGGGTGGACGGGTCCTTCATCGATGCGATCATCGAGTGCAACGCCCGGCGCACCCGCTGGGTGATGGACAAGCTCGAGGCGCTGGTCTTCGCGGAGGTGCCCCGGCCCACGGTCGCCGTCTGGGGTCTCGCGTACAAGAAGGGGACGCGGTCCTTGAAGAACGCGCCCGCCCGCCGGGTGCTCTCCGCCCTGGAGGGAAGGGCCGCGGTACGCGCCTACGATCCGCTTGCGGGCGCCGCGGACGTGGGCGCGGGCGTGCTCGTCGTCTCGCGTCGGGACGAGGCGCCGCTGGGCGCAGACTGCCTCCTGATCCTGACCGACTGGGACGAGTTCGCCGCGGCCGACCCGGCGGCGCTGCGGCGCATCATGCGCCGGCCGCTCGTGATCGACTGCGCCGGGGCGCTGGAGGGCCGGCGCGGGGAGCTGGACGGAGTCGAGTACGTCTCGATGGGCCGGGCCCCATGACCTTCACGCGCCGGTTTCTGGACGAGGTCAAGGCGATCGCGGAGCGGATCGATCCCGCGGCCATCGAGCGTCTGGCGGAGTTCCTGGCCGACGTTCGCGCCCGCGGCGGCCGGCTGTTCTGCCTGGGGGTGGGCGGCGGGGCTGCCTACGCGTCGCACGCGGTGAGCGACTTCCGCACGCTCGCCGGCATCGAGGCCTACGCGCCGACCGATAACGCGTCCGAGATCACCGCGCGCACCAACGACGAGGGGTGGGAGGCCAGCTACGCGGGGTGGCTCCGGGCGAGCCGCATCGGTCCGCGCGACGCGGTGCTCGTGTTCTCGGTGGGCGGGGGAGATCCTGAGCGAGGCGTGAGCGCAAACCTGGTGCGCGCCCTGGAGCTGGCGCGGGCGGCCGGCGCAGGGATCTGCGGCGTCGTCGGCCGGGACGGCGGGTACACCTCGCGGGTCGCCACCGTGAGCGTGATCGTGCCCACGGTGAACCCCGCCGCCGTCACCGCCCACACGGAAGCGTTTCAGGCCGTCGTGTGGCACCTCCTCGTGTCCCATCCGCGGCTGCGGCAGTCCGCCGGGCGGTGGGAGTCGCTGACGACGTAGAGAGGCGAGACGTGCCAGACCGCAAGATCGTCATCCTCGGGCATACCGGGTTCATCGGGCGGGCCCTCCAGGTCCACTTCGAACGCGAGGGCCGCGAGGTCGTCGGCTTTTCCTCGCGTGCCGCCGATCTCCGTCGGCCTGACGGTCTCCGGCCCCTGGACGGCGTGATCGATCGCCGGACGGTCGTGATCTTCGCCTCGGCGATCACCCGGGACAGGGGCGACACGCTCGGCACGCTTCTGGACAACGTGGCGATGGCGGGCCACCTGGCGGCGTTCCTGGAGTCGCATCCCCCGGCGCAGTGCGTCTGTCTCAGCTCGGACGCCGTGTACGCGGCGCAGGAGGACCCGATCACGGAGGACACACCCGTGTGCCCCGGAGGCACCTTCTACGCGATCGCCAAGTACACCGCAGAGTGCCTCCTGCGACGCTCGGCGGAGGCGGCGAGCATCCCGCTGCTCGTGCTGCGGCCGACCGCGGTGTTTGGGCCGGGGGATACGCATCGTGCGTACGGGCCCAACGCCTTCCTCAGGGACGTGATCGACCGCCGCGAGGTGCGGCTCTTCGGCCAGGGCGAAGAGCGGCGCGATCACCTCTACATCGGTGACCTGGTGCGCCTGGTCGCCCGCCTGGTCCAGAGCGAGGTGGTGGGCACGGTGAACCTGGCCACCGGTGTCAGCCGCTCGTTTGCGGAGGTGGTCGAGTGTCTGCGCCGCGTCGTGCCGTTCGAGTTTCGGGTCTCCCACCTTCCCCGGCGGGTGCCGGTTACGCACCGTCGCTTCGACATCGCACGCCTGGCGCGGCAGGTCCCGGGATTCGCGTTCACGAGCCCTGAAGACGCGCTGCGCGAGGCATTTGAGTGCCTGCGGGCGGCGACCGTGAGCGGCGATGCCGACGGGCGCGCCCCTGGGCCCACGGCGTGAGGCGGGACGCGGCGCGCCGGATCGAGGAGGTCCGGGGTGCCGCCGCGACCGGGAGTACCGAGTCTGAGCAACGTGGCTCGCGGACGCGCCGGATCGAGGAGGTCCGGGGTGCCGCCGCGACCGGGAGTGCCGAGTCTGAGCAACGTGGCTCGCGGACGCACCGGATCGGGGAGGTCCGGGGTCCCGCCGCGACCGGGAGTGCCGAGTCTGAGCAACGTGGCTCGCGGACGCGCCGGATCGAGGAGGTCCGGGGTCCCGCCGCGACTAGGAGACCTCGGGCATGCGGGAGGTGAACCTGCTGGATTCGTATCCCCGCATCAAGCGGCCGCTCCGCGAGCGCGAGCAGGCCCGGCCGCGACAGCGCGAGGTCGCGCGGCGCTTCGGGCGCGAGTATTTCGACGGAGACCGGACGCAGGGGTACGGCGGCTACTACTACGACGGCCGGTGGCTCGCGGTCGCCAGACGGATGCAGGAGTTCTACGGCCTCATGCCGGGGCATCGCGTCCTCGACGTCGGGTGCGCCAAGGGATTCCTGCTCCACGATCTCCGGCAGGTGATCCCGGGCATCCGGGTGGCCGGCCTCGATATCTCCGCCTACGCGATCGGGCAGGCGATCGAGGACGTCAGGCCGTTCCTGGTCCTCGGATCCGCGGACCGGCTGCCGTTTGCGGACCGCTCCTTCGACCTCGTCGTCTCCATCAATACCGTGCACAACCTCGACCTCGACCGGTGCAAGCAGGCGATCAGGGAGATGGAGCGCGTGAGCCGGGCGTACAAGTACCTGCAGGTCGACTCCTTCCTGACCGAGGAGCAGCGCGAGAACTTCGAACGGTGGCAGCTCACGGCGCTCACGTATTTCCCGCCGGACGGCTGGCGGCGGCTCTTCGCCGCGGCCGGCTACACGGGAGACTACTACTGGACGGTCACGGAGTGAAGGGCCTGATCCTGGCGGGGATCTGCCTCGGGTGCCTGGTGGGCGGGGCCGCGGCAGCGCTGCGCGGCTACCGGGGAGATCAGGAGTACAAGGTCCTGCTGGGAGCGCTCGCCGGTGCGTTCCTCCTGTACACGGCCCTCTTCGCGGCCCTGCCGGCGGACCTGGGCTTCCTCCCGCGAGGCGCGGTCGAACCCGCCGCTTCGGTCGACTTCTGGAACGGCGCGCTCGTCCTCGCGCTGGTGTTCCACGGGATCTGGACGTTCACGTACATGGCGTGGACCGGGCCCACGATACGCGTGCTGCGGGCGCTCGCCCGCGCGCGTGATCGCGGCCTGACGATGCGCGAGATCCTGGGCGAGTTCGAGAGTGGCGGACAGGTCAACGCGCTCCTGCGCCGCCGGCTGCCGAAGCTCGTCGGCGGAGGCTATCTTCGCGAGGAGGGCGGCGTGTACACGCTGCTGCCGCGAGGTCGCGCGGCCGGCGGGATCGCCGCTCGCGTGAAGCGGGCCCTGGGGGACCTTGGGCCCCCGTAGCGTCTGCCGTGGCGGCCATGGGGGGGTGCCTCGATGCTCAAGGGATTGCTGCTGAGCGCAGGCATCGTGGCCATATGGGGGGGCGCTGCGCTGTGGCTGCTGCGGCACCTGCGCCCCGGGAGTCCTCTCGCCGTGCTGGCGAAGTCGTTTGCGCCGGCCGTCCCCGTGTTCTGCCTCGCGTACGCGCTCACGCCCGCCACCCTGGGATTCCTCCCGGCACCGCTGGCCGCCACCCCGGAGCCGCTCGGCACGCTGGACGGCTTGCTCGCGCTCGCCCTGTTCTTCCTCACGGGCGTGCAGTTCTACTATCACTTCCACAACTCGATCACGCTGCGTCTGCTGGCCGAGTTCAGGCGAGTTCCTCGAGGAGCGATGACGCTGGCGCAACTGGAGGAGGCCTGCGGGCTCGAGCGGCTGCTGGACGAGCGGCTCCGTGCGCTCGAGCATGCGCGCCTCGTGCGGCGCCGGGGCGACCGGTTCTACCCGAGCGTCGCCGGCCGCCTCGCCGCCGCGGCTGCGCGGCTGACGCGCGCCGTGCTCCGGCTGAACCCGTAGCGCGCTGCCGCATGCGTCCGACGACACTACGGTCGTGGGGCGGGGCCTGCCGTCCGCTCCCGGCCGGGACCTTCGGGGCGACGCGGCGGCCGGGCGCGCGTCACCGCATCCACCGGAGGGCCGCCGGCGCCGAGGGATCGGGGTCTTGCGCGGATTCGCGCGGTCAGGGGCGAGATCGACGTTCGCTCCGGGCAGGTCCCCGTCCCCTCCCGCACCATGGCGCCGGCTTGGTGACAGGGGAGCCGGGGGGTGCGGGGCTAGCCTGAGCGAGGGACGGGGCGCCACACCGCACCGTTCCTGCCACGGACCTCCTGCGCTGCTGCGCCGGTGGGAGAGGCTCGCATGGGCGACCTGATCGACTGGCTGGAGCAACAGGCGGTGCGCATCCAGCGGATCCGCCCTATCGGGGAGGGCGGGTATGTCATCCGCCTGAGGGTGACCCGCCATCGCGGACCCCGGATCGTGCTGAAGGACGGCACCACCGTCGAGCCCGGCGACGTCGTCGGCGAGCTGCACCTCGACAACCGGCGGGCCGCCGCCCTGCACGCGGAAGGCCATAGTGGCCTGCGCTTCCGGCAGGAGGTCTTCCGCGCGCTCCCGGCACTGGCTCGCGAACTTTGCACGCGGCCGGAGTACCGCGCGATCACCGCGCTCTATGGCGCGAGCCTGTTCTGGGCATCGTCGCGCCTGGCCGCAAAGATGGGGTTCGAGGACCGGCCGCTGCCCCCGTTCACCCGGTGGTGGCAGGGAGGCCTGGAGCGGTATCTGCTCGCCCACTACCATCCCGAAGGCCGGCGGCGCCTCACGCGTGGCCGGCGTACGGAGCTGCGGCAGATCTGGATCAGCCGCCGGGGCGTGCTGCGGTTCGCCGGCGGGGGAACCCCGGGAGCGCGCCCCGGACCCCCGGAGGAAGGCCAGGACCCGCCACGACTTCGCTGAGACAGTGCGAATTCGCCGGCCAGTGCCGCGCCGCGCACGGTCGACGCGGGGACGCGGCGGGCCTGGCCTGCGCGCCCTCCCCGGGGGCCCAGCGAATCGCCGTGCTCCCGCGGTGCGTTGGGGTGGGCGCCGTTCCTACCGGACGCGGGGCACCCCCGCGGCCGATCCGTCTCGCTGCAAACCCTCGCCAGACGCCGGAGAGCATGCACGAGGCCACGCGCCCGAGGCCGAGGAGGATCCGGCGCGAGGCGCTCCCGCCTGGCGTCGCGGGATCTGCGCGGGAGGCGCGCCGCGGTGACCGGGCCGCGCTCAGGGGCAGGGCGCGTACAGGCCGTAGAGCCGGACGATGCGCACGCGGTGGTAGAGCGCGACCGGTTCCGGCGCCACCTCCTCGCTCCGGTGGAAGCACCGGGTCCACGGAAACGCGGAATACGTGACCCCCACGCCGTTCGCGCCCCTGGCGTCCTCGAACCGCGGCCAGATCGCCGCGGGATCCGCGCCCGCCAGGAACACCGGGAACGCCCGGCGGCCGTAGTAGCCGAGCGCCGCCGCTATCTCATAGTCGTCCGTCACGACGATCGTCCCATCGTTCACCTGCGCCATCTCGTGCTGAACTCGTCCGGCCAGGTCGTTCCAGCCGTACAGAAAGTACAGAAAGGAGAGGGGCGGGACCGTGGGACGGACGGCGAGGATGAGGACCACAACCCAGGCGAGCACCAGCGCGTTGCACGCCGCCATGATTCCGGTCGGGAGGCTCCAGCGCGCCGCGACGGCGACGGCCAACCCGAGGCACACGGGGCCCCACCAGTGGGCACGCGACATCCCCGTCGGCGCGAGGAGGACCGGGACCGCGGCCGCCGGCAGGCCGGTCCACAAGAGATACCGGAAGCGCTCGTCCCGCGCGCGCGCCAGCATGGCCCAGACGGCCCAGACGAATGCCGGCGTCAGGAAGAGCAGATCGGGCAACACGAGCCACAACGGCTGGAACCCGGCCAAACCGTGCTCCGGCCTGGGGCGATCGTGGAGCACGAATCGGACGTTGGCCCAGCCGTGGTGGACGTTCCAGAAGACAACCGGAAGGAAGAGGAGTACCGCGATGACCGCGCCCTGATACGGCCCCGCCCGGCGCAGGTGCAGCCGCGCGTAGCGATACGCGTAGAGCGCGAGCCCGACACCCAGCCACACCATGTAGAGCTTGCTGAGGAGCCCCAGGCCCATCGCCACCCCAACGCCGGCCCAGCGCCGTGGCCGCCCGTGGAGGGCCTGCCAGCCGAGCCGCAGGGCCACGACCCACGCGAGATACAACGGGGCTTCGGGAGCGGCGGTCATGCCGCCGAACCAGAGGATGGGGATCACCTGGAACAGGGCCGCGGCCAGCAGCCCGACGCGGTCGTCGAACATCTCCCGCCCCAGCAGGAAGAGCACGTAACTCGTGGCCGCCCCCAGCAGCAGGGAGGACAGCCGGATCCAGATCGCCGCGTCGCCGAGACGACTCGTGAGCAGGATGAGGTACGCGATCATCGGCGGCTGATCGAGGTACCCCAAGTCCGGATGGCGCGCCCAGAGCCAGTAGTACGCCTCGTCGAAGTGCAGGGGGAATCGCGCGGCGACCGCAGCGCGGACGAGCGTGCCGGCCACGATGATCGCGGCGAGGCGCCCGAGAGTGCTCCGCCAGGGCGTGCTCATCCCGGCCGGTGAGGGGCAGTCGCTCCGCCGGCGAGTTGGGCAAGGTGCGCGACCACCGCCTCGGCGGCGTCCGGCCGGCCGAGCCGGGCTGCGGCACGCCGCATTCGGGCCAGGCTCTCGGGGTCGGCGCAGAGGGCCTCCAGCGCGTGGTGCACTTCCGCCAGCGTCCTGGGGGCCAACGCGGCGCCGTGCGTCACGAGGAACTCGGTGTTGCTCTCCTCCTGGCCGGGGATGGACCCGTACACGAGCATCGGGAGGTGCATGGCCAGCGCCTCGCTCACCGTCACCCCGCCGGCCTTCGTGATCAAAAGATCGCTCGCGGCCATCAACTCGGCGACGTTGTCCACATACCCGAACACGTGGAAGCGGTGGCGCGAGCTCGCGGCCGCGGCTCGAACGCGGTCCGCGAGCCGCGGAGCGTGACCGCACACGACCAGCGCCTGGACCGGTCGCGGGAAACGCGCGAGGACCTGCACGAGGTCGTCGACGCTTCCCAGCATGGCAAAGGCGCCGGCCATGACGAGGACCACCGGCACGCCGGGCACGAGGCCGAGCCGGGTCCTCACAGCGTCCCGATCGTGCGGCTGTTGAAACTGGCGCCTGATCGGGATTCCGGACACGGCGATCCTCTCCGGCGGGATCCCGTGTGCGAGCAGGCCGTCCCGCATCAGCGCGTGGGGCACGCAGTACCGATCGACGTGCGGATGGAGCCACTCCGCGTGGCTGACGTAATCGGTGATCACGGTGAGGCACGGCACCGGCGTGCGCCCCTGGCCGCGCAGATCGGACATGGTACCCGCGAACGTCCAGTGCACGCAGCAGACGACGTCGGGGCGCTCGCGTGCGAGATACCGCTCGAAGCGCCGCATGCCCGTCCGGTTGATCGCGCGCCGGAAGCGCGAGTCCGGGTGAATCCGCCCCATCAGGTCGTAGAATCTCCCGCACACCTTCGGCGCGTACTGGACGGCCTGGAAGTAACAGAACGTCGTCACCGCGTCGAAGAGCGGGTTGACGAACCGCGCGAAGTAGTTCAGGATCTCGGCCCGCCCGCCGGTCCGTGCCTTCCACTCCTGGGCGATCGCCTCGCCGACGCGCTGGTGGCCGCCCCCGGCGCTGCAGTAGAGCACCAGGAGGAACGTCCCGGTCGGCTGTCCCATGCGATGTCGGTCCTCCCTCTCCGCATCCACGCGCCCGCGGGGACGCCCCGCGCGGTCTACGGCCTCCGAGGCGGGACATCCGCCCGTCACCGGCGACTACCAGGGGATTCGGCAGTGAGGCGGCCCGCCCTTCGCCGGGGCGCGTGCGCTGTGCCGGCCGCGCGGCGCGAGCGCGATCCTCCGGCGGGATCCCGGAAGGACTCGGGCGGCGGGCGCGGAAGAACGGACCGTGCGCTGCTTCACGGGCGAGGCCGCGCGCACATCGCGGCGCCACGACAGGCGCCGCGGTCGAAGATGGCAGGGGCAATCGGGCACCCGTTGACGGCGATCGCGGCCGCGACCGCCCCCCGTCCCGCGGCGGGGCCGGCGGTGCGCCGCCCGCCGTGCGGAGCGCTGTGGTGGGCGACCCTCTGCGCCGTCCTGATGAGCACCGCCGTCCCGCCGGCTCGCGGCGCGGGTGCGGCTTCGCTCCCCACGGCCCAGCAGGTCATCGATCGGGTCCTGGCGGCAGCCCGCGGCATGGATCTGTCCCACGCGGATATCGTGATCAAGTTCCGCTTCAAGGAGCCACCGACGGCGCCGCCCCTGTGCGTCTTCGACGGCACGCTGCACATTTCCGAGCGGCTGGCGCTCGCAATGAAGCGGTGGACGCGGACGCCGCTTTGCTGGTTGATCGAGCGGCTCGTGCTCGAACGCCTCTTCCGTGACCGAGACCGCGCCGACGCCCTCCTCCCTCAGTTTCGCTTCGAGGTCATCGGTGAGAAACTGGTGGACGGGAGGCGCTACTATCTCCTCGCCGGCCAGGCCCTCTCGCGCGGGACCGATCCGAGTTGGATGATGGGCTGGGTGGACTACGACCGGGGCCTCATCGTCGACGGCATGGCTCGCTACGCGTGGGGCGAGGTCGACAGCGTGCAGGAGTACGGCCTGGTCGCCGGGCAGTGGGTTCCCGTGCACCAGTACCTCTCGGTGCCGCGCTTCGACGCGTCGCTCGAGATCTCGTACAGCGGCTTCCGCTTCGGCTCCGGCCGGTAGCGCTCCGTTTGGCCTCGTCGCGATACTCGCGATCTAGAGGCCCGGGCCGCCATCGGACGGGGCGACACGCTTCACGTCCACGGCCGCGTTCTCGCGTCGCGGGACACGTATTTGGGCCGGGCGCTGCTGGCGGCGCTCCTGGGGGGCGCCCTCGTCCGCGGCCGCCACGGCCGGCTGGGAGGCCCGCGGCCGGCGGGCGAGCCAGCCCGCGATCCGCACCGTCCCGAGATCGTCGAAGAGCGAGTAGATGACCGGGATCGCCGCGAGCGTGAGCAGGAGCGACAGCATCTGCCCGCCGATGATCACGGTGCTGATCGCGTGGCCGGTGGCCGACCCGATGCCCCGGCTGGCGGCGAGCGGGATCATCCCCGCGACGAACGCGATCGTCGTCATCAAAATGGGCCGCAGGCGGTCCAGGCTCGCCCGCACGATCGCCTCGTCCTTCTCCAGCCCCTGCGCGCGCAGCTCGTTGGCGCGGTCCACCTGGAGGATCGCGTTCTTCTTGACCACCCCGAACAGCACGAGGATCCCGAGGTAGCTCAGCGGGTTGAGCGATCCGTGGAGGAGGAGGATCGAGACGAGCGCAAACGGCGCGGTCAGCGGCAGCGAGAGCAGGATCGTGATCGGGTGGACCCACGACTCGAACTGCGCCGCGAGCACCAGGTACATGAACACGAACGCGATGACGAACGCCTGCGTGAAGGCGCGCTCGGTCTGGGGGACCTGCTCCGAGACGCCGGTCAGGCCGCGGTGGTACCCGGGCGGCAGGCCCAGCGCGCGCATCTTGGCGTCGAGCCGACTGACGACGCTGCCCAGCGAGGTCCCGGCCAGCAGGTTCGCCGAGATCGTCACCCCGCGCTCGCGGTTGACGTGCGTGATCTCGCCTGGCCCTGCGGTGGGACGGATGCCGACGACCTGGCCGAGGGCGACCGGGTGGCCTGTCGGTGAAGCGAGCGGCACCCGGGCGAGCGCCGCGGGGTCGGCGGCCGGCGTCTCGGCGCGGAGGTGGACCGTGTAGAACTGCCCGCCCTCGGCGTACGCGACCCCGCGTGCATCGATGCCGTGCGTCGCCAGCGCCAGCGCCTCGGCCACCTCAGCCGGGCTGACACCGGCGGCCGCCGCGCGCGCGGGGTCGACCTTGACGTCGTAGGACTGGCCGGCGGCCGCCGACGACTGGATGTCCACCACCCCGGGCAGCGTGTGCAGGTACGCGACCGCCTCCCGCGCGGCCCGGCGGAGCACCGCGAGATCCGGGCCGCTGATCACGTACTGCAACGGCGCGGTGCCCTCGGTCAGGTCCGACACGTCGTTCACCAGCACCACGAGGTCCTCCGACCGGAACTTCGGCAGGACCTCACGCCGGACGCGCGCCATCTCCTGTTGCTGCGTCACCGTCCGCGCGTGGAGGGGCACCAGCCGGACGAAGATGGTGAACCGGTTCGGGCTGTGCTGGGGGTCGTCGCCCACGGTCACCACGGTGAACGCCACGCCGGCGAGGCGCCGGATCTCCGCCGCCATCCGGGCCGCGAGCGCCGCGCTGGCATCGAGCGTCCAGCCCGCGGGCGCCTGCACCACCACCTCGAACTGGGACTCGTCCTCGGTCGGCAGGAGATCCTGGTCGACGGCCATGGCCAGCGGCACGATGCTGGCCAGCGTCAGCAGCGCCAGCAGGACCACCGCCCACCGCCGGCGCAGGGAGCGGTCGAGCAGCCAGCGGTACCAGCCCTCCATGACCGCGCGGAGCCGCTCGCGCGGCCCGCCGCGGCGGGGAGGGTCGGGGTGGGGCTCGCCCGCGTCGCCGCTGCGGGATCGGGCGCCGGGGCGGCGCGGCCCGAGCCACTGCGAGGCCAGCGACGGCGTCAGCGTGAAGCTCACCACGAGCGACACCGCGATCGCAAAGGCCATCGTCCAGCCGAAGCTGCTCATGAAGCGGCCGACGATCCCGCGCATGAACGCCAGCGGCAGGAACACCACGAGGAGGCTCACGGTGGTGGCCATGACCGCGGGCCCGACCGCGCGGGTGCCGTCCACCGCCGCCTGCACGGGGTGCCTCCCCTTCTCGTGGACGAAGCGGTAGATGCTCTCAAGCACCACGATCGCGTCGTCGATCACGATGCCGATCACGAGCGCGAGCGCCAGCAGCGTGAACGTGTTGAGCGTGAGGTGCAGCGCGGCCAGCAAGGTGAACGTGCTGACCAGGGAGATGGGGATCGCGAGGGCCGTGATGATCGTGGCCCGCCAGTCCCAGAGGAAGAGCAGGACCACCAGCGCGGCCAGGAGGGATCCGGCGACCAGATGCTCCTCGACGGCGCGCGTCGACGCCAGCACGTACTCGGATTGGTCCCAGACGACGCGCAGCGTGTACCCGGGCGGGAGCGCGGCCCGAAGCGTTCGCAGGCGCGCCGTGATCGCCCGGGCGACGTCGATCGTGTTGGCGCCGGACTGCTTCAGGACGTAGAGCAGCACGGCGGGCGTCCCGTTGATGTTCGCGACCGTCTGGGGCTGGGCGGCCCCGTCCTCGATGCGCGCGACGTCGGCCAGCCGCACCGGCCGGCCGCCCCGGGACGTGACCGGGAGGTTCGCGAGATCCGCAAGGCTCGTGAACGTGTGCGCGATGAACTGCTGCGCGGTGGCGTCCAGGCCGCCGGCCGGCGTCTGGATCGCGTTCAGCACCTGGGTGGCGGTCACGCCGTGCGCCGCCAGGCGATCCGGGTCCACCAGGACGTTGATCTGCCGGAGCCGGTCCCCGACCAGCTTGAGCTGGGCGACGCCGGCGGTGCCCTCGAGCCGGGGCGCGATGGTCCGGAAGGCGTACTCCGAGATCGCCGGGACGGGCCGGTCGGCCGACAGCGCCACGATCATGACCGGGATCCGGTTGGGATCGAAGCGCAGCACCTGCGGCGGCTCGGTCCCGGCCGGGAGGTCGGCAAGCGCCCCGATCTTGTCGCGCACCTCCTGCGCCGCCACGTTCACGTCCTTCTCGAGCGCGAACTGCGCGATGACGATCGAAAAGCCCTCGGCGGAGGTCGACGTGACCTTGTCCATCCCGTCGATGCCACTGACCGCGTTCTCGATGCGGCGCGTGACGTCGGCCTCGACGGCGGCCGGGGCCGCTCCGGGCAGCTTCGTGATGATCGTGATGATGGGGAGCTCGACGTTGGGGTACCTGGACACGTTCAGGCCGAGGAAGGCGAAGATCCCCAGGACGATCATCACGAGCGTGATGACGCGCGCGAGGACCGGCCGGCGAACGCAGAGCTCGGCGAGGCGTTGCATCGACTACGCCCTACAGGCCGCCGAACGTCCGCGAGGCCCCGTATCGCGACGAGGACAAACGACTTGGGAGATGCTCTGCTGCACGCACAACCACCTGGGTGAAGACTCGAGCCGGGCACGGGCGCGAACACCGGTGGCCCGCCGCCCGCTCGGCGCCCGGGCCGGCCGCTTGCCTCCACTGGAGCATACACCATCGACCGGCTCGTTGGCCAGGGAAGATCGCGATCACCAAAGAGGATCGACTCGGGGGCGCGTTCGAGCGGCAGCCGCAGCGAAGGCAGTCGCTGGCCCGGAACCGCCCCGAGCGCGCCCTAACGGTTCGTCACCAAGCTCCAGCCCATCGGCGTCCGCAGCAACACGGTCGGGTGGAGACGATCACGCAGTGCCGCGAGGCGGTCGGGCGCCAGCAGGGCCAGGATCCGTTCGCGGTGCCAGGCGGCGACAAGGGCATCATCGTCCACCCGTTCGATGGGCGGCCGGATCCAGTAGGCGGCGAGGTTCGCCTCGGCCGTGTAGCGACCGACGATCAGGACGCGATCTCCGGGGTGATAGAGCCGGTTGACGGTAGCTCCGATGGCCGGCCACGGCCACAGGGGCGCCCAGCGTTCCACGAGCATCGCATAGGTCACGGTGTAGGAGAGCACCGAGCCGGCGGCGGCCAGCGCGACGGCCTGCCGGAGGAGGCCCCGGCCCGCCAGCACGGTCAGCGCAACGACGACGAGCGTGAGCACCGCCAGGATGGGGACGAGGATCGGCGTGTAGGCCTGCATTTCCACCGGAGAGGATCGTCTCGCCACCCAGACGCCGGCCCACAGGGCCAGCGGGCCGAGGAGGGGCAGGAGGAGGCTCCCTGCACCGAGCCGCGCCCCCCGGGCCAGCGCCCCCGCCAGCGCGCGGCCTGCCAGCAGCGCCAGCGGCGGGTAGCAGGGGAGCAGGTAGCGAGCGCTCCGGTCCCCCTGCGAGAGCGAGATGGCGGCGAAGTACAGCGCGAACCAGACCGCACTCAACCGTGCGCTTGGAGCGTCCCCGCGCAGGCTGCGCCAACCCTGTGCGATGGCTCCCGGCAGCAGGGCGGTCCAGGGCAGCATCCCGACGATGAGCAGGGGGACGTACGCGAGCCACGCCGCAACGTAGCCCTCCAGCCCGGCGAAGCCCGCGCCGAGAAACGGATGGCGCAGGCGCTCGAGGCCTCCGGCGCCGACGAGCATCATCCGGAGGAACGGCGGTCCCAGGCGCAGCGCCTCGACGACGAACCACGGCGCGGCTGCCAGCGTGAACACGAGGCCCCCGGCGGCGACGTGGCGGACCCGCCAGCGAGGCCGCTCACCGCGCCGCCACGCGAGCAGCGCGTCCGCGGCGACGACGCCCAGGATGCCCGGCAGAAACAAGATGCCTTTGGTCAGGACGGCCAACGCCGCCCAGAATCCCGCGAGCAGCGTCCACCGTGCGCGGCCGTCCCGCCGGTACCGCAGGTAAGAGTAGAACGTGAGCGTGAGAAAGAGCGTGACCGGAATATCGTGCTGCGGGGCGAGGCTGGTCTCGTAGAACACCTGCTGAAACGTGGCCATGATGAGCGCCGCCAGCAGGGATTCCTCCTCGGAGCAGTCGAGCCGGGCGAGGCCGTACACGGTGAGGACGAGGAGCATCGCCATCAGGATGCACCACAGCCTCAGCGCGGCGTTCGTCGGGCCGCCGAGCCAGATCGACACCGCCATGAGCCAGTAGGTGAGCGGAGGCTTGTCCACGATCGCGCTCGAGTAGTGGACCGGGTAGCGGAGGGTGAGCCAATCGCCCGTGGCGAGGATGTGCTGGGCGATCTCCCCTGAGAGCGGGGTGTCGCTGTCGATCTGGGGCACCGGCGCGCCGAGCAGCATCGCCAGGCAGGCGATGACGACGAGCGCGCGCCACGTCCTCGCACCAGCGCGGGCGAGAGGGCGCACGCCCCCGGCCAGCGGGCGTTGCGACGGGAGCGCCTGCGCGGAGGGCCGGAGGTTCACGCGGTCAGCGGGAACGGCGGGCCCGGCGCTACGATGAGGCGGTCGCGCGGATCCATGCTGGAGAGGGCTTCGCCGCCCTGGCGTCGCGACCTGCCACGGGCGGCCGGCCGCTTAGGGACGGTGACCGCGTGGGCGGCCGCGGCCACCCGCCGGCGCGCGATCGCGGCCCATGACCATCACCTCGACCCCGATCAGGAGGACCGCGCCACCGTCGAGGGCGCTCGCGTCGTCTGCTGCTGGCCCATGACCATCACCTCGGCCCCGATCAGGAGGACCAGGGCGACGAGGTAGATCCAGATCATGAACACGACGGCTCCCACGAGAGGCCCGTACACGACGGGGTAGCTGGCCAGCGTGCCGACGTACCAGAAGAACCCGCTCTTCGTCGCCTCGAACAGGACCACCGCAGAGACGCTCCCGAGGAGCAGCAGCCGGCGCTCCACGCGCGCGTTGGGGAGGAAGCGATAGACGGCCACGAAGGCCAGCCAGGAAGACAGCACCGAGCCCGCCCATTCCGCGGCGGCGGCCAGCGGGGTGCTGAAGAGGGAGTGGACGGCCGTGGCCAGCGGTCGGAGGGCCGAGGTGGCCGCGGCTGCGCTCGCGAGCACGGACACGCTCAGGAAGGCCCCCGCGACGAGCACCATCGAGAGCTCCACGAGCTTCCGGTGCCAGAGCGGGCGCTCGCGCTGGGCCCCGAGGACCCGGTTGAGGCCGTGCCGCGCCGCGCTCGCGAGCGCGGTCGCGCTCCACACCAGACCGATCAGCGCCACGGCTCCAGCGGTGCCCGCCCTCGGGGCCACGGCTACGAGCGTCTCCTCGACCATCGCCAGGGCGGAGGGAGGAAGGTACGGCGCGAGGGCGCGCACCACCGTCTGCTGCGCGTGCGCGTGCTCGACGAACCGGCCGAGGACCGCGACCAAGACCAGCAGCAACGGGAACACCGACAGGATCGCGGCATAGGCGATCGAGGCGGCCAGGGTAAAGATGTCGTCCCGCAGCGCGCGCCCCCGCAGGCCGGCGACCGCGCGTCCGATGTGCCCCAGCACCGCCGTCGGCATCATCCGCGCCATCCTGGACATGCGTATCCTCCGATCGATCCTGCGGCGCGCACGATCCCAGGCTGGACGGCGATGCCGATGCCCTCATGGAATTCGTTGACCAGGGACGGCGATGCGGTCGCCCGGGCGGCGGCCCGGCGCGGATCGCGGAGGGCGGCCGTGCAGACGCGGGGCCTGCGGCCGACCGCGCGCGGCCGTCGGATGGCGGTGCGCCGGCGTCCTACACGTTCGCGATCTCGTCGAGGATCGCGCGCGCCGCCGCCTGCGGGTCCGCGGCGCCGGTGATCGGGCGGCCCACGACGAGCAGGTCGGCGCCGGCGGCCACCGCGCCGCGAGGCGTCTCGACGCGCCGCTGGTCCCCCTCCGGCGCCCCGGCGGGCCGAATGCCGGGGCACACGAGGAGGAACGCCGGCCCGCAGGCGTCCCTGATCGCGGCGGCCTCGAGCGGCGAGGCCACCGCCCCGTCCACCCCGGCGGCGCGCGCCAGCCGGGCCATCCGGACGGCGGCCTCTTGCGGCGACCCGGTCAGTCCGATCTCGGCGAGCATCGGGGCGTCGGCGCTCGTGAGCAGCGTCACGCCCACCACCCTGGGAGGGGCATGCCCGGCCGCCGCTGCGCCGCGGCGCGCGGCCTCGACCGCCGCCCGCATCATCGCGGTGCCGCCGGCGGCGTGCACCGTGCACAGCGCCACGCCCTGCCGCGCGGCCGCCTCGATGCCGGCCGCCACAGTGGACGGGATATCGTGGTACTTCATGTCGAGAAAGACGCGGCCGCGGCGGCGCAACGAGGCGATCGCGTCCGGGCCGCTGGTCGCAAAGAGGTGCGGGCCGATCTTGAACCACCGGACAACATCCCCCAGGCGATCGGCGATCGCCTCCGCATCGGCGAGGGACGGTGTATCGAGCGCTACGATGAGGCGGTCGCGCGGGTCCATGTTGGGGAGCGCTTCGGCGCCGGCGCGCCGCGACCTGCCATCCGCAGGTCGGGCGAGCGTGAGGACCTGGGCCCGGACGGCGTCCGAGACCCGGCGGGCGGAGGCCCGGGCGCGGTTCCCGTGAGGCACGGCAGCGACGCCGTGGCGCCGGAAGCGGGCGGGAGGCGGCGAAGGTGCCGCACGGACACGCCCAGGAGGGTGGCTGCCTCAGCGGCCCGGAGGATCCCACCCTGGAGCCGGGTGAGGATGCGCACGCGGTGCTGCTCCTTCTGGTTCAAGGTGATCGTCTCCCTGGTCATCGTCCCAGGGTGACAGAGTCACCGAGCCGTCGTGGATGACAAGATCATTGAGCTATTACACGGCGCGCCAGGCGTTTCACGCGCCGTTGACACCTCCGAACACCCGTACTACAATGCACGTAATTACCCGGGCCGGTGCAGCTCCGGGTCCCTGGAGGACCTCCGCCGAGTGGGGTTGCTGGACGACGTCGCCGAGGTGCTGATCCGCGAGGAGGAGATTCGGACGCGGATCGCCGACCTCGGCCGGCGGATCAGCACGGACTACGACGGTAAGATCCCTCTGCTCGTCGGCATCCTGAAAGGCGCCTCGGTCTTCCTGTCCGACCTCATCCGTCAGATCACCATCCCCTGCATGCTGGACTTCATGGCGACGAGCTCCTACGGCTCGGGCACCGAGAACTCGGGGATCGTCCGCATCCTCAAGGATCTGGACCAGACGATCGAGGGGCGGCACGTGCTGATCGTGGACGATATCATCGACACCGGGCTCACGATGGACTACCTGCTGGAGACCCTCAAGGCCCGGTACCCGGCGAGCCTGCGCGTCTGCGCGCTGCTCGACAAGGCGTCGCGGCGGCGCCGGCACGTCCCGATCGATTACCGCGGCTTCGAGATCCCGGACCGGTTCGTCGTGGGGTACGGTTTGGACTACGGAGGGATCTATCGGAACCTGCCCTTCATCTGCGTTCTCAAGCCGGAGGTGTACGCCTGACGCCGAGGCGGAGGGCGCAGGGGACGACTCCGACCCCTCCCGGCGACGCGGTCAGCTTCGGCCGGCCGCCGCGCCGCACCGAAGGACGACCGCGTCGGCCGGGAGCGGAGGGCGGAGCCCGTCCCCTCGCGAGGAGGTGACGCCGGTGGAGCTGATCGGGAAGGGACGCGTGGCGCGGCGCACGTACGGGTTCGAGGAGATCGCGCTCGTCCCGGCGGCCGCGACGGTCGACCCCGAGGACGTCGATATCTCCTGGCAGGTCGCCGGGCGCACGTTTCCGCTCCCGATCATCGCGTCCGCGATGGACAGCGTCGTGGACGTGCCGTTCGCGATCGCCCTCTCCCGGCTCGGGGGGATGGCCGTCCTCAACCTCGAGGGGATCCAGACCCGGTACGAGCGGCCGCGGGAGGCCCTGGACCGGCTCGCCGAGGCGCCCCCGGAGCGGATCGTCAGCGTGATGCAGGAGGTGTACCGGGAGCCGATCAAGGACGCCCTGGTCGGCCGCCGGATCCAGGAGATCCGATCCGGCGGCGGCGTGCCGGTCGTCTCCACGACACCGGCCCAGGCGTCCCGGCTCGGTCCGCTCGCCGCGGAGGCCGGGGCCGAGATCCTGCTCGTGCAATCCACCGTGATCACGGAGCAGCACCGCAGCGAGCGCGGCCGCGCCCTGTCGCTGCGGGAGCTTGCGGCCCGGACCCCGATCCCGATCATGGCCGGGAACTGCGTCTCCTACGATGCGGCCCTCGGGCTCTTCGACGCAGGCTGTGCCGCCGTTTTCGTCGGGGTGGGGCCGGGCGCGGCGTGCACCAGCCGCAAGGTGCTCGGCGTCGGCGTCCCCCAGGCGACGGCGATCGCGGACGTCGCCGCGGCGCGGGCGGAGCACGCGCGCCGGACGGGCCGGTACATCCCTATCGTCGCGGACGGCGGCATCACCGTGGGCGGCGAGATCGCCAAGGCGATCGCCTGTGGGGCGGACGCCGTGATGCTGGGCTCGCTCCTCGCCCGGGCCGAGGAGGCGCCGGGGGGAGGCTTCCACTGGGGCATGGCCACGCCCCACGCGGCGCTGCCGCGCGGCACGCGCGTGACGGTCGGTGTGACCGGAACGCTGCGCGATATCCTGTTCGGGCCCGCCCGGGTCGACGACGGCTCCCAGAACCTCGTCGAGGCGCTGCGGACGGCGATGGGCATGTGCGGCGCCCGCACGATCCGCCAGATGCAGCAGGCCGAGGTGATCATCGCGCCGGCTCTCGCGACCGAGGGCAAGACGATGCAGTTTTCGCAGCGGGTAGGGCAGGGACGGTAGTGCTGGCCTCGCCGCGCCTGGGCGCGGACCTCGTCCGGTCCACCCAGGATCTCGTGGTCGTCCTGGATTTCGGCGCGCAGTACAGCCAGCTCATCGCGCGCCGGATCCGGGAGCTGCACGTCTACAGCCTGATCCTGCCGTTCGACACGGCGCTCGAGGAGATCCTCGCGCTCCGGCCCAAGGGCATCATCCTCTCGGGGGGGCCGGCGAGCGTGTACGAGCCCGGCGCGCCCCGGTGCGATCCGGGCCTCTTCACCTCCGGGGTCCCGCTCCTGGGCATCTGCTACGGCATGCAGCTCATGGCGCAGGCGCTCGGCGGCGAGACCGGCCCGGCGCCCCGCAAGGAGTTCGGCCGGACCCGCCTGTACGTCGATGAGCTGGCGGGCGACGGCCTGTTCCGCGGCCTGGAGCGCCGCCTCCTCTGCTGGATGAGCCACGGGGATACCGTCCACCGGCTTCCGCCGGGGTTCGAGACGCTGGCGCACTCCGATCACTGCCCTCACGCCGCGGTCGCCGACCGCGCCCGGCGCCTGTACGGGCTGCAATTCCACCCGGAGGTGTCGCACACCGCCTGGGGCGCCGACGTGCTGCGGAACTTCCTCTACGGCATCTGCGGGTGCGCGCCGTCGTGGACGATGACATCGTTCGTCGAGCGGGCCACGCAGGAGATCCGCGCCCAGGTCGGCGGGGGGCGTGCGATCTGCGCGCTCAGCGGCGGCGTCGACTCCTCCGCCGCGGCCGCGCTCGTGTTCCGGGCGATCGGGGAGAGGCTCACGTGCGTCTTCGTGGACCACGGCCTCCTGCGCCGCGGGGAGGCGGACCAGGTCGTGGCGGTGTTCCGGGATCACTTCGGGATGCCGCTCGTCCACGTGGACGCGCGGCAGCGGTTCCTCGAGCGTCTGCGCGGGGTGACCGACCCGGAGCAGAAGCGCGTCCTCATCGGGCGCGAGTTCATCACCGTGTTCGCGGAGGAGGCCTCCCGCCTGGGCCGGCCCGAGTTCCTCGTCCAGGGCACGCTCTACCCTGACGTCATCGAGAGCGGCACGCGGACAGCCGCCCGGATCAAGACCCACCACAACGTCGGGGGCCTCCCGGCGGCGCTGCCGTTCCGCCTGGTCGAGCCGTTCCGGACGCTGTTCAAGGACGAGGTGCGCGTCGTGGCCCGCACGCTCGGCCTGCCCGACGCGATGGTGGACCGTCACCCGTTCCCCGGCCCGGGGCTCGCGATCCGCGTGGTCGGCGAGGTCACAGAGGAGCGCCTCGCCATTCTCCGCCACGCCGACGCGATCGTGACCGAGGAGATCCGCCGGAGCGGCCTCGCGCGGGACGTCTGGCAGGCGTTCGCGGTGCTCCTCCCCGTCCACACGGTCGGCGTCGCCGGCGACGCGCGGACGTACGGCCACGTGATCGCGGTGCGGGCGGTGACGAGCCAGGACGGGATGACCGCGGATTGGGCGCGGCTGCCGGCGGACCTCCTCGAGACGGTCAGCAATCGCATCACGGGCGAGGTGCGCGGCGTGAGCCGGGTCGTCTACGATATCAGCAGCAAACCCCCGGCGACGATCGAATGGGAGTGACCTGCGCCGGCCGGGCGGGACACGCGCCAGCGACGTCCCCCGCGGGGCCGCTCCCCCCTCCAGGAGCGTGCTTCCGGTGCACCCCGCCGGGGAGGCCGGTCGGGTGGATGCGCTCCCTCCGGGAGGAGCGGCGCCCGCGGCACCAGGATTGTCCCGGAGTCGCCGACCGACGCAGCTGTCGAGCGGCCGAAACGGCGTCGCAGCCGACACGGATCCCGGAGGGGTGGATAGCCTAGCCCCGCCGTCAGGTAGAATCAGAAGGTGCACGGGAGCGGAGGCTCCCGAACCTCGTGGGCCGGGAGCGGCAGCAGCATCATGCTATCTTCCCAAGATCTCGACGCGTCGCTCAACCCCATCCAGCTCGAGGCCGTCCGGGCCGGCGACGGTCCGCTGCTCGTGCTGGCCGGCGCCGGCTCCGGCAAGACCCGCGTCCTCACGTACCGCATCGCGGACCTGATCCTGAGGCGCGGGGTCGCCCCCGCCCACATCCTCGCGGTCACGTTCACCAACAAGGCGGCCGGCCAGATGCGGGACCGGCTCGCCGGCCTCCTGGGCCCCGCCGTCCCGCGGGCGCTGTGGATCGGCACGTTCCACGCGATCTGCAGCCGGATCCTCCGGATCTCCGGTCGGTGGATCGGCGTCGACCCCCGGTTCGTGATCTACGACGAGGACGACCAGCGGACGCTCATGCGCGAGGTGATCCGCGAGGCCAACGTCGACGAGCGGCAGTTCCCGCCGGCAGGGGTGCTGGCGGAGATCGGCCGCGCCAAGAACGAGCTGGTGGACCACGTGGCGTTCGCCCGGCGGGCGGAGACGCACCGGGACGAGGTGATCGCGCGTCTGTACGCGGCGTACGAGCGCCGCCTCGGGGAGTGCCACGCGCTCGACTTCGACGACCTCCTCCTGCGGGCGGTCCAGCTCCTGCGCGAGCACCCGCCGGCCCTCGCCGAGTACCAGGCCCGGTTCCGCCACATCCTCGTGGACGAGTACCAGGACACCAACCACGCCCAGTACGTGCTCGTCAACCTGCTCGCGCGCCAGCACCGCAACCTGTGCGTCGTGGGCGACGACGATCAGGCGATCTACCGGTGGCGGGGCGCCGACGTCCGGAACATCCTGGAGTTCGAGCGCGACTACCCCGAGGCCCGCGTCGTCACCCTCGCGCAGACCTATCGATGCACGCCACAGATCCTGCGGGCCGCCTCCGCCGTGATCGGCCACAACCCCCACCGCCACGCCAAGAGCCTCTGGACCGCCAACCCGGACGGCGCGCCGGTCACGCTGTACGAGGCGTTCGACGGGTACGACGAGGCCCGCTATGTCGCGGAGCAGATCCGCGCGCATGTGGGGTCGGGCGGGCGAGCCGGGGACGTCGCGGTCCTGTACCGGACGCACGCGCAGTCCCGGCAGTTCGAGGAGATGTTCCTGCGCCTGGGCATCCCCTATCAGATCGTCGGCGGCGTGCGGTTCTACGAGCGGACGGAGATCAGGGACATGCTGGCCTACCTCCGGCTCGCCTACAACCCGGCCGACGAGGTGAGCCTCCGGCGCGTGCTCAATGTGCCGCGCCGGGGCATCGGGGAGGCGACGCTGCGGCGGCTCGAGGCGTGGGCCCGCGACGAAGGGCTCTCGCTGTGGGAGGCCCTCCGCCGGGCCCAGGACGCCGGGGTGGGGCCGCAGCCGCGCCGCGCGCTCCGGGAGTTCGTCGCCCTCATCGACGCGCTCGTCGCGCACGCGTCCGATCACCCGGCCCGCGAGGTGCTCGCCTACGCGCTCGACCTGACCGGGTACCGCCGCCTGCTCGAGGCCGAGGGGACCGAGGACGCGCACTCCCGGCTGGAGAACCTGGAGGAGCTCGCCGCCGTCGCGCGGGAGGTCGAGGAGATGGCCGGGGAGGGCACGCTGGAGGCGTTTTTGCAGCACCTCGCGCTCCAGACCGACCCCGACGCCTTCGAGGACAGGCCGGACCGGGTCACGCTGATGACCCTGCACAGCGCGAAGGGCTTGGAGTTTCCCGTGGTGGTCCTGGCCGGGTTGGAGGAGGGACTCTTCCCCCACGCCCGCGCGGCGGAGCAGGAGGCGAGCCTCGAGGAGGAGCGCCGTCTCTGCTACGTGGGGATGACGAGGGCGAAGTCGCGCCTGCTGCTGACGTACGCCCGCCAGCGTGCCAGCTACGGGATGTCGCGGCCCACCGTGCCGTCTCGCTTTCTGGACGAGATCCCGGCGGAGTACCTCGAGCGCGCCGCGACGCCTCGCACGCCGACGGCGGACTGGCCGGAGGACGAGCAACGACCCGTGCCGGAGGTGGCGGTGGGCGACACCGTGCGCCACAGGACGTTCGGCACCGGCCGCGTGCTCGAGGTCGACGGGGACGGGCCCCGGGCTATCGTCACCGTGCGCTTCGACGGGGTCGGGACCAAACGCCTGGCGCTCGGCTACGCGCCGCTCGAGGTCGTGCAGCGCGCGGGACCGGCGTCCTCGTGAGCCGGCGGCGGGACCGCAGGGCGCCGCGAACCTCGCCCCGCCCGTCCTCGTTGCTGTAGACGGACGCCCGGCACGGAGCCGGAGGGCGCGGGTGTCCACGCCCTCCGTGTGGAAGATATTGAGATAGCCAGGCCGCGAAGGAGCGAGACCCGTGCGAATGCGCGCCGCCGCCCTGATCTGCCTGCTCGGCGCAGTCCTCCTGCTGACGCCGCAGCTCGGTGCCGCCCCGCCGCACCCCAGCCTGCCCGGTCTCCCAGACCCCAAGGTGATGGTCGGCGAGATCGGTCAGTACGGGGGGACGTTCCTCGACTCCCAGGTGAGCGATCCCCGGACGTTCAACCCGGTCCTGGCGCAGGAGACGACCTCGACCGGGCCGCTCGGCTACCTCTTCGAGGGCCTCGTCGAAGACAACGGGCAGACGACCGAGACCGAGCCGGCCCTCGCCGAGTCGTGGACCACGAGCAAGGACGGCCGGACGTGGACGTTCGTGCTGCGGCAGGGGCTCCGGTGGAACGACGGCCAGCCCGTGACCGCGGACGATGTCCTGTTCACCTTCCAGGTGGTTTACGATCCGCGCATCCCCAACAGCGAGAGCGACGTGCTGCGGGTCGCGGGCAAGCCGATCCAGGTCGCGAAGGTCGACGCCCGGACGGTCAGGTTCACGACCGCGGAGCCCTTCGGCCCGTTCCTGCGGGTCATCGGGGTGCCGATCATCCCGCGCCACAAGCTGGAGGCGGCGTACAACGCCGGCCGGTTCAATCAGACCTGGGGCCTCAACACGCCTCCGCGGGAGCTCGTCGGCACCGGCCCGTACGCGATGACCGAGTACAAGAACGCTCAGCGGATGGTGTTCGTGCGCAACCCGCACTACTGGAAGGTGGATACGGCGGGGCACCGGCTGCCGTACATCGACCGGGTCGTGCTCACGATCGTGCCGGACCAGGATGCCCACCGCCTCCTGTTCCAGGCCGGTCAGACCGATAGCTACGGGGTCCGGCCGCGCGAGTACGCGGAGTTCAAGCGCGGCGAGAAGGCCGGCAACTACACCGTTTACGACGGCGGCCCCTCGTTCGGCTCGCAGTTCCTCGTGTTCAACCAGAACCCGCACAGCGGGCTTCCCGCCTACAAGCTCAAGTGGTTCCAGACGCAGAAGTTCCGGCAGGCCGTCGCCTACGCGGTGGACCGGCAGGCGATCATCAACCAGGTGTTCGCCGGGCACGCGATCCCGGAATACGGCCCGGAGAGCCCGGCCGACAAGTTCTTCTACAACCCGCGCGTGATGCAGTACCCGTACGATCTGGACAAGGCCGCCCGGGTGCTCGCGGAGGCCGGGTTCAAGAAGGGCGCGGATGGGGTCCTGCGCGACGCGGACGGTCACCCCGTGCAGTTCGTGATCAGCACCAACTCGGACAACAAGGACCGGGTCGCGATCGCCAACATCATCCGGCAGGATCTGACGAAGCTCGGCATGCAGGTGACGCTCGCCCCGGAGTCGTTCAACACGCTGGTGAACAAGCTCGTGGAGTCGTTCCGGTGGGAGGCGATGGTCCTGGGCCTCACCGGCGGCGTCGATCCGCACAACGGCCAGAACGTGTGGAAGTCCTCGGGCAGCCTCCACATGTGGTACCCGAAGCAGCCCAAGCCGGCGACCCCGTGGGAGGCGCAGATCGACCGCTACTTCAACCTGGCGGCTACGACCGTGGACCAGAACCGGCGCAGGGCATACTACAACCAGTACCAGGAGATCGTGGCCGAGCAGGTGCCGCTCATCTACACCGCCATCCCCAACGCGTATGTGGCGGTGCGGAACAAGTTCGGCAACATCAAGTTCACCGCGTTCGGCGGCGCGTTCTGGAACTTCCCGGTGGTGTTCATCAAGCGATAGGCACGCTCCCGCTCCGACGGCGGCGTGGCCGCGGTCGCCCCTGTGTGGTATTGTTGTCCCGGCGATGCTCCGCTACATCATCCGTCGCGTGATCTTGCTGGGTCCCCTCCTCATCGGCATCACGCTGGTGAGCTGGGCGGCGATCCAGCTTGCGCCCGGATCGGGCAACTACTTCCAGTCCCTGGTCCTCCAGTACCCCCAGATCAGCCCCTCGACGATCTCCGCCCTGCGGGCGCAGTTCGGGATGGATCAGCCACCGTGGATCCAGTACCTGCGGTGGCTGTGGAGCATCGTGCACCTCAACTTCGGGCTTTCGTTCGCGTACAACGTCCCCGTCACGTGGCTGATCGGCAGCCGGGCGGCCAACACGCTGCTGCTCTCGGTGACCTCGATGGTGGTGGCGTGGTCCGTCGCGCTGCCGCTCGGCATCTACTCCGCGGTGCACCAGTACTCGGTGACGGACGGGTTGCTGAACACGGCCGCGTTCGTCGCCATCTCGATCCCGAGCTTCTTCAGCGCCCTCCTCCTGCTCTACGGCGCGTACTGGACCCGCCTGTTGCCGCTCCAGGGCCTCACGAGCGTCGACTTCGACTTCCTCCCATGGTGGGGGAAGATACTCGACATCGCCCGCCACCTCGTGCTTCCGACGATCGCCCTCGGCCTCTTCTCGGTGGGCGGCCTGATGCGGTACATGCGCAACTACCTGCTGGAGGTCCTGCGGGCCGACTTCGTGAAGACCGCACGGGCGAAGGGGCTGGCGGAGCGCGTGGTCATCTACCGGCACGCGGTCCGCAACGCGATCAATCCCCTCGTCACGCTGTTCGGGTTCGAGCTGGGTGGGCTCCTCAGCGGGGCCGCGTTCGTGGAGAACGTCCTGGGATACCCGGGCCTGGGCCGGCTGATCCTGGAGGCGCTGCTGAAGAAGGACGTCTTCGTGGTGATGGGCACCCTGCTGATCGGCAGCGTCCTGCTCGTGCTGGGGAACCTGGTGGCCGATATCCTGCTCGCCTATGTGGACCCGCGGATCAGATACGACTGAGGGCGGCCGCGGCTGATGGCGCGCGACCTGGTGGCGGACCGACTCGCCGTCGAGCGGCGGCGGGAGGCGGCGCGCGCCCGGACCCCGCTCCAGCTCGCCTGGCGCCAGCTCACGCGCTACAAGCTGGCGCTCGCGGGGGGCGCGGTCCTCGTCGTGCTCTACGTCACGATGCTGATCGCGGAGTTCCTCGCACCCTACCCGCTGGACTTCTCCGACCGGAGCCTCTACTACGCGCCGCCGGTGGGCGTGCACTTCGTGGACGCGCAGGGCCGGTGGCACCTCCGGCCGTTCGTCTACGCCTATCGGGCCGTGGACCCGTCGCTGCCCGCGTACGCGGCCGATACCTCCCGCGCGTATGACATCCACTTCCTCGTGCACGGAGCCCCGTACCGGTTGCTCTGGCTCATCCCGACGGACCTCCACCTGCTCGGCGTGACCCCTCCCGCGCGGCTGTTCCTCCTGGGCAGCGACCAGTTCGGCCGCGACCTGCTCTCGCGGATGCTCTACGGGAGCAGGGTGTCCCTGATGATCGGCGTGCTCGTCGTCCTCGTCACGTTCCCGATCGGGATGCTCCTGGGGGGCATCGCCGGCTACTACGGGGGCGTGATCGACAACCTCACCATGCGGGCGGTCGAGGTGCTGGCCGCCTTTCCGAGCTTCTACCTGTTCCTGACGCTCGCGTCGGTGCTGCCGCCCACCCTCAGCGGCGGCGCCCGGCTGTTCATGCTGTCCGCGGTGTTCAGCCTGGTGGGGTGGGGCGGGCTCGCCCGGGTCATTCGCGGGCTGGTCCTCAGCATCCGGGAGATGGAGTTCGTGCTCGCCGCGCGGGCCGCCGGTCTCCGGGACCTCAAGGTGATCCTCCGGCACGTCCTGCCGAGCACCTCCTCCTACGTCATCGTCGCCGCGACGCTGACGATCCCCGGGGCGATTTTGGGCGAGAGCGGGCTCTCGTTTCTCGGGCTCGGGATCCAGGAGCCCAGCACGAGCTGGGGCCTGCTGCTGGCCCAGGCGCAGAGCGTCGACGTGCTCACCCAGTTCCCCTGGCTGCTGTACCCGGGCCTCGCGATCGTCGTGGCGATCCTGGCCTTCAACTTCCTGGGGGACGGCGTGCGGGACGCGCTCGATCCCCGCCAGCGGTCGGTCTAGCGATGGCCGACACGCGCTCCTCGCCCCGTCCGCCCGCCGGCCAGAGGCCCCGGCCCGCCCGCCGCCCGCGCTGGGCGACGTGGGCGCTCGTCGCCGGCGGGCTCGCGCTCCTGCTCGGGGGTGCGGTCCTGCTCTGGGTCCGGATCGCCGAGGTCCAGCAGGGCGCGATCGTGGCGCCGGTGCCGCAGGGCGTGACCCGAGACCCGGCCACGCGGGCCCGGGGCGCGGTGCTGAGCATCTCCGGCCAGGACAGCCGCCCCGTCGCCACCTACGATCCCCCTTCCGGGACCGTGACGGTCCGCTTCCAGTCGCGGTACTACGATCCCCATCACACGGCCGCGCTGAACCGCCAGTACCTGGCGACGGAGGGGCGCCTCGTCGTCCAGCTCATCCTCTACAACGACCCGGAGGTCAGCCGGGCCGTCGCCGAGCTGTACCGCGGCCGTCAGCGGCTCGCCACCGTCTCCGGCGCGCCGGGAGATTCCTACTCCGCCTACACCGTCGAGTACGCGCCGGGCGTTCCGTAGGGGGGTTGCGGCGAGACGAACCGGCCCGCGGCCCCTCGTCGAAGGTGCGCGGCGCTGCACCGGCGCCGTGCCCCGGCCATGGATCCGGCGCGGGCCGCGACGCGGCCTCGGGTCCGGTCGAGTGTTGCTTACCCGGCCCGGGGGCGCTCAACTCGCCGCCGCGGCGCCGCGGGCGGGCCTCGCGTCCGCGCCCGCCCGGGAGGCCGAGGCGGGCCCGCGAGCCTGCGGGAGAGGATTTAGGAACACCTTGTGGAATCGCTCCGTGATGACTTGATGGTATGATACGCGTGTAAGGGCCCGGGGGGATGCGCGTGGCCGAGGCGCTGCTGTCCGTTCGCAATCTCAAGACCTACTTCTATACCGACGAGGGCGTCGTCCGCGCGGTCGACGGCCTCTCCTACGACCTGCAGCGGGGCGAGACCCTGGGGGTCGTCGGCGAGTCCGGGTGCGGCAAGAGCGTGCACGCGCTCTCGATCATGCGCCTGATCCCCACCCCCCCAGGCAGGATCATCGACGGGCAGATCCTCTTCGAGGGGCGGAACCTGCTCGCGCTGTCGGACGAGGAGATGCGGCGGATCCGGGGCAACCGGATCGCGATGATCTTCCAGGAGCCGATGACCTCCCTGAACCCGGTGCTGACGATCGGGGAGCAGATCGCCGAGGCGGTGATCCTGCACCAGAAGCTCGACAAGAGGGCCGCGTGGGAGCGGGCGATCGAGATGCTCGACCGCGTCAAGATCCCGCTCGCGCGCGAGCGGGTGAAGGACTACCCGCACCAGTTCTCGGGCGGGATGCGTCAGCGCGTGATGATCGCGATGGCGCTGTCCTGCAACCCCTCGATCCTGATCGCCGACGAGCCCACGACCGCGCTCGACGTCACGATCCAGGCCCAGATCCTCGACCTGATGCGCGAGCTCCAGCAGGAGTTCGGGATGTCGATCATCTTCATCACGCACAACCTCGGCGTGGTCGCGGAGATGTGCGACAACGTCGTCGTGATGTACGCCGGGCGGCCGGTCGAGCATACCGACGTCCGGCGGATCTTCAAGGACCCCAAGCACCCGTACACGTGGGGGCTGCTGCACTCGGTTCCCAAGCTCTACGTGCGCCAGGAGCGCCTCATCCCGATCGAGGGGCAGCCGCCGAGCCTGATCGATCTCCCGCCCGGGTGCCCGTTCGCGCCGCGCTGCCCGTTCGTCATGGAGGTGTGCGTCCAGGAAGACCCGCCCGACTTCCCGGTCGGGCCGGATCACACGGCCAAGTGTTACCTCTACTCGGACAAGGCCTCCGAGAAGGAGCGGCAGGCCGCCGAGGCCGCCGGCCTGGCGGCGTCCACGCGCAGCGGGCGGGTGTAGGGCGAAGGGCATACCTGAGGGGCTGCCCCGGACGGAGGGCATATGGCGAGCAACGGCGAGGTCCTGCTGGAGGTTCGCAATCTCCGGAAGTACTACCCGGTCACGAAGGGGTTCATCTTCCAGCGGCAGGTCGGGGCCGTGCGGGCGGTCGACGACGTCAGCTTCTTCATCCGCAGGGGCGAGACCCTCGGGCTCGTCGGCGAGTCCGGGTGCGGCAAGACGACGACCGGCCGGGTCATCCTGCGGCTGCAGGAGCCCACGGCCGGGGAGGCGCTGTTCGAGGGGCGGGACATCTTCAAGCTCGGCAAGGAGGAGCTGCGCCGCCTGCGCCGGGACATGCAGATCATCTTTCAGGACCCCTACTCGTCCCTCAACCCCCGAATGACCGTCGGCGACATCATCGGGGAGCCACTGGAGATCCACAACCTGGCGCGCGGCAAGGAGAAGATCCGCCGGGTCCAGGAGCTGCTGGAGGTCGTCGGGCTCTCCCCCTACCACGCCAACCGGTATCCGCACGAGTTCAGCGGCGGCCAGCGGCAGCGGATCGGGATCGCGAGAGCCCTCGCCGTGAACCCCAAGCTCATCATCGCGGACGAGCCGGTCTCCGCGCTGGACGTCAGCATTCAGGCGCAGGTGCTCAACCTCCTCGAGGAGCTGCAGAAGGAGTTCGGGCTGACGTACCTCTTCATCGCGCACGACCTGTCCGTGGTCAAGCACATCAGCGACCGCATCGCCGTCATGTACCTCGGCAAGATCGTGGAGATGGCGGACGCCGACGAGCTGTTCAGCAACCCGCAGCACCCGTACACGGAGGCGCTGCTCTCGGCCGTCCCGATCCCCAACCCGGAGATGCGGCGAGAGCGGATCATCCTGCCGGGTGATGTGCCCAGCCCGGTCAGCCCGCCGTCGGGGTGCCGCTTCCACACCCGGTGCCTGTACGCCCAGCCGAGCTGCCGCACCAACGAGCCGCCGTTCGAGGATATCGGGGGCGGGCATTTCGTGGCGTGCCCGGTCCGGCCGTTCGCGCGGCAACGCAGCAGGGCGGCGGTCGTCGCGCAGGCCACAGGGGCGCCCGGCTAGCGGGTCATCCGCGGTCGTTCGGCGGCCGGTGAGAGGAGGTGTGGGGGGCTGGCCTGGGCGTCCTCCCGGGGTCCCCAGCGCGTTGCATCTCCTCAGCAATGTGCCGGGGTGGGGCTCCGTTTCTCGAAGGAAGGCGAGACCCCACAGCGTGCCGTGCCTGCCACCGGACTGCTGCTCCGCCGCGCTAGGAAGGTACCATGCTCGCTGCGCACGGGCGAACCCCCGTGCGGGCGGCCGCGTAGGGTACAGGGGCGCGACTGCCGAGGGCGGTCCCGGCCACAGGCCGAGGGACCCCGGGAAGGCAACTCTGCCCGATCCCAAAAGGAGGGGTGATTCGCCGTGAAACAGCGCGTGCTCGCGTGCACGGTGGTGTTGGTGCTCGCGGTCCTGACCCTGGGGACCGGAGCGCGAGGAGCGGGTGCGCCGGTCAAGAACCCGGACACGTTCGTGACGCTGCGCTTCGGCGATCCGGAAAGCCTGGACCCGGCGTACGCGTACGATACGGCGAGCGCGGAGATCATCTACCCCAACGTCTACGAGACCCTGATCACGTTCGACGGCTCCGTGCTGTCCCGGTACGTGCCGCTGCTGGCGACCCAGGTGCCGAGCCTGCAGAACGGCCTGGTCAGCAAGGACGGCCTGACCTACACGTTTCCGATCCGCAAGGGCGTCAAGTTCCACGACGGCTCCACGATGACCCCCGAGGACGTGCGGTACTCGATGCTGCGCTTCATGCTGCAGGACCGCGACGGCGGTCCCTCCTGGCTGCTCCTCACGCCGCTCACCGGCAAGGACAGCACGCGGGCCGGCGACGGGAAGTTCCAGGTGACCTACCAGGATGTCGCCAAGGCCGTGACGGTCCAGGGCGACAACGTCGTGTTCCACCTCGCGCACCCGTACGGCGCGTTCCTCAGCATCATCGCCGGCTTCTCGTTCGTGATGCCGAAAGCGTGGGCCGCCTCCCACGGCGACTGGGACGGGAGCCCCACCACGTGGCAGCGGTACAACAACCCCAAGCTGCAGGACCGGTACGCTTTCGACCACATGGACGGGACCGGGCCGTTCAAGCTCCAGACCTGGGACCGGCAGGCCAAGCAGGTCATCCTCGTCCGCAACGACAACTACTGGCGCAAGCCCGCGCGCCTCGCGCGCGTCGTGATCCGGACGGTGCAGGAGTTCGGCACGCGGCGGCTGCAGCTCCAGCAGGGCGACGCGGACCTGATCGACGTCAATCGTCCCGAGCAGAGCCAGGTGCAGGGGATGGCCGGCGTCACGATCCACGACGACCTCCCGCAGCTCGTCCTCCAGGCCCTCCACTTCAACTTCAAGATCGACGCGACCGGGAACCCGGACGTCGGGAGCGGGAAGCTCGACGGCAACGGGATCCCGCCGGACTTCTTCAGCGACGTCCACGTGCGCCGGGCGTTCGCGTACGCCTTCGACTACGGGACGTTCATCCGGGACGCGTACCGCGGCAAGGCGGTCCAGCCCAACGGGCCGATCATCCAGGGCCTCCTCGGCTACGACCCGAGCGCGCCCCGGTACACGTTCGACCGGAACAAGGCGATCGCCGAGTTCAAGGAGGCGTGGGGCGGCAAGGTGTGGGACACGGGGTTCAAGTTCACCCTGACCTACAACACGGGCAACACGGTGCGGCAGATCGGCGCCCAGATCCTCAAGGACGTCGTCGAGTCGCTGAACCCCAAGTTCAAGCTGGATATCCGGAACATGCAGTGGTCGCAGTTCCTGCAGACGACCAACGCGCACAAGGGCACGCTGTACGCGCTCGGGTGGGCGGTCGATTACCCCGACCCGGACGACTTCGCGCAGCCGTTCCTGGCGTCGAACGGCGACTACCCGAAGCGGAACAGCTATCATAACGCCGAGGCGGACCGGCTCGTCAGGGAGGGCGCCACGACGGTGGATCCGGCCAAGCGAGCGGCGATCTACAAGCAGCTCACCCGGATCGCCTACCAGGACGTGCCGCAGCTCTACGTGGCGCAGCCCGTCGGGTTCGTGGTCATGCGGTCGTGGGTGCACGGCTGGTACTACAACCCGGTGTTCGGCGGCGCCAACTACTACCCGCTGTACAAGGAGTAGCGAACCCTGTAGCGGCGGGCCGGCCCGTCCCCGGGACGGGCCGGCCCGCGGCGACCATGATCGCCTTCATCGTCCGACGACTCCTGCTGCTCCCGCTCGTTGCCCTGGGCGTCACGGCCCTCATCTTCGCGCTGCTGCAGTTCCTGACGCCCGCGATGCGGGCCAGCCTCTACATCACCGACCCCAAGCAGCTCAACGCGCTGCCCGACATCATCCGGAAGTACCACCTCGACCAGCCGGTGTACGTGCAGTACGGGGACTGGCTGCGCCAGGTCCTGCACGGCGACCTCGGGTGGAGCGAGACCGCGCGGGAGCCGGTCGCGGATGCGATCCGCGGCTTCTTCCCGGCCACGCTCGAGCTCGCGATGTACGCGTTCCTGTGCATCCTGGCGCTCGGGATCTGGCTCGGCACGGCCTCGGCGGTCAACAAGGACAAGCTCATCGACCACCTGAGCCGCGTCACGTCGATCAGCGGCGCGTCGCTGCCGACGTTCGTGTGGGCGCTCCTGCTGCTGATGGTGTTCTACGGGCACTTCGGATGGTTCCCGCCGGGGCGGCTCTCGCTCGACGCGGACCTGTACGTGCGCAGCGGGAAGTTCCACGTGTACACCGGCCTCATGACCGTCGATGCCCTGCTAAACGGGCAGGGGTGGATCTTCTGGGACGCGGTCCGGCATCTCGTGCTCCCGGTCGCGACCCTCACGTACTACCTCGTCGCGGTCCTGGTGCGGATCACACGCTCCTCGATGCTGGAGACGCTGCGGGCGGACTACGTGCGCACCGCCCAGGCCAAGGGCCTCCCCCGGCGCATCGTCGTGGACCGGCACGCGCGCCGCAACGCCCTCATCCCGGTGATCACGCTGGCGAGCCTGCTGTTCATCGGCCTGCTCAGCGGGGTCGTGATCACGGAGAGCGTCTTCAACTATCCGGGGATCGGCCGCTGGGGCGTGGGGGCGAGCCAGCAGCTCGACATCCCGGCGGTCACGGGGTTCGCGCTCATCTTCGCCGGCCTGCTCGTCCTGGGGAACCTCTGCGCGGACGTCCTCTACGCCGTCGTCGATCCCCGGATCCGGCTGCAATGAGCGCGGTCCGCACCCCCCCCTCGCCCGCCACCCCTGCGCTCCCGCTGCCCGGCTCGCCGGTGCGCCCGCGCGCGGGGGAGCGGCCGTGGCACCGGACGGTCCGGCGCTTCCAGCGCAACCCGCTCTCCGTGCTCGGGGCCGCGATCATCCTGTTCTTCGTCGCGCTCGCGGTCCTGGCACCGGTCCTCGCGCACCCGACCGAGAGGAACCCGTACCTGATCCCCCACTCCGGGTACGCGAGCGACCCCCGGCCGCCCGGGCCGGGGCACCCGCTCGGGACGACCGAGCAGCAGTTCGATCTCTACTACGGCGTCATCTGGGGGGCGCGGACCGCGTTCGTCGTGGCGCTCACCGTCATCGCGACGGCGGTGGCGATCGCGCTCGTCCTGGGCAGCCTGAGCGGGTACTACGGCGGCCGCGTGGACGAGATCGTGATGCGGGTCACCGACATCGTCCTCGCGTTCCCCGGGCTGATCCTGGCGGTCGTCATCGTCGCCGTGCTCGGCCCGAGCGTGCGCAACCTCGTGATCGCGATCGCGGCGGTCGAGTGGCCCACCTACACGCGCCTCCTGCGGGGCGAGTTCCTGCGCGTGCGGGACATGGAGTACGTCCAGGCCGCCCGCGCGCTGGGCGCCGGGGACTTCTGGGTCATCCTCCGCCACGTGATCCCCAACACCGTCTACCCGATCCTGATCCTGGCCTCGCTCAACATGGGCAACATCGTGATCACGTTCGCCGCGCTCTCGTTCCTGGGGCTGGGCGTGCCGCCCGGCTACGCCGACTGGGGCCAGCTCATCAACCTGTCGCACAACTGGATCACCGGGACAGCCGGGGACCCGTTCACGTACTGGTACACGCTGGTCGTGCCGGGGGCCGCGATCTTCCTGTTCGTCCTGGGGTGGAACCTGCTGGGGGATGCGTTCCGCGACATCTTCGACCCGCGCCTGCAGGGCAGCCGATAGTGCGGCCCGGCGGCAGCGTCGTGGCGGATACGGTAAGGCGTGGGGGTCTGTCCTTCGCTTCCGGTCCAGGTCTTCCTCGATCACGCCGCACGCTTCGGGGAGCGACCGCGGAGGAAGGGGGACGGGGATCTGCCCGGAGCGGACATTCCGCGCGGCACCGTTGGCCGGCCGCCGCGTCACACTGAAGCGGGTCGCGTCGGCTGGGAGCGGAGGGCGGGTTTGGCCCCGGCCCTGTCCATCGCCGGAGTCGCGATACGGAGGAGTAGCGCACCCCGCTGGGACGCGGGTGCCGCGTCAAGGAGAAAGGAGATAGGGAGGGAGGAGCATGAGGACCGCCGTGGGGTGGTATCGGGTCGCTGCGCTCGCGCTGGCCGCGGTCGTCGTCGCCTCGCTCGGCACGGTCACGGCCCGCGGCGCCACCGAGGCCGTCCGGAACCCGGACACGCTCGTCGAGCTGCAGTTCGGTGACGTCTCCAGCCTCGACCCGGCGCTCGCGTACGATATCTACTCGTACGAGCCGATCTGGCCCAACGTCTACGAGACCCTGATCATGTACGCCGGCTCCGCGCTCGACCGCTACGAGCCGATGCTGGCGACCCAGGTGCCGAGCCTGCGGAACGGCCTGATCAGCAGGGACGGGCTGACCTACACGTTCCCGATCCGCCAGGGCGTGCACTTCCACGACGGGTCCGTGATGACCGTCGACGACGTGGTGTACTCCGTCCGGCGGTTCCTCCTGCAGGATCAGGCCGGCGGCCCGGCGTGGCTGCTGCTCTCGCCGCTGCTCGGCGTGGACAGCACGCGGGACGAGCACGGCAAGATCCAGGTGCGGTGGGCGGACGTGGCGCGGGCCGTGAGCGCGCAGGGCAACGCGGTCGTGTTCCGGCTCAAGAAGCCGTTCGCGCCGTTCCTGACGATCGTCGCCGCCTGGACCGCCGTGATGCCGCGGAAGTGGGCGGCGGCGCACGGCGACTGGGACGGGAGCCCCACCACGTGGCAGCGGTACAACAACCCCAAGACCGAGGACCGCTACCAGTTCGATCACATGGACGGGACCGGGCCGTTCAAGCTGCAGGAGTGGGACCGGCAGGCCAAGCAGATCGTGCTCGTCCGCAACGACAACTACTGGCGCAAGCCCGCGCGCCTCGCCCGCGTCGTGATCCGGTCGGTCTCCGAGTTCGCGACCCGGCGGCTGCAGCTCCAGCAGGGCGACGCGGACCTCATCGTCGCGTCGCTCAACCAGCAGTCGCAGCTGCGCGGCATCCCGGGGACGGTCATGCAGGACAACCTGCCGCAGATCGCCCTCCAGACGCTGCAGTTCAACTACCGGATCAACACCGAGGGCAACCCGGACGTCGGGAGCGGCAAGCTCGACGGGAACGGGATCCCCCCGGACTTCTTCGCCGACATCCACGTCCGGCGCGGATTTGCCTACGCGTTCGACTACGCCGCCAACCTGAGCGGCGCGTACGCGGGGAAGGGAGTCCGCCCGCACGGGGTGATCCCGCAGGGCCTGCTCGGGTACGACGCGAGCGTGCCGATCTACACGACGAACCGGGACCGCGCGATCGCCGAGTTCAAGGAGGCGCACGGCGGCCGGGTCTGGACGACGGGGTTCAAGTTCACGATCCCGTTTACGGCCGGCAACACGGCGCGGCAGGTCGGCGCCCAGATCGTGAAGGACTCGGTGGGCGCGCTCAACCCGAAGTTCCAGATCGACGCGCGGCCGGTCCCGGCGAGCAGCCTCAACAGCCTGCTGTTCGCCCACAAGGGGACGATGTACTTCCTCGGGTGGTTCGCCGACTACCCGGACCCGCACGACTTCGCGCAGCCGTTCCTGGCCGCCAACGGCTACTTCCCGGTGCGCGGCGGCTACCGGAACCCGGAGGCCGACCGGCTGATCGAGCAGGCGGTCAGCACGCCCGACCCGGCGCAGCGCAAGGGGCTGTACCGCCAGCTCTCGATGATCGCCTACAACGACGTGCCGTACCTGTTCCTCGTCCAGCCCGTGACCTACTACACGATGCGCTCCTGGGTGCACGGATGGTACTACAACCCGATCTTTCCGGGCCAGTACTACTACACGATCTACAAGGGATAGGGGACGTTGCGACGATGGAGGGCGGGGGCCGCACCCGATGATCGATGACCGGATCGTCGATCACGTCGCCCGGCTCGGCCGGCTCGAGCTGTCGCCGGAGGAGCGGGAGCTGTTTCGCGCCCAGCTCGGCAGCATCCTGGAGCACTTCCGCCGGCTCGACGCGCTGGACCTGACCGACGTCCCGGCCACGTCCCACGTGCTGCCGGTGGCCAACGTGCTGCGGGACGACGTCGCGCAGCCCTCGCTCGCACGGGAGGACGCCCTGGGGAACGCGCCGGAGGCCGAGGACGGGTACGTCGTCGTGCCGCCCGTGATCGAGGCCGAGTAGGGACCGTGCCCGCGTCCCTCGCCGACCGGCCCGCGTGGGAGCTGCGCGCGCTCTACCGCCGCAAAGCGGCCTCCCCGCGCGAGGCGGCCCGGGCGGTGCTCGACCGCCTCGAGGCGCTCGAGCATCGGATCCACGCCTACCTCTTCTGGGACGCCGACGCCGTCGTCGCGCAGGCGGCCCGGTGGGAATCGCGCGCGCACCGCGAGGATGCCCCGCCGCTGGCCGGCGTCCCGGTCGCGCTCAAGGACAACATCTGCACGCGCGGGTGGCCCACCACCGCCGGGTCGCGGATCCTCGACGGGTTCCGGCCGCCCTACGACGCGACGGTCGTCGCGCGCCTCCGCCGCGCCGGCGCGATCCTGGTGGGGAAGACGAACTGCGACGAGTTCGCGATGGGCAGCAGCACCGAGAACTCGGCGTTCGGCCCGACCCGCAATCCGTGGGACCTGGACCGGGTGCCGGGCGGCAGCAGCGGGGGCTCGGCCGCCGCCGTCGCCGCCGGGGAGGCGACGCTCGCGCTCGGCAGCGATACGGGCGGGAGCATCCGCGAGCCGGCGGCGTTCTGCGGCGTCGTCGGCCTCAAGCCGACCTATGGGCGGGTGTCCCGCTATGGCCTGATCGCGTTCGCGTCCTCGCTCGACCAGATCGGGCCGTTCGCCCGCGACGTGCGGGACGCGGCGCTCGCGCTGCGGGTCATCGCCGGCCGCGATCCCGCGGACTCGACCTCGGCGGAGATCGAGGTCCCCCCCTACGACGAGCAGCTCGCGGGCGAGGTCAAGGGGCTGCGGTTGGGCATCGTGCGCGAGTTCCTCTCCGAGGGCACGGACGGCGGCGTCGCCGCGGCCGTGCGGGAGGCGGTGCAGACGCTGCGCGGCCTCGGCGCGGTCTGCGAGGAGGTCTCGCTGCCCCACGCGCCGTACGCGCTTCCCGCCTACTATCTCGTCGCGCCCGCCGAGGCGAGCAGCAACCTCGCCCGGTACGCCGGCGTCCACTACGGGCACCGCACCGCCCGCGCGGACGATCTCTACACGATGTACGCGCGCACCCGCCGGGAGGGGTTCGGCCCGGAGGTGAAGCGGCGCATCATGCTGGGGACGTACGCGCTGTCCGCGGGCTACTACGACGCCTTCTACCTGCGCGCCCAGCGGGTCCGAACGCTGATCCGCCGCGACTTCGAGGCGGCATTTGCGAAGTTCGACGCGCTGCTCGGCCCCGTGGCGCCGACCACGGCGTTCCGGCTCGGCGAGCGGACGCAGGACCCGCTGCAGATGTACCTGGCCGACGTCTTCACGGTGCCGGTGAACCTGGCGGGCGTGCCCGGGATCTCCGTCCCGTGCGGGTTCGCGGGCGGCCTTCCGGTCGGTCTGCAGGTCATCGGGCGCCCGTTCGACGAAGGCACGGTGCTCAATATCGCGTACGCGCTCGAGCGGGCCACCGACTTCCACGCGGCCCGCCCGCCCGTGGCGTCCGCGGCGCGCTGACCGGCCCGGCCGCTCGCCTCCCGGGCCGGGAGGCGAGCCGGCGCGGCCTCGCGAATCCCCGCAGAGGCGCGGCCCCCGGCGTCGCCGGCCAGGCGCGGAGAAGGCGGGTGCGACCGGAGCCATGACGATCGCTGACACGGCGGCGAGATTCGAGACCGTCATCGGCCTCGAGGTGCACGTCCAGCTCAGCACCGCGACGAAGATGTTCTGCGGCTGCGCCGTGGCGTTCGCGGCGCCGCCCAATACCCTGACCTGCCCGGTGTGCCTGGGGCTCCCCGGCTCGCTGCCGGTGCTCAACCGCCGGGCCGTCGAGCTCGGGCTCCGCGCCGCCCTCGTCCTCGGCTGCCAAATCGAGCCCGAGAGCCAGTTCCACCGCAAGAACTACTACTACCCGGACCTCCCGAAGAACTACCAGATCTCACAGTACCAGTACGCGGACCATCCGCCGCTCGCCACCGCCGGCGTGCTGGTCTTCGAGGTCGGCGAGACGGTCCACCGGATCGGGATCCGCCGGGTGCACCTCGAGGAGGACACCGGCAAGCTCGTGCACGGCGAAGGACGGAGCTTCGTGGACTACAACCGCTGCGGCACGCCGCTCATGGAAGTGGTGACCGAGCCCGACCTGCGGTCGCCGGAGGAAGCCCGGCTGTGCCTGGCCAGGCTGCGCGTGCTCCTGCAGTACGCGGGCGTGACGACCGGCCGGATGGAGGAGGGCACGCTCCGCTGCGACGCCAACCTCTCGCTGCGTCTCCCCGGCACGGCCCACGGCATCCGCACCGAGGTCAAGAACATGAACTCGCTGCGGTCCGTGGAGCGCGCGCTGCGCTTCGAGCAGGCGCGGCAGGCGGCGCTGCTCGCGCGCGGCGAGGCCGTCGTGCAGGAGACCCGCCACTGGGACGAGCACCGGCAGGTCACGTTCGCCTCGCGCGAAAAGGAGGAGGCGCAGGATTACCGCTACTTCCCGGAACCGGACCTCGTCCCGCTGCGCGTCGACGAGGCGTGGATCGCGCGCATCCGCGCGGACCTGCCCGAGCTGCCGGAGGCGCGGCGCCGCCGGTACGTGGAGGCCTACGGCCTCCCGGAGCACGACGCCGGGCTGCTGACCGCGACGCGGCCGATGGCGGATTTCTTCGAAGAGACCGTCCGCCACTTCCCCCAGCCGAAGGTCGTGAGCAACTGGCTCCTCGGCGACGTCGCCGCGTACCTGAACGCCGCCGGCCTCGAGATCGAGGAGGCCCCGCTCGCGCCCGCGGCCCTGGCGGAGCTGCTGGCCCTGATCGACGCCGGCACCCTCAGCGGCCGGTCGGCCAAGGAAGCGCTCGAGGAGATGCTCCGGACCGGCCGGGGGGCCGGCGAGATCGTGCGGGAGCGGGGCCTCGTCCAGATCAGCGACGAGGCGCAGCTCAGGGCGGTGGTCGACGAGGTGATCGCCGACCACCCGGCGGCGGCCGGGGACGTCCGTGCCGGGAAGGGTCGCGCCATCGCGTTCCTGGTGGGACAGGTGATGCAGAAGACCCGGGGACGGGCGAACCCCGGCCTGGTGAACCGCCTCCTCCGAGAACGACTTGGGGCCGGATAATCCCCCTCGCGACCCTTCGGTTCCGGGTGCTCCGCCGCCCGGCCACCCGTCGGGCGCGGTCGAGCCCGCGGGGCGTCTCGAGAAGGACCGCTTCTACCGCCACCTGGGCGAGAGAGCTGCCGCCCGCCCGGCCCCCGTCGTGGCGCGGCGGCGTCGCCGCCCCGCGCCGGAGGAGCGCGGCCGCATGGTGGTCGGCACGCGGCTCGTGGCCCGGTTCGACCGGATGGGCCCGGACGGGGAGGCGCTCGCGACGGTCGACGGGCGCACCGTGGCCGTGCCGTACGCCGCTCCGGGAGACGAGGCGACGATCCGGCTCGTCGACGTGGCGCCCGGCCGCCTCCGCGGCCGCCTCGTGGCCCTGCGGAGCAGCTCGGCCCGCCTCACGCGCCCGCCGTGCCCGCACTTCGGACGGTGTGGCGGTTGCCAGTGGCAGCACCTCGACTACCGGGCGCAGCTCGACGAGAAGACGCGGCTCGTCCGCGACACGCTCGAGCAGGCGGGCCTCGCGGGCACGCCCGTGGATCCCGCGGTCGGCTGGGAGCCGCCCTGGGAGTTCCGCACGCGGCTCGAGGCGGCGATGAGCATGCGCGAGGGACGCCCGGTCGTGGGGTTCTTCACGTGGGGCGGCGAGCGGATCGTCGATGTGCGGGCGTGCCCGGTGCAGCAGCCCGGCAACCTCGCGGCGCTCGCGGCGGTCCGGGCCGCCCTCGGCTCGCTCGCGCCCGCGATTGCATCCGGCGCCGCCGCCGGGGCGGCGGCGAGCGAGGACGCCCACCGGCGGACGTTGGGCCGGGCCCCCGGACACGGAATCCTGCGGGGCCTCGTCGCCCGGACCGGCGCGGCGACCGGAGAGGTGCTGCTCGGCCTGTGCCTTGCGGCGCCGCTCGGGATCGCGGGCCGCGCGGTGGTCGTGCGCGCGCTGCTCGACCGCGTCCCCGGGCTCGTCGGCATCCTGGAGGTCCGCGTCCCGCGGCGCAGCCACCTGCTCGGCGGCCGCCGCGCCCGGCTCCTCTGGGGCCGGCCCTACGTGCGGGACGAGGCGGCGGGCGTGCGCTACCATGTGCCGCTGCTTGCCCAGTTCCCCTCGAACGCGCGCGCGTTCCCCGGGATCGTCGAGCTCGTCCTCGCCGCGCTCGACCCGAGCCGCGACGATACGATCCTCGAGCCCGGCGCTGGGATCGGCGCCTACTCGCTGCAGCTCGCGCTGGCGGCCGGCCGTGTCGCGGGCGTGACCGACGCCGAGTGGATCGATGCGGCCCGGGACAACGCGCGGCTCAACCGGATCGAGAACTGCGCTTTCTACACGCGCGATCCCGCTAAGGCCCTCGAGAAGGTCGCCCGCCGGTGGGGCGCGGTGCGGCTGGCGTTTCTGCACCCGGGCGGCGCGGGGTTGCCGCGAGAGCTGCCGCACCGGCTCCGGCTGAGCGGGGTGAGGCGAGTGGTCTACCTGGGCCAGGCGCTGGGCGCGGTGCGCCGGGACGCCGCGGCGCTGGCCGCATCGCAGTTCCGGATCACGCGCGTCCAGCCGATCGACACGAGCCCCCATACCAGCCGGCTCGCGGTGCTGCTGACCGCGGTCGCCGGGTGAGAGCGGTTCTGCTACAATGGGACGGAACGCAGGCGAGCCGGAGGAGACAGTGCATGCCCCCTGAGTTCGTCCACTGTCACCTGCACACCGAATACTCCCTCCTCGATGGCGAGAGCCGGATCGACGCCCTGATGCAACGGGCCGCCGCGCTGGGCCTCCCGGCCCTGGCCCTGACCGATCACGGCGTGATGTACGGGGCGATCGAGTTCTACGAGAGCGCGCGGGCCCACGGGATCCGGCCGATCATCGGCATGGAGGCCTACGTCGCCCCACGGCGGATGACGGACAGGGACCCCAAGCTGGATGCGTCGGCGTTCCACCTCGTGCTGCTCGCCGCCACCGACGAGGGGTACCGCAACCTCCTCAAGCTCACGACGGCCGCGCACCTCGACGGCTTCTACTACAAGCCGCGGATCGACCGCGAGCTCCTCAGCCGCCACGCCGCGGGCCTCATCGGGCTCTCGGGGTGCCTGCAGGGCGAGATCCCGCGGGCCATTCTGCGCGAGGACTTCCAGGCGGCGCGCGAGCTCGCGGCCGCGTACCGGGATATCTTCGGGCCCGGCAACTTCTACCTGGAGGTGCAGAATCACGGCCTGGCGGACCAGCAGGCCGTCGTGCGCGGCCTCGTGCCGCTCGCGCGCGCGCTCGGCGTGCCGCTTGTCGCCACGAACGACGTGCACTACGTCACGCGCGACGAGGCCGACGCGCAGGATGCCCTGATGTGCATCCAGATGGGCATCGGCCTCGATCAGAAGGACAAGCCCCGGATGGGCGATACGCCCGAGTTCTACCTCAAGAGCCCGGAGGAGATGGCGGCGCGGTTCGCGGAGCTGCCGGAGGCCCTGCGCGCCACGCTCGACATCGCCGAGCGGTGCGATGTGAGGATCGAGACCGGCCGGACCAAGCTGCCCCACTTCCCCGTGCCGCCCGGCGAGACCGCCGACTCCTACCTCCGCCGGCTGTGCGAAGGGGGTCTGCGGCGCCTCTACGGGCAGATCACCCCCGCGCTGGCCGAGCGCCTCGACTACGAGCTCGGCGTCATCGGCCAGATGGGGTACGCGCCGTACTTCCTGATCGTGCAGGACTTCGTCAACTTCGCGCGCCGGCGCGGCATCCTGACGACGGTGCGCGGGTCCGCCGCGGGGAGCCTGGTCCTGTACGCGTGCGGCGTGACGGACGTGGACCCGATCGCCTACCGCCTTCCGTTCGACCGCTTCCTCAACCTCGAACGGTACACGATGCCGGACATCGACGTCGACTTCATGGACAGCCGGCGCGATGAGGTCATCCAGTACGTGGTGGAGAAGTACGGCGCCGACCGCGTGGCCCAGATCATCACGTTCGGGACGATGGGCGCGCGCGCCGCGATCCGGGACGTCGGCCGGGTGATGGGGCTGCCGTACGGGGACGTCGACCGCATCGCCAAGCTGATCCCCGGTCCGACGGTCACGCTGCGGGAGGCGCTCCAGCAGGAGCCGGAGCTGCGGGCGGCCGCCGAGGGCGACCCGCAGGTGCGCCGGCTCCTCGACATGGCCCAGAAGCTCGAGGGCGTGGCCCGGCACGCCAGCACCCATGCCGCCGGCGTGATCATCTCGCGCGATCCGCTGACCGATCACGTCCCGCTGCAGCGAGCCACGAAGGGCGACCTCTTGATGACCCAGTACGACATGAACAGCGTCGCGCGGCTCGGGCTGCTCAAGATCGACTTTCTCGGCCTCGCCAACCTGACGATCCTCGACACCGCGATCAGGATCATCCGGGAGACCCGCGGCGTCACCGTCGATCTCCAGCGCCTTCCGCTGGACGACCGGAAGACCTACGACCTGCTGGCGTCCGGCGACACGACCGGGATCTTCCAGCTCGAAGGCCGCGGGATGACGCGGTACCTCAAGGAGCTGCGGCCGGACCGGATCGAGGACGTCATGGCGATGGTGGCGCTGTTCCGGCCCGGCCCCATGGCCAACATCCCGGCCTACATCCGGCGCAAGCGCGGCCAGGAGCCCGTCACCTACCTGCACCCGCGTCTGGAGCTGGTCCTCAAGGAGACCTACGGGGTGATGGTCTACCAAGAGGACATCATGACGGTCGCGCAGGCGATCGCCGGGTACACGCTCGCCGAGGCGGACGTCCTGTGCTACGCGATCCGCAAGAAGATCAAGGACCGGCTGCTCGCCCAGCGGGAAAAGTTCGTCGCCGGCGCCCGTAAGAACGGCGTGCCGCCCCGGGTCGTGGATCAGATCTTCGAGCAGTTCGAGCCGTTCGCCCGGTACGGCTTCAACCGCGCGCACGCCGCCTGCTACGGCCTCATCGCCTACTACACCGCCTACCTCAAGGCGCACTACCCCGCCGAGTACATGGCCGCGGTGCTCAGCAGCGACGCCGGCAACATGGACAAGGTCGCGCAGGCCGTCGCGGAGTGTCACCGGATGGGGATCCGGATCCTCCCGCCCGACGTGAACGCCAGCGCGGCGTCGTTCGCCGTCGCCTCCACGGCGCCGGACCGGACCGCGGACGCGATCCGGTTCGGCCTCGCGGCGATCCGCAACGTCGGCGTGGGCGCCGTGGAGGCGATCATCGCGGCGCGCGCGGCGGGGGGGCCGTTCCGCAGCCTCGCGGACTTCTGCGCGCGCGTGGACACGCGCCAGGTCAACCAGCGGGTGATCGCCAGCCTCATCAAGGCCGGCGCGATGGATTCGCTCGGCGCCTCCCGCGCGCAGATGCTGCAGACCCTCGACGACACGCTGGACCGCGCCCAGCGCGCCCAGCGGGATCGCGCCCAGGGCCAGACGGGCCTCTTCGACCTCGGCGGCGCGCCCGTGGAGGCGCCGCCCGAGGGGTCGGCCCCGGAGTTCACGCGCGACGAGCTGCTCACCATGGAGCGCGAGATGCTCGGCCTGTACATCTCCGATCACCCGCTGCGGCGGTGGGAGCCGGTGTTGAGCCGGCGGGTGACCTCGACCGTCGCGCAGCTCGCGGACCTGCCGGACCGCCAGGAGGTCGTGGTGGGGGGACTCGTCGCGGGCGTCAAGCGCAGCGTGACGCGGTCGGGATCCACGATGGCGTTCCTCACCCTGGAGGACCTTACCGGCAGCGTGGAGGTCCTCGTGTTCCCGCGGGCGTACGAGCAGCAGGGCTTCGCCCTCAAGCGGGACGCTGTGGTCCTCCTGCGGGGGAGGGTCGATATCGAGGAACAATCCGTCAAGCTCCTCTGCGACGAGATCCTGTCGCTGCCGCCGACCCCGGAGGAGGCAGCGGCTGCGGCCCCGGCCCCCGCGCGGGCGAGTGGGATGCCGGCGCGCCCGGGCCCTGCGGCCGCGCGCAACGGGACGGCGGCGCGCGCGAGCGGGGGCAACGGGGCGCGGGGGAGCGGGCCGCCCGCGCGTCCCGCGCTCCGCGTCCGGGTCAGCTCGGTCGAGGAGCTCGACCAGCTCGAGCGGTACGTGCGCGAGCACCCCGGTGACCGCCCGGTCCGTGCCCACGTCGTCACCGCCGACGGCACCGAGTACGTGTTCGCGCTCCCGGGCGCCCTCCTCGACAGCGGGAGCCTCCCGCAAGACCTGGAGCGCCTCTTCGGCGAGGGCAACGTGTGGGAAGAGTGACGGGCGGCGCCGCCTGGTGGCAGGCGCTCTTCGCCGTGCTGCTGATGGCGCTGGGCTTCCTGCTCGTCGTCCAGTTCCGCGCCGGCCGCGTCCTCTCGACCCAGGAGGGCGTCCCCACGCGCAACGTGTACGCGCTCGCGACGATGCTGCGGCAGGAGCGGGAGGCGCGTCAGGACCTCGAGGGCCAGGTGGCCCAGCTCAGCCGGCGCCTCGCCGGGTTCGAGACGGCGGCCGCCCAGCGCAAGAGCACAGACCAGGCCTTGCGGCACGAGCTGGCCGCCCTGCGGGTCGCGGCCGGGCTGGTGTCGCTCGGCGGTCCCGGCGTCGCCGTCTCCCTGCGCGACGGCACCCTCGCGGTGGCCGGCCAGGCGCCGCCGGTCGTCCAGTACGTCGACCTGGCGAGCGTCGTCAATGAGCTGTGGGCGGCCGGCGCCGAGGCGATCGCCGTCAACAACACCCGGGTGATCGCCTCCACCGGGTTCAGCCAGGTCGGCGGCACGATCATCGTCGGCCAGCGTCGCCTCCTCCCCCCGTACATCGTGACCGCGATCGGCGACCCCCAGACCCTGGAAGGGGCGCTGCGCATCCGCGGCGGGGTGGTCGAAGGCCTGCGCGCGCTCGGCTTGGGCATTACGATCGCCCGTCAGGAGACGGTGACGATCCCGGCCGTGCAGGCGCTCCCTGTTCTGCGCCTCGCGCACCCGGTGGCCCCGTGACGCGCTCGTCGCGGCAGGCAGCGGGGGCGCCGGGCACCCGGTGGGGCGAGGACCGACGGCGATGACCGTGGTGGTGTACGGCAAGCAGGACTGCCCCCTGTGCAGCAAGGCGCTCGCGGCGCTGGAGCACCTCCGGCCGGAGTTTGGATTCCGCATCGACTACGTGGACGTCACCCGGGATCCCGAGCTGCTGGCCCGATACCGCGAGGCGATCCCCGTCGTGCTCCTCGACGGCCGGGAGATCGCGCGTCTCCGCGTGACGATCCCGGCCCTGCGCGCGGCGCTGGCCGGGGCCGGCCGACGGCGGTGACGCGCGACGTCGTCATCGCCGGCGCGTCCTTCGCCGGGCTGGCCGTCGCCCGCGAGCTGCCCGACCGCGCGCTCCTGCTCGACCCCGTGGACGTAGGGGAGGGGCAGACGTCCGCCTGCGGGGCGCCGCTCGGCGTCCTGGCCGCCCTCGGCGCGCTGGGGTCGGTACAGCAGGTCCACGAGCACCTCGTCATCCACACGCCGGACCGGGAGGTGCGGTGGCCGGTCCCGGAGCCGTTCTGCACGTTCGAGTACCGCGCGTGCTGCCGCGCGGCGCTCGCCGGCTCGGGCGCGCCCGTGGTGCGGGCGGCCGCGCGTGGCCACCGGCGGACGGTCGCGCTGACCTCCGCCGGCGACGTCCCGGCGCGGGTGCTCGTGGACTGCACGGGGTGGAGGGCCGCGCTGGCCGGCGGCGCCTCCGAGGCCCCGCGCCCTGGAAGCCACCCCGCGCCGCGCGGCCGGCCCATCTTGTACTTCGGGCTCGAGGCCGACGTGCCGGCGCCGTTTGCGCCCGGGCTGCACTTCTACTTCTGGCCCGACGTCGCGCCGGACGGCTACGCGTGGGCGTTCCCCGCGGGCCGCACCACCCGGGTCGGGCTCCTGAGCTACCGCGCCCGCAGCCGCCTGGGCCCGGCCCTCGCCGCGTTCCTCGACCGCCTCGGCATGCCGAGCGGACCGCTGCACGGGGGCTTCCTGCGGGGCGGCCTGCACCCGCCCGTCGTGGACGGCGTGTTCACGGTCGGCGACGCCGCGGGCCAGTGTCTGCCGTTGAGCGGCGAGGGCATCCGCTCCGCGGTCCTGGCCGGGCAGGTCTGCGGCCGCCTGATCGGGCGCGCGCTCGACGGGCGGCTCACCCTGGAGGATGCCCGTGCCCGCTACAGCGCGTTCGTCCGGGCGCAGCGGCGGCGGTACCGCGTGCTCCGCTGGGCGACTGTCGCCGTGCTCACGCTGCCTGCCCGGGCCCTCGGCGCGCTCGCCGCCTGCGTCGCGCGTCCCGGCGTGCTCCGGACGTTCATGAGCCACTATCTCGGGATGTTTGCGCCGAAGCCAGGGTGGGAGTAGGCCGTGCGCCTTCGAGACCGCCTTACGCGTGCTGCGAGGCTGGATGCTCGCCCGCGGGGCCTACGCCCGCTGCGGGAGTATCTCCGTGCGCACCGCCCTCAGGTGACCGTGGTGCCGGAGGAGGGACTCGAACCCCCACGGGCGTGAGCCCAGGCGATTTTGAGTCGCCATCGTCTGCCGATTCCGACACTCCGGCACGCCCGGCGCTCCAATAGTACCACGGGCCTCCGTGGAGGGGGAAGCGTCACGCGCGCCGCCGCCTCGGTCGCCGCGAGCCTCCGCGGGTCCCCCGCCGGGTCCGGCGGATGACCCCCGGCAACGAATGCTATAATCTACCGCGAGATGTCGTCCGCCTCCGTCCACCCGGACCACCGCGCCAAGATCCTGCTCGTCGATGCGAACGGCCTGGTCTACCGGGCCTTCTTTGCCCTGCCGTACTTCACGACGCGCGACGGCCGGCCCACGAACGCCGTGTACGGCTTCACGACGATGCTCCTCAAGGTCCTCGAGGAGGAGCGCCCGGAGTACGTCGCCGTGGCGTTCGACAAGCCCGGCCCCACTTTCCGGCACGAGGCGTCCGCGGCCTACAAGGCGACGAGGTCCAGGATGCCGGACGACCTCCGCCCGCAGGTCGCCCTCGCGAAGGAGGTGGTGGAGGCGCTCGAGATGCCCGTCTTCGAGGTGGCCGGGTACGAGGCCGACGACGTGATCGGGACGATCGCCCGGCGGGCCGAGGAGCGCGGGATGGAGGTCCTGATCGTCACGGGCGACCTGGACGCGCTGCAGCTCGTCTCGCCGCACACGCGCGTCATGGTGACGAGCCGGGGCACGAGCGATACGGCGATCTACGATGAGGCCGCGGTCCGCGCGAAGCTCGGGGTGGCACCGGCCCAGGTGCCGGACCTCAAGAGCCTCAAAGGCGATCCCACCGACAACATCCCGGGCGTGCCGGGGATCGGCGGGAAGACGGCGGCGCGGCTGCTGGCCCAGGGGGCGACCGTGGAAGCCCTCCTCGACGGGCCCGACGGCGTGCGGGACGCGCGGCTGCGCGAGCGCCTGGCGGCCTACCGGGAGCAGGTGCTGCAGAGCAAGCACCTGGCGACGATCAGCACGGACGTGGACGTGCCGATCGCGTGGGAGGCGCTGAGGCGCCGCCCGTTCGAGGCGGCGCGGGTGCGCGAGCTGTTCACGAGACTGGAGTTCAAGTCCCTGCTCGACCGGCTCGGGGTGACTGCGGCCGCGCCCGCGGAGCAGGTGCCGGGGACGTACCGGACGATCACCGCGGACGCCCTGGGGCCGTACCTCGCGGGGGCGAGGCAGCTTGCGCTGGCCACCGTCGCGGACGCGGGCCACCCGCTGCTCGCCCGGCTCCGCGGCGTCGCGCTCGCGGTCCGGCCGGGCGACGCGGTGTACCTCGATGTCTCCGACGGGCTCCCCGCCGCGCTCGCGCAGGCGCTCGGACGGGACGACCTGCCCAAGCTGAGCGAGGACAGCAAGCGCGACCGCCTGCTCCTGGAGGGCGCCGGGGCGGCGCCCCGGGGCTTCGCGTTCGACGTCTCGCTCGCCTCGTACCTCCTGGATCCGGGCAAGCGCACCCACACGCTCGCCGACGCGGCCTGGGACCACCTGCGGTGGCGCCTGAGCGGCGACGCCCCCGCCGAGGGGGACGGCCTCGCCCTCGGGCCGGCCCCGGGCGCGCGCGCGGCCGAGGCGGCCGACGTCATCCTCCGGCTCGGCGACGTCATGGAGGCGGAGCTGCGGGACCGCGGGGTCGACCGTCTCTACCGCGACGTCGAGCTGCCGCTCGCCGGGGTCCTCGCGCGGATGGAGCGCGCCGGGGTCGCGATCGACGTCGAGGCGCTCCGGGCGCTGTCGCGGACGTTCCGGGCGCGCCTGGACGCGCTCACCCAGGAGATCTACCGCCTCGCGGGCGCGGAGTTCAACGTCGGTTCCCCGAAGCAGCTCGCGTTCGTCCTGTTCGAGAAGCTCCAGCTCCCCGCGCTCAAACGCACCAAGACCGGGTTCTCGACGGACGCCGAGGTGCTGGAGCAGCTCGCCCCGTACAACGAGGTCGTGGCCAGGATCCTCGAGCACCGGCGGCTGAGCAAGCTCCTCGGTACCTATGTGGACGTGCTGCCCGAGATGGTGCACCCGCAGACCGCGCGGCTGCACGCCACCTTCAACCAGGCCGGCTCGAGCACCGGCCGCATCATCACGACGGAGCCGAACCTCCAGAACATCCCGATCTTCGAGGAGGACGGCCGGCAGGTCCGGCGCGCGTTCGTCGCGGGCCGGCCCGGCACGGTGCTCGTGTCGGCGGACTACTCGCAGATCGAGCTGCGGGTCCTCGCGCACATCACGCAGGACCCCGGCCTGCTCGAGGCGTTCCGGGGCGGCGAGGACATCCACACCGCGACCGCGGCGGAGGTGTTCGGCGTGGCGGCGGACGCGGTGACGGCCGAGATGCGACGCAAGGCCAAGGTGTTCAACTACGGGATCGTCTACGGGATCACCGAGCACGGCCTCGCCGTGCGGCTCAAGACGAGCCGCGAGGAGGCGCGGGCCTTCATGGAGACCTACTTCGCCCGCTACCCGCGCGTGGCGGCGTACATGCAGACGGCCGTCGAGCAGGCCCGGCGGGACGGGTACGTCGAGACGCTGCTGGGCCGCCGCATCCCGGTGCCGGATATCCTGAGCCGGCAGCGGCAGACGCGCGAGCGCGCCGAGCGCGTGGCGATCAACGCGACGATCCAGGGCACCGCGGCGGACATCATCAAGCTCGCGATGCTCGGGATCGCGCGGGACCTCCTGCCGGGCGCCGAGGGCGTCGAGATGGTCCTGCAGATCCACGACGAGCTGCTGTTCGAAGTGCCCGAGGACCGGGTGCGCGACCTCGCGCCGCGGATCCGGTGGCTGATGGGCGAGGCGTATCCCCTCACCGTGCCGCTCTGGGTGGACATCGGGGCGGGCCCCAACTGGCTGGACCTCACGGAGGTGGCATGAGCCGCGTCCCGCTCCGGGTCGGCCTCACGGGCGGCATCGGAAGCGGCAAGAGCCTGGTCGCGGAGATCCTGCGCGGCCTCGGCGCGGCCATCGTGGACGCCGACCGGATCGCCCGGGAGGTGGTCGCCCCCGGCGGCCCCGCGTACGACGACGTGGCGCGAGCGTTCGGCCCGGAGGCCCTGCGGCCGGACGCGACGCTGGACCGGCGGGCGCTCGCCGCCCGCGTCTTCGCCGACCCGGCGGCCCGCCGGCGGCTCAACGCGCTGACCCACCCACACATCCGCCGGCGGATGGCCGAGGAGGCGGCCCGTCTGGCGGCCTCGGACGCTCCGGTGATCGTGTTCGATATCCCCCTGCTGCTCGAGACGACCGACGGCCGCGACCTCGGCCTCGAGGGCATCATCGTCGTCGCCGCGGACGACGAGGTGCGGGTGCGGCGGCTCGTGGCGCGCGACGGCCTCTCCGAGGAGGAGGCGCGCCGGCGCCTCGGCGCCCAGATGCCGCTGCGGGACAAGCTCCCCCGCGCGGATTGGGTGATCGACAACAACGGCACGCCCGAGGAGACGCGGCGCCAGGTCGAGCGGGTGTGGGCGAGGCTGCGGGACAGGACGAAAGGCGCCTAGCCCCTCCCCGCCCGTGGCTCTGCTCGGTGACGGCGTGCTATAATGACGTGATCGCATGTTCGCCCGGGAGTGCCGCCAGATGGGGGCGCCCCGGCACCCGCAGAGGGGACCCGTCGTGAGTGCGTTCAAGATGGTCACCGATCAGCCGCCGGCGGGCGACCAGCCCCGGGCGATCGCGCAGCTCGTGGAGGGGGTCACGCGTGGTGACCGCTACCAGACGCTGCTCGGAGTGACGGGCAGCGGGAAGACGTTCACGATGGCCGCCGTGATCGAGCAGATCCAGCGGCCGACCCTGGTGCTCGCCCACAACAAGACGCTCGCGGCGCAGCTCTACAGCGAGTTCCGGCAGTACTTCCCGGACAACGCGGTGCGATACTTCGTCTCCTACTACGACTACTACCAGCCCGAGGCGTACGTGCCTCAGACCGACCTGTACATCGCCAAGGACGCCTCGATCAACGACGAGATCGACCGGCTGCGCCACGCCTCGACAAAGGCGCTCATGGAGCGCCGCGACGTGATCGTCGTCGCCTCGGTGTCCTGCATCTACGGGTTGGGCTCGCCCCAGGACTACCAGGACGTCATGCTCTTCCTGCGCACCGGCGAGACGCGGTCGCGCGACGAGATCCTGCGGCGCCTGGTGGACGTCCAGTACGAGCGGAACGACATCGACTTCGCCCGCGGCCGGTTCCGGGTGCGCGGGGACGTGATCGAGGTCTTCCCGTCGTACGAGGACCGGGCGGTGCGGATCGAGCTGTTCGGCGACGAGGTGGAGCGGATCCACGAGATCGACCCGCTGACCGGCGAAGTGCTCGCGCAGAAGCCCGCGGTGGCGATTTGGCCGGCCAAGCACTGGGTCACCACGGCATCGAAGATGGAGCGGGCGCTCGAGGCGATCGAGCAGGAACTGCGGGAGCGCGTGCAGTGGTTCAAAGACCAGGGGAAGCTGCTCGAGGCGCAGCGCCTGGAGTTCCGCACGAAGTACGATCTCGAGATGCTGCGGGAGGTCGGGTACTGCCCCGGCATCGAGAACTACTCCCGCCATCTCGCCGGGCGCGCCGAGGGTGAGCGGCCGGGGTGCCTGCTGGACTACTTCCCCGCGGACTTCCTGGTCTTCATCGACGAGTCGCACGTGACCGTGCCCCAGCTGCACGGCATGCACGAGGGCGACCGGGCCCGGAAGAAGAACCTGGTGGACTTCGGGTTCCGGCTCCCGTCGGCGTACGACAACCGCCCGCTCACGTTCGAGGAGTTCGACGCGCTCGTCCCCCAGGTGGTGTTCGTCTCCGCGACCCCGGGGCCGTACGAGCTGAGCGTGAGCCGCCAGGTCGTCGAGCAGATCGTGCGCCCCACCGGGCTCGTGGACCCCTACGTCGAGGTCCGGCCCGCCAAGGGCCAGGTGGACGACCTGATCGCGGAGATCAAGGCACAGGTGGAGAAGGGCGAGCGCACCCTCGTGACGACCCTCACGAAGCGGATGGCCGAGGACCTCTCGGACTACCTGCAGGAGCTGGGCCTCAAGGTGCACTACCTGCACGCCGAGGTGGAGACGCTCCAGCGCGTTCAGATCCTGAAGGACCTCCGCCAGGGCACCTACGACGTGCTGGTCGGCATCAACCTGCTGCGGGAGGGGCTAGACCTCCCCGAGGTGTCGCTCGTCGCGATCCTGGACGCCGACAAGGAAGGATACCTGCGCTCGGACACGAGCCTGATCCAGACGATGGGCCGCGCCGCGCGCAACGTGGCCGGCCGCGTGATCCTGTACGCCGATGAGGTCACCGAGTCGATGCGCCGGGCGATCGACGAGACGAACCGCCGGCGCGCGATCCAGCTCCGCTTCAACGAGGAGCACGGGATCACCCCGCAGACGATCGTGAAGCCGATCCGCGACCTGATCGAGCTGGAGGCGGTGGCGGAGGAGGGAGGCGCGTACACGACCGGCGCGGCGGCCGGCGGAGACGGCGCCGTGCTCACGGCGAAGGAGCTGATCGGCCTCGCGGAGCAGCGGAAGAGCGTGCCCTGGGATATCGCGCGCCTCCTGATGCTGAGCCCGGAGGAGCTGGAGCGCACGATCGCGGCGCTGGAACGGGAGATGCGCGCGGCGGCCTCGGAGCTGCAGTTCGAGAAGGCCGCGGCCCTGCGCGACCAGATCCAGGAGCTGCGGAAGGGCCTGGGCGAGCCGTTCTTCGCCGGCGCCCGGGCCGGCCGCGCATCCGGGGGGCGTGCCGGCGGCGCCCGGTCCAGGCCGCGTCGGGCATCCGGGCGGGGACGCATCCGCTGACCCGCTCGCGCCCCGGCGGCTCGCCCGCGGGCGCGTCTCGATGTATCATCTACGTTGCTGATAGATCGCGAGTGGGACCGCACCGAGGTCGATGTCCGGCGCCGCCCCCGAGGACGCGGCGGGCCCGCGCCGCAGTCGCCTCCAGCGGACCGCCGCGCCACACCGATGCAAGACCGCGGCCGCCGGACGCCGAGGGCGGACCCCGTGGCCTCGCCGCATCCGCGGTCGGCCTGAAGAGACTGCTCTGGCCGCGACGCTGGCAAGGGCGGAGGGCCCGCCGGCGTCGGGGGGAAGAGGATCGCGATGCCCCTTGATCGGATCATCGTGCGCGGTGCGCGCGAGCACAACCTCCAGAACATCGACCTCGAGATGCCGCGGGATCGCCTCGTCGTGCTGACCGGGATCTCCGGGTCCGGGAAGTCGTCGCTCGCCTTCGATACGATCTACGCCGAGGGCCAGCGCAAGTACGTGGAGTCGCTCTCCGCCTACGCGCGGCAGTTCCTCGGCCTCATGGAGAAGCCCGACGTCGATCACATCGAGGGGCTGTCGCCCGCGGTCTCGATCGACCAGAAGGGAGCCCCGCGCAACCCGCGCTCCACGGTCGGCACCGTCACGGAGATCTACGACTACCTGCGGCTGCTGTACGCGCGCGTCGGGGTCCCGCACTGCCCCCGTTGCGGGAAGGCGATCAGCCGCCAGACGCCCGAGCAGATCGTGGACCGTGTGCTCGCGCTGCCGGAGGGGACGCGGCTCCTGGTCCTCGGCCCGATCGTCCGCGGGCGGAAGGGGGAGTACCGCCAGCTCTTCCAGGACCTGCGGCGGCAGGGGTTCGTCCGGGTCCGGGTGGACGGCGCCCTGTACGAGCTGGGGGAGGAGATCTCCCTCGATCGGAACCGCAAGCACCAGATCGAGGTCGTCGTCGACCGCCTGGTGGTCCGGCCCGATATCCGGACGCGCCTGAACGACTCGATCGAGACGGCCCTCAAGCTGGGGCAGGGGATCGTGGGTATCCAGGTCGTCGACGGCGAGGAGATGGTGTTCAGCCGGAACTTCGCCTGCCCGGACTGCGGCATCAGCCTCCCGGAGATCGAACCGCGCATCTTCTCCTTCAACGCGCCGTACGGGGCCTGCCCGACCTGCACCGGGCTCGGCTTCAAGCAGGAGATCGACCCGGACCTGGTGCTCGACCCCAACCAGTCGCTGCTGGACGGGGCGGTGCTGCCGTGGGCCAGCTCGACGAGCGAATACTACCAGGAGCTGCTGCGGGCGCTCGCCGACCACCACGGCGTCGACACGCGCACGCCGCTGCGGAAGCTCCCCAGGGAGTTCATCCGGACGCTGCTCTACGGATCCGACGACGCGATCCGGATCCGGTACCACAACCGGTGGGGCACGCTGCGCCAGTACGACACCGTCTTCGAGGGTGTGATCCCCCAGCTCGAGCGCCGGTACAAGGAGACCGACTCCGAGTACCTGAAGGAGGAGATCGAGCAGTACATGAGCACCGCGCCCTGCCCGGACTGCCGGGGGATGCGGCTCAAGAAGGAGAGCCTCGGGGTCACAGTCGGCGGCCGGTCGATCGCCGACGTGTGCGCCCTCACGGTGCGCGGCGCGCTGCAGTTCTTCACGTCCCTCGCGCTGAGCGAGCGCGAGCAGCTGATCGCCCGTCAGATCCTCAAGGAGATCACCGCGCGGTTGCGGTTCCTCGTCGACGTCGGGCTGGACTACCTCACCCTCGACCGCACGGCCAACACGCTCTCGGGCGGGGAGGCGCAGCGGATCCGGCTCGCGACCCAGATCGGCTCCGGCCTGATGGGCGTCCTGTACGTGCTCGACGAGCCGAGCGTGGGGCTGCACCAGCGGGACAACCGGCGCCTCATCGATACCCTCCTGCGCCTGCGCGACCTGGGCAACACGATCCTCGTCGTCGAGCACGACGAGGAGACGATCCGGTCCGCGGACTGGATCGTGGACATCGGGCCGGGGGCGGGCGCCCACGGCGGCCGCGTCGTCGCCTCGGGGCCGCTCGAGGCCGTGCTGCGGACCCCCGCGTCGATCACCGGCCAGTACCTCTCGGGGAAGCGGCGGATTCCGATCCCGCCCCGGCGACGCGCGGGCAACGGGGCCGCGCTCGTGATCCGGGGCGCCCGGGAGCACAACCTCAAGCGCATCGATGTCCGCATCCCGCTCGGCGTGTTCGTGTGTGTGACGGGCGTCTCGGGGTCCGGGAAGTCCACGCTGATCGACGATGTGCTCTACCGCGCGCTCGCCCAGCGCCTGCACGGCGCCCGCGCGCGGCCCGGCGCCCACGACCGGATCGAGGGCCTGGACCTCATCGACAAGGTGATCAACATCGACCAGTCGCCGATCGGCCGCACGCCGCGGAGCAACCCGGCGACGTACACGAAGACGTTCGACCTGATCCGGGAGCTCTTCGCCGCCACCCCCGACGCGCGCGCCCGCGGATTCAAGCAGGGACGGTTCTCCTTCAACGTGCGCGGCGGGCGGTGCGAGGCGTGCGAGGGCGACGGGATCGTCCGCATCGAGATGCACTTCCTCCCGGACGTCTACGTGCCGTGCGAGGTGTGCAAGGGCAAACGCTACAACCGGGAGACGCTCGAGGTCAAGTACAAGGGCCGCTCGATCGCGGACGTCCTGGATATGACCGTGGCGGAGGCGCTGGAGTTCTTCGATGCGATCCCGCGGATCAAGCGCAAGCTCCGGACGCTCGCGGATGTGGGGCTCGGCTACATCAAGCTCGGCCAGCCCGCCACGACCCTCTCCGGCGGCGAGGCGCAGCGCGTGAAGCTGAGCACGGAGCTGAGCCGGCGCGACACCGGCCGGACGGTGTACATCCTCGACGAACCGACGGTGGGGCTCCACTTCGCCGACGTGCAACGGCTGCTGGACGTCCTCCACCGGCTGGTGGACGCGGGCAACACCGTCATCGTGATCGAGCACAACCTCGACGTCATCAAGACCGCGGACTGGATCCTGGACCTGGGGCCGGAGGGCGGCGACTTCGGCGGCGAGATCGTCGCCGAAGGCACGCCGGAGGAGGTGGCCGGCGTCGCAGCGTCGTACACCGGCCAGTTCCTCCGCAGGATCCTGCGGGAGCGGCGCGGCGCGCTGCCGGCCGGCGGCCGGCCGCAGCCGCAGGGCGTGCTGCCCGTCGCGGGCGCGGCGGGCGACGGGCGGGACCCGGAGGTCCGCGCCGCGACGTCCCGCGCGGGCCGTGCCCGCACGGCGCGCCGAGGGTAGGGCGGCGCGCGCGGCGAAGCAGGACCCCGGACGCGCCGCATCGCACTGGCTCACCGCCTCGAGGAGGGACCGATGGCCGACCGCCGGACCGTGCTGTGGACGGAGGGCGAAGCCGGGCCCCGGTTTCCGCTGGACGCCGACGGGATCGCCGCCGCCGGTGGGGTGATCCGGACGGTGGCCTGCCGGACGACGGAGGAGCGCGTCGCGGCCGCGCGCGACGCCTCCGTGCTGGTCGTCAGCCAGGCCGCGATCCCGGCGGACCTGTGCGCGGCCGCGCCCCGGCTCGTCGGGGTCGTCCGCACCGGGATCGGGCTGGACACGGTGGATATCGCCGGCGCGACGCGGCACGGCGTGTGCGTGGCGCATGTGCCGGATTTCTGCTACGACGAGGTGGCCGACACGACGTGGGCGCTCATCCTCGCGGTGACGCGCAAGGTGCTCCCGGCGGATCGCGCGGTGCGCGGCGGCCGGTGGGAGCCGAACGCCCTGCTCCCGATGCACCGGTTGCGCGGCCGCACGCTCGGCCTCGTCGGGTTCGGGCACATCGCCCGCAAGGTCGCGGAGCGCGGCCGCGCGTTCGGCGTGCGCCTCATCGCGGCGGACCCCTACGTCGACGAGGCCGCGATGGCCCGGGAGGGCGTGGAGCGGGTCAGCCTGGAGGCACTGCTCGCGCGCGCCGATATCGTCTCGCTGCACACGCCGCTCACGGACGAGACGCGCCGGATGATCGGCGCGGCGGCGTTCGCCGCGATGAAGCCCGGGGCGATCCTCATCAACACCTCTCGCGGGGGCGTGGTGGACGAGCCGGCGCTCGTCGCCGCGCTGCGGGAGGGCCGCCTCGCCGCCGCGGGCCTCGACGTCCTCTCCCCGGAGCCGCCCGCGCCGGACAATCCGCTGCTCGGGATGGAGAACGTCGTGCTGACGCCGCACTACGCCTCCACGACCGTGGAGGCGCTCGCCGAGCTCGCCGAGAAGGTCAACCGGCAGGTGATCCAGCTTCTGCGCGGCGAGTGGCCGACGTACCTCGCCAACCCCGCGGTCCGGGACCAGCCCACCTGCCGCCTCACCGCGGGGCGGGGCACAGCCCGATGACGCCCCGGCCGCCCCAGCTCGCGTTCAATCACGCCAAGGCGCGCCTGCGCGAGGGCGGCACCGTCCTCGGCACGATGATCTCGGAGATGTGGACCGAGGAGGTGGCCTACGTCCTGGCCGCGGCCGGGTTCGACTTCCTGGTGATCGACACCGAGCACGGGTCCGCCGACATGGAGACGGTGCAGCGGATCAGCCGCGCGGCGCGCGGCGTCGGGGTCGCTCCACTCGTGCGGGTGACCGAGATCTCCTACGCCTGCATCGCCCGCCCGCTCGATGCCGGGGCGCTCGGGCTCATGGTCCCGCACGTCGAGACCGCGGCCGACGCGCGGCAGATCGTGCGGTGCGCAAAGCACCAGCCGGTCGGGGAGCGCGGGTTCGGCCTGCGGAGCGCCGTCACGGACTACACCGGGATCCCGGTGGCGGAGGCGATCGCCTGGTCCAACGCCGAGACGATGTTGATGGCGCAGGTGGAGAGCCGCCGCTGCCTCGACAACCTGGAAGAGATCGCGGCGGTCCCGGGTATCGATGTGCTGCTGATCGGACCCACCGATCTGAGCATCGCGCTCGGCGTGCCGGGGCAGCTCCTGGACCCCACGATGCAGGAGGCGTACCGGCACGTCGTGGCCGTGGCCAGCCGCCACGGGATCGCCGCCGGGATCCATCCCTCCGAGATGGCCGTCGCCCAGCACGCCCGGGATCTCGGCATGCGGTGCCTGATGTTCTCCTCGGAGGTCCGCCTGCTGCTCGGCGCGGCGCGGCAGGCGGTGCAGGCGCTGCGTCCGGCGCCGGCCGAGGGCCGTTAGCGCTCCGGTGCCGATATCCGGTGGCGGCGCGGGGAAGGGACGGGGACCTGCCCGGAGCGGAGTGGGGCGCGAGGTCGTCCCTGGCCCCGTCCCACAGCGGTATCCGTCGCCAGAGTTCTGACCCGGAGCGTTGGGCGGGCCCGGGCGTTGCGTCTATAATAGGGGCGTGACGACCGAGCACGTCTCCACCTCCGACGGGGACCGCCCCGCGGCCCTGGCCTCCCCCGACGCCCAGGCCGCGGTCGCCGGTCCGGACCGCGCCGGGGGCCTGGCCGAGAAGCTCTCGGCCCTGCCGGCCCAGCCCGGGGTCTACCTGATGAAGGACGGGGCGGGCCGCGTCCTCTACGTGGGGAAGGCCTCCTCGCTGCGGGCCCGCGTCCGCCAGTACTTCCAGGCGGGCCACACCGACAGCCCGCGGATCCTGCACCTCGTCTCCAAGATCCGGGACGTCGAGGCGCTGGTGTGCGCCAACGAGGTCGAGGCGCTGATCCTGGAGGCGACGCTGATCAAGCGTCACCGCCCCTGGTACAACGTCCGGCTGGCGGACGACAAGGCGTACCCGTACCTCAAGCTGACCAGCGAGCCCTACCCGCGGATCGTGATGACCCGCCGGGTCGAGCAGGACGGGGGGAAGTACTTCGGGCCGTACCCGTATCACGAGCCCAAGCTCGTCGGCCGCACGATCCGGCTGATCCGAAGGCTCTTCAAGCTGCGCACCTGCAACCTGGAGATCACCCGCGACCTCCCGCGGCCGTGCCTGGATTACTACATCGGCCAGTGCACGGCGCCGTGCGTCGCGTGGGGCGCGAGCCCGGAGCACTACGCGGAGCAGGTCCGCCAGGCCGCCGCGTTCCTGGAGGGCAAGCAGGAGTCCCTCCTCCGCGACCTCCGGGCGCAGATGCAGGCGGCGGCCGACAGCCTGGACTTCGAGCGGGCGGCTCAGCTCCGCGACCAGCTCCGCGGCCTCGAGGCCCTGGCGGAGAGGCAGCGCATCGTCTCCACGGGCGCAGAGGACCGCGACATCCTGGCGCTGGCCCAGGACGGCGACCGCGGTTGCGTGCAGGTGTTCTTCGTGCGGGGCGGCCGGCTGATCGGCCAGGAGCACGTCCTGCTGCAGGGCACCCGCGGCGTGCCGCCGGCGGAGACGCTCGCGTCGTTCATCACGCAGTTCTACGAGGCGGCCTCAGCGCCGCCGCCCGAGATCCTCGTCCCGGAGCCGCTTCCCGACCGCGAGGTGATCGAGCGGTGGCTGGGCGAGCGCCGGGGCGGCCGCGTCGCGCTGGTCCAGCCGCAGCGCGGCGACCGGGCGCGGCTCGTAGCGATGGCCCGCGAGAACGCGGCCCTCCACCTGGCGCAGACCCGCGGTGGGGACCAGGCCGGGCCCGGCCCGCGAGAGCTGGCCGAGATCCTGGGCCTGGAGGCGCCGCCCCTCCGCATCGAGTGCTACGACATCAGCAACTTCCAGGGCGGCGAGTCCGTCGCCTCCCTCGTCGTGGCCGAGGGCGGCCGGCTCAAGAAGCAGGACTACCGGCGCTTCCGCATGCGCTACACGGGCGGGCCGGACGATGTGGCGATGATGCAGGAGGTGCTCCGGCGTCGGTTCGCCCGAGCGCGCGAGGAGCAGGAGCGCTTGGACCGGGACGAGCCGATCCCGGTCAAGTGGGCCGCGCTGCCGGACCTCATCGTGCTGGACGGCGGGCGGGGTCAGCTCGGCGCCGCGCGGGAGGTCCTGTTCGAGTACAACCATGCGATCCCGGCGATCGCGCTGGCCAAGCAGCAGGAGCTCGTCTACGCGCCGGATCTCTCCGAGCCGATCGCGCTGCCGCGCGACTCACAGGCGCTCCAGCTCCTCCAGCGGCTGCGCGACGAGGCCCACCGGTTCGCCAACGCATACCACCAGAAGCTCCGGGAGCGGCGGATCGTGTTCTCCGTGCTCGACGAGATCCGCGGGGTGGGGGAGCGCCGCAAGCGGGCGCTCATCCGGCACTTCGGGTCGGTGCGCGGCGTCCGGGCGGCGAGCGTCGAGGAGATCGCTGCGGTCGAGGGCATCGGCCGCGCGGTGGCCGAACGGATCCACCGCTACCTGGCCGAGCATCCGGGGTGAGCGCTCACGGAGCCTCTGCCGGCGCCGCCACGGGCGGCCGCATCGGGCCGCCGAGCTCGGCGACGTCCGGCCCGGAGAACAGCAGCGCGCGGGAGATGCGGACCCTGACCCCCTGGCCCTCCTCGAGGGATGCCCCCTTCTCGGTGAACATCCGCAACGGGGCGACCCCGGGGCACTCGAGCAGCACCTGGAGGTAGTGCCCCAGGTTGACGACGCGCCGGACCCGCACCGGCGCGCCCGCGGGATCGAGGACGAGGTCCTCCGGCCGCACCGCGAGCGTCGCCTCGCCGCCGTGCGGCCGCAGCCCGCCGGCCGCCGGCAGCCGCCAGGGGCCTGCCGCCACGGCGCCGGCCTCTATCCGCGCCGGCAACAGGTTCATCGTGCCGATGAAGTCGGCGACGAACAGCGTCCGGGGCCGCGCGTACAGGGCCGCCGGCGTGTCCACCTGCTGGAGCACGCCGTCCTTCATCACCGCGATCCGGTCCGCGATCGTCAGCGCCTCCTCCTGGTCGTGGGTTACGAAGACGGTCGTGATCCCGACCGCCCGCTGGAGCTGCTTTACCTCCTCGCGCATGTGCACGCGCAACCGCGCGTCGAGGTTGCTGAACGGCTCGTCGAGGAGCAGGATCTGCGGCTCGAGCACGAGCGCGCGCGCCACCGCGACGCGCTGCTGCTCCCCGCCCGAGAGCTGGTGCGGGTACTTGTGCCCGGCGCCCGGGAGGCCGACGAGCCCCAGGGCGTCCCGGACCTTCGCCTCGATCTGGCCGCGTGGGAGCCGCCGGAGCCGCAGCCCGAACGCGATGTTCTGCGCCGCGGTCATGTGAGGCCAGAGGTTGTAGCGCTGGAACACCATCGCGGTCGGCCGGCGCTCGGGGGGGAGGGCGACGACGCTGCGGCCGTTGATCTGGATGTCGCCAGCGTCCGGCGCGGCAAAGCCACCGATCATGCGCAGGGTGGTCGTCTTGCCGCACCCGGACGGGCCGAGCAGGCACATCAGCTCCCCGTCCGCGACGTCCAGGGTGAGATCGTGCACGGCGGCGTGCGTCCCGAACCGCTTGGAGAGGTGGCGCAGAGAGAGGCGTGCCATCGCGCTTAGAGGCTGTAGCCGGCGGCGAGGTAGCCGGCGCGCAGATACCGCTGGGCGACCAGCAGGAAGACGAGCGACGGCAGCGAGAGCAGCACCGAGAACACCGCCCCGACCGGTTGTGGATAGCTGAGCACGAGCGTGTACATCATGACCGGCATCGTGATGTGGTTGGGCGTGCCGACGATGAGCGTGCCCTGCGCTTCATCGAACGCCGCGAGGAAGGCAAACAGGAGGGCCACGAGGAGGCCGGGCAGCGCGATCGGCAGGGTGACCTGGAAGAACGTGCGGAGCGGTCCGGCGCCGACGTCGCGCGCGGCTTCCTCGAGGTTCCGGTTGATGCCCCGGAACGTTCCGGTCGGGATCCAGATCATGAACAGGAGCGTGTTGATGACCTGGATCAGGACGACCCCGGCGAAGGTGTCCATCAGGTTCAGACGATACAGGAGCGTCGCGATGCTCACGTACAGGCCGATCTTGGGGAAGGCGTTGGCGCTCAGGAAGGACAGGAGCAGGACGCGCCGGCCGGGGAACTCCAGGCGGGCGAACGCGTACGCGGCCGGGATGCAAATCACCGCCGAGAGGAGCGTCGCGGCAGGTGCGCTGAGGAAGCTCATCCGGATCGCCTTCGTCACGTCGGCGTTGCCGAGCACGTAGGCCCACCACTTCAGCGAGAACTCGGGGAGGAGGTTGGGGAAGAGCCAGGAGCCCGCGAACGCCCAGAGCAGCAGGGTGAGGAGGGGCCCCAGGATGAACGCCGCGAGCGCCAGAAACGCCCCGAGCGCCACCGCCCGCCGGAGCCCGCCGACCGCCCAGTACCAGCCGACGCTCACACCGTGCCCCTCTCCCGCCGGCTCACGCTCACCACGTACACCGCCCCCACGGCGGCCGAGATCGCGAACGCGATGACGGCCATCGTCACCGCCTCGGCGCGGCGGAAGTACTGCGTGAGATAGTTCGTCATCGTGACGCCCAGCATCTGCGGGGCGTTCCCCCCAACGAGATAGGGGATCGTGAACGACCCGAAGATGCTGATGAACAGCAGCGTGAGCGCGATCATCGTGGGCGTCGCGTTGAGCGGCAGCAGGATCGACACGAACGTTCGGAGGCGGCCCGCGCCGACGTCTCGGGCGCTGTCGATCAGCGCGTCGTCGATCGCCTGCAGGCCGGCGCCCAGGATCAGCACGGCGAAGGGGATGCTGGCCCACACCTCGGTCAGGACGATCCCCGTGGCGTTGTAGACGAGCGGGGGGAACCGCTGGATGCCGAGGTGGTAGAGGACGGTCGAGATCAGGCCGTGGTTCACGAGGAAGGTGATCATCGCGAACGAGGCGATGACGACCGGGACGAACAGCGGGATCGTGAACAACACCGCCAGGACCGCGGGCAGGCGGCCCTCCGCGAACCGGAGGTACAGGGCCAGCGGATAGCTCAGGCAGAAGACGGCGGCCACCGAGACGAGCGTGACGACGACGCTGAACGCGATGTCGGCGCGCACGATGCGCGCCGACAGGACCTGCGCGTACCGCGCGAGCGTCAGCCCCGAGGCCCCCGGCGGGGGCGCGAGGGTGTCGAGCACCGCCGTGATGGCCGGGAGGACGATGAGGAAGACGAGCAGGAGGAGGGGAGGGAGCACCAGGGCGAGCCCGAGTGCTCCCTCCCGTCGCGAGCCTGTCACTGACCGGCGACGACCTTCTCGTGCCAGAGGCGCTTGACGTCGGCGAGGTACTTGGGGTTCGGGTAGGGCGAGAATCCCTTCGCCACGTCCTTGAACCGCTCGCGGACCGAGGCCGGCATGTACTTCCAGTCGATGCCGGGGTAGCCCGAGACCATATCGATGACCATCATCTGCGCCTCGGGGGTCAGCAGCCAGTTGAGGAGCGTCAGGACGCCCTCGAGGTGCGCCGCCCCCGCGGGCAGCGTGACGCGCGAGTCGTCCCCGATGAGCGGCGGGGTGATCTGCGTGAACCGCATGCTCTTGGGCAGTTGGCCCCGCTTGTAGAAGTCCAGCCCCATGTCCGACCACACCGACGCCATCCAGATGTTCTGCTGCGCCAGCAGTTGCAGCACCGCCACGTTGCCGTTCGGGTGGAACCCGTTGTTGTACATCGCCGGCTGCAGGTCCCTCAGCAGCTTCCACCCGGGCTCCCACGCGGCTTCCTCCTTGGCATCGTACCCCTTCCCGGCGTACTTGGCGGGCGACACATACCGGTAGATCGCCGCCGTCACGAACGCCTGACCGGATCCGCAGGTGTTGGGGTCGCAGTACGTGAACTTGCCGGGGTTGGCCTTGATCCATGCCACGACGTCATCGAACGTCTTGGGAGGGGTCTTGACAAACTGACTGTTGTACCCGATGACCACGGACGAGCCGCGGTAGGGTAGCCCGTAGTAGTCCGCCGCCTCGAGCGGTTCGGTCGGTACCTTCGTGATATTCGGGACCAGCTTGGCGCTCAGTTTCACCCACAGGCCTTCCGGGATCCCCTGGGTGACGAAGCCGGGTTCGGTCTCCCAGAGGTCCACATCCGTGGTGCGCCCCGCCCGCTTCGCGGCGAGGATCTTGTCGTAGACGCCGTCGGAGCCGTTGCCGTGCAGCAGGCCCACGAAGTTGACGCGGTATTTCGGATAGCGCTTGGTGAACGCGGGAATGAACCCCTTTTGCCACAGGTCGAAGATGTTGGTGTCGCCGTTGATGTAGAGGTTGAGTGTCACGGGTTGCTGTGCGCCGGCCGGACCCGGGCCCCCGAAGCCCGCCACGAGAACCGCCAGCGCGGTCCCCGCGGCCACGAGCAAACTCCATCGCCGCCCCGCTCGTCCCATAGCCCACCCCCTAGCGCGTTGGCGCTCCACCATCCCTGCGTCAGATTCGGTGCGGGGCGGTCCGTCCCTCCGTCCGGCGCACCGGAAGGGACGCCGCCGGTCGACCGCGCGTCCGTGGCACGGCGCGCCTATCGGCCGGCGGCCGCCGGATGTCCTCGGCGTCGCGGGCCGCACCCGCGGCGCTCAGCCGTCGAGGAGCCCGGCGAGGCGACGGGCCCGCGCGTAATCGGCCTCGGCGGACGAGAGGAACAGGGGGTACCGGTACTCGTGGACGACGGTGCCCCGATAACCACGAAGGATCCCGAAAACCCGCTCCAGCGGGATCGTGCCCCACCCCACCGGGAGGTGCAGGTCGCCCTTGCCCAGCGGGAACGTATCCGCCGGCGTCTGGGTCCGGTACAGGGTGAAGTTCTCGAGGCGCAACGGGTCGTACCGGCCGAAGTTGTCGTTCACGTGCACGTGCCGGATCTGCGGCAGCGCCGCTTCGATCGCCGCGAAGACGTCGAACCCAAAGTGCGCCGCCGCGAGATGCGCATGGCCGACGTCGAGGGTCATGGCGACGTTCGGGCGGCCGATGCGGCGGACGCACTCGACCACCGGCCGCAGGCGCTCCACCTCGATGTTCTCGATCCCGAGGAGCACGTCCCCGGCCTCATCGGACAGGCGCAGGACGGCGTCCACAAACGCCTGCTCGTCCGCCGGAACGGGGCTCTGCTGCTCGAAGTGGATCACGAGGACGCGCGCCCCGACCTCCCGGCAGAAGCGGAGCGTGGCCTGCGCGAGGGCGAGCTGGATGTCCCGGTTGGCCCGGTCGCGCAGGTCGAGGCTGCTCGGGCTGTGCACCGAGTACGAGAACTCGTGCCGGCTGAACTCCCTGAGCGCCTCGCGCAGCATCCCGGCGTGCAGGCGCCCGCCGAAGACGATCCCGGTGCCGTCCATGCTGATCTCGACGGCATCGTAGCCGAGGCGGTGGGCCAGGGCCAGCTCCTCCTCGCGCCGCTCCCCGCCGCGGATCGATAGTCCCAGGCGCGCCATCCTCCTCCTCCGCATCTCCGCCGTTCGTGGCCGGGCGCCGCCATCGCGCTGCAGCAGGGGGCGGCGCATCCCGGCGTTTAAGAGTACCGTAGCACTTCGAGGCCGCCCGCCCATTGTCCGCCATGGAGCGCGATCCGTCGGCGCCTGCCCCTGCACGGCGCGAGCCCATCCGCGCCCGTGTGGTCCTGTGGCCCGCGCCGCCCGGCGCGGGCCGTGATGGGCCCTACGGCGTCAGGGTCGCCGGGCTCGATCCGGGTGAGCGGGAGGTACTCGCCGCCGCCGCGAACGGGCTCGGGCTGTGGGTCCGCACCGAGCGCTGCGCCGCCGTGGTCGCAGGGCCCCTCGCGTCGTTGCGGGCTCTCTGCGGGACCGGGGCGCCGGGCGCGAGGGCGGCGGGGGAGGCGCTCGGCCGGTTCCTCGCCCCGCCGCGCGGCCTCCGGGCCGGCGGGCGGTGCCTTGTCCTGAGCCGGCCGCTCATCGTCGGCATCCTCAATGCCACGCCGGACTCGTTCTACGATGGCGGCCGGTACGTCGAGCGGGCCGCTGCCCTCGACCGGGCGGACGAGATGGTCGCCCAGGGCGCCGACCTCGTCGAGGTGGGAGGCGAGAGCGCGCGGCCGGGCCCCGCGATCAGCGTCGACGAGGAGATCCGGCGTGTCGTGCCGTTGATCGAGGTGCTCGCCGGCCGCCTCCCGGTGCCCGTGGCCGTGGATACCTACAAGCCCGAGGTGGCGCGCCGCGCGGTCCGGGCGGGCGCCATCCTGATCAACGACATCAGCGGGCTCGCCGACCTCGGGATGGCCGAGGTCGCGGCGCGGTCGGGGGCGGCGCTCGTCGTGATGCATATCCGTGGCCGACCCAAGGTCCGCCCGGCCGATCTCCGATACCGCTCGGTCGTCGACGAGGTCTACGCGTTTCTCGAGGACCGCACGGCCGCCGCCCGGGCGGCCGGCGTGCCCGCGTCCGGGCTGGCGATCGACCCGGGGTTCAGCTTCGGGAAGGCGCCCGACTCCGATCTGGAGCTGCTGCGCCGGCTCGGGGAGTTCCGCAGCCTCGGGTATCCGATCTACCTCGCGACGTCGCGCAAGAACTACATCCGGGACCTGCTCGGGCTGCCGGTCTCGGACCTCCTCGAAGGGACCGCCGCCGCTGTCGCGTACGGGGTGGCGCAGGGCGCGCAGCTCGTGCGGACCCACGACGTCGGGTTCATGGCCCGCCTGGTCCGGATGACGCAGATGATCGTGCCGTCCTGGTAGCGCTACCTCCGCCCCTCGACGATGGCGAAGAACTCCGCGCGCGTCCGCGGATCGTCCCGGAAGATGCCGCGGGTCGCGGACGTCACCACCCTGCTCCCCGGCTTCTTGACCCCCCTGGCCGTCATGCACAGGTGCTCGGCCTCGATCACGACGCCGGCGCCCCTGGCGCCCAGCCCCCCCTGGCAGAGGAAGTCGGCCACCTGCGACGTGAGCCGCTCCTGGACCTGCGGCCGCCGGGCCAGCATCTCCAGCAGGCGGGCGACCTTGCTCACGCCCAGGATCCGGCCGTTGGGGATGTACCCGATGTGGGCGTGGCCGTGCATCGGCAGAAAATGGTGCTCACACAGCGAATAGAAGGGGATGTCCGTCACCACGACCATCTCGTGGTGGTCCTCGGCGTCGAAGCCGACCTCCAGCAGTTGCCGGGGGTCGTCCGCCAGCCCGGAGAACAGCTCCTCGTACATGTCGGCGATGCGGCGCGGCGTGTCGGCGAGGCCCTCGCGCGCGGGATCTTCGCCGATGGCCAGGATGATCTGGCGGACCGCCTGCTGGATCGCCTCCTTGTCCACCGATGACACCTCCGACTCCGGCCGGCCGATCCCCCGCAGGCCTGCGCCGGGAGCGCGGGGCCGCGCCGGCGGGCGTGTCGTCGGGAAGCGGGGTCTGCTATAATATCGCCGGTCCCGCCGCACGGGGTCGCCCGGTCTGGGACAATCGTGTTCGACGTCTGCTATAATAGCAGGCGGAGCGCGGGAGTAGCTCAGAGGTAGAGCGTCTCCTTGCCAAGGAGAAGGCCGTGGGTTCAAGTCCCATCTCCCGCTCCAGGGGTTCGACGACGGCGACGTAGCCAAGTGGCAAGGCAGGGGTCTGCAAAACCCCCATTCGGCGGTTCGAATCCGCCCGTCGCCTCCATAGATCGATACCCGAGAATCCACACGGCCCGGGCGCGAGCGTATCCGCGGGCGAGTGTCGGAACAGGCAGACGAGGCGGACTTAAAATCCGCTGGCCTGATAGGCCGTGTGGGTTCGACTCCCACCTCGCCCACCACGCCGTCGGCGGGCTGAGGCCGCCGACACGCGCGGTCCGGGGTTGGGTATCTTCCTTGTGAGGCCCGCCGCACGGGCGCGGCACTCGTCCCTCCCATCCCTCGAGAGAGGTGCGAGAGTGGGTAAAATCGCGGTGGAGGATCCCCCCCCAAGAGGGAGGGGAGGCCGGTCCGCGCGCCGCAGGGAAGCCGCAGGCCGCGACCGCCGGCGATGGTGAGATGATGAAGGGACTTCCGAAGTATGCGGGACACATCTTGGTGTGGGCGCTGCTCGTCGGGCTCGTGTTCTACCTCGTCGCGCCCCTGTTCAACCAGCGCGCCACCCAGGAGATCTCCTACAGCGAATTCCTGGACAAGGCCCGCAGCGGCCGGATCACGCAGGTGACGGTCACCGACGATTCCGTCTCCGGCCAGTTCGCGGCGGGCGGGGCTTTCCACACCTATGTGCCGTCCGGTGACACCACGTACCTGCAGGTGCTGCGATCAAAGGGCGTGCAGATCACGGTCCAGCCGCGCAGTCGGCCGTCGATCTGGACGACGCTGCTCACGACGTCGCTGCCCCTGCTGATTATCGTGGGCCTGTGGGTGCTCATGCTCCGGCAGACCCCGTCGGGGCCGAGCCAGGCGCTCTCGTTCGGGAAGAGCCGGGCGCGGCTGCACACGGAGGCGAAGACGCGGGTGACGTTCGAGGACGTGGCGGGGGTGGACGAGGCGAAGGAGGAGCTGGGGGAGATCATCGAGTTCCTCCGGTACCCCAAGAAGTTCCAGGCGCTGGGGGCCAAGATCCCGCGCGGGGTGCTGCTGGTGGGGCCGCCGGGCAGCGGCAAGACGTTGCTCGCCCGGGCGATCGCGGGGGAGGCCGGGGTGCCGTTCTTCAGCATCTCCGGCAGCGAGTTCGTGGAGATGTTCGTGGGGGTGGGCGCGAGCCGCGTGCGGGACCTGTTCGAGCAGGCGAAGAAGTCGGCGCCGTGTCTCGTGTTCATCGACG
>Ga0209810_1000379_pt1 | contig 103493 bp, 109 predicted proteins | sample Coa_R1_7_FD_187159 | JGI IMG/M metagenome (GOLD analysis project Ga0209810, IMG submission 187159) | Surface soil microbial communities from Centralia Pennsylvania, which are recovering from an underground coalmine fire - Coalmine... | ecosystem: Environmental > Terrestrial > Soil >... | reverse complement strand
GAGGACGCGATGATCCAGATCGACATGTCGGAGTACATGGAGAAGCACGCCGTGTCCCGGCTCGTCGGCTCGCCTCCGGGCTACATCGGCTACGACGAGGGCGGGCAGCTCACGGAAGCCGTGCGCCGCAAGCCGTACTCGGTGGTGCTCTTCGACGAGATCGAGAAGGCGCACCCCGACGTCTTCAACATCCTGCTCCAGATCCTCGAGGACGGGAAGCTGACCGACTCGCAGGGCCGCAAGGTCGACTTCCGGAACGTGATCGTGATCATGACCTCGAACATCGGCTCGGCGTCGATCTCGAAGAACGTGTCGCTCGGGTTCAACATGTCGAGCGAGGAGGGGCTCTCCTACGACGACATGAAGTCGCGCGTGATGGGCGACCTGAAGAAGGTCTTCCGCCCCGAGCTGCTGAACCGCATCGACGAGATCATCGTCTTCCCGAAGCTCGCGAAGGAGGAGATCCTCCAGATCGTCGACCTGCTCATGAATCGGCTGCGCGCGCAGATGGCAGAGCACGAGGTGACGATCGAGCTCACCGACGAGGCGAAGGACCTGCTGGTCGAGAAGGGCTGGGACCCCGCGATGGGCGCGCGGCCGCTGCGGCGCGCGATCCAGCGCTACATCGAGGACCCGCTCGCGGACTTCGTCCTCGGCCGGCAGCTCGAGCCCGGGTCGACGATCCTCATCGCGCGGAAGAGCGACGACGAGGTCGACATCACCGTCGTGCCGTCGACGCCGCCCGAGGTGATCACCGTCGGAGCCCCGCCCGACGCGCCGCCGGAAACGGTGTCAGACACCTAAACGGTGTCTGACACCTCGTACTAGTCCGTCAGCTGCCACTCGTTGTTGCGCAGGAGCGGCACCACCGTGCCGTCGCGCAGCACGGCGTCCACCTCCACGTCCGGGCCGCCGATCATGAAGTCGGTGTGCACGGCTGAGACGTTGACGCCGTCGATGAGGCCGCCCTCGACGGCTTCTGCGTACGCACTGCCGTACGCGACGTGGCACGACGCGTTCTCGTCGAAGAGCGTCTCGAAGAACACGAGCCCGGTCTGCCCGATGCGCGACGCGCCGTCGACGAGCGCCACCTCGCCGAGGTACGGCGCCTGCTCGTCCGTCTCGAGCTGGCCCTTGACCACGTCCTCGCCCTCGTCCGCGTGCACCTCGACGATCCGCCCGCGCTCGAAGCGCACCTCGAGCCCCTTCACGATCCGCCCGTTGAGGGCGAGCGGCTGCGTCGAGCGGACCGTGCCCTCGGTCCTGCGGTAGTCGGGTGTGGTGAAGACCTCCTCCGTCGGCATGTTCGCGACGTAGGCGATCCCGGCGGCCGTCTCGGACTCGCAGCCCTGCCAGCGGGACTCGGGCAGGAGCCCGACCGTCAGGTCCGTGCCGGGGCCGCGGTAGCGCAGGCAGTCGACGCGCATCTCGTTCAGCCGCCGCGCACGCTCTCCGAGCCGCGCCACGTGCTCGCGCCACGCAGCGACCGGGTCGTCCTCGTTCAGCCGTACGCAGAACTCGACGAGCTCCCACAGGCGGTCGACGTCGGGCTCGCCGAACATCTGCTTCGCCCAGCCGTCGTTCGGCACGCCGATCACGACCCAGTTGTTCAGGCGCTCGTTCACCTGCCGCGTGTACTCGTCGGCGAGCTCGCGCATCCGGGCCCTGCCCACGCGCTCGCCCGGCAGGTCGGCGAGGAGCTCGGGCTCCGCGTCGCCGGTCAGCGAGACGACGGCCGCGCGCTCGTCCCCCAGGTCCTTCGCCCGCCGGAGGATCCACGGCGGCGTCCACGACAGGACGTCGTCGCCCCCGTGCTCGATCAGCGCGCGCCTGACGTGCTGGTCGCTGTACTGCACGTCGACGAAGCGCGCGCCGGCGCGGTAGGCGGCGCGCGCGATCGCGCGCACGACGGGGGCGTGCTCGACGCGGGCGAGCACGTCGACCACCTGCCCGGGCTGCACGTTAGCGCCCACCTGGACCGCGAGCTCGGCGTACCGCTCCAGGCGCGTGTCCGCTTTCACTCCGGTAGCTGCCACACGTCCTCGCGGAGGATCGGCACGCGCGTGCCGTCCTTCCGGATCCCGTCGACGGCCAGCTCCGGGCCGCCGACCATGAAGTCGGTGTGCACGTTCGAGAGGTTCATCGCCTCGCTCGGCTCGCCTTCGAAGGCCTCGGGGATGCCGAAGCCGTACGCGATGTGGCACGTCGCGTTCTCGTCGTACAGCGTGTCGAAGAACGTGATGCCGGTGCGGCCGACGCGCGAGGTTCCGTCGACGAGCGCGAGCTCGCCGAAGTACGCGGCGCGTTCGTCGATCTCGAGCTGGCCGCGCACGACGCCGGCGCCCTTGTCCGCCTGCACGTCCACGATCCTCCCGTCCTTCACCGTGAGCTGCAGCCCCTCGACCACGTCGCCGAGCAGTGCGAGCGGCCGGGTGGAGCGGACCGTGCCCTCGGCGCGGCGCGAGTCCGGCGTCGTGAAGATCTCCTCGGTCGGCATGTTCGGCACGTACTCGATGCCGCCGCTCGTCCGGAACAGGGCGGACATCCACCTCGCGTCGTCGAGCAGCCCCACGGTGAGGTCGGTGCCGGGGCCCGCGTAGTGGATCGCGTCGAGCTTCAGCTCGTTGAGCGTCTTCGCCCGCCGCTCCAGCTTCGCCATGTGATCGCGCCACGCCTGCACCGGGTCGTCTTCGTCGAGGCGCGTGCAGAAGGCGACCGCCTCCCAGAGCCGCTCGACGTCCGGCTCGCCGAAGATCTTCGCCGCCCAGCCCTCGTTCGGAAACGCGACCCCGGTCCAGTTCAGGGCGCGCTCGATCATCTGCCTGCGCACGATCTCGACGAACGCGAGTGGCCGCGCCCGCCCGACGCGCTCGCCGTCGAGGTCGGCCATCAGCTCGGGCTCGGGATCGCCGGTCGCCCCGATCTGCGCGTGCCCGCTCATCGCCTCGGCGTAGGCCTTCATCCACTCGGGCGTGTGCGTCAGCGCCTCGTCCGGGCCGAGCTCGATCATCGCGCGGCGGACGTGGTTGTCGTGATACCGCACGTCGACGTAGCGCGCGCCGGCTCGGTACGCGGCCCGCGTCACGGCACGCGCCAGCGGCGCGTGCTCGACCAGGAAGTTGAGGAACGCGGTCTGGCCCGGCTGCAGGTTCGCCCCGACGCGGACGGCGAGCTCCGCGTAGCGCTCGAGGCGCTCGGCTTCCGCTCCGGCGCCGTACATGCCGGCGCCTCCGCTCTTTGACGGCTCCGTCGAGCCTACGCCGTTGTCCATCACTGCAGCTGCCACACGTCCTCGCGCAGGATCGGGACGGTGTCGCCGTCGGCCGTGATCCCGTCGACCGACACCTCGGGTCCGCCGATCATGAAGTCGGTGTGGACGGCGGAGACGTTGATGCCGCGTTCCCGCAGCTCGTCCGGCGACAGATCGTCGATCCCGTCGACGCCGAACGTCACGCCGGCGCCGTACGCGATGTGGCAGGTGGCGTTCTCGTCGAAGAGCGTCTCGAAGAACACGATGCCGGTCTGGCCGACGCGGGAGTCGCCGTCCACGAGCGCGACCTCGCCGAGGCGCTTCGCGAACTCGTCGACCGCGAGCTGGCCGCGGACGGCGTCGGCCCCGGCAGACGCCGTGACGTCGACCACCTCGCCGTTCTCGAAGCGCACCTCCAGGTCTCGGACGACCGTGCCGCCGAGCGCCAGCGGCCGCGTCGAGCGGACGGTTCCCTCGACCCGCCGCCAGTCGGGGCAGGCGAACACCTCCTCCGTCGGCATGTTCGGGACATGGCGGATGCCGTCGCGCGTCTCGCCGCCGCCGCCCAGCCAGCGGCCGCCGGCGGCGAGGCCGATCGTGAGGTCGGTACCCGGCCCGCGGAAGCGGACGGCGCTGAACGCCAGCTCGTCCAGCCGCCGGCACCGGCGGTGCAGCTTCTCGACGTGCGCGCGCCAGGCGTCGACCGGATCCGGCTCGTCGAGCCGCACCGCGTGGGCGACCGCCTCCCAGAGGCGCTCGAGGTCGGGCTCCCCGAACACCTGCAGGGCCTGCCCCTCCGTCGGGTGCGCCGCGATCGTCCAGTTGATGACGCGCTCGTTGACAGCCTTCAGGTAGAGCTGCATCGCCTCGACCGGCCTCGCCTTTCCGACGCGCGTCTGGTCGAGCGACGCCAGGAGCTCCGGCTCCGCCTCGCCGCTCACCTGGATCACCGCTGCGCCCTCCAGCATCGACTGCACGCGCGCGAGCTCCCACGGCGTCGTCGCCGAGAGGTCCTCCTCGGGCGCGTGCCGGATGAACGCCTTCCGGACGTGCTGGTCGACGTACTGGACGTGCACGCGCCGCGCGCCGACGGCGTACGCCGACTCGACGATCGCGCGTACGAGCGGGACGTGCTCCACGTACGCGAGCACGAACACCTGCTGACCCGGCTGGACGTTGGCGCCGACGCGGACGACGAGGTCGGCGTACGCGAGGAGGCGGTCGGTCACCGGGGAGATGATAGAGGGGTGGATATCACGTGTCGAGCGGGACGTCGTCCCAGGTCGAGCCCTCGCCTGCGACCCAGTTGAGGGCGTGGTGGCGCTCGACCGCGATCGAGTGCGCCTCCGCGCGCTGCTCCGGCGAGAGGTGACGGTACACCTTGCCGTACGCGCGGAAGTCGCCGCGCATCGGCTCCGGGAGGAGGCCCTGCTCGTAGCCGCGCATCGCCGTGGCCGCGATCAGCTGGTCGAACGTCGCGTATCGCGGCGGCAGGTCGACCTGCTGCTCGGCCTGCAGCTCTCCGGTTCGGGCGCGCCAGTGCCAGAGCCGGGCCGACTCGCGCTCGAGGCGGATCTCCTCCGCCTCCCGCAGGCGAGCCTCCTCCAGGCCGGTGGCCGCGACGTCGCGTGCGGCGAACGGGCGGTCGTACGGCGGGAGCTCGGCGAGCTGGAGCGTCCACAGGAGCGTCCCCAGCGCCTCCCCGCGCCAGACGGCGTCGACGACCTGCGGGTCGTCGGACGGCAGCCGCTCGAGCGCCCGTCGAAGCTCGTCCTGCAGGCTGCGGCAGCGGTCGACGACCTGCGCCTGCGACCGGAGCTTGGGGCGCGCCATCTCCTGTGGAGCCTATTTCACCGAGTCGCCACGGAATCCGTCCTGGCGGGCGCGTACGGTGGCAGCCCATGGCGAAGGTGGCGTCGGTCCAGCACGTCTGCAGCGAGTGCGGCACCTGCTCGGGCCGCTGGCTGGGCCGCTGTCCGGGGTGCGGCGCGTTCGGGACGCTCGTTGCGGAGACGCCGGCGCCTGTGGGCGCTCGGCGAGAGGCGGCACGCGCCCCGCTCCGGCTCGTGGACGTGGTCGCGGAGGAGGCCGCGCGCATCTCGACGGGCGTGCCGGAGCTCGACCGCGTCCTCGGGGGCGGCCTCGTGCCGGCGTCGCTCGTGCTCGTCGGCGGCGAGCCCGGCGTCGGCAAGTCGACGTTGCTGCTCACCGCGCTCCGTGCGATGAGCGGCACCAGGAGGGTCCTGCTCGTCACGGGCGAGGAGTCGCCCGCGCAGGTCAGCCTCCGGGCTGCCCGGCTGGGCGGTGCGGGGGCCGTCGAGATCGTGGCCGAGACCGAGCTGGACGCGGTGTGCGCGACGCTCGAGCGCGAGCGTCCGGCCGTCTGCGTGATCGATTCGGTGCAGACCCTCTGGTCGCAGGAGATCGGGTCGGCGCCCGGCTCGGTCTCCCAGGTGCGGGAGGCGGCGGCGCGGCTGCTCCGGGTCGCCAAGGAGAGCGGCGTCGCGACCTTCCTGGTCGGCCACGTGACGAAGGACGGCACCGTCGCGGGGCCACGCGTCCTCGAGCACCTGGTCGACTGCGTGCTCCAGTTCGAAGGCGACCGCTACCACGCGCACCGCATCCTGCGTGCGGTGAAGAACCGCTTCGGCTCCACCAACGAGCTCGGGGTGTTCGAGATGACCGGCGCGGGCCTCGTCGGCGTCGCCGACCCGTCCGAGCTGTTCGGCCGCACCGAGAGCGGCGAGGTCGGGGCGGCGGTCACGTGCACGCTCGAAGGGACACGGCCGCTGCTGCTCGAGATCCAGTCGCTCGTCGCGCCGACCGACCTCGCCATGCCGCGGCGCGTCGGCACCGGCGTCGACCCGAAGCGGCTCGCGATGATCGTCGCGGTGCTCTCGCGCCACGCGGGGCTGCCCCTCGGCGCGGCCGACGTCTTCGTCAACGTCGCGGGCGGCGTCCGGATCGACGAGCCGGGCGCCGACCTCGGGATCGCGCTCGCGATCGCCTCCGCGGCGAAGGGCGCCCCGGTGCGGGACGGGGTCGCCGCCTTCGGCGAGGTCGGCCTGACCGGCCGCCTCCGCCCGGCGGCGCAGGTGGAGCGGCGGATGGAGGAGTGCCGCAAGTTCGGCCGCGCGGCCGTGGTCGGCCCCGGCTCCGACACGCTCAGGCGCGCGCTCGGGGCCGCGCTCGCGGAATCCGTGTCGTAAGCAGGGATTTTCGCCGAAAACGGCGAATTTGCAGGGTTTCTGCTACCCTTCTGGTCCCGCCGGTGGAGCCTTCTTGGCCGCCGGCACTTTCGCGACTACAGACGGAACCGGAGGAGCACTTGTACAAGGTCGGCGACAAGGTGGTGTATCCGCACCACGGCGCAGGCACGGTCGTGAAGCGCGAGAAGAAGGAAGTTCTCGGCGAGAAGCGCGAGTACCTCACGATCAAGATCCTGCACAACGACATGACCGTGAACGTCCCCGCCGACAACGCCGAACGCGTCGGTCTGCGCAAGGTGATCGACGAGGAGGCGGTGAAAAAGGTCGTCAAGTACCTCACCTCCGGCGGCACCGAGATGCCGAAGAACTGGAACCGCCGGTTCAAGCACAACCGCGACAAGATGAAGACCGGCGACATCTACGAGCTCGCCGAGGTCGTCCGCAACCTCGCGCTGCGCGACGGCGAGAAGGGCCTCTCCACCGGCGAGAAGCAGATGTACGTGAAGGCGAAGAAGATCCTCGCCTCCGAGCTCATGTACGCGAAGAACATGAGCGAGGAGGAGGCGCTCGAGTGGCTCGAGGAGACGCTGACCGAGGGCGCGAAGCCGAAGGCGCCGCGGGCGGCGGCCGAGAAGAAGCCGGCGTCGGCCGCGAAGAAGCCGCCTGCGGCGGCGCGCAAGACCACCTCGGCAGCGGCGAAGAAGCCGGCCGCGAAGAAGCCAGCAGCCGCCAGGTAGGCGTGGCGCAAGGCGTCTGGGCCGTTCTCGTCGCCGCCGGGCGAGGGGAGCGGCTCGGGGAGGACCGGCCGAAGGCGTTCGTGCGTCTCGGCCACCTTCCCCTGCTCGCAGAGCCGCTGCGCCGGCTCGACCGGAGCGACTGGGTGGACGCGGTCGTGGTCGTCGCGCCGCCGGAGTGGGAGGAGCCGGCGATCCTCCTCGCCGAGGAGATCGGCGCGTCCAAGGTGACCGCCTGCGTGACCGGCGCCGGCACGCGAACGGGCTCGGTGCGCGCGGGCGCGGCCGAGGTGCCCGACGAGGCAGCGGTCGTACTCGTGCACGACGCCGCACGGCCGGTGCTGCCGGACGAGGTCCTCGAGCGGGTCGTGACGGCGCTGGGCGACGGGTTCGACGGGGCGGTCCCGGCCCTGCCCCTCGCCGACACGGTCAAGCGGGTCGGCGGCGACGTGGTCGTCGAGACGCTCGTGCGCGACGAGCTCGTCGCCGTGCAGACGCCGCAGGCGTTCGTGGCGCCGGTGCTGCGCGCGGCGCTCGCGGCGGAGGAGGACGGCCCCGACTGCGCCTCCCTCGTCGAGCGGCACGGCGGCCGGGTGCGCGTCGTCGCCGGCGACGAGCGGCTGCTGAAGGTGACGACACGGTCCGACCTGGAACGGGTCGCGCAGCTTCTGGAAGGGACGTGAACCCGGTTCCGCTTCGCGGGAAGCAGGTTCGCGCCGTCGTCTTCGACGTCGGCGAGACGCTCGTCGACGAGACGAGCATGTGGACGCGCGTCGCGCAGGCCGGGGGCGTGACGCCGTTCACGATGATGGCCGGCCTCGGCGCCACGATCGCGCTCGGGCGGCCGCACGACGACGTCTGGGGCCTGCTCGGGATCGAGCAGCCCGCGGGCACGTGGACGATGGACGACTGGTATCCGGACGCTCTGCCGTGCGTCGCGCGACTTCGCGAGGCCGGCTACGGCGTGTTCGCCGCCGCGAACATTCCCGCGGATGCCGAGGACGCGTTGCGGCCGCACTTCGACGGTGTCGCCTCCGCCGCGGGCTGGGGCGTCTGGAAGCCGGACGCCGCGTTCTTCGAGCGGGTGGTCGGGCTCGCGGGCATCCCGGCTGCGAGGATCGCGTACGTGGGCGACCGCGTCGACAACGACGTCGTCCCGGCACTGCGCGCGGGGATGGTGGCGGTGCACGTCCGGCGGGGGCCGTGGGGCCACCTCCAGCAGCCGCCCGGCGGCGCGATCCGCATCCGCTCGCTCGACATGGTGCCGGAGGCATTGCCCTGACCTACCGAGTGGGCATCGGCGTGGACGCCCACGCCTTCGCCGACGGGGTGCCGCTCGTGCTCGGCGGCGTCGCGTTCGACCACCCGCGCGGGCTTGCCGGCCACTCCGACGGCGACGTGCTCGCGCACGCGCTCGTCGACGCCGTGCTCGGCGCCGCCGGGCTCGGCGACATCGGCACGCTGTTCCCCCCCGGCGACGAACGCTTCCGCGGCGCGGACAGCATCGAGCTCCTGCGGGAGGCCTACCGGCGCGTCGAGGAGACGGGCTGGCGGCTCGTGAACGCCGACTGCGTCCTCGTCGGCGAGGAGCCGCGGATCGCCGCACGCCGCGACGAGATGCGCGCGCGGCTCTCAGCCGCCGTCGGCGGCGCCGACGTGAACGTGCGCGCGACCACCACGGACCGGCTGGGCTTCACTGGGCGGGGCGAAGGCCTTGCGGCGCAGGCGGTTGCGCTGCTGGAGCCGGCGACACCTGCGCCTCCGAGCGCGTGAGCACCGCCGCGGAGCCGACGACCAGCACGAAAGCGACGACGCGCAGCGCGCCGAGCGCACCGCCGGGAAGGTGCTCGTGGAAGAGCAGCACCCCCGCCGCGATCGGGAGCGCGTTCGTGAGCAGCGTCGCAGTCCCCGCAGTCGCGAGCGCGCCGCCGCGCTGGAAGCCGAACTGCAGCGCGACGAACGCCAGGCCGTGGGCTGCAAGCACGACTGCAACGAGCACGAACCACGTCCCGCCGAAGGTCGCGGCCTTCGTGGCGATGTCGCCGGTCCCGTAGAGGACGCCGGCGGCGATCCCGAGCGACGCACGCACGCCGCTCGAGGCGGCGAGCGCCGCGACGCCGGCGAGCACGACCAGCCACACCGCCGCTGCCGTCGGCGTCGCGTGAGCCGCCCTCGTCCCGCCGGCGAGCGAGCCCGCGAGCAGCGCGAGCCCGACTGTCGCCACCGCGGCGGCGGCCCATTCGAAGCGAGTGAGGCGGTCGCCCCTGCGGTGTGCGAAGCCGGCGAGAATCGCGATCCCGCCCGCCGAGACGCCCTGCACGAGCGAGAGCGGCGCGAGCGCGAGCGCCGCCACGTACAGCGCCCAGCCGAGGATCCCGACGAGGAACCCCGCGAGCCACGCGAGGTCGCCGAAGAGCGAGCGCAGCGACCGGATCGGCGCGCGGAGCCGGAGCGGCGGAAGCTCGCGCGCGGCGCCCTGCTGCGCGACCCAGCCCCAGTTCAGCGCCACCGCGGAGAGCAGCGAGAGGACGAGCGCAGCGGCGAGCGTCAACGCCGCTCGCCCTGGAACGGGAGGTATGCCTCGGCGGCGAGCGCGGCGATGCCGACGCGCGGCAGGTCGCGCCGGCGCTCGTAGACGACGAACCGCTTCTCCCAGCGTGGGAAGAACTTGCGGTTGAACGCGAGCAGGTTGTCGAGCTGGAAGTGGCCCTTGAGCGTGAGCAGCGCCCGCCGCTGGACCTCCTGCAGCGCCGTCAGGTCGGTCTCGGGCGCGAGCAGCGCCGCGAACGGGGCGAAGTTGAGCGAGAGGCGGTCGTAGCCGTGCTCGCGCGCCCAATCGATCGCCGAGCAGATCAGCCACTCGTTGAACCCGTTCGGCGTGTCGCGGTGACGCGGCATCGAGGAGAGCGACAGCGCGCTCCCGGCGGTCGAGATCGCGAAGTGGAGGAAGCCCGCCGCCGTCCCCTCGGGGTCGAGCCCGACGACGAAGACGGCATCCTCGTCGCCGAGCCCGAACAGCACGTCGAGCGCCATGACGAAGCCGCGCTCGGGCTCGTCGCCGCGCCACTCGTCCGCCACCGCCTCGAGCTGCGCCCGGAGCGCCCCGTCGATCTCGCTCGGCCGCAGGACCTGGACGCGGTAGCCGGCCTTCTCGAGCCGGTGGACCGACTGCCGGACCTTGCGGATCGCGCGCCCTTCGAGCGAGAACGACTCGGTGTCGACGATCGCCTCGTCGCCGTGGTAGAGCGCGTGCAGCCCGTGGCGTGCGTACACCGGCAGCCATTGCTCCGACGCGCCGAGGATCGCCACCCTCCAGTCGCGCTGGCGCGCGTACGCGACGAAGCGCGCCACAAGCTCGTCGCCGAGGTGCTGCGGGCCGATCGGGTCGCCGGAGACGATCGCGACGCCGCCGACGACCCGATACGCGAGGAACGCGCTTTCGTCCTCGCTGAAGAAGTACGACTTGTCGCGGCGCAGCACGAAGGGCGCGAGCGTGTCGACGCCCCAGGCGTGGACGAGCGCGCGCGCCAGCTCCCGCTCGCGCTCCTGCTGGGTGACGCGGTGCCGCCAGGGCGCGAGCCAGCCGGCGAGGATCCAGAGCACTGCCGCGATCGCGAGCAGCAGGAGCGACAGCGGGAACCAGTCGCCGAAGTGCCCGGCCAGGTGCGGCGAGCCTCCGATCTCGAGCCCGACGAGCCCGCGGACGGTCTCGCGCGCGGCGAAGCCGAACGTGAACGGCTGGTCGGCGGCGGCGCTGTTCAGCAGCAGGGCGGAGAAGCCGTACGCGAAGACGACGACCGCCGCGACCGCGAGGCGGGCGAGTATCAGGTGCTTCGTGGCGGCGTCGCCCGGGCCGTCGAAGTCGTTGCGCCGCGCGACGAGCACCACGACGATCACCGCCGAGACGAGCGTGCCGTGGGTGATCCCGTGCAGCACGTGCAGCGCGGTCGAGAGGCCTGCGAGCGCGAGCGCGAGCTGCCACGCGCGGCGCCGGCGGCGTGCCAGCCCACGGGCGGCGAAGAGGAGCGCGACGGCCACGAGCGCGGCGGCCGCGTGCGCCAGCGGCCCGACCGCGTCCGGTGTCATCGACCGCAGCAGCCCGGTGTCGTCGCCCGGCAGGAGCGCGTGGAAGAGGTTGAGCGCGCCCCCCGCCGCGACCACCGCCGCGACGAGCGTGGGCGAGCGCCGGGGCGCGCGCGCCGCCGGCGGAGCGATCGCCGCGACGGCGATGCCGGTGACGATCGCCGCGAGGTAGATCGTCTTCAGCGTCTGAGCGGCGTCGAGCGCGTCCTGCATCGACACCTGGCGGACGACCGCGATCGAGACCGCGCTCTGGAGGTACGAGAAGAGCCCGACGACGAGCGCGAGGATGAAGGCCGCCGTCAGCCGCTCCGCGCGCGCCCAGCGCGCGTACAGGCCGAGCAACGCGCCGGCCGCGGCCCACACGGCGACGAACCACACGAGCGGCGCCGCGGCGTGCCGCGAGAGCTCGTCGAGCGGCAGCGCCTCGCCGATTCGCGGCCCGGGCACCGGCGGCTTGACGACGTAGAACCACCCGCTCGTCGCGGTCGCGACGACGACGGCGAGCGGGACGAACGCGGCCCTACGAAGCACGGAGGCCCTTCGAGAACGCAAGGTACGCGCGCGCCGCGTTCCCTCGCCAGATCGCCCAGTTGTGTCCGCCGCGCACGACGAAGAACTTGTGGCGGATGTGGAGCGCCGCGAGCTCGTGCGCGAAGTGCTCGTTCTGATCCCGGAAGTGGCGATCCTCGGTCCCGGCGTAGAACCAGAAGAACACGTGGCGTGCGCGCAGCGTCGGCGCCGCGGCGTAGATCGTGTGCAACGGGCTGTTCTTCATCAGCACCGCGTTCGACGCGCCGAAGATCGAGCGGATCGGATCGGCGAGCTCGTAGCCGCTCCAGCTCTCGACGACCTTGAACTCGTGCGGATGGTGGAGCGCGATGTTGATCGCGCCGTACCCGCCCTCAGAGAGCCCGCCGAGCGCACGGCCGGCCGGCTCGGCGATCGTGCGGTAGCGCTTGTCGACGGCACGGACGAGGTCGCGTGCGACGAAGGTCTCCCAGCCGTTTCCCTTGCCGACGCCGTTCGCCCACTCCTTGTCGGTGAACGACCCCGTCGACCCGAACGGCATCACCAGGATCGCGGCCCGCGCGCGGTGGAGGGCGACGAGCTCGTCCTCGACGACGCCCATCCGGACCGTCGCGAGGAACGCTCCGGGCCGTCCGGGCACGCCGTGGAGGAGGTAGAAGACGGGATACCGCCGGTGTGGGTGCGTCGCGTAGCCCGGCGGCAGGTACACGTCGACCGGCTGGCGCCGCCCGCCGAGCGCCGGGCTCGCGAGGTAGAACCGCGCCGACGTCCCCCGCACCTTGACGAAGGCGGCGTCGTGCGGCGGGGCGAACCCGCGGTAGAGCCAGTAGTTGTCGACGTAGCGGTAGACGCCGATCGCGCCGACCGCGAGGAACGCGGCCGACGCGAGCACGGCGGTGCGAGCCCACGTCGGCGCGAGTGCCTGCGTCACAGGAGGGTTGTATGCGACCGGCGCTGAAGCGCGAGCGAAGCCGCGGTTAAGCGTCGGTTCAGCGTGGAGCGGCGAGCCGGCGGAGCGCGAGGCGCAGCCACGCCACCGCGTGCCGCTCCCACAGCGCCGTCTCGTGACCGCCGGCGTAGACCTCGAACACGTGCGGCACGTGCGCCGAGCTGAGCTGCGAGTCGAACCGGAGGTTGTCCTTCAGGAAGCGCGTATCGGAGCGGCCGACGTAGAAGCCGAGGAAGGTCGGGAGGCGGCGCTCCGCCTTCCGGACGCTCCCGACGAGGTTCGCGGCGCTCGCCGCCGGTTCCCGCGGGAGGACGACGGTCCCCGTGGGGTCGGTCGGCGCGAAGTATCCCGACCACGACTCGATCACGGAGAACCGCGCCAGGTGGTGGAGCCCGAGGATCGTCGCGCCGTAGCCGCCGGCCGAGACGCCGATCAGCGCGCGGCCGTCGCGCGACCGGATCGTCCGGAAGTGCGCGTCGACGTAGCGCGGAACCTCCTCCGCGACGTAGGTCTCCCAGTTGCGGCCGGCGCCCCAGTTCAGGTACTCCGGGTCGTCGTCGTCGCCGCGGGCGCCCTGCGGGAACACGAGGATCGCGCGGCCCACCTGCTCGAGTGCTCCGGCGAGCCAGCCGTTCCCGCGGTAAGCGGCCGCGTTCGCAGGCAGGCCGTGCAAGAAGTAGACGACCGGATAGCGCTTTCCGCTCGTCGCGTAGTCGGGCGGCAGGACCACGCGCGCATGCACCGGCCCTCTGACGGCGACCGAGCGGATCTGCTCGTCGAGGTCGCGCGACTGGCGGAGGACCGCGGCCGCGGCGGCCGCGGCGAGCGCCAGCGCGACCGCGCCGAGGACGGCGACGTGCCGGGCTCTCACCACCCGACACCGTACCGCTCAGGCCGGAAGCGACGCGCCGCTCTCCGTCAGGACGACCAGGCCGTCGCGGGCGAGCGAGCGGAGGGCGTCGGCGTCGGCCGGCTGCTCGCCCGCCGCCACCGCGCGCAGCGCCGCTGCGCGCCGCTGCCGAAACGACCCCTCGAACGGCGGCTGCTTGCGCAGCGGCTCGTAGCGGCGACCGCGCGAGGGGCAGGCGTCCGAGAGCGGGCAGGCGCCGCAGCGCGGGACGCGGGCGAGGCAGACGGTCGCGCCCAGGTCGAAGAGCGCCTGCGCGCACTGCGCGTCGAATCGCTCGCCGGTCCTCTCCTGCACGCGGGCGACGTTGACGTCGACCGGCAGCACGTCGCGGCCGAAGGCGAAGTTGGCGATCGCGGCGGCCGTGTAGGGGCCGACTCCGGGCAGCGCCGTCAGGTCGTCCGGCCAGCCGTGCGCCGCGACGTGCTGGGCTGCGCGATGGAGGTTGACGGCACGCCGGTTGTAGCCGAGGCCCTGCCACGCGACGATCACGTCGGAGGCCGGTGCGGCGGCGAGCGCGTCGGCGTTCGGCCAGCGCCCGAGCCAGTCGCGCCAGCGCGGGATCACGCGTTCGACCTGGGTCTGCTGCAGCATCACCTCGCTGACCAGGATCGCGTACGGGTCGCGCGTCGCCCGCCACGGCAGGTCGCGCCCGTGTTCGGCGAACCAGGCGAGGAGAGGCGCCCGCATCGGCGCCAGGCTACGATAAACCGGCGCGATGGCCCGGGCCTCGCTGATCGCCCTGATCACAGTTGCCTTTCTGGCGGCCGCGACCGCGACCGTGGGCGCGACGAGGACCTTCTCGGGCTGGCTGCAGCGAGCGTCGTCCCGGACCCACGACGTTTACGAGGGCGACCGCTTCGAGCTCGTGTTCAGCTCGCAGCGGAGCGTCCGCTACCGGCTGTGCGTCGTCCGCGTCGCCGGCTACTACAACGGGTGCTGGACGCGCAGCGTCGTCGGCGGGCAGCCGAGCCGGCTCGACATGACGCTCAGGTTCATCGACGCGCCGGGCGGGTGGGAGGCGCCCTTCGGCAGCTACGTCGCGACCTGGTCGGTCGCCGGCCGGCACGTCGCCGTCTGGCGCTTCGCCTGGCACCCTGCCTGACCGCTACTCGGTCGACAAGAGCCGCGCCTCGCGCGGCTCGCGGCGCCCCGGCCAGCTGACGACCCCCGTCGCGAACAGCGCCACCTCGACCAGCGTGATCGCGAGGCGGTTGAGGAGCGTCACGCCGAGCGCCGCGCCGCTCGTGGTCACCGCGAGCAGCAGGCCGTACATCGAGGCCTCGCGCGCGCCGAGGCCGGACGGAAGGAAGACGGCGAGCACGGCGACGATCGCGCCGACCGCCGACACGCCGCCCAGGAACGGGATCGTCGAGACGCCGGGGTTGCTCCCCAGGCTGCGGAGGAAGAAGTAGACGGCGATTCCGCCGAGCACCCAGGTCGCGCAGTAGAACAGCAGCAGGAGCAGCGTAAGCGGGAACGGCAGCGGGTCGATGCGCCCCGCGCCGAACGGGCGGAGCAGCTTCTCCGACAGCGGGCGGAAGACCCGCGGGTAGAGGAGCGAGGCGAGCAGGACCGCGAGCGAGACGAGCGCCCACAGCGGCGCGTCGACGCCGCGCACCCAGGCGAGGCTCACGACGAAGACGATCACGCCGGAGATCGCGGACAGCGCCGCCTCGACGAGGATCGACGCGAGGACCGTCCCCGTGTCGGTGACGCCTGCAGCGCGACGCAGCGCGACCGCGCGCGCGGCCGGCGTCCAGACGCCGCCGGGGAGGTACTTGGCGAGCATGGAGACCATCTCCGCCTGCAACGCCGCCTGGTACGGCACGCGGATGCGCCACGCCTCGAGCATGCGGATCCAGCCGAGGATGAAGACGAGGTAGTACGCGGCGACGGTCAGGAACGCCGCCCCGACGAACCAGAGGTTCGCGTTCTCGAGCCTCGGGGCCGCCTTGTGCCACTGGTCGACGACGGCCCATGCGCACAGGCCGACCGTCGCGGCGACGAGCGTCGCCTGAAGCGCCTTCGTGAGGCGCGGGTGCGCGCGGAAGAACGCGTGCGCCGCCCGCGCCCGGGCGACGATGCCTGCACGGGCCATTGGACGAGTCTGCCGCACGGCGGGCGCGTGGCGCGCCCGTGGCCGCCGTTACCCTCCGGGGGTGGACCACCCGGAGCGGAGCCACCCGAACGTCACGCTCGCGGTCCTGTCGATCGCAGGTCTCTCCTTCTCGCTGCTCAGCTCGGCCGTCGTGCCGGCCCTGCCGACGATCCAGCACAGCCTCGGCACGTCGGAGAACGGCGTCGTGTGGGTGCTCACCGCGTACCTGCTCTCGGCCTCCGTCGGCACGGCGATCCTCGGGCGGCTCGGCGACATGTACGGCAAGGAGCACCTGCTCGTCTGGACGCTCGCCGTCCTCAGCGCCGGCACGCTGCTCGCGGGGGTGTCACGCTCGCTCGCGCTCCTGATCGTCGCACGCACGATCCAGGGCGTCGGCGGGGGCATCTTCCCGCTCGCGTTCGGGATCATCCGCGACGAGTTCCCGCGCGCGAAGATCGCGGGGAGCATCGGGCTCATGTCTGCGCTCCTCGGGATCGGCGGCGGCGCCGGGATCGTCCTCGGCGCGCTGATCGTCGAGCACCTGAGTTGGCACTGGCTCTTCTGGCTGCCGCTCCCCGTCATCGTCGCCTCCGCGGTCTGCACGTGGCGGTTCGTGCCCGAGTCGCCCGTGCGCGTCGGCGGGCGGATCAACTGGACCGCCGCCGCGCTGATGGGGAGCGGGATGACCCTCGTGCTGGTCGCGATCAGCGAGACGACGGCGTGGGGGTGGGGATCGACCCGCACCGTGGCGATGTTCGTCGCGGGCGCGGTCGTCTGCGCCGCCTGGATCACGGCCGAGGCGCGCAGCCGCGACCCGCTGGTCGACATGCGGCTCATGCGCGTGCGCGCCGTCTGGGCGGCGAACCTGACCGCGTTCCTGCTCGGCGCCGGCATGTACTCGTCGTTCGTCGTCTTTCCGCAGTTCGCGCAGCTCCCGAAGAGCACCGGATTCGGCTTCGGCGCGTCCGTCCTCGGCTCGGCGCTGTACCTCCTGCCGTCGACGGGCGGGATGTTCGTCCTCGGCTTCGCGGCCGGCCGCATCGCCGCGCGCTTCGGGTCGAGGGCCGCGCTCGTCGCCGGCTCGGCCGTGACGGCGGCGGCGTTCGGCCTGCTCGTTGCGCAGCACGCGCACGTCTACGACCTGCTCGTCAGCTCCGCGCTCCTCGGCATCGGGATCGGGCTTGCGTTCTCTGCCCTCGGCAACATCGTCGTGCAGGCGGTCGACGAGCACCAGACGGGAGTCGCGAGCGGCATGAACACCGTGATGCGCACGGTCGGCGGCGCGCTCGGCGGGCAGCTCGTAGCGACCTTCCTCGCCGAGCACGTCCACGGCGGCTACCCGACGCTTCGCGGGTTCGTCGACGGGTTCGTCCTCTCGACGTGCTTCCTCGCCGTCTGCACGCTCGCCGCGCTGCTCGTGCCCGGGCGCGGCTCGAGCGCGTACGTCGACCGCTTCGAGGAAGCGGCGGCGGACTGATGACGCGCGTCCGGTTCGCGCCCAGCCCGACGGGCACGCTGCACGTCGGGAACGCGCTGAGCGCGGTCGCGAACCGGCGTTTCGGCGACTGGCTCCTCCTGCGGATCGACGACACGGACCCCGCGCGCAACGTCGCCGGGGGCGAGGAGGCGATCCTCGACGACCTGCGGTGGCTCGGCGTCGACTGGGACGAGGGCCCGGTGCGGCAGAGCGACCGCGCGGCGCGCTACGTCGAGGCGGCGAGCGCGGCGGGGCTCCCGCAGCGGTTCGACGGAGTGATGCTGTGGCGCGACGACGGCAGCCCGACGTTCCACCTCGCGAGCGTCGTCGACGACGCGGACTTCGGGATCACGCACGTCATTCGCGGCTCGGACCACCGGGCGAACGAGGAGCTGCACGCGGCGCTGCACCGCGCGCTCGGGACGAAGCCGCCGCACGTGATCCACCACGGCCTCGTGGTCGGCGCAGAGGGGAAGAAGCTGTCGAAACGGGCGGCCGGCGCCACGGTGGCGTCGCTCCGCGAAGGAGGCTTCCCCGCGGAGGCGGTGCGCGCGTACCTCGAGGAGCTCGGGCTCCCGCGCCACGACGTCCACCTCGACCTCGACCGGATCCGGTCGCTGTCGGTCGACATCCTCGCACGCCTCGACGACGACGAGCTCGCGGCTCGTGCGGGCGTGCCGGTGGAGGCGGTGCCGCTCATGCGCGGCGCGCACGACCTCGTCGAGGCGCGGAGCCTCGCCCGGTCCGTCCTCGACGCGCCCGGCGAGGGGCCGCTGCAGGCCCCCGAGACGCTGGAGCGCTTCGCCGAGCTGCGCGCGCCGCTTCCCGAGCTGCTCTCGAAGGACGAGGCGAAGGCGGTGGTCCGTGAGCTCAAGGCCGTGGGCGGCAACCTGCGCGCGCTTCGCGTCGCGCTCACGGGCGCCGAGCGCGGGCCCGAGCTCTGGACGGTCCTGCGCGCGCTGCCGCGCGACGAGGCCGTTCGACGCGCACTACGCTCATAGCGTGCGCCTGTACGACACGCTCACGCGCTCGCTCGTCGAGCTGCCGCCTCCGCCCGGACCGGTGCGGATGTACTTCTGCGGCCCGACCGTCTACGCGCGGGCCCACATTGGCAACGCGCGGCCGTTCGTCGTCGGGATGTGGCTGCGGTCGTGGCTGCGCGCCCGCGGGTACGACGCGCAGCTCGTCCACAACATCACCGACATCAACGACAAGATCTACGACGCAGCCCCCGGGGCGAGCGCCGAGCTCGCCGCACGCGCGACGGATTGGTACCTTCAGGACACGGGAGACCTCGGACTCGGGATGCCCGACCGCCTGCCGAAGGCGACGGAGTCGATCCCGCAGATCGTCTCCTTCGTCGAGGAGCTGATCGCGCGCGGCCACGCGTACGAAAGCAGCGGCGACGTCTACTTCAGCGTCGACAGCTTCCCGGAGTACGGCCGCCTGTCGCGCCAGCGTGCCGACCAGGTCGAGCAGGGCGAGGAGCCGAGCGCGCTGAAGCGCGACCCGCGCGACTTCGCGCTCTGGAAGGCGAACAAGCCGGCCACGGAGGACACCTGGTGGGACTCGCCGTGGGGGCGTGGGAGGCCGGGCTGGCACATCGAGTGCTCGGTGATGGCCGAGCAGGCGTACGGGCCGGCGTTCGAGGTTCACGGCGGCGGGCTCGACCTCGTGTTCCCGCACCACGAGAACGAGGTCGCGCAGTCGCGCTCGCTCGGCCATTCGTTTGCCGCGATCTGGGCGCACAACGGCATGCTGCGGTCGGTCGGCGGCGACAAGATGGCGAAGTCCGCGGGGAACTTCGAGACGATCCGCGACGTGCTCGACCGGTGGGGCAGGGAGGCGGTCCTCGTCTTCTTCCTGACTGCGTCGTGGCGGAAGCCGATCGACTTCTCCGAGGAGACGATGGCGGCCGCGGCGGCGCGGCGCGACACGCTCCGGAACGCGTTCACGCTCGACGCGGCGCCGCCCGAGGAGGAACGGTGGCCCGCGTTCGCCGCGGCGCTCGACGACGACTTCGACACGCCGGCCGCGCTCGCCGTGCTGCACGAGTGGGCGAACGCGCGGCAGCTCGAGCTGCTGCGCCGCGGCCTCGCGATCTTCGGGCTCGAGTCGCTGGCGGAGCGCGAGGAGGCGCCGCCGGAGGTGCGCGAGCTCGCCGAGCGCCGCGCGCAGGCGCGAGCGGCGCGCGACTACACGACGTCGGACCGGCTGCGCGGCGAGCTGGCGGTGCTCGGGTGGGAGATGCGGGACGCGCCCGACGGGGCGTACACCCTCGTCCGTGACTCCTGACCTGGTCTACGGCCGCCGCGCGGTGCGCGAGGCGCTCCGCGGCCGGCGCGAGGTGCTCGAGGTGTGGGCGACGGAGCGGGCGGCGAGGGCGGAGCCGTGGCTCGCCGACGCGCGGCCGAAGGAGAAGGCGGACCGCGAGCTGTCCGAGCGGGCGGGAACGCGCGACCACCAGGGTGTGCTCGCGCTCGTCGAGCCGTACCCGTACGCAGACGCGTACGAGCTCGCGTCCGCCGGCAAGCCGCTGCTCGCGGTGCTCGACCGGGTCACCGACCCGCGCAACCTGGGCGCCGTCTGCCGGAGCGCGGAGGGCGCGGGCGCGACGGGAGTCGTCGTCCCGGCGCACGGGTCGGCCGTCGTCACGGCGGCGGTCGCGCGCGCGTCGGCCGGCGCGGTCGAGCACCTGCCCGTGGCGGTCGTGACGAACCTGGCGCGGTACCTCGGCGAGGTGAAGCGCGGCGACCTGTGGATCTACGGCGCGGTCGGCGACGCCGGCGCCCCGACGATGTGGGAGAGCGACCTCTCGGGCGGCGCGGCGATCGTCCTGGGAGCGGAGGGCAAGGGTCTCCGCCCGCTCGTCCGCCGCAGCTGCGACGCGCTCGTCTCGATCCCGCTCGCGGGCCGGGTCGAGTCGCTCAACGTGTCCGTTGCCGCCGCGTTGCTTCTGTACGAGGCGCGACGCCAGCGCCGGGGCGAGTAAACGGGTCCGTTGCAATTGGGGCTTGTGCTCTTTGCGGGACCTTGCTAGATTCACCTCAACCTAAGGGTGAGACTTCGGTGGCGCAGGACGGAAGCTCGCCCGTACATCGTCCGCAAAACGGGGGTATCCGTCTTGGCCGTCCGCACCGCAACCGCCCAGAGATCGCCGCAGAAGGCTCAGCGTGAGCTGGAGGATCTGCAGCTCGTCCTCAAGGCACGCAACGGCTCGACCGTGGCGATGGATCAGCTCATCCGCCGCTACACGTCATTCGTGCGGCTCAAGTCGAGCTCGTACTTCCTGGCGGGCGGCGACGCGGAGGACCTGATCCAGGAGGGGCTCGTCGGGCTCTACAAGGCGGTGCGCGACTTCCGGCCGGACAAGGAGACGTCGTTCCGGTCGTTCGCGGAGCTTTGCGTGACCCGGCAGATCATCACGGCGATCAAGACGGCCACCCGGTTCAAGCACGCGCCGCTGAACTCGTACGTCTCGTTCAGCCACACGCCGGCGGGGCAGGAGGGCGACGACTGCACTCTCGGCGACGCCCTGCCCGGGCCGGCCGTGAACGACCCGTCGGTGCGCGTGATCTCGACGGAGGAGCTGCAGGCGCTCGTCGGCTGCCTCTCCACGACGCTCTCGCCGCTCGAGTCGGACGCGCTGCGCCTCTACCTGGAGGGATCGTCGTACGAGCAGATGGCGGCACAGCTCGGGTGCGACACGAAGACGATCGACAATGCCCTCCAGCGCGTGAAGCGGAAGATCCTCACGCACCAGAGCTCGCGCGCCGTGCTGCAATAAGCTGTCCGACACCGACGGATGTCGGATACCACGGCACGCCGGAGTAGCTCAGCTGGTAGAGCAGCGCATTTGTAATGCGCGTGCCGGGGGTTCGAGTCCCCCCTCCGGCTCTACGCATTCTCGAGCGCTCCGCTGAGGTCGTCCCAGAGCACGTCGACGTCCTCGAGCCCGACCGACAGGCGCAGCAGCCCGCGGGGCACGCGGTCGCCTTCCCAGCGGTGGCGGCTCTCCATCGTCGTCCGGACGCCGCCGAGCGAGGTCATGTTCTCGATCAGCTTCGTGGACGTCTCGACCCGGCGCGCGGCGTCGTCGGCGACGTCGAAGGTGATCAGGCCGCCGACCCCGGGGTAGCGGACGCGCAGCACCGCGGGGTGCTCCGCCAGGCGGCGCGCGAGCTCCGCGGACGTCTCGGCCTGCCGGCGCACCCGCACCTCGAGCGTGTCGAGCCCCCGCAGGAGCGCGGCGGCGGCGTCGGGCGCCGCCGACAGCCCGAGGCGCATCCGCACCTGGTAGAGCCGGTCGCGCTTCTCCGGATCGCACGTTGCGATCGCACCGAGGAGCGCGTCGTGATGGCCCGTCAGGTACTTCGTCGCGGAGTGCAGCGAGACGTCGGCGCCCTCGTCGAGGGGGCGCAGGAAGACGGGCGTGGAGACGGTCGCGTCGCACACGACGAGCCCGCCGTGCCCGCGGAGGGCGTCCCAGCTCGGGAGCGTCAGGAACGGGTTCGAAGGCGCCTCGACCCAGACGACGTCGGCGTCCGGCGGCGCCGCGCCGGTCTGGTCGAACTCCACCACGCGGAGCCCCCACGGCTCGAATTCCCGCAACGTGGCGCCGGTGCCGAAGTAGGCGCCCTCCGCCAGCGCCACCGTCGTTCCCGGTGCGCAGAACGCGAACACGCACGCGGTCACGGCTGCCGTCCCCGAGCCGAACAGGAGCGCGTCCCCGCGCTCGAGCGCGCCGAGCGCGTCCTCGGCCGCCTTCCCGGTCGGGTGGGCGTACCGCTGGTAGACGAACTCGCGCGGCTCGCCGTCGCCGTCGTAGGCCCACGCCGTCGTGCGGTCGACGAGCGTCATCGGCTGAGCGTAGCGATCGCCCTCACGCCTTCGACGAGCCGGTCGAGGTCGCCGTCGTCGTTGTAGTAGTGGACGGACGAGCGGACCGCGGTCTCGATTCCGCGTGCGCCGAAGTCGAGCTGCGCAGAGGCGCGCTCCATCACCGAGACGTTGACGCCGCGCCGGGCGAGGAAGTCGCGCACCTCGACCGGCTCGACACCCGCGACGGCGAACGTGCATGTCGCGCCCAGAACGGCGCCGCGGTCGAGCAGGGTCACGGCGGCGATCTCGCGCAGCCCGGCGCGCAGCCGCGACGCGAGCTGCTGGATCCGCTCCCAGATCGCGTCGACGCCGACGTCGAGCGCGTAGTCCACGGCGACCCCGAGCCCGATCTTGCCGGCGTAGTACGTCTCCCAGTTCTCGAACCGGCGCGCGTCGGCGCGGATCCGGTAGTCGCCGCCGGGAAGCCACTCCGCCGCATGCATGTCGAGAAGGGGCGGCTCGAGCTTCTCGATCAGCTCCCGCCGCACGTACAGGAACCCGGTCCCGCGGGGGCCGCGCAGGAACTTTCTCCCGGTGCCGGAGAGGATGTCGCACCCGATCTCCTCGACGTTCAGCGGCAGCTGGCCGGCGGACTGGCACGCGTCGAGGAGCAGCGGCACGCCGGCGGCGCGCGTCACCCTGCCGACGGCGGCGGCCGGGTTGACGAGGCCGCTCTGCGTCGGCACGTGCACGAGCGAGACGAGCTTGACGTCGCCGTCCAGCATCCGTTCGAGGGCGGACACGTCGATCTGGCCGTGCTCGTCGTCCGGAACGACCTCGACGCCTGCCCCGGTGCGATCGGCGACCTGCTTCAGCGCGATCCAGTTCGAGGCGTACTCGGCGCGGCCGGTGAGGATGCGGTCGCCGCGCTCGAAACGGAAGGAGTAGAACGCCATGTCCCACGCGCGCGTCGCGTTCTCGATCACCGCGATCTCGTCAGGGGACGCGTTCAGAAGCCGCGCGAGCGCGTCGTACGTGCGCTCCCAGCGCTCGCGCCGCTCGCGTGCCGCCTCGTACCCGCCGATCTCTGCCTCGCGCTCCAGGTGCGCCACGACGGCCTCGTGCACCTGGCGCGGCGGCAGCGCCGAGCCCGCGTTGTTGAGGTGCGCGACGTGGGCGACGCCGGGCGTGTCGGCGCGGACGCGCTCGAGGTCGATCATCGCTCCGAAGCGTATGTACGCTCCGCCGCATGGCGCAGGCGGAGAAGCGCTCGCACGAGACGACGGCCGAGAAGCTCCAGTGGCTGCAGGAGCTCCGCGAGGAAGCGCTGCACGCCGGCTCCGAGAAGGCGGTCGCGCGGCAGCGTGACGCGGGGAAGCTGCTCGCCCGCGAGCGCGCCGAGCGGCTCTGCGACCCGGGCTCGTTCGTCGAGCTCGACCGCTACGTCCGCCACCGCGAGTCGAGCTTCGGGATGCTCGAGCACCGGCCCTACGGCGACGCCGTCGTGACCGGCTACGGCACGATCTTCGGCCGCCGGGTCTTCGTCTTCAGCCAGGACTTCACCGTCTTCGGCGGCTCGTTGAGCGAGGTGTTCGCAGAGAAGATCTGCAAGGTGATGGACCTCGCCGCGAAGTACGGCTGTCCGGTGATCGGCATCAACGACTCGGGCGGAGCGCGGATCCAGGAAGGCGTCGTCTCGCTGGCCGGCTACGCCGAGATCTTCTGGCGCAACGTGCAGTCGTCGGGCGTGATCCCGCAGATCTCGCTCGTCATGGGACCGTGCGCCGGCGGCGCCGTGTACTCGCCCGCGATGACGGACTTCGTCCTCATGGTCGAGAACACGTCGTACATGTTCATCACCGGCCCCGACGTAGTGAAGACGGTGACCGGGGAGGAGGTCACGTTCGAGGAGCTCGGCGGCGCGATGACGCACGCGACGAAGTCGGGCGTCGCGCACCTCGTCGCGCCGGACGAGGAGGCGGCGCTCGACGACGCGCGCTACCTGCTCAGCTTCCTCCCGCAGAACAACGCGGCGCCGACGCCGTACGACCCTCCGTCCGATCCGGCCACCCGCGAGTCGCCGGAGCTCGACGAGCTGATCCCCGACGAGCCGACGAAGCCGTACGACATGAAGGCGGTCGTCACGGCGGTCGTCGACGACGGGGAGTTCCTCGAGATCCAGCCGCTCTTCGCCGACAACATCGTCTGCGGGTTCGCGCGGCTCGGCGGCTACAGCGTCGGCGTGGTCGGGAACCAGCCGCGCTCGCTCGCCGGCGTCCTCGACATCAGCTCGTCGGAGAAGGCCGCGCGCTTCGTCCGCACCTGCGACGCCTTCAACATCCCGCTCGTCACGTTCGTCGACGTTCCGGGCTTCCTGCCGGGCACGGCGCAGGAGTGGGGCGGGATCATCCGGCACGGCGCGAAGCTGCTGTACGCGTACTGCGAGGCGACGGTTCCGAAGCTGACGGTCATCACGCGCAAGGCGTACGGCGGCGCGTACGACGTCATGAGCTCGAAGCACGTCCGCGCCGACTTCAACTTCGCGTGGCCGACGGCCGAGGTTGCGGTGATGGGGCCCGAGGGCGCCGTGAACATCGTCTTCCGCAACGAGCTCGCGCAGGCGGACGACCCGGACGCGCGCAGGGCCGAGCTGATCGCGGAGTACCGCGAGGCGTTCGCGAACCCGTACACGGCGGCCGAACGCGGCTACGTCGACGAGGTGATCGAGCCGCGCCGGACGAGGCCGGTGCTGATCGACGCGCTGCAGACGGCGATCACCAAGCGGGAGCGCCGTCCGGCGCGCAAGCACGGAAACATCCCGCTGTAGGAGCTGCCCGCCTACACGCCGACCGGCTCTTCGAGACCGACGGCGTCGAACAGCGCCCGCACGACCTGCGGGTCGAACTGGCCGCCGGCGCACCGCTCGATCTCCGCCAACGCCTCGTCGCGGTCGAGCGGCGAGCGGTAGAGGCGGCCGAAGGTCATCGCGTCGAACGCATCGGCCACGAACACGATTCGCGACCCGAGCGGGATGTCGTCGCCCGCGAGGCCGTCGGGGTAGCCGGAGCCGTCCCACCGCTCGTGGTGGTGGAGCACCCACTCGGCGACCGGCGACGCGCCGAGCCCTTCGAGCATGCGGTGGCCGATCTGCGGGTGCCGCTGCACCACGAGCCACTCCGCGGTCGTCAGCTCCGCAGGCTTCTGCAGGATCTCCTCCGGGATCGCCAGCTTGCCGAGGTCGTGCAAGCTTCCCGCGACGCGCGTCAGCTCCACCTCGGGCGCCGGCAGGCCGAGACGCTCGGCGATCGCTCCGGCGATCGCGGCCACGCGCTCGGAGTGGCTGCCCGTGTAGACGTCGCGGGCGTCGACCGCGCGCGCGAGCGCGGCGGCGGCGCGGAAACGCGCGACCCGGTCGGCGCCGCCGGCGAGCGCATCCAGGTCGGAGAGGTCGTCGGCACCCGCGATGCGGACCTGGTTCTTCCCGTTCTCCTTTGCCCAGTACAGCGCCGCGTCGGCGAGGCGGATGAGCGAGTCTCGCTCGTGTGCGTGCTGCGGGAACGCGGCGACGCCGGCGCTGACGGTGATCACACCGGCCTCGCCGATGCTCCACTCGGAGATGCGCTTCACGATCGACTGCGCCGCGGCGAGTGCGGCGGTCTCGTCGCTCCCGGGGAGGAGCAGCGCGAACTCGTCGCCCCCGAGCCGGAACGCCTCGCCCCCCTGCCGGAGCCGCGTGGCGACCTGCGCCAGCGCGCGATCGCCGGCCGGATGCCCGAAGCGGTCGTTGATCCGCTTGAAGTCGTCGACGTCGAGCAGGCAGAGCGACATGACGCGGCCCGTGTCCTCGGCGCGGGCGAGCTCCCGCTGCAGCCGCTCGTGGAAGTGGCGGTGGTTGCCGAGGCCGGTCAGGGGATCGGTCAGCGCGAGCCGCATCGCCTGCAGCGCCTTGTGGGTCGAGCGCTGGTAGAGCGAGATCGCGATCAGCGGCCCGACCAGCAGCGCGATCAGGTACGGCGTCCGTTGCCACAGGACGACGAGGATCAGTGCGGTCGACGCCATCAGCGCGAACGGGAGCGCGAGTGCCCGCGTGTAGGAACGGACGAGGTGCCGGTAGCCGCGGCCGGAGCCGGAGGCGGCGATGGCGGCGCTCACGAGCAGGAGGTTGACCGCGAAGAGGATGACCGCGGTGAGCACGACATGCGCCGCCACTCCGGCCGTTCCCCTGCCGCCTCCGAGCTGCGCCAGGACGGTCCCGGCGGCGGTCCCGGTGAGACCGAAGACGCCGGCGTTGAAGATCGACCGGATCGGAGGGCTCCGCCGCAGCAGCGCCACGATCGTCGGCGCGCTCGCGTAGACGACGGTCGCGGGCGCCCAGCCGAAGAGGACGAGCGCCGCGACGGCGAAGACGAAGCCGAGCGAGACGCCGTTCGCATCCACACCCTCGAGCGGGACGGGGAAGCGCTCGGCCAGCGTCGAAGCCAGGAGGAAGACGCCCACACCGCTCACCGTGGTCGCCGGCCCCGGCTCGAGGGCGAAGAAGACCGCCGCTGCGGCAAACGCGGCGAGCCCGACGACCGAGACGGGCGCGACGACGGCGAGCAGCCTCCCCGGAGGCAGCGTCCGGCCGCTCATGGCCGGTCGCCCGCTACCAGGTGAGGGTGAGCGCGCGCCAGGTGAAGTTGGCCAGCTGGTCTGCGAGGACGACGAGCGCGGTCAGCGCCAGGATCGCCGTCGCCTTGGTGTTCCACCGGAGCATGGGCCGGATTGTCGTCGGCGTCCCTCGATCGAGCATCACCCGAAGGAGGGACGCCGCGCGAATCCCCCGTCCGGGGGAGGCTGCTGCTCCTTCAGGTTGAGCACGACGGCTTCCTGGGCTATGGATCCCGCCGTGGAGCTCGAGACCGACCCGCCGCAGCCCGAGCCCGTCGTGCGCGCGCTCGCCGCCGCGCTCGACGAGCGGCCGCCGGAGCCGGACCCGTGGTGGCAGGCGGGGATCGACGACGCGCTCGGCGAGTAACCGCGCGGCCCTCCGGTTCGTTCAACGGTTGTCATGTGCATCCGGTGCGGGGAACACGAGGCACCGCCCGACCGGCCGTATTGCGTGCACTGCACGTTCGCCGTCCGCGCAGAGGTCGAGGACGGGATCCGCCGCCTCGGCGAGTACCTGAGCGCCTGGGCTGCGTTCGACGCGTGGTGCTCGTCACACGGCAACGCCGCGGCCGCGTAGGACGCGCGGCGCCGAGCGGGCGTAGTCGAGCCCGGACAGCCACGTCAGGACGAGGGCGACGAGCAGCGCCCACCAGGCTGCGCGGTGTCCCCAGGCGCCGGCCGCCGCGAGCCCGCCGACGGCCGCGGCCACAGCCTGGGCCCACGTCTTCACCTTCGCGAGATCGCGCGCGGCGATCACGACTCCGCGCTCGATCGCCGCCTGTCGCAGCCCGGAGACGAGGAGCTCCCGGGCCACGATCGCCGCCACCATCCACGCCGGGAAGACGTCCTGGTCGATCAGGACGATCAACGTCGCGAGCACGAGCAGCTTGTCGGCCACAGGGTCGAGGAGCGACCCGAGCGACGACGGCCGGCCGGTCCGCCGGGCGACGCGGCCGTCGAACCAGTCGGTCGCCATCGCGGCGCAGAACACGGCGGTCGCCCAGTAGTCGTGGCCGTGGAACGAGACGGCGAACAGGAGCACGACGACCGGGACCGACAGGGCGCGCGCGAGCGTCAACTGATCCGCGAAGGTCATGCCCCCGAGAGAATACGGGCGTGTTCTCGAAGGTTCTCGTCGCCAACAGGGGAGAGATCGCGGTGCGCATCTTCCGCACGCTGCGAGAGATGGGCCTCCGCTCGGTCGCCGTCTACTCCGACGTCGACCGCGCTGCGCTCCATCCCCGCTACGCCGACGAGGCCTACTCGCTCGGCGGAGCGGCATCGGCCGAGTCCTACCTCGTCGTGGAGAAGCTGCTCGCGGCCTGCGCCGCGACCGGCGCCGAGGCCGTCCACCCGGGCTACGGGTTCCTCGCCGAGAACGCCGACTTCGCGCAGGCCGTCGAGGACGCGGGGCTGGTCTGGATCGGGCCGCCTCCGTCGGCCATCGAGCTGATGGGGTCGAAGACGCGCGCGCGCCGCGCGATGCAGGACGCCGGCGTGCCGATCATCCCCGGCACGACCGATCCCGTCGCGAGCGCCGAGGAGGTCGAGGCGCTCGGACAGGAGCTCGGCTACCCGCTCCTGATCAAGGCGGCGGCGGGCGGAGGCGGCAAGGGGATGCGCACCGTCTACTCGGCCGCCGAGGTGGCGCAGGCGTTCGAGTCGGCGCAGCGCGAGGGCAGGTCGTACTTCGCCGACGCGTCGGTGTACGTGGAGAGGTACCTCGAGGACCCGCGGCACGTCGAGGTCCAGGTGCTCGCGGACGCGCACGGGCACGTCGTCCATCTCGGCGAGCGCGACTGCACGATCCAGCGCCGCCACCAGAAGCTCGTCGAGGAGACGCCGTCGCCCGCGGTCTCGCCGGAGCTGCGCGCGCGGGTCGGGAAGATCGCAGTCGACGCGGCGCGCGCGGCCGGCTACCGGTCCGCGGGCACGATCGAGGGTCTTCTCGCGCCCGACGGCTCCTACTACTTCATGGAGATGAACACGCGCATCCAGGTCGAGCACACGGTCACCGAGCTGGTGACGGGGATCGACCTCGTCCGGGCGCAAGTGAGGATCGCCCAGGGCGAGGAGCTCGAGGTCGCGCAGGAGGAGGTCGAGCTGCGCGGCCATGCGATCGAGTGCCGGATCAACGCCGAGGATCCGTCTGCGGGATTCCTGCCGTCCCCGGGAACGATCACGTTCTACCGCGAGCCTTCCGGGCCGGGTGTGCGCGTCGACTCGGGCGTCGCCGAGGGGTCGGTCGTCTCGCCTCTGTACGACCCGATGATCGCGAAGCTGATCGTCCATGCCGCCGACCGCGAAGAGGCGATCGGGAGGATGCTGCGCGCGCTGGGCGAGTACCGGATCGGCGGCGTGAAGACGCTGATCGGGTTCCACAAGGCGCTGCTCTCGCACGCGTGCTTCCGCACCGGGGAAACATGCCACGGCGTCGTCGAGTCGGCCGAGCTCGCGGCGCGGGCGGAGGAGCTCGCCGACGAGCAGCCCGTCGCACCGGCGGCCGTGTCGGCGGCGACGACCGAGCGGGTCGCGTGGGCGGAGGTCGACGGCCGCCGCGTCGAGGTCAAGCTGCACGTGCCGGAGCCGCCGTACCGCGACCTCGCCCGCCGCCGCCGCGAGCGCGCCGCCGCCGGCGGCGGCGTCGGCTCGGGCGTCGTCGTGAGCCCGATGCAGGGAACGGTGCTCGACGTGAAGGTCGCGGAGGGCGACGTGGTCGAGGCGGGTCAAGTGATCGCCGTGATCGAGGCGATGAAGATGGAGAACGAGGTGCGGGCTGTCGTCGGCGGCGTCGTCGCGGAGCTCGCCGTCTCGCCGCTTCAGCCCGTGTCCAGTGGCGACCGGATCGCGAGGATCGAGCCGGCCCAAGGCTGACGACGAGTCGTCACCGTTTCGTCACGCTCGTTTGGCGTAGGGAAAACAAAGCGACGGCGCGACAACTGAGCCGGCGGTGGAGGACTCGATACGGTTTTGTCACCCTCGTTTGGCGACACCAGACCGCGGCAGCCGTTGCGAGGTTGGCGCTTTAGAGCGTCCGCTGGTACTGGCGGAACGAGCTCGTGGCCCACGCGGCCGTGACCGCGGTCAGCGCGAGCAACAGCAACAGGTGCCACCCGACCGTCGACCACGACGTTCCCGGCAGCACCACCTCGCGCGCAGCGCGCACGCCCCAGTCCACCGGGTTGAACTTCGCCGCCACCTGCATCCAGTGCGGCATCTGCTTTCGCGCGATCATCGTCGTCGAGAGGAAGAGCAGCGGGAGGCCGATGAAGTTCGCCACCGCGATCATCGTCGCCTCGCGCCGCGTCAGGAGCGCGATCGCCTGCGAGATCCCGGCGAACGCACTGTTGACGAGGATGCCCGCGACCACGATCACCACCCACCCGAGGACGCCGGTGTGGATGCGGACGCCGAGCGCGAGCGACACGAGCAGGATCACGAGCGCCTGGATCGCGGCCGTCAGCGCCGACCGCACGATCTGCGAGAGGACGAGGGAGATCCGCGACGCGGGCGTCGCGAGGAACCGCTCGATCACCTTGTGGTCGAGGTCGTTGATCATCCCCATCCCGCTCCAGGTCGCGCCGAAGAACGCGTTCATCACGACGATCGCGGGCGCGAGGAACGTGACGTAGGAACCGGTTCCGAAGCCGCCGAGCCGCGTGACGTTCTTGAAGAGCTGCCCGTAGAGGATCAGCCAGACCATCGGCTGCACGAGCAGTAGGACGATCCAGATCGGCTCGCGCATCAGGTTCCGCGCCTGGCGCACCGTCATGAACCACGTGTGGCGCGCGACGTTCACTCCCCGCGGTCCTCCTTCTCGAAGTCGCGTCCCGTGAAGTGGAGATAGACGTCGTCGAGCGACGGGCGCGCCACCGACACCGACGCCACCGGGATGCCCGCGCCCTCGAGCGCCGAGATGATCCCCGGCAGCGCACGGCCGCCGTCCTCGACCCTGGCGACCACGACGCGGCCGTCGACGACCTGCTCCGGGCGGGCGCCGACGCCGGCGAGCACGCTGCGCGCCTGCTCGACCGCGCCGTTCGTGAGCTCGACGTGGACGGCGTCCCCCTGAAGCCGCTCCTTGAGCTCCGCCGGCGTCCCCTCTACGACCACCTTTCCCCGCGAGACGATCGCGAGGCGGTCGGCGAGCTGGTCGGCCTCCTCGAGGTAGTGCGTCGTCAGCAGGATCGTGAGCGACTCCGCCTCCGCGAGCCGCGAGACCTCCGCCCACATCGCGACGCGCGCCTCGGGGTCGAGCCCCGTCGTCGGCTCGTCGAGGAAGAGGACGCGCGGTCGGTGCACGAGCCCCAGCGCGACGTCCAGGCGGCGGCGCATACCGCCGGAGTACGTGCGGACGATGCGGTCGGCAGCGTCGGCGATCCCCACGAGCTCGAGCAGCTCGTCGGCCCGCTGCTTGAGCGCGCGTCCGCCCATGCCCTGGACGCGGCCCTGCAGCATCAGGTTCTCGCGCCCGGTGCCGAACTGGTCGACGCCGGAATCCTGCGGCACGTAGCCGATCGTGCGCCGCACCGCCGTCTGCTCGGTGCGCACGTCGTGGCCCGCGACGCTCGCCGTTCCCGAGTCGGCCTGCGTCAGCGTCACGAGCACGCGCACCGTGGTCGACTTCCCGGCGCCGTTCGGACCGAGCAGCCCGAACACCTCGCCCTGGCGCACGGAGAAGGTGACTCCGTCGAGCGCCTGCACCTCGCCGTAGCGCTTGCGAAGGTCGTCGACGACGATCGCTTCCATCGACGACGAGCGTAGCCGCGCGGGTAATGTCCGCGCGGCCGATGGACCTCTACGAGTACCAGGGCAAGCAGCTCTTCGCGAGGTTCGGCATCCCTGTCTCGGACGGTCGCGTCGCGACGACGCCGGAGGAGGCGCGCACGGCAGCCGAGGAGCTCGGCGGACAGGTCGTCGTCAAGGCGCAGGTGCTGACCGGCGGCCGGGGGAAGGCCGGAGGCGTCAAGCTGGCCGACGACCCCGCCGACGCGGAGCAGAAGGCGCGGGACATCATCGGGCTCGACATCCGCGGCCACGTCGTGAGGACGCTCTGGATCGAGAAGGCGTCGGACATCGCGAAGGAGTACTACCTCTCCGTCACGTTCGACCGCGGTGCGAAGAAGCCGCTCTTCATGTTCACGACCCAGGGCGGCGTCGAGATCGAAGAGGTCGCTGCGAGCAGTCCCGACGCGCTCGTGCGGCTGCACGTCGATCCGCTGGAAGGGTTCCAGCCGTGGGTCGCGCGCCGCCTGATCTACGGCGCCGGTGTCACCGACGCCGACGAGCAGAAGCAGATCGCGGCGATCATCGAGAAGCTCTACCGCTGCTTCGTCGACTGCGACGCCATGCTGACGGAGATCAACCCGCTGATCGTCACTCCGGGCGGCGAGGTGAAGGCGCTCGACTCGAAGCTCACCGTCGACGACAGCGCCCTCTACCGCCACCCCGACGTCGCCGCCTTCCGCGACACGAGCGCCGCGGAGCCGCTCGAGTCGCTCGCGCGCGAGAAGGGCGTGACGTACGTCAAGCTCGACGGCTCGGTCGGGATCCTCGGGAACGGCGCAGGCCTCGCGATGTCGACCGTCGACGTCGTCGTGACGGTCGGCGGCCGTCCCGCGAACTTCTGCGACCTGGGCGGCGGCGGCGGCGCGCAGGGCGTCGTGAACGCGCTCTCCGTGATCGCGCAGGACGCCCAGGTGCGGTCAGTCTTCTTCAACGTCTTCGGCGGGATCACGCGCACCGACGAGATCGCGCGCGGCATCCTCGAGGCGCTGTCGCAGATGCAGATCGACGTGCCGATCGTCGTGCGCCTCGACGGCACGAACGCCGACGAGGGGCGGCAGATCCTTCGTGACGCCGGCGTGGCGAACCTCCACGTCGAGCCGACGATGCTCGACGCGGCGCGGCGCGCCGTCGAGCTCGCCGCGGCGGCATGACGAACATCTGGGACGCACGTGCCGAGGCGTACCGGCGGTCGGCGACGCACGCCGCCGGGGACGACCTGGACGCCGTCGTCGAGCTCTGCAACCCGCACGAGGGCGTGAAGATCCTCGACGTCGCCACCGGCGGCGGCCACGTCGCGCGCCGGCTGCGCGAGCACGGTGCTCAGGTCGTGACCACGGATCTGTCGCCGGGTATGCGTCCCGACGTCGTCTGCCCGGCCGAGCACCTACCGTTCGCGGAGGGGTCGTTCGACGTCGTCGTCTCGCGCATCGCGGCCCATCACTTCGACGACCTCGGAGCGGCGGTCGGCGAGATGGCGCGCGTGTCGAACCGCGTGCTCGTGATCGAGGACATGCTCTACCGCACGGAGGAGGAGCAGGAGGCCGAGCGGCTGCGCGACCCGTCGCACCGGCGGTCGCTGTCGGCCGAGGAATGGCGCGAGCTGCTCGTCGACGGCGGCCTCGAGATCGAGCAGGAGCTCTACTTCTCGAAGACCCACGACATGGCCGAGTGGCTCGCGCGCACGGGCTGCGAGGGCGCGGACGCGGCGCGCGTCCGCGAGCTCCTCGCGCCGTACTCGAGCGAGGACGGCTCGACCTGGTCGAACGAGTACATCGTCGTCAAGGCGCGGAAGTCGCAGCGCTGATGGCGATCATCGTCGACAGGACGACGAAGCTCCTCGTGTCCGGCCTCACGGGCCGCGAGGGCCGCTTCCACGGGCTGCGGAACCGCGAGTACGGGACGAATGTCGTCGCGGGCGTGACGCCCGGGAAGGGCGGGCAGGACGTCGAGGGGATTCCGGTCTTCGACACGGTTGCGGACGCTGTGATCGAGACGGCGGCGGACACGTGCCTCGTCTTCGTCCCGGCGCGTTTCGCGCCCGACGCGATCTACGAGGCCGTCGACGCCGGCATCGCGACCGTCATCTGCCCGACCGAGCACGTTCCGGCCCACGAGATGCTCCGCATCTACGCGTACGTGCGGCCGAAGGGCGTGACGCTGATCGGGCCCAACTGCCCCGGCGTGCTCTCGCCCGGCAGGGCGAACGTCGGGATCATCCCGGCGCAGGTCTTCCGCGAGGGGAGCATCGGCCTCGTCTCGCGCTCCGGAACGCTCACGTACCAGATCGGCCACGAGCTGGCGCAGCGCGGCGTCGGCAACTCGACGATCGTCGGGATCGGCGGCGACCCGATCGTCGGGTCGAGCTTCATCGACGTCCTCGCCAGGTTCGAGGCGGACCCGGACACGCGCTACGTGGTGCTCGTCGGCGAGATCGGCGGCGACGAGGAGGAGAAGGCCGCGCAGTGGGTAGCCGCGAACATGACGAAGCCGGTGTTCTCGTACATCGCCGGCTTCTCGGCGCCGCCGGGGAAGACGATGGGTCACGCCGGCGCGATCATCAGCGGCTCGTCGGGGACGGCGCAGGCGAAGAAGGAAGCGCTCGAAGCTGTCGGCATCCAGGTCGGCACGACGCCGACCGAGGTCGCCGAGCTCGTCGTCGCCGCCGCGGCGTAGCTCTACGTCGCGGCAGGCAGGGTGAGGCGGAAGCGCGCGCCGGTCGCGCTCGTCTCGGCCGTCGCGCGGCCGCCGTGCGCCTCCGCCGCCTCGCGCACGATGGCGAGGCCGAGGCCCGCGCCGGGCTTGGAGCGCGCCCCCGCGGCGCGGTAGAAGCGGTCGAAGATCCGCGGCAGGTCGTCCTCCGCGATGCCAGGGCCGTGGTCCGCGACGACGACCTCGCCGTCGCGCACCGACACCTCGATCGGAGCGCCGCGGGGGCTGTACTTGACCGCGTTGTCGAGCAGGTTCCCCACGGCCCGCTCGACGAGCACGGGATCCACGCGGACGACGACGGGCGAGAGCGACGTCACGAACGTCGCCTCCGGCGCGCGCGCCTTCGCGCGCTCGACGGCTCCCGAGACGAGGTCGTCGAGCTGCACGTCCTCGACCCGCAGCTTCCGCTCGGCGCCCCGCGCGAGCTCCACGAGATCGGCGACGAGCGACGACAGCGAGTCGAGCTCGACCGTGGCCTCGTCGAGCGCGCGACGCACCTCTTCCGCGGGCAGCTTCCCCTCGCGCACCAGCTCGACGTTCGCGCGCGCCGCGGTGAGCGGCGTGCGCAGCTCGTGGGACGCATCGGCGACGAGCCGCCGCTGCCGCCCCACCGAGTCCTCCAGAGCGGCGAGCATCGCGTTGAACCGCGTCGCCAGCCGCCCGAGCTCGTCGTCGCCCGCCACGTCGACGCGCGCCGAGAGGTTGCCCGTCGCCGCCACGGTCTCGGCGGCCGCCGTCAGCCGCCGGACCGGCCTGAGCACGGCCGTCGCGACGAACGCCGCGAGCGCCGCGGCGGCCGCGATCCCGATCCCGCCCACGAGCAGGATCCAGAAGCGGATCCGCGCGAGCGCGTGCTGCGTCGGCGCCAGCAACTGGAAGGTGATCAGCCCGCCGCCGTCGTGCGCCTGGACGAGCTCGCGCAGCGGCACGCCGCGCACGGTGACGTTGGTGAAGTAGTAGCCGTGTCCTTGCGAGAAGAGAGCTTGCGCCCGGCCGCTGATCGGGATGCTCTCGGCGAACGGCCCCGTGACGTCTCCGTCGGGGTGCACGACGACGGTGTTGAACGACCCGCCGAAGGAACCGTTCGCCTGCTGGAAGAGCGTCGAGTCGAGCTGGTCGTACAGCTCGTGCTTCGAGACGAACCAGACGGCCACCGACGCCGCGGCCACCGTGATGCCGATCGCGATCGCGACCAGCAGCGTGACGCGCGCCCGGAAGCTCATGGTTCCTCGCGCAGCGCGTACCCCACGCCGCGCACCGTCTGCAACAGCCGCGGCTCGCCGCCCTCCTCGAGCTTGCGGCGCAGGTATCCGATGTAGACCCAGAGCGCGTTCGACGTCGCCCCGAAGTCGTAGCCCCACACGCGCTCGTAGATCTGCGACCGCGTCAGCACCTGACGCGGGTTGCGCATGAACAGCTCGAGCAGGTTGAACTCCGTCCGCGTGAGCTGCATCCGTCGCTCGCCGCGGAAGGCCTCCCGCGTCGCGGGGTCGAGCACGACGTCCGCGAACCGAAGCGCGCCGTCGCCGGCACCGGTACGGCGGAGAAGCGCCCGCACCCGTGCGCGCAGCTCCTCGATCGCGAAGGGCTTCACCAGGTAGTCGTCGGCGCCGGCGTCGAGCCCCTCGACGCGGTCGTCGACGGCGTCGCGCGCCGTCACGACGAGGATCGGCACCGGGTCGTCGCGGCGTCGCAGCGAACGGCAGACCTCGATCCCGCCGAGCTCCGGCATCAGCAGGTCGAGGACGATCACGTCCGACGGCGAGGACGCCTGGTGCGCGAGCGCCTCGGCACCGTCCGCCGCCTCCGCGACCTCGTAGTCGACGCGAAGCGCACGCGCGACCGCGGACCGGACCGCGGGATCGTCGTCGACGACCAGAACGCGTGCGCTCATGGCCGTCATTGTCGCCGGGTCGCCTAAGACCCGGCTTAGCCGAAGCGACCGGTAGGCTCGAGACCGTGACCTCGACGATCTCGTTCGCGCGCGGCGTTCCGGCACCCGAGTGCCTGCCGGCGGACGAGCTCGCGGAGTGCGCGCGCGCGGCGCTCGAGCGCGACGGCCGGACGATCCTCTCCTACGGGCCGTCGCCGGGCTACGGGCCTCTTCGGGAGCGGCTCGCCGCACAGCACGGCGTCGACACGTCGCGCATCTTCCTCACGAACGGGTCGCTGCAGGGCTTCGTGTTCCTCGCCCAGCGGCTCGCGCCGGGAAGGCGCGTCCTCGTCGAGCAGCCGACGTACGACCGGCCGCTGAAGATCCTGCGCGAGCTCGGCGCCGAGATCGTCCCGCTGCACTGCGACGACGACGGCCTCGACCCCGACGCCCTCGAGCAAGCGCTGCGTGAAGGCGGCCGCCCGGCGTTCCTCTATCTGATCCCGACGTTCCAGAACCCGAGCGGCCGCACGCTGAGCGAGGAGCGGCGCCGGCGGATCGTCGACCTCGCGCGCGAGCACGACCTGCTCGTGCTGGAGGACGACCCGTACGGGCTCGTGCGCTTCGAGGGGGAGGCGCTGCCCTCGCTCCATGAGCTCTCGGGCGGCGCGACAGCGTACAGCTCGTCGTTCTCGAAGACGATCGCGCCCGGGCTGCGCGTCGGCTGGTTCGTGTTCCCGGAGACGCTCGCCCGGGAGATCGAGGCGACGGCCACCGCGACCTACATCACGCCGGTGCTCCTCGGGCAGGCGACCGTCGAGGAGTTCCTCGCACGCGGGCTGTTCGAGCCGAACCTCGAGCGGGTTCGGGGGTTGCTCGGCGCGCGGCGCGACGCGATGGTCTCCGCGCTCGAGCGCGAGCTGCCGCGCGTGCGCACGACGAGGCCGGAGGGCGGCTACTTCCTGTGGGTCGAGCTGGACGACGGCGACGCGGGCGAGCTGCTCGCGCGCGCGGAGCGTGCGGGAGTGACGTTCGTGAAGGGAACCGACTTCGGTGGGCCGCCGGGCTCCCTCCGCCTCGCGTACAGCTTCGTCTCGCTGGACGAGATCGCCGAGGGCGTCGCGCGGCTCGCGGCCGTGCTGCCGGCAACGGTCTAGGCAGCCGCCGCGCTGCTGAGCTGAAGCGGCACGAGCCGGGGTTGTCGCGGCGGCTGGAGCGCGCGTGCCGCGGCGCGGAAGGTGGGACAGGGACGCTCCGGTGCCATCGCGCAGAGGCCGTGACGGCGGAAGTAGCAGTCGTCGCAGGTCGGAGCGTTCTGTCGGGTCATCCGGTTGTCCTTTGTCGTCGGGGGGTCGTTGACGGGGAGCGATGCTACGGCTGAGCTGGACCGTCGAAAAGGGCTTGTCTAAACGGAAAACGCGCAGTTTCCGGCAAGTTCCAAGGGGGTGAAAACTGGCGTTTTCTGCGCGGTCAACGGAGCGTCGCCAGCGCGCGCAACGCCTGTGGAAACGTCTCCACAGGGATGATGCGAAGCCCGTCCGCATAGCGCTTCGCGTCCCGCGCGTTCTCCCCAGCGGGGACGAGAAACGCGTCCACATGTGCCTCCCGCGCGCCGATCGTCTTCTGCTTGATCCCGCCGATCGGCGCGACGGAGCCGTCGGGGAGGATCTCGCCCGTGGCCGCGACCTTGTGGCCGTGGAGGATGTTCCGGCCGAGCTCCTGCAGGATCTCGAGCGCGAAGGCCAGGCCCGCCGACGGGCCGCCGATGTCGCCGGAGTTGATCCGGACCGCGATCGGCAGGTGGATGTCGAGCGCCGGCTCGAGCAGCACGCCGACCACGGCGCGGCGGGGCCGGTCCTGCGAGACGACCGTCTTGATCCGCTCGACGAGCGTCTGCGCGCCGCGGCGGACCGTGAACGCGACCGTCTCGCCGGGACGATGGCGTTGCATCGTGCGGAAGACGTCACCGGGGCCGGTGACGCGGTTGCGGTCGATCGCGACGATCACGTCGTCGGGCTCGAGCTTTCCGACCGCCGGCATCCCGGGCTCGACGACGTCCACCTTCGCGCCGACCGACCGCGACACGACCTTCTTCCCGTCGGCGCGCAGCGCGACCGCCGCCGCGACGAGTTGGGACGTCTGCATGTCCTGCAGGTCGATCCTCCGGAGCTGCGCGTCGTTGACGCCGGGTGGGTTGATCGCGCTCGCGGGATAGAGGTCGGCGCCGTTGTGGAGCCCGCCGAAGAGCTTCTCCAGCAGCTTCGCCTTGCGGACGATCACGTCGACGTAGTAGACGCCGCCCTTCTTCGGCGGGTGGCCGCCGGGAACGCTGACGAGCGGAGCGACGTTGTGTGCGGGATCGGGCAGGAAGATGTACTCGTTCGACGGGATGATGAGGAGCGCGAGGACGATCGCCGCGAGGACGAGGCCGAGCACGAACACGCGCCCCGGGGTGACGAACCGCGTCAAAGGAGGCTGCGGGACATGCCGCCGTCGACGACGACCGTCGTGCCGGTGACGTAGGCTGCGCGCGCCGAGGCGAGGAAGCAGACGACGTCGCCGAACTCCCGCGGCGTTCCCAGCCTTCCGAGCGGGATCTCGTCGAGCTCCTCGCGCGGCGGCCCGCCTTCGCCATACAGCTCGGTCATCCGCGGCGTGTCGATCCGGCCGGGGGCGACGCAGTTGACGGTGATTCCCTTCGTGCCGACCTCGCGTGAGAGGGTCTTCAGCCACCCGACGAGCCCCGGCCGGAGCGCGTTCGAGAGGGGAAGGTGCGGCGTCGGCTCCTTCGCCGTCAGCGACGTGATCGCGACGATCCGCCCGGCTTCGCTCCGTTCGAGGTGCGGCAGGCAGAGTCGCACGAGTCGCACTGCCGGCGCCAGCAGCAGGTCGAACGTCCGCTCGAGGTCGTCGTCGGACACCTCTGACGCCTTGCCGGCAGGAGGGCCGCCTGAGTTCCACACCACGACGTCGATGCCTCCGAACGCCTCGAGCGTGCGCGAGACGAGTCGCTGCAGGTCGGCGGCGTTCGTGACGTCTCCCCGGACGGCGAGGGCGCCGATCCGGTCCGCCTCCCGCTCGAGCTGCTCGCGGCGCCGTGCGAACATCGAGACGTTCGCGCCCTCCTCGGCCAGCGCCTCGGCGGCGGCGAGGCCGAGGCCGGACGAGGCTCCGCAGACGATCGCCGTCCTGCCGCGCAGACCGAGATCCATGGAAGGGGCAGGGTAGCCGGTGGCCTCGGACCAACAGGTGTCAGACCCTCTCGCGGTCGGGCTCGCCGGCTGGTGTCAGACACTTTCGGTGTCTGACACCTCCTGCGGCGGCGCTACGTGGTCAGGACCCCGACGACGTCGCGCACCGCGTCGGCCGACCGCCGGAGCGCCTCGCGCTCGTCGTCGTCGAGGTCGACCTCCAGCACCTCCTCGATTCCGCGGCGCCCGAGCCGCACGGGGACGCCCATGTAGAGCCCGTCGATGCCGTACTCGCCCTCCAGGTATGCCGTGCACGGAAGGACGCGCTTCTCGTCCAGCATGATCGCGTCGACCATCTCTGCCGCGGCGGCGCCGGGCGCGTACCACGCGGAGGTGCCGAGGAGCTGGACGACCTCGCCGCCGCCTTTCGCAGTGCGCTCGATCAGCGCCTCGATCCGCTCCTCCGCGACGAGCTTGCGGATCGGGACGCCGCCGACGGTAGTGGCCGAGATCACCGAGACCATCTGGTCGCCGTGGCCTCCGAGCACGACGGCGTTCACGTCCTTGACCGACGACCCGGTCTCCCACGCGATGAACGTCTGCAGGCGCGCCGTGTCGAGGATGCCGGCCTGGCCGAACACGCGCTCCTTCGGGAAGCCGGAGACGTTCTTCGCCACGTGGCACATGGCGTCGAGGGGGTTCGAGACGACGACCAGGATCGTGTCGGGGCTCTGCGCGACGATCTTCTCGGTGACGTCCTTGACGATGCCTTCGTTCGTCGTCACGAGGTCGTCGCGGCTCATGCCGGGCGAGCGCGGGAGCCCTGCGGTGACCACGACGACGTCGGAGCCTGCCGTCGGCTCGTAGTCGTTCGTCCCCGTCACATTCGGCTCGTAGCCGAGGACAGCGCCCATCTGGTTGATGTCCAGGGCCTTCCCCTGCGGCAGGCCCTCCTTGATGTCCACGAGCACCACGTCGGCGTAGTCGCGCTGCGCGAGCACCTGCGCGCACGTCGCGCCGACGTTGCCGGCGCCGACGACGGTGACCTTCCTTCTCTCGCTCATGCCGTTGCCTCCAGCTTCTCGATGATCGCATCCGCGTATTCGCGTGTGCCGACCGCGGTCGGGTCGTCGCGCGACGGCTTCATGTCGTACGTGACCCGCTCGCCCTCGGCGATCACCGCGGCGACCGCCTCCTCGAGCCGGCGTGCCGCGTTCGTCTCTCCGAGGTGCTCGAGCATGAGCTTTCCCGAGAGGATCATGGCGGTCGGGTTGACCCTGTTCTGGCCCTTGTACTTCGGCGCCGAGCCGTGCGTGGCCTCGAAGACGGCCGCCTCTGCGCCGATGTTCCCCCCGGGGGCGACGCCGAGCCCGCCGACGAGACCGGCCGTGAGGTCGCTGACGATGTCGCCGTACAGGTTCGGCAGCACCAGCACGTCGAACTCCTCCGGCCGCTGAACCAGCGCCATGCAGACGGCGTCGACGAGGTTCTCCGACGAGTCGACGTCGGAGTAGTCGCCCGCGACATCGCGGAAGACTTCGAGGAAGAGGCCGTCGGTGAACTTCATGATGTTCGCCTTCGTCACGCATGCGACGCGCTTGCGGCCGTGGGCTCGCGCGTACTCGAAGGCGAAGCGGATGATGCGCTCGGACCCTGCTCGGCTGATCGGCTTCACGGAGATGCCGGACCCTGCGGCGATCTTCTTCGTCTGCAACGCGTTCAGCTCTGCGATCACGCGCTCGGCTTCGGGCGTGCCCGCCTCGTATTCGATGCCCGCGTACAGGTCCTCCGTGTTCTCGCGCACGATCACGAGGTCGACGTTGTCGTAACGAGAGCGGACACCGTTGTACGTCTTGCACGGCCGCAGGCACGCGAAGAGCCCGAGCTCGTGGCGCAGCGCGACGTTTACCGAGCGAAAGCCGGTTCCGATCGGCGTCGTGATCGGCCCTTTCAACGCGACCTTGTTCTCCTTCACGGACGCGAGCGTGTCCTCGGGAAGCGGCGTGCCCGCCGATTCCATGACGTCCACCCCCGCCTGCCGCACGTCCCAATCGAACGCGACGCCGGTCGCCTCGAGCACACGCCGCGCCGCCTCCGTTAGCTCCGGTCCGGTGCCGTCGCCGGGGATGAGAGTGACGCGGTGGGCCATTGCCGCGCGCCAGCGTACAAGAGGCGCGGTGCGCAGCCCTCGTTCTGTACGCTGCTCGCCGATGAGCACGACCACCGACTTCCGGCCTGGGCTCGAAGGTGTCGTCGCCGTCGAGACCGAGATCATGGAGCCGGACCGCGAAGGCGGGACGCTGCGCTATCGCGGTGTCGACGTCGAGCCGCTGATCGGCAGGTACCCGTACGAGAACGTGTGGGGTCTCCTCGTCGACGACGACATCAACTCGCGCATGCCGGACCCCGAGCCGTACCAGCCGGAGGGGCTCACGGGGAACGCGCCGGCGGACCTGCAGGCGCAGACCGCGCGCCTCTCGGGAGTGTGGAAGCTCGGGAAGCTGAACGAGATCTCGGACGACCAGGCGCGCGAGGACCTGGGGCGGATCTCGGCGCAGATGATGGCGATCGTCGCGCAGTCGGCGCGACTCGCGGACGGCCACGCCGACCCGGTGCCCGAGGACGTCGTCGCGAAGGGGAAGACGGCCGCGGAGAAGTTCCTGCTGCGCTGGCGCGGCGAGGCGGACCCGAAGGCCGTGAAGGCGATCGACACGTACTGGATCTGCACCGCCGAGCACGGGCTCAACGCGTCGACCTTCACCGCGCGCGTCGTCGCGTCGACCGGCGCCGATTGCGGCGCCGCGCTCTCGTCGGCGGTCGGTGCGCTCTCGGGGCCGCTGCACGGCGGCGCGCCCGCGTACGTGAAGCCGATGCTCGCCGAGGTCGCCGCCAGCGGCGACCCGGAGCAGTGGGTCGAGGAGGCGCTGCAAACAGGCAAACGGATCATGGGCTTCGGTCACCGCGTCTACCGCGCCGAGGACCCGCGCTCGCGGATCCTGAAGCGGACGGCGAGGGAGCTCGGCTCGCCGCAGGTGGAGGTCGCGGAGGAGCTCGAGCGCGTCGCGCTCGCGGCGCTGCAGCGGAAGCACCCGGAGCGCGTGCTGGCGACGAACGTCGAGTACTACTCGGCGATCGTGCTCGACGTTGCGGAGATCCCTCCGCCGCTCGTGCCCGCGATGTTCGCCTGCTCGCGCGTCGGCGGCTGGTCGGCGCACATCCTCGAGCAGAAGAAGACCGGCCGGCTCTTCCGGCCGTCCGCGCGCTACACGGGCCCGGTCGACCGCACTCTTGAGCCGTAGGCTCGACGGAGGCTCACGAGGAGCGGAGGCACCGGCTTTGCCGGCGCCGGAGCGGGAATGACGACGCTCGCGGAGGCGGCAGCGCACGCTGACGTCCTCGCGGCCGAGGGGAACCAGCGCGAGCTGTCGCAGCTGCGCACGCGCTGGGACGACGAGCTGGAGGCGGCGGCGCGCGACGGCGACTTCCGGCGCCGCGCCGTCGCGTATCGCGCGATCGGTCAGTTCCGGTTCAGGACGAAGAAGGAGCTCCTGCGCCGAGGGCTCGAGGACAACAGCCCCGCCGTGCGCGGCTCGGCGCTCCTATCCCTCGAGCTCCTCTCGCGCGACCACCCCGGAGACGTGAACGAGGTGCGCGCGCTCCTGCACGAGCTGGTGGTGCACGACGGCAACGACGCGGTGCGGCGGCTCGCGGTCGTCGCGCTGAAGAACGGTCCGCCGCGGCCGGACACGATCCAGATCCTCGCCTCGCTCGGAAGCGACGACGAGCAGCCGCGCGAGCTGCGGGAGGCTGCGGCGAAGGTGGCGCAGCTCCTGCGGCGGAAGGGCGCGAAGTAGCCGCGGATCAGGCGCAGGTGCAGCCGTCGGCGCGGCCGCAGGACGGACAGACGACCCGGCGCCGTCGCAACTCAAGCACGTTCTTCGCCAGCCCCGCTTTCATCATCAGCCACGCCGCCGCCGACGCCGCGGCCATGAACAGTTCGACGTGCGGATCGATTGACACCTTGTTCCTCCGCGCTCCTTCTTCGGGCGTGTGGGTGTGCCCGGTAGTACAACTCGCGACGGCGGCGATCGGATACGTGGGTGTAGAGCTCGGTCGTCGACAGGTCGGCGTGACCGAGCATCTCCTGCACGGACCGCAGGTCGGCGCCGCCCTCGAGGAGGTGCGTCGCGAAGGAGTGCCGGAGGATGTGCGGGTGGATCCGGGCCGGGTCCAGCCCCGCCTTGTCGGCCAGCCGGCGGAGGATGAGGAAGGCGCCGGCGCGGGTCAGCGGCCCTCCCTGCGCGTTCAGGAACAGCTCGGGGCGGTGGCGCCGGTCGAGGTACGGCCGGCCGCGCGACACGTAGCGGCGCAGCGCCTCGGCTGCGTGCCGCCCGATCGGGACGACGCGCTCCTTGCCGCCCTTGCCGACGACGCGCACGACGCGGTCCTCGAAGTCGACGCCCGCACGGTCGAGGCCGACGGCCTCCGACACGCGCAGTCCGGCGCCGTACAGCAGCTCGACGAGCGCCTGGTCGCGCAGGCTCCGAGGCTGCGTTCCCCTGGCCGCGTCGATCAGCCGCTCCGCCTCGCCGGGTGACAGCGTCTTCGGGAGCGGCTTCGCGCGGCGCGGGAGCTTGACAGCCGCCGCCGGGTTGTCTTCGCGGGCGCCGAGCAGCTGCTGGTGGCGGAAGAAGCTGCGCGCGGCGGCGGTGCGGCGGGCGATCGTCGCCTGCGACAGGCCGTCCGCGCGCAGCTGCGCTGCGTAGCGCTCGAGGTCGTCCACCGTCGCCGCGGAGAGCTCGCGCCCGAGCCACGATCGCAGTGCGAGCAGGTCCCGGCGGTACGCCTCGACCGTCCGCGGCGAGCGCCGCGCGGCAAGCAGCGCGAGGAACCCCTCGACGTCAGGATCGCGGATGGGCGAGGTCGTAGACACGGCGGAGCCTCCTGGCGTCCACGTGGCTGTACATCTGCGTCGTCGAGAGGGAGCTGTGGCCGAGCAGCTCCTGGATCGTCCGCAAATCTGCGCCTCCCTCGAGGAGGTGCGTCGCGAACGCGTGGCGGAGCCGGTGAGGGTGAGGGACGATGCGGCGCAGGGTCGACGTGTCGAGCCGCCGGCCCCGCGCCGAGAGGAAGAGCGCGTTCTCGGCGCCGCGCGCGAGCTGCGGCCGCGCGTCGCGCAGGTAGCGCGCGACGAGCAGGGCCGCCTCCTCGCCGAGCGGGACGACGCGGTCCTTGCCGCCCTTGCCGCGCCGGACGTGGACCAGCTCCTGCTCGAAGTCGACGTCGCCGAGGTCGAGCCCGACCGCTTCCGCAGCGCGCAGCCCGGCGGAGTAGACCAGCTCGACGAGCGCCGCGTTCCGGAGACCGAGCGGCCCGTCGACCGCGACACGCTCGACCATCGCGTCCACCTCGCCCGGCTTCGGCGCCTCGGGCAGCCGGCGCGTGCGCCGCGGGGCGAGCGCGGCGTCGGGCGTGCGCTCCGGCCCGAGCGCGTACCGGAGCAGCGAACGCACCGCGACGAGCTTGCGCGCGATCGTCGCCGGCGCCAGCTTCCCGCGCGTCCGCGCCTGTCCGAGCGCAGCCACCCAGTCGGCGAGCACGCGGACGTCCACCTCCTCCAGCGGTCGCGAGCCGCCGAACCAGCGCGCGAACTCGCGCAGGTCGCCGGCGTAGCTGCGCCGGGTGGCATCGGAGATCCCGGCGGCGCCGAGGTAGCGGGCGATCGCGGCGTCGGTTGTCACCCGCACCCAGTTCGGCGCGCCCACTACGATCGCCTGCCGATGCCCGACCGCCTGGAACGCCTGGCCGAGCTGGCCGTGCACGGTGCGAACGTCCAGCCGGGCCAGATCCTGATCGTCAGGGGCGAGATCGGGAACGAGAACGTCGCGCGCGCCGTCGCCGCCGCCGCGTACCGGCGCGGAGCGAAGTTCGTGGACGTCGAGTACTTCGACCCGTACGTGAAGCGCGCGCGGGTGCAGAACGCCGACCCGAGGACACTCGAGTTCGTCCCGCCGTGGTACGGCAACAGGCTGCTCGAGCACGCCGCGGAACGGGGCGCCAGGATCGACCTCGCCGGCTCCACGGCCCCGAACCTGCTCGCCGACCTCGACAAGCGGCTCGTCGGCAAGGACATGCTCCCGCGACTCAAGGAGCTGACGGAGATCGTCGGCGAGCGGCTGACGAACTGGTGCATCGTCCCCGCGCCGCACCGCCGGTGGGCGGCGCTCGTCTACCCGGACGTGGAGGAGGACGAGGCGTACGAGCGCCTGTGGAGCGAGCTCGAGCACGTGCTTCGGCTCGACGAGCCCGACCCCGTCGCCGCGTGGGACGAGCGGATGGCGGTCCTCTCCGACGCCGCCGCGCGACTGACGGAGCGCGCGTTCGACGCGATCGAGCTGCGCGGCCCGGGAACCGAGCTGACGATCGGGCTCCTGCCGACGCACAGGTGGTGGGCCGCCGACTTCAGCCGCGTCGACGGGTTGCGGCATCTGCCGAACCTTCCGACGGAGGAGGTGTTCACGACGCCGGACCCGCTCCGCACGCACGGCCACGTGGCTTCGACGAAGCCGCTCGTGCTCCGCGACGGCACGATCGTCCGCGGGCTTCGCGTTCGGTTCGAGGACGGGAAGGCGGTCGCGGTCGACGCCGACGAGAGCGGCGAGGCGCTCGAGGCGCTGCTGGAGGTCGACGAGGGCGCGCTGCGCCTCGGCGAACTCGCGCTGGTCGACGGCCGCGGCCGCATCGGGCCGCTCGGCACCGTCTTCTACAACACGCTCCTCGACGAGAACGCGGCGAGCCACATCGCGTTCGGCGCCGGGTTCCGGTTCCTCGTCGACGACGACGTGCGCGAGCGCGTCAACTCGAGCGGCCAGCACGTCGACTTCATGATCGGCTCGCCGGAGGTCGACGTGGACGGCGTGACGGCGGTCGGCGAGCGCGTCCCGGTCCTCCGCGCGGGGGACTGGCAGATCTGACCCAAGTGGTGTCAGACACCAATGGTGTCTGACACCTCTCCGAGCGGTGGTCAGTCACGGCGCCAGCAGAGAGGACGGTTTGTCTCTCCGGCGAATCGGTGAATCCGTACCATTGACGAGCGCGCGGCTCCCGTCGCTCGCCGTGCGCCGGCGGAGGTTCGATGACCGAGTTGGCCGACACGTTGAAGGAGGCGCTCCGGATGACAACGACGCAGCTGCCCGGTCTGGATCTCGCGGACCACGGCGTCGCTGCGTCCGGACGCGTCTACCGCAACCCGACCACGGCGCTCCTCTACACGCACGCGCTCGAGCGGGGCGACGGCCGGCTCGCCGAGGGCGGTCCGCTCGTCGTCGACACCGGCAGGTTCACCGGCCGCTCGCCGAAGGACAAGTTCCTGGTCGACGAGCCGTCGTCGACGCACCGGATCTGGTGGGGCGACGTCAACCAGAGGCTCTCGGAGCCGCACTTCGAGGGGCTGCGCGAGAAGGTGGCCGCTCATCTGGGATCTGCCGACGTGCTGTACGTCGTCGACGCCTGGGCCGGAGCCGACCCGGCACACCGGATCGGCGTGCGCGTGATCACCGCGCACCCGTACCACGCGCTGTTCGCGCACACGATGTTCATCGACCCGACCGAGGAGGAGCTGGAGGCGTTTCAGCCGCAGGCGCTGGTGCTGCACGCGCCGGACCTCGAGGCCGACCCCGACGAGGACGGGACGCGGACGGGGACCGCCGTGGTGCTCCATCCGGGGCGGACGGAGCTCCTCGTGCTGGGCACCTACTACGCCGGCGAGATCAAGAAGTCGATCTTCACGGTCATGAACGACCGGCTGCCGCTGGAGGGCGTCTTCCCGATGCACTGCTCCGCCAACGTCGCCGACGACGGCAACGTCGCCATCTTCTTCGGACTGTCCGGGACGGGGAAGACGACGCTGTCGGCCGACCCCGAGCGGCGCCTGATCGGCGACGACGAGCACGGGTGGGGCGACGGCGGCGTGTTCAACATCGAAGGCGGCTGCTACGCGAAGACGATCCGCCTCTCCGCGGTTGCCGAGCCCGAGATCTACAAGGCGACGCACAGCTTCGGCACGATCCTCGAGAACGTGACCGTGGACGAGGAAGGGATCATCGACCTCGACGACGACTCGAAGACCGAGAACACCCGGGCCGCCTACAAGCTCGAGCAGATCGCGAACGCGCTCCCGGCGAAGCAGGCCGGACACGCGCGGTCGGTCGTCTTCCTGACGGCGGACGCGTTCGGGATTCTGCCGCCCATTGCGCGCCTGGAGCGCGAGCAGGCGCTCTACTACTTCCTGTCGGGGTTCACCGCCAAGCTCGCGGGCACGGAGATCGGCGTGACGGAGCCGCAGCCGACCTTCTCGACGTGCTTCGGCCAGCCCTTCCTCCCGCAGCCGCCGGCCGTGTACGCGCGCATGCTGGGCGAGAAGCTCGACAGGCACGGCTCGACCGTTTGGCTCGTCAACACCGGCTGGACCGGCGGCCCGTTCGGGGAGGGGCAGCGGATGCCGATCCAGGCGACCCGCACGATGCTGCGGGCGGCGCTCGCCGGCGAGCTCGACGACGCGCGCTACCGGACCGACGACCTCTTCGGCCTCCAGGTGCCGCTGCACGTGCCCGGCGTCGACGACGCGCTGCTCGATCCGCGCTCGACCTGGCGGGACCCCGAGAGCTACGACGTCAAGGCGCGCGAGCTCGCAGAGCTCTTCGCCGCGAACTTCTCCAAGCGCTTCCCCGACCTCGACCCCGCTATCCGCGCCGCCGGCCCGCGGGTCTAGCGCTCCCGCGGCGCGCATGCGCGTCGTCCTCCTCACCGCCGTCCCCGACGTCTCCCGCGGATACGTCGAGGTCGTGCGCGCGGCAGGCCACGAGCCGGTTGCCGTGATCGTGCCGCGGGTGCGCGCGCTCGCGGGCGAGCACGTCGACGCGGCCTCGCCCGACGTCGACGTCTGCTTCGCCGCGTCGGAGCGGTCGCTCGCGCGCCTCCTGCGCGCCTACGAGGCCGACCTCGGCCTCTGCACCGGGTTCCCGTGGCTCGTCTCGCAGGACACGCTCGACGCGCCGCGCTTCGGGATCGTCAACGGCCACCCGTCGCTCCTGCCGCGTTACCGCGGCCCGTTCCCATTGGCCTGGGCGGTCCGGAACGGCGAGACGGAGATCGGCATGACGTATCACTTCATGGACGCGTCGTTCGACACCGGCAACCTGCTCGCGCAGAAGCCGATCCGGCTCGACGCGGACGAGACGTGGGAGTCGCTCGTCCCGAAGCTCGCCGAGGCGAGCGCAGAGCTGCTTCCGGTCGTCCTCTCGCGCGTCGCCGCCGCCGAGCGCGGCGAGGCGCAGGGGCGCGGCGAGTACCGAAGCCGCTTCGAAGACGCGTATGCTCACATCGACCCGGCACGCATCGCGGCGGAGACGCACGCGCAGGTGCGGGCGTGGGCATTCGTCCCGCCCTTCGCGCGCAGCGGCCCGTTGCTCGAGCGCGACGGCGCGGTGGTTCGCGTAGTGCGGACGAGCCTGGACGAGGTCGACGGGGCCGAGCGCCTCGACTGCGCCGACGGGCCGGTGTGGATCGTCGAGTGGGAGCCGGCTCAGGTCTCGACGAACCCGAGCGGAGGCGCCGCCTCGGCAGGGTCGCGGCCCTCCGCGAGCGCGTAGAGGGCGGCGAGCGTCGCTCCCGGAGGCGGAACGACGTCCACGCCGCGCGCCTCCAGCCACGCCGCCGCCTCGGCGCGCGACAGGCCGGCGAACTCGATGTTCGCGGCTGCGCGGCCCGGCCGCGCGACCGCCGGGTGGAGCGTCCGGATCTCCTCGTTCGTCGTGACGAGCACCAAGACGCGCAAGCCCTGCCCGATCAGCCCGTCGACGACGTTGAGGAAGCGAGACAATCCCTGTCCGATCACGGCCTTCGCGTCCGGCGTGAGCAGCTCGCCGGTGTCCTCCAGCACCAGCAGCCGCCACGCCTGCTCCTGCGACTCGTCGTCTGCCTCCGCCTCCTCGGCGGCATGGACGGCGCGCATCACCGAGACCGACCGCCCGACGATGCCGCCCGAGAACGCCATCATCGGCATGCCCTCCTGCATGAGGACGTTCATCAGGTAGTCGGCGTGCTGGCCGAAGAACGTGTCGGGGTCGACGACGTAGTGGAGCTGGCACCAGTCGCGCCACTCCCACGCGAGCGCGCGCAGCGCGAAGGTCTTGCCGGTGCCGGCGGGCCCGTGCCACAGGATGAGCTGCCCGCCGTGCGCGGGCCGGAAGCCGCGCATCACGTGGTCGAGCGCCTCGCGCGTCCGCGCCGTGTAGTTGGCGCCGATCTCCGACCACTCCGGGACGGCGATCGTCCGCATCGACGGCATCGGGCCTTGCGGCGTGTACGTCCAGAAGTCACCGGCACCTCGTGCGACGAGCTCGGGTCGGGCAGCGGGAAGAGCGCCCGCACCTCTTCGATCGTCGCCTGGGCAACGGCGTCGGTCGGGGCGGCCGCGGAGACGCCGAGCCAGCTCCCGCCGAGCGAGAGGTGCACGAGCGCGTCGCCGCGCCGCCAGACGCCGCTCGTGTGCCGGTCCTGCGCCTCCACGAACAGCGTCTCTCCGACGCGGCCGAGGTCGCGCTCCGTCGTCGGCCACGACGCGCGGCGCACGAACGGAAGCGCGGCGTCGACGACGGCCGCCGTGAAGACGGCCTGCGCGCCGTCGCTGTGCGTCGACTCGAACGTGAGCCGGAACCGGTCGCCGAGGCCCGCCACCTGAGAGGACGCTACCGCGTCCACACCCACGGCGGCCGGCGCTCGGCTTTCGCTAGCTTCCGTGCCGTGGAAGCCTCCCACGACGTTCTCGTCGTCGGCGCCGGCTGCGCCGGCATGCGCGCGGCGATCGAGGCGCACGACGCGGGCGCCGACGTCGCGGTCATCTCGAAGCTCCATCCGACCCGCAGCCACTCCGGCGCGGCGGAGGGCGGCATCAACGCGGCGCTCGGGAACGCGGCCGAGGACTCCGCCGAGACGCACGCCTTCGACACCGTCAAGGGCTCCGACTACCTCGGCGACCAGGACGCGATCGAGATCTTCGCCCGCGAAGCGCCCGACGACATCTACCAGCTCGAGCACTGGGGCGCGTTCTTCTCGCGCCGCGAGGACGGGAAGCTCGCGCAGCGCCCGTTCGGCGCCGCCGGCTCGCCGCGCACCGTCTACGCCGCGGACATCACCGGCCACGTGCTGATCCAGGTGCTCTACGAGCAGCTCGTGAAGCGCGACATCACCGTCTACGAGGAGTTCTTCGCGTGGAAGCTCGTCGAGAACGACGGCCGCTGCCAGGGCGTCATCTGCTGGGACCTCCTGAACGGCGGCCTGAACACGGTCGGCGGCAAGACCGTCGTGCTCGCGACGGGCGGGCAGGGCCGCATCTACCGCACGACCACCAACGCGTATGCGTGCACCGGCGACGGCACCGCGATGGCGTACTACCTGGGCGTCCCGCTGAAGGACATGGAGTTCATGCAGTTCCATCCGACGACGCTGTACCCGTCGGGGATCCTGCTCACCGAGGGCATCCGCGGCGAAGGCGGGTACCTGATCAACAGCGAGGGCGAGCGGTTCATGAAGCGGTACGCGCCGAACGCGATGGAGCTCGCCTCGCGCGACGTCGTGTCGCGTGCGGAGCAGACGGAGATCGACGAGGGCCGCGGCATCAACGGCTCGATCTACCTCGACATGCGCCACCTCGGCGCAGAGCGGATCATCGAACGGCTACCGGGCTCCCGCGAGCTCGCGATGACGTTCGCCGGCATCGACCCGATCTACGACCCGGTGCCGGTGCGCCCGGGCGCTCATTACCACATGGGCGGCGTCGAGTCCGACAACGACGGCGCCACCGAGCTCACGGGCCTGTACGCCGCCGGCGAGTGCGCGTGCGTGTCGGTGCACGGCGCGAACAGGCTCGGCGGCAACTCCCTGATGGAGACGATCACCTTCGGCCGCCGCGCCGGCCGGGCCGCGGCCGAGTGGGCGCTCTCGCACACCACGGTCGAGGTGCCGGAGAGCCTCGAGGCGCAGGCGGAGCGCGAGCTGCGCGCGATGCTGGACGTCACGGACGGCGAGCGCCCGTGGCGGATCCGCCAGGACCTCGGCTCGTCGATGCTCGAGAACTTCGGCGTCTTCCGGCGCGAGGAGCAGATGGCCGAGCAGATCGAGATCCTCGAGGAGCTGAAGGAGCGGTACGAGCGCGGCGTCCTGATCGAGGACAAGGGCGACGTCTTCAACAGCGATCTCACGCAGGCGATCGAGCTCGGGAACATGATCGAGCTCGCGCGCTGCATGCTCCAGGCCGGGATCGCGCGCAAGGAGAGCCGCGGCGCGCACGCGCGCCCGTACGACTACCCGAAGCGCGACGACGAGAGCTTCATGAAGCACTCGATCACGCGCTACACGCCGGACGGGCCCGAGCTGTCCTACAGCGACGTCCGCGTCACGAAGTACGAGCCGATGGAGCGCACCTACTGATGCAGGTCGGGCTCAAGATCTGGCGCTTCAACTCGAGGACCGGCGAGCGCGAGCTGCAGGAGTTCGAGATCGACGCGCCCGAGGAGGCGACCCTCCTCGACTGCCTCGACATCGTCAAGGAGAAGCACGACGGCACCCTCGCGTACCGCAAGAGCTGCCGGATGATGATCTGCGGCTCGTGCGGGATGCGGATGGACGGCGCGGCCGTCCTCGCCTGCAAGACGCGGATGTACGACGTCGCGCAGGCGGGTCACGTCCCGGTGATCTCGGCGATGGGCAACCTGCCGATCGTCAAGGACCTCGTCGTCGACATGGTCCCGTTCTGGGACAAGTTCAAGTCCGTCGACCCGTACCTGCAGCCGGGCTACGACGAGCCGCCGGACGGCAAGGAGCACCTGATCCGCCAAGAGCGGATGAACGTGGTCCACAAGGAGGCGCTCTGCATCAACTGCGGCTGCTGCGTCTCCGAGTGCAACGCGATGGAATCGGACCCGCTGTTCACGGGGCCGCAGGCGCTCGCGAAGGCCATGCGCTTCGTCGGCGACCCGCGCGACGGCCGGAAGCTCGAGCGCCTCGAGAGGGTGAACGGCGAGCACGGGATCTGGGAGTGCACGCGGTGCTACTTCTGCAACGAGCGCTGCCCGAAGGGCGTCGACCCGCGCGACGCGATCGCCAAGCTGGGAGCGGAGTCGATGAAGGAGGGGATCGACCGCGACATGGGCGCGAAGCACGCGAAGTGGTTCGTCGTCTCGGCGCGCACCACGGGCTGGCTCCGCGAGACGGAGCTCGTGCCGAAGACGCAGGGCGTCGTGTCGGCGATCAAGCAGACGCGCTTCGCGCTCGACCTCGCAGTCAAGGGAAAGGTGCCGCCGCCGTTTCCGCCGCACGTCGCCAAGGACGTGCGAGAGGCTCGCCGCCTCTACGACCTCACCGTGCGCGACTCGGGGCGCCGTGGGTTCGACGGCATCGTGCAGGGCGAGCGGGCGCTGGCGCGGCTCGCGCACGGCCACACGGGCGAGGAGACGGTCGACGAGATCTACGAGCGGCCCGGCGCGTTCCACCGGCCGTACATCGCGGAGGAGCAGATGGTCGGCGGCGCGAACGAGGGAATGGGCTCGCGGACGCAGGCCGACGTCACGCCCGGCCGCGAGCCGACGCGGAAGCCCGGAGGAGGCGCGTGAAGAGAGTTGCGTACTACAAGGGCTGCCTGGCGTCGCTCTCGGCGAAGGAGCTGGACTCCGCGACGCAGGCCCTCGCGCCGAAGGTCGGCCTCGAGCTCGTCGAGCTCGAGTCGGTCACGTGCTGCGGCGCGGGCGACATCCACGAGGCGGAGCCCGACTACTACCTCCACCTGAACGCGCGCATCCTCGCGTACGCCGCCGCGGAGCAGGTGGACACGCTGCTGACCGTCTGCAACGTCTGCACGCTCAACCTCCGGCAGGCGAACTACATGCTGCTCGGCGACGGAGACCTGCGCGCGCGGGTGAACGAGAACCTCGTCTCCGTCGGTGTCCCCGCGTACGAGCGCGACGTCGACGCGAGGCATCTGTTGTGGGAGATCGCGGACGGCGAGGGCTACGAGCGCCTGAAAGGCGCCGCGCACCGCGGGCTCAAGGGCCTGAAGATCGCGCCGTTCTACGGCTGCCAGATCCTGCGGCCGTCGAAGATCAACGGCTTCGAGGACCCGGACCGGCCGTGGTCGCTCGAGCGCATCATCGAGGCGTGCGGCGGCGAGGCGATCGACTACCCGGCGAAGATCAAGTGCTGCGGCTTTCCGATCATCCAGGCACGGGAGGAGACCGCTCTCGGCGAGCTGATCCAGCCGATCGAGCAGGCGGTCGAGGCCGGGGCGGACGCGATGGTGACCCCGTGCCCGCTGTGCCACCTGTCGCTGGACGCGTGGCAGTCGAAGCTGCGCAAGGCGACCGGCCGCGACTTCAACATGCCGATCCTCCACCTGTCGCAGCTCGTCGGCGTCGCCGCCGGCCTCGAGGAGGCCGAGCTCCGGTTCAGGCGCCACGTCGTCTCGGTGCAGCCCGTCCTCGAGAAGCTCGAAGTCTGAAGGCCCGCCCGCCCGCAAGCGTGCTCGGCGCCGTCGCCGCGGCCGCCCTCGCCTACGGGTGGTTCGAGGCCGGGTGGGCGCGGCTCCGGGAGCTGGAGGTCGTCGTGCCGCGGCTGCCGCCGGCGCTCGACGGCCTGCGGATCGCGCATCTCTCCGACTTCCACCTCGGCGTCCCCTCGCGCGGCATCCGGGCGGTGGAGCGCGCGGTCGACTGGGTGGCGGAGCGGCGCCCGGACCTCGTCTGCGTGACGGGCGACCTGCTCGCGCGGCCGCGCGGGGAGCGGCGCCTGAACGAGCTGCTCGACCGCCTCGGCGGGCGGCCGTACCTCGTGCTCGGGAACCACGACTTCGCGATCAGCCGGGATCCCTTCTCGGAGCCCGTGCGGCTGGGGCTGCTCGAGCACGGCGAGCTGCTCTTCGACCGGTCGGTGGAGGTGGAGCTGCGCGGGTGCCGCGTCGAGATCGCCGGCGTCGATCCGCGCTCGTGGGTGGCCGAGCGCCCCAGCGAGTTCCCGCCCTCCGACGCGGACCTGCACATCCTGCTCTGCCACTTCCCGCGGGTGTTCGAGCTCGTGGCCGACGGCCGCTGGGACCTGATCCTCGCGGGGCACCTGCACGCCGGCCAGATCGTGCTGCCGTACGGCTTCGGCCGGCTCCTGCTCGCGCATCCGAGCGCGCCCTATCCGCAGGGCGTGTTCGCGCGCGGCACGACGACGATGCACGTCTCGCCGGGGCTCGGCACGACGTTCGTGCCCTTCCGGTTCTTCGCCCGGCCTGAGGCGACCGAGCTCGTCCTACGATGTGAGGAACGATGCCGCCCCGCCTCGCCGGACTGACGAAGCTGACGCTGGAGACTGCGCCGGCGGTCTGCCACGACTGCATCTGGTGGCAGACGCGCGGCCGCCGGACGACCGACAAGGACCGCTGGATGGAGAAGGTCGAGCTCGATTTCGGGGCGTGGGGGACGATCTACTACGACGCCGACGGCCGCGTGCTCGGCTCGATGCAGTACGGGCCGTCGCAGGCGTTCCCGCGCGCCATCGAGCTGCCGGGCGGGCCGCCGTCGGAGGGGTCGATGCTGGTGACGTGCGCGTACCTCGTCGACCCGTCGAGCCCGTGGGTGCTGCAGTCGCTCTTCCTCGCGGCGATCGGAGAGGCGCGCGACCGCGGCGCCGCGTCGCTCGAGGCATTCTCGTACCGGTACCACGAGGGGGAGTCGAGCTACGAGCGGTTCCGCGTGCACCGGACGGTGTTCCCGCAGGACTTCCTCGCCGACTTCGGCTTCCGTGTCGTTCGCTCGGCCGGACGCGTCGGTCTGTCGCGCCTCGAGCTGGGCGGGCTGCAGCCGGTCGAGGAGGGCAGGCGCGAGAAGGTGCTCGGCGTCGTGCGGAGCGCGTTCGGGATCCCCGAGCCGGTGCCCGCCCCGCGAAGCGGTGTCTGACACCAGTGGTGTCAGACACCGTTTAGCTCCCGCTCGACGTCGTCCAGCCACTCGTCGTAGACGTCGATCACGCGGCGCGCGAGCCGGTGATTCAGGAGCAGGTACTTCGTCCGGTGCGGAATCGTCCGCGCGCGCTCCTCGCCCTCGTCGAGCTCGCGGCGGAGCTGCTCGAGCTCGTCGCGCATCGCGAGCAGGCCGGCGCGGGTCGCGGGCTCGCCGATCAGATCGGCGCCGACCATGCGAATCGACGGGTCGCCTGACACACGCGGGAAGGACGCGGGCGTGGCGCCCCACGCCCGAAGCGCCGCGACCCCCTTCTCCGTGAGCTCGTAGACCGTCCGCTCCCGCGTCTTCCCCGGCTCCTTCCGCGAGGTGAGGTAGGGCGGCATGTCGTTGATCGACGCGGAGGCGCCGCAGGGAAACATGCCGCCGCTGCACGTCCACCACGAAGAGGACGAGACGTTCTACGTCCTTCGCGGCCGGCTGTCGCTGCACACCCCCGCGGGGGCCGTCGAGATCGGGCCGGGCGAGGCAGCCGTGGGGCCGCGCGGCGTCCCGCACACCTACAGCGTCGAGTCCTCGGGAGGAGCCCGCTGGATCGTCTCGACGAACAGCGTCGGCTTCGCCTCGTTCGTGCAGGCGACCTCGGTGCCGGCGACGGGTGACGGCTACGCGCCGCCGGAGCTGATGGTCTCGCCGGAGGTGCTGACGGCGGAGGCCGCAGCCCGCGGGATCGAGGTGCTCGGGCCGCCCGGGCTACTGCCGTAACCGAGCGAGCGAGTCGAGGAGCGCCTCGTCCGTGTCGAGACCGGGGCCTCCCGAGTGCGGGAGGCCCCCGATCTCGAGGATCACCGGCACGTCGTCGAACCGGCGCACGACGGAGTAGTCGACGTTGCCGCGCCCGAGCGGGAGGTGGTGGTTCGTCTGCGGCAGCGGCGTGTCCGAGAGGTGTACGCCGCTGAACCGCTCGCGCAGCGCCAGGAAGCGCGGGACGTCCTCGGTAGGCGTGTGGTTGACGTCCCAGACGAGCCAGAGCCCAGGCACCTCCTCCAGCAGCGACTCGACCGCGTCCGGCCCCACGAGCAGCCGGTGCCCGGGCGCGTTGTGCTCGACGCCGAAGACGAGCCCCGCGTCCTCCGCGACGGCAAGGGCCTCGGCGAAGTCGGCCGCGAGCAGCGGCGCCGCCTCCGAGGGGCCCACCGGGTGCACGTGCACGCGCAGGAGCCCCGCGGCCTCGATCGCGGGCAGGTTGGCGCGCAACGCCCGCGCGAACGACCCGGGCTCGCCCTCGTGGCGCACGAGCATCTCGAGCACCGGCTCGACGCCGTGCTCGTCGTAGAGCGCTCCGAGCTCCTCGGCGGCCACCCCGAGCTCGTCTTCGAGCTCGCCGGGCCGGTCGCTTCGGATCTGCACGGTGTCGAAGCCGGCGGCCGCCGCGAACGCGAGCTCGTCCGCAGGCGGGCGCCAGTTGCCGCCGGTGAGGCGGCCGAAGAACCGCCCCAGCATCCCGACGTCCACGCTGAGGCTACGCTGCGAGCTGCTCGCGCTCGAGGACGAGCTGCGCGATCTGGATCGCGTTCAGCGCGGCGCCCTTGCGCAGGTTGTCGCAGGCGAGGAACAGCGTGAGGCCGCGCTCGACGGTCGGGTCGCGGCGGATCCGGCCGACGAGGACCTCGTCGCCGCCCGCCGCCTTTCGCGGCGAGGGGAACTCCTCGATCCGGACGGAGGGCGCCGCGGCGAGGATCGCCTTCGCCTGCTCCGGCTCGAGAGCGTCTTCCGTCTCGACCCAGACCGCCTCGGCGTGCCCGACCATGACGGGGACGCGGACGCACGTCGCCTGCACCGGCAGGTCGGGCAGCTCCATGATCTTCCGCGTCTCCTCGCGGAGCTTCGACTCCTCGTCGAACTCGTCGCCGTCGAACTCCCACTCCATCAGCAGGTCGTGCTCGTCCGGCGGCTGCGACCGCAGGCGCTCCATGTTCTTCGCGCCCGCGCCCGACATCGACTGGTAGGTCGCGAGCCGCACGCGCGCCAGCCCGGCGGCCTCGTGGAGCGGCTTGAGCACGCACGTCAGCGGGATGGTGCAGCAGTTCGGGTTGGCGATGATGCTGCCGGTCGCCCGCTCGCCGTTCACCTCCGGGACCACGAGCGGGTACCGCGGGTCGAGGCGGTACGCGGACGACTTGTCCACGGCGACCGCGCCGCCGGCGACGGCATGCGGGACGAGCTCGCGCGACGCGCTCGTGCCGACGGAGAAGAGGAAGACGTCGACGTCGCCGCGCTCGAGCGCCTCGGGCGTCGCCTCCTCGACGGTGCGCCCGCCGATGCGCGTCCCGGCCGAGCGCGCGGACGCGAACAGGCGCACGTCCTCGTAGCCGCGGCGCTCGAGCAGCTCGACGGCGACGGATCCGACCGCGCCGGTCGCGCCGACGACACCGATCGTGGGGCGGTCAGGCATCGACCCGCTCCTGCGCGTACGCCCGGAACCGGTCGTGGACGGCCTGCACCGCGCGCTCGACTTCGGACGCGCGGATCACGCAGGAGACGCGGATCGACGACGTGGAGATGATCTCGATGTTGATCCCTGCCTCGGCCAGCGCGTCGAACATGTCGGCCGCGACGCCCGGGTGGCTCTTCATTCCCGCTCCGATCAGCGACACCTTCGCGATGTCGGCGTCGTGCTCGACGCGCGTGGCGCCGAGGTCGCTGCAGACCCGCTCGAGGATCGGGCCTGCAACCGAAAGATCCGTCTCGGGCAGCGTGAACGAGATCGTCGCCTCGCCGTCCTGCGAGCTGCTCTGCACGATCATGTCGATGTTGACGTTCGCGCGCGCGAGGGCGCGGAAGACCTGCGCCGCGATGCCGGGGCGGTCGGGGACGCCGATGATCGAGACCTTCGCCTCGGACGTGTCGTGCGTCACGCCCGACACGATCGCTTTCTCGAGCACTACGTCTCCCTCCTCGCCGATCCAGGTGCCGTCGCCGTCGACGAACGTCGAGCGGATCCGGAGACGAACACCGTAGCTACGCGCGATCTCGATCGACCGCGCCATCATCACCTTCGCTCCCGAAGCGGCCATCTCGAGCATCTCGTCGTACGTGACGACGTCCAGCTTGAGCGCGTCGGGGACGATGCGCGGGTCGGCGGTGAACACGCCGGGCACGTCGGTGAAGATCTCGCAGGCATCCGCGCCCAGAGCCGCGGCGAGCGCGACGGCCGTTGTGTCGGAGCCGCCGCGTCCGAGCGTCGTCACGTCGTTCGTGGACGTCGAGACCCCCTGGAAGCCTGCGACGAGGACGATCCTGTCCTGGTCGAGCGCGTCGAGGATCCGCTGCGCACGCACCTCCACGATCTTCGCCTTCGTGTGCGTCGCGTCCGTGACGATGCCGGCCTGGGACCCGGTGAGCGAGACGGCCTCGTGCCCGAGGTCGTGGATCGCCATCGCGCAGAGCGCGTTCGAGATCCGCTCGCCGGTCGAGACGAGCATGTCGTACTCGCGCGGGTGCGGCTGCGGCGAGACGTCGTGCGCGAGGCGGATCAGCTCGTCTGTCGTCTTCCCCATCGCCGAGAGGACGGCGACCACCTTCGCCCCCTGCTCGTGCGCCGCGACCAGGCGCTCGGCGACGCGCTTCAGCTTGTCGGTGTCGCCGACGGAGGTGCCGCCGAACTTCATCACGACGAGGCCCGGCCGGCGGCCCGACGTGGCGACGTTCGGGACGGCCTCGAAGTTGAGCGTCGTCATTCTGCGACAGTGTAGGGGTGAGGCCGCGGCGCCCTTCGTCGCTCCGGGAGTGGATCGTGATCGCCTACGGCGCGGTCGGCCTCGGACTGCTGCCGTGGGCGGTCTGGCTCGCGAGCTGGCTCCCGCCGACGCACCAGTCGGCGCACTGGGACCTCGCGTGGTCGGGCTTCGACGTCGGCCTCGCCGTCTGTTTCTGCGGCACCGCCGTCGCGGCGCACCGCCGCTCGCCGTGGGTGGGCGCGTTCGCGGCCGCGACCGGCACGCTCCTCCTCACCGACGCGTGGTTCGACGTGATCCTGGAGAGCCACGGCAACGAGGCGGCGACGGCGATCTTCGAAGCGGTCGCGTTCGAGATCCCGGTCGCCTGCCTCTGCTTCTGGATCGCCTACCGCACCGAGCACTTCCTGGCGAAGGTGGTGGGCCAGGCGCTACATCTCGCGCCGCCCGGCGAGGGCGCGACCGAGGGTGACCTCGTCGGCGTACTCCAGGTCGCCCCCGACCGGGAGCCCGCTCGCGAGCCGCGTGACGCGGACGCGCCCGCGTAGCCGGTCGGCGAGGAACGCCGCCGTCGCCTCGCCGGTCATGTTCGGGTTCGTCGCGAGCACGACCTCGCGCACGCCGTTCGCGTCGACGCGGCGGAGGAGCTCGTCGATGCGCAGGTCGCCCGGCTCGACGCCGTCGAGCGGCGAGAGGGCGCCCCCGAGCACGTGGTACAGGCCGCGAAACTCGTGCGTCCGCTCGAGCGAGACGACGTCGACCGGCTGCTCGACCACGCAGATCATCGCGTGGTCGCGGCGCTGGTCGACGCAGATCCCGCACAGCTCCTCCTCCGTGAGGTTGCCGCACTCGCGGCAGAACCGGACCCGCTCCTTGACCTCCTCGAGCGCGGCCGCGAGCGCGAGCGCCTCGTCCTTCGGACGCTGGAGGATGTGAAACGCGAGCCGCTGCGCCGTCCGCGCGCCGACGCCCGGCAACCGCTGGAGCTGCGCGACGAGGTTCTCGACCGACGGGCTGAACACGCCCGGCATTGAACCAGGTACCAAGGCCGGTACCAGGTACCCGGACGGGTACCTGGTACCTGGGCTACAGCCCCGGCAGCAGGCCGCCGAGGTCCGGCGGGAGCATCCCCTTCATCTTCGACTCGACCTTCGCGTGCGCGGCACGCAGCGCCTCGTTCGCGGCTGCGAGGACGAGGTCGGCGAGCATCTCCGGGTCGTCGGGATCGATCGCCTTCGGGTCGATGCGGATCTCCTTCAGCTCGCCCGCGCCGTTCGCGACGACGGTGACCATGCCGCCCCCCGCGGATGCCTCGGCGGTCTCGTTCGCCGCCTCCTCCTGGAGCTGCTCCACCTGCGCCTGCATCTCCTGTGCCTGCTTCATCAGCGCGTTCATGTCAAAGCTCATTCGTCCAGCTCCCTCGCGTCGAAGGTGCTCTTCATCAGCTCGACGACGTCCTCCTCGCTCGCCGGTACGTCGTCGTCCTCGTGCGCCTGCCCGCCCTCGCCGAGCGCGAAATCGACGGCGAGCTTGCGGCCCGTCACCTCGTACAGCGCCTCGCGCAGCATCGCCGCGTTCTTCGGGTCCTCCGCCAGCTTGAGGTGGAAGGACGCCGTCTGCGGAAACTCGAGCGTCAGCGTGTCGCCGGCGAGCGCGGCCGGGTGCGCCTCCGCGAGCGTCTTGCCGATCGGGATCGACCTCGACTCGACGGCGGGGAGAATCGTGCGGCGCCACGCCTCCTGCAGCTGCTGCAGCTCGACCGGCACCTCCGCCGAAACGCTGGGACTAAGTTCGCTGCGCGAACGGAGTCCCGGGGGCTCGTGGCGCTCCGCCTCCAGAAGCTCGATCCGGTGCGCCAGTCCCTCGCGAGACAGGTCGGTCGACGCCCGCGTGACCTTGACGAGTGCCAGCTCGAGGGGCAGGCGGGGGTCGCCGCCCTGGCGCATGTCGTCGACGGCGACCGCGAGCAGGTCGATCAGTCTCACGACCGTCGCGGCGGGGAGCTGGTTCGCCTGCTCGCGCAGGCGCTCGCGCGCCTCGTCTGTCACCGGCAGCGACTCGGGCACCTCGTGCATGTGCTGCACGAGCAGCAGGTGGCGCAGGTGCTCGAGCAGGTCGGTGACGAGGCGGCCGAGATCCTGTCCCTGCGACGAGAGGTCCTCCAGGAAGAGCAGCGCGTCGGCCGTCTCCCCGGCTGCGACCATGTCGCAGAGCCGGAACAGCACCTCGTCCTCGACCGCCCCGAGCAGCTGCAGGACGTCCTGGACGGTGATCGTCCCGCCGGTCGCCGCCGCGAGCTGGTCGAGCGTCGACTCGGCGTCGCGGTAGGCGCCGCGGCCGCCGCGGGCGATCAGCGCGAGCGCCGCGTCGGGCACGTCGATGCGCTCGCCGTTCGCGATCAGGCGCAGCTTGCGCACGAGGTCGGGGAGGCGCGGCCGCTGGAACACGAACGTCTGGCAGCGCGAGCGCACGGTCGGCAGCACCTTCTGCAGCTCGGTCGTGCAGAAGACGAACATGAGGTGGGGCGGAGGCTCCTCGATCAGCTTCAGCAACGCGTTCCACGCCGCGTCGGTGAGCTGGTGCGCCTCGTCGAGGATGTAGACCTTGTACTGCCCCTCGACGGGCTGCAGGACGACGCGCTCGCGGATGTCGCGGATGTCGTCGATGCCGCGCTGGGACGCCGCGTCCATCTCGATCACGTCGAGCGAGGTGCCGCTCGCGATCGAGACGCAGGCGTGGCAGGTCCCGTCCGGCGTCGGCGTCGGTCCCTGCGCGCAGTTGACCGCCTTGGCGAGGATCCGGGCGAGCGACGTCTTGCCCGTGCCGCGCGGGCCCGCGAACAGGTACGCCTGCCGGACCTTGCCCTGCTCGATCGCGTTCGTGAGCGTCCGGACGACCGCTTCCTGCCCGACCACGTCCGCGAACGTCTGCGGGCGGTACTTGCGGTAGAGAGCGGCCACGCGTCGATTCTCGCAGACGCCCCACCGCTTGCCATTTGCTTCGGATACCGATTTTTCGTAAGAATCCCGCGTCAACGTCGGCGGACGGAGGGGCTCCGGGGTGGCTCGTTCGATGAAAACGGCGGCTGTGGGAGCGGGCGTGGCGATCGGCGCGGCCCTGATCGCCTACTACGTCGTCTCGTACCTCATGGTCCGGCCTCCGACCGTGGCCGCGGCCGGCACGGCTCCGTCCGCCCGGATCACGCTCCAGACGGTCGCGTCGATCGGCTTCGGGCCGCATCCCGACTGGGTCTCGTACCTCGTGAAGAACCCGCAGGGAAAGTGGCAGCACAGCACGGTGCTGCGCGTGCCCGCGCACTCGCTCGTGCATGTGACGATCTACCAGTACGACACCGCGACGGGCCTGCGGAACCCGTACTGGGGCGGACCGCGTGGAATCGTCGGCGAGATGGCGATCGACGGCAAGCCGACGCCGACGCTCGACCCCGACCTCGCCTCGCACACGTTCGCGATCCCCGACCTCGGCGTGAGCGTCCCGCTCGAGGGCGTGGCCGACGACGCCAAGAACCAGTGCGGCTCCGCGCCGTGCACGCTCGGCGAGGCGCACAAGACGATCACCTTCACGTTCCGGACAGGCAAGCGCGGGACGTTCCGCTGGCAGTGCTTCGTGCCCTGCGGCGCCGGGTTCATCCTCGGCTTCGGCGGGCCGATGCAGAGCGTCGGCTACATGGACGGGTACCTGAGCGTCGTATGACGGCTCTTCCGGAGCCGGTCGCGCGCGTTCCCCGCCACCTGCGGCGGATCGTCGTCATCTGGGCGGTCCTGACGGCGATCGCGGTCCCGCTCGTCGTGCTCGTGCTCGGGCCGCACCTGCCGCCGGGCCGCATGACCGCCGAGGCCGGCGCGCAGGTCGACGCGAACACCGTCATGACGGCGCTGATCACGCCGATCGTGCTGATCATCCTCGTGTACTTCGGCTACACGCTCGTCGTGTTCCGGGCGCGCGGCTCCGCGATCGAGGACGGCGCGCCGGTGTTCGGCCACGCGCCGACGCAGACGATGTGGGTGGCGTTCACGAGCATCGTCGTGATCGCGCTCGCGGCCTGGGGCAGCTACACGCTGATCGTGAGCGCGCACGGCGCCGGCGGCGGGCAGGGGCCGAACCCGATCGCGCTGCCGAACGGCTACCAGAAGTCGCTCCAGGTCCAGGTGATCGGGCAGCAGTGGAACTGGACGTACCGGTTCCCGTCGTACGGCGGCGTCGAGACCGACCAGCTCGAGCTGCCGACCGGCGTCGGGATCGAGCTGCACGTCACGTCGCTCGACGTCACGCACTCGTTCTGGGCCTACGAGCTCGGCGTCAAGGCCGACGCGGTCCCGGGCGTCGACAACATCGTCTTCGTCCACCCGCGCAAGACCGGCAGCTTCTCGATCCGCTGCGCCGAGCTGTGCGGCCTGTGGCACGGCCACATGTTCCAGACCGGGTACGTCGTGAGCAGGGACGCCTTCAAGTCGTGGATCGCCGCGCAGCAGAAGGCGGAGTCGAAGAACCAGCGCTACCTGCCGCCGTACTCCGGCCACTACTTCCCCGAGCCGCTGAGGAGGGCCGGCTGATGGACACCGCGATTCCCCGCCCGTCGCTGGCCGGCAGCCGCTTCGGCGGCTTCATCGGCTTCAACCTCTTTACCGCGATCGCGCTCGGGGTCGGCGGCTTCTTCCTGGGCGCCTACATCGGCGGCCAGATCGCCGCCGGCAAGGACTACCTGATCGCGACCGACCAGAACGACGTCGGCGTGTTCCTCGGGTTCCTGTTCGCCACGATCGGCTGGCTCGGCGGCCTCGGGTTCTTCAACTACCCCGTCAAGCGGATGCTCGGGCGCCCGGCGACGGTGCCCGTCGAGCAGGCGACCGGGATCGGCCGGTACTTCCGGCTCTCGCTCGACCACAAGGTGATCGGCATCCAGTACTTCTTCGGAGTAGGCGCGTTCTTCTTCATCGGCGGCCTGAACGCGATGCTGATCCGGACCGAGCTGCTGACGCCGAACGAGCGCGCCTGGCCGGCCGGCCAGTACCTGTCGCTGGTCGGCCTGCACGGGACGATGATGATCATGATGACGTCGGCCTTCATCCTGGGGCCGTTCGGGAACTACCTCGTGCCGCTCATGATCGGCGCGCGCCGGATGGCGTTCCCGCGGATCGAGGCGCTGACGTTCTGGCTGACGCCGCTCGCCGGGCTCGTGCTCATGTCGGCGATCGCCTGGAACGGGTTCCCGACGGGCTGGACCGGCTACGCGCCGCTGATGGACCAGGCGCGCGCGGGGATGGACGCGTACCTCTTCGCGTTCCTGCTCATCTCGATCTCGCTGACGCTGATCGGCGTCAACCTGCTCGCGACGATCATCGCGCTGCGCGCGCCGGGCATGACGTGGACGCGCCTGCCGATCTTCGTCTGGGGGGTCCTGTCGACGTCGGTGCTGATGGTGCTCGCGGCGCCGGTGCTGGGCGCGGCGCTCCTGCTCGGGATCCTCGACCGCTCGGCGAACACGTCGTTCTACATCGCGAGCGGCGGCGGCAGCGCGTACCTGTACGAGAACCTGTTCTGGTTCTTCGGCCACCCGGAGGTCTACATCCTCGCGCTGCCGGGCTTCGGGATCGTGCTCGAGATCCTGCCGGTGTTCGCGCGCAAGCCGCTCTGGGGCTACCGGCTCGCGGTGGCGGGAATGCTCGGCGTCGCGTTCCTCAGCTTCTTCGTCTGGCAGCACCACCTGTTCGTCAGCGGCATGAACGCAGGCCTGCGGCCCTTCTACATGCTGACGACGGAGTTGATCTCGATCCCGACCGGGTTCATCTTCCTGAACGCGATGGGGACGCTCTGGCAGGGGCGGATCCGCTTCACGCCGCCGATGTTGTTCGCGCTCGCGTTCTTCTTCAACTTCCTGATCGGCGGCCTGTCGGGGATCTTCCTCTCCGACGTGCCGAGCGACGTGACGACGCACGGCTCGTACTTCGTCATGGCGCACTTCCACTACACCATCATGGGCGGGCTCGTCTTCGCGTTCTTCGCGGCGACGTACTACTGGCTGCCGAAGATGACGGGGGTCACGCTCGACGAGCGCCTCGCGAAGATCCACTTTTGGACGATGTTCGTCTTCTTCAACCTGACCTTCTTCCCGCTGTTTGCGGCCGGGTTCCTCGACATGCCGCGGCGCGTTTCGACGTACGCGCCGCACCTGCAGACGATCAACGACTTCGTCTCGGTGTCCGCGTTCTGCCTCGGCGGCTCGATGCTGATCTTCATCGCGAACCTCGTCCTGTCGCTCGTCTACCGCCGCATCCCGGCGGAGCGGAACCCGTGGCACTCCCGCGGGCTCGAGTGGCAGGTGCCGACGCCCGTACCGGTGCACAACTTCGAGACGGTTCCCGAGATCCTCGCGGGTCCCTACGAGTACGGCGTGGCCGGCGCACCGCCGGTGGCGCGCCTGCGCCCGACGGAGGTGAGCGCGTGACCGACCCGGTCGAGGCCGACGTCCGCATCGCGACAGTCGGCGGGTACCTCGCTGCCGCCGCCTGCGCGTTCTTCTTCGTCGCGTTCCTGTTCGCGTTCCTCTACCTGCGCGCGCTGAACACGAACGGCCTCTGGGGCGGCGGGAAGCCGCACCACCACGTTCACGCGGCGCTCACCGTCGGCGTGATCGTCCTCGTGTGCGTGCTCGCGGCGGCCGCTCTGTCCCGCCTCGCCCTGACCGAGCTCCGTGCGCAGGCGCGGCCGCTCTGGCGCGGCGCGGCGGCGGGCGCACTGGCGCTCGGCCTCGTCGCCGTCGCGGTGCAGTGCTGGCAGTACGCGGACCTCGGGTTCGGGCCGGGCGACGGCGGCTACGCGAGCGTCTACCTCGGCTGGACGGGGTTCTTCACGATCTTCCTGTTCGGCGCGATGCTGTGGGTCGAGACGCTGCTCGCCGGGAGCCGGCGCGACGAGCCCGCGACCCGGACGCAGCTCGCCGCCGACTTCGGCGCGTACTCGCTCGTGATCACGATGCTCGCGCTCGTCGAGATCGCCGCGTTCATCCTCCTCTACGTGGTCACGTGAACGTCGACGCCGGCACGGTCATGACGCTGGTCGTCCCGCTGGCGCTGCTCATGGTCGTCCTCGCGTGGTGGGCGATCGCGATCACCCGCAACCGCGACAGATGATCCCCGCGCTGGGCGCGTTCTTCGCGCTCCTCTACCTCCTCGGGAGCCGCCGGCTCGTGCGGCCGCGGCACCGCCTGCGCCGCGGCGTCGCGTTCGCGGCGTCGGTCGCGCTCGTCGAGCTCGTGCTGAACCCCCCGCTCGACGACTGGGCCGACCGCTCGCTCGCCGCACACATGTTCCAGCACGTCGTCCTGATGTCGGTCGTGCCGCCGCTCGTCGTCCTGGCGGCGCCCTGGGTTCCGATCTGGCGCGGCCTGCCGCTCCGCCTCCGCCGCCCGCTCGCGCACGGCATCGTCGGCCTGCCGGGCCCGGTGCGGCGGGCGCTGCGCGGGTGTGCGACGCCCGTCCCCGCGTTCGTGCTCCTGACGGCCGACCTGGGCCTCTGGCACGTGCCGTGGCTGTACGACCTGACGCTCCGAAGCCAGGCCGCACACGACCTCGAGCACGCGAGCTTCCTCGTCTTCGGGATCCTGTTCTGGCTCCCGGTGCTCGACTCGCCGCCGCTGCACCGGCAGCTCGACGAGCTGCGCGGCGCCGTCTACGTCACGCTCGGCGCCGCCGCGGGCTGGGTCCTCGGGGTCGTGCTCGCCCTCGCGTCGGGGCCGCTCTACCCCGCATACGCGGCGCTGCCCCGCCGGCTCGGCGGCATCTCGGCGCTCGCCGACCAGCAGGCGGCCGCGGGGATCATGATCGGCGTCGGCGCCATCCCGCCGTCGATCGCGGTCTTCGTGCTGCTCTACCGCTGGCTCGACGACGGGACGGCGGCCTCGACCCGGCTACGCGGCGAGCCGCTCGGCTTCCTCGACGGCCGCTGACCGCCGCGGCACGGGCTGCGGGTCGAGCAGCCCGCCCGCGACGCGGTACGCGAGCCGGCAGACGGTGGCGAGGGCGGCGACGGCGAAGAGCACGATCAACAGGTTTTCGAGTGCGATGGTGGTCATGCAGTCACTATCCCCGCCGGGCGTTGGACCCTGATTGGCGATCCCTGAGAAGGTGCTGTGTACGCTCGGCGGCGTGCGCCGGGGTCTCGCCGCTCTGCTCGCGCTCGCCGTCGTCGCCTCCGCCGCCGCCGCGGCGAGCCCGCTCGCGGTGACGGGCTGACCGCGGACACGGCCGCTACAGTGCGCGGCCGGTGAACGCGATGCGGTCGAGGAGCGCGGGGTCGAGCCGGGCGGCGCGCGCAGCCGCGGCGGCCTTCGCCGTGGCGCTGGTGCTCGCCGGCGCGGGCCGCGCCGCCGTCGTGCCGTTCCACCCGCTCGCCGCCGCGCGCGCCTCCGACCTGTGCGGGAAGGCGGCCGATCTCGTCTGCACGCAGGTCGTGGTGCCCCTCGACCGGACCGGCGTCGTCCCCGGGACGATCACGCTCCACGTCGAGGAGCTGCCCGCGCCGGGCGTCGCGCGCGGGACGGTCTTCCTCGTCGCCGGCGGCCCCGGCCAGGGCTCCGCCCACGTCTTTGGGCTCGGCAACCCCGACGCCGACGCGCTCTACCGGTACCTGTTCCCCGGCTACAACCTGGTCGCCTACGACGACCGCGGGACGGGCGAGTCGGGCCTCCTCGACTGCCCCGCGCTCCAGGTAGCGCTCACCGAGGCCGAGAACCGCGTCGCCGCGGCGGCGTGCGGGGCGTCGCTGGGCGCGAACGCCGGCTTCTACAGCACCGCGACGCACGCCGAGGACCTGGAGGCGGTCCGGCAGTCGCTCGGCGTCGACAAGATCGCGCTCTACGGCGTGTCGTACGGGACGAAGCTCTCGCTCGCGTACGCGCTCGCGCACCCCGATCACGTCGAGCGGCTGCTGCTCGACTCCGTCCTGCCGCCCGAGCTGCCCGACCCCTACGAGGCGAGCGTCCTGCGCGCGATGCCGGCGACGCTGCGTGCGTTCTGCGCCGCGGGCTGCAACGGCGCGCAGTTCGCGTCCGACGTCGTCGCGCTGGCGAACGCTTACGCCGCGAAGCCGCTGACCGGGAAGGTCCTGCTCGCGAACGGGCGCACGAAGACCAGGACCGTCGGGGGAGACGACATCGTCTCGATCGTCCTCGACGCAGACCTCAGCCCGGGCGAGGCGGCGGAGCTACCGGCGGTCGTCCACGCCGCCCGCCTCGGGAACACCCAGCCGCTGCTCCGGCTGGCGGTCCTGCACGACCAGGCGAACCAGGAGGCGGCGATCGACCTGAGCGCCGGCCTCTACGCGGCGACGGTCTGCCGCGACGGCCCCTTCCCGTGGGACCCGAGCCTCCCCGTCTCCGAGCGGCCGGCCGCCCTCCAGGCGGCGATCGCGGCGCTCCCGCCGGGGACGTTCGGGCCGTTCGGGTCGTGGGCCGGGAGCTTCGGGAACGCCGACTTCTGCCTCGGCTGGCCGGGGCCGACGGGCGGGGCGCCGCTCGCGCCGGGCCCGCTGCCCGACGTGCCGATGCTGGCCGTCAGCGGCGGCTTCGACATGCGCACGCCGACGGCGAACGCGCAGTCGGTCGTCGCGCGCTTCCCGCAGGGGCACCTGCTGGTCGTCCCCGGCGTGGGGCACAGCACCGTCACCGCCGATCCGTCGGGCTGCGCGGCGGGCGCCGTGCACGCGTGGATGGTCGGGCAGCCGGTTCCCAGCACGTGTCCGCGGCAGCCGCCGCTCGTCGCGCCGGTGTCGGCGGTGCCCGCGCCGGGGAGGGCGCACCCCCGCCGGCTGCTGTCGGCGCGCGCGACCTTCACCGTCGCGAAGGAGTCGATCCAGGACGCGCAGGCTCTGTGGCTGATGACGGCTGGGGCCTCGGGCGGATCGGCGGTTGTGCCGGGCGTCTACGGCGGCAAGCTCGTCGCCTCCGGGCGTGCGATCACGCTGAGCGGCTTCAGCGACGCCCGCGGGGTGACCATCTCCGGTTCGTTGAAGCTGAAGCGGTTCGGGCCGCCGCTCGTGTTCGAGGGTGCGGTCACGGTCGGCGGGACCGCGGCCGCCCGCGGGGTCCTCGGTCTCTCCGGCGCGAGCCTCGGCGGCTCGCTCGGCGGCCGCGCCGTCGGTTAGGCGATCTTCACGCTGAAGCTCTTCGTCAGCGTCGTGCCCTGCACCGTGACGACGATCGTCCCGCGCAGGGTCTTTCCCTTCGCCTTCTTCGGCAGCTTCCAGTAGCAGGTCGCGACGCCGTTCGTGAGCGAGTGCGTCGCGCGGATGCCGACGCCCTTGACCCTGGCGATGCACGTGATCGTCGCCTTCTTGATCGGGCCGCCCGTGTCGCTCTCGGTCCCGGCCAACGAGGCCGAGAAGCGCGCGCCGGCCCTCGCCGGCTTCGGCGCGGTCGTGAAGGCGACCGTCTTCAGCGTCAGCTTCGTCAGCACGTCGTAGGAGTAGAGCCCGTGGCCGGGATCGGGAGCGAAGTCGGCATGCGCGTTGGTGAAGTCGGCGTTGCCGTTCGCGTCGGTCGTGACGCCGGAGAACGCACCGACGACGAACCTGATCGTCTTCACGCCGCCCAGGTCGGCCGAGCTGACGGTGAACGTGGCGCCGCTCGGGTCGTAGCTGTACGTCACGGACGTCTGCGACGACACCGGGTTGCCGTTCCAGTCGAACAGGCCCACCGCGCCCGGGACGATCTGGATCACGTCGTCCGCGCCGCCGAACTTCGGGTCTCCGGTCGCCGGGTTGTTGTCCTTGTCGATCCACGCCAGCAGGACCATGTCCGACGTGAACGTCGGCCGGTTCGAGATCTTCACGTGGAACGTGATCAGCCCGGCGTCGTCGTTCGAGACGTCGATCCCCGTGATGTCGGGTGCGTTCGGGTCCTCGCCGACCGAGTCCGGATAGCTCTGTGAGTTGCCCGCCGCGCGGGAGGCGCTTCCGAGCGCGGCCGACGGAGTCGCGACGAGCGCGGCACCGACGACGGCGGCTGCGACGAGCCGGGCCTTCACGGTCACGACTTCGGGAGCTCGCTGAACGTGAGCGCGCTGTAGGGAAACCACTCGCGCCCGTTGTCCTCGGCTTCGACGGCGAAGACGTTCGTGCCGCCGGCGAGGGCGCGCGCGGCCGCCGAGACGAGATCGCGGTCGCTCGCCAGCTCCTCGTCGCCCTCGACCTGCTGCGCCGTCACCGTGCCCCCGTTCGCGCGGGCGAGCGCGACGAGCCGCGTCGTTGCCTGGTCGAACGTCACCGGCGGAAGCTTACTCGGCCGCGCCGCGGCCACGACCGTTGCCCGAGGCGAGACGGCGGTAGGCTCACGATCGTGAGCCGCGATCCTGCTGATGTGCTGCGTGCGCACGTCGATCGTTTCAACGAGGCAGTCAGGTCACACGACTACGCCGGCATGGTCGCCGGTTTCGCCCCCGAAGCGGAGATGGCGTTCGAGGGCGTCCCGGTCGGCCCGTTCGTCGGCCGGGAGGCGATCGCGGCTGCCTACGCCAGCCAACCTCCTCGCGACGAGGTGCGCCTTCTCGGGGTGCCGGTCGTCGAACGAGACGCTGTCGAATGTGCGTATGCCTGGGCAAGCGACGCTCAGGCGACGGGGCGGATGATTCTGACGGTGCAGGACGGCCTGATCGTCCGGCTCGTCGTGACCTTCGATCCTGAGCGGCACCTGCTCCCGAGCTAGTGCCGATCGGTACCCAGGTGCCGTGCTTCGGCCACGGCGGCGCGGATGCGGGCGGCACCGTCTCGCCGGATGAGGTCGCCGTGCGGGATGATCACCTGCTCGATCGGCAACCCGGCGATCGCCTCGAGAGCAGTCAGCAGCCTCGCAGGGTCGGCTTCGTCGACGAAGACGTGTAGACGGCCGCCGGTTCCGCTCAGCACGTCGCCCGTGACGAGGGTCGCGCGGTAGTGGGCCGGTTGGGTGAGGAGAACACGCACGGGCTTTCCCCGGGGGTCGAAATCAAGGGGTCGATCAACACGACGGCTTCGTCCGTCTCGTACTCGACCACCGGAACCTCCTGGGGCCAGTCCTCGCCGGGCTCCCATGCCGGGTGCGGAGAGAACCACCACGTCAGCGAGGTCACCGCCGAACCATACGGCTCATCGCCTCGCCGTTTTGCGCGTGCCGGGTCAGACACCAAGAGTGTCTGACACCTCGACGCAGGTACCAGGTACCGGGGTCACGGCCCACGGCGTGCACGCTTCAGTGGGCGCACCTGGGATCGAACCAGGGACCTCTCGCGTGTGAAGCGAGCGCTCTCCCGCTGAGCTATGCGCCCGGGAACGGCTTTCGGCGGGCCAATCTACCAGCCCGCGGTCGCAGGTTCACGGAGCGGTCGTGAACGGGCGCAGCCCGACCCGCCGGCGCGCCGCGTTCAGGCCGGTGACGCAGCGCCGCCACAGACGCACCGCGTGCGTCGTCTCCGTTTCCGCCGTGCCGAGGTGTTGCTTCCCCGTCGTCTGCGACGTGCTCTTCAGCGCGAGCAGCAGCTCGTTCGCGCCGCGAGCCCAGCTCTGGACGCCCGCGATCCCGAGCTGCGCGCTCCCTTCGAACGAGCTCCAGACACCGCTGCGGTCGAGCCTCACGAGCGCGCGGTAGTCGACGGTGCAGCGCGCGACCGCGTCCTCGACGTGCAGGAAGTACCGAGCGGGCTCCGCCTGGATCGTGGCGGGCGCCGTGTGCCAGATCTCGTCGGCGCGCTGGACGCAGATGCTGGCGATGCTGGCGAAGCCGCGCGTGCGCGCGTCCACCACGTTTCGCGGTGAGGCCGTCGCGGCCGTGGCGAGGCCGCCGACGAGCATCAGCAGGCACAGCACCGTGCCCGCGACGCGGAACACGCTCCGATCATAGTCCGCGGCACCGGTGAGGGATCCTTAGGGCTGCTTCCTCCCGGATCTGACCCGGTTCGGAATCTCACCGCGCCGCGGGCGCGCCCAGTGTATCGTGGCGACGTCCCGGCGACGACGAGGAGGTGCGCGACATGGCGAATGTTCCCGACGTGCTGACCGCGCCCTGCGCCGCCGCCCGCCGTAGCGTCTCCTGACGCACGCGTGACGGGCGCGCCGCCCGTTCACCCACGTGCACAAGGAGCTTTGGTTGACACTTCCGTTCACGGAAACGCTGCTGCACCGACTCGGCTGGGACGACGGCTGGGAGGCCGCGTTCGCCGAGCATCGCGCCGCAGGGCTCGCGCCCGCCCGCGTCGCCGTCCAACACAGGGGCGCCTACGACGTCATCGCCGACGACGGAGAGCTGCGCGCGAGCGCCGCCGCGCGCCTCGTGCGTGCCGACGAGCTCGCCGCCGTCGGAGACTGGGTCGGGCTCGACCCCGCGACGGCGTTGATCGAGACCGTGCTCGAGCGGCGCACCGCGATCTCCCGCAAGGAGGTGTGGCATGCCGTCCGCGAGCAGGTGCTCGCCGCGAACGTCGACGTGGCCTTCCTCGTCCAGGCGGTGCCGCTCGACTTCAACCCGCGCCGCCTCGAGCGGTACCTGGCGATGGCCTGGGAGAGCGGGGCGCAGCCCGTCGTCGTCCTGACGAAGACCGATCTCGTCGACGACGCCGCGCCGTACCTGGACGAGGTCGACGCCGTCACGCTCGGCTCCTGCCCGGGCGTCGCAGTGTCTGCGAGGACGGGAGCGGGGCTGGGCGAGCTGCGGCGGTGGCTCGAGCCCAACCGAACCGCGGTCCTGCTCGGCTCGTCCGGCGTCGGCAAGTCGACGATCGTCAACGCGCTGCTCGGCGCCGAGCGCCTCGCGACGCAGGAGGTGCGCGAGGGCGACCACCGCGGCCGTCACACGACGACGCGCCGCGAGCTGGTCGTCCTGCCGACGGGCGGCGTCATCCTCGACACGCCGGGCATCCGCGAGCTGCAGCTCTGGGGAGCTGACCTCGAGCAGACGTTCGGTGACGTGGAGGAGGTCGCCCGCCGCTGCCGCTTCTCCGACTGCAACCACGACAGCGAGCCCGGCTGCGCGATCCGCGACGCGCTCGCCGACGGGACGCTGTCGCAGGAACGGTGGCAGTCGTACGTGAAGCTGCAACGCGAGCTGGAGGCGATCGAAGCGCGGCGGAATCACCTACTGCGACAGGAACGCGTACGGGAGTACAAGATCCGCGAACGAGAGATGCGCAGGAAACCCAAGAAGCGCTGAGGCCGCCGCGCGTCCGCGACGACGCGGTCGAGTTCGCGCTGCCCGACCCGGAGCGAGACCACGAAGAGGTCGTGCTCGCGCAGGAGATCGTCCGCCCGCGCCCCGGGCCGGCGTTTGCCTGGGAGGACGGCTGCTGGCGGCTGGAGCTCGCGCGCCCAGAGGTCGATCGCCTCGAGTACCTGATCGGCGTCGACGGCTCGTTCGCGCCCGACCCTTCCAACCCGCTCCGCGCGACGGGCCCCTTCGGAGAGAAGTCGGTGGTCGAGTGGGCGGAATACGAGCCTCCCGCGTGGCTCGAGTCGATCGCCGACCACGGCGAGCTCGAGCACCTCGAGATCCGCTGCCGCCGGCTCGTCGCGCGCGTGCAGGTGCTGCTCTACGCGACGCCCGACCTGCCCGCAGCCGACGCACCGCTGCTCGTCGTCCACGACGGGCCGGAGTACGCGCAGTTCTCCGCGCTGACGCGCTTCCTCGACGTGATGAGCTGGGAGGAGCGGATCCCGCCGCTCCACGCCGCGCTGATCCAGCCCGTCGACCGCGACGAGACGTACTCCGCCTCGGCGCTCTACGCGGGCGCGCTGGCGCGCGAGCTGCTGCCGGCGATCGCGAAGCGCGTGCGCCACGGGCCTCGCATCGGCATGGGCGCGAGCCTCGGCGCGCTCGCGATGCTGCACGCGCACGTCCGCCACCCGCGGCTCTTCGACGGGCTGTTCCTCCAGTCCGGGAGCTTCTTCCGCCAGCGCTTCGACAAGTACGAGTCGCGCTTCCCGCGGTACCGCCGCATCACGCGCTTCGTCGGCGGCGTGCTGCGGGGTCTCGACGTCCCGAGGATCCCCGTTGCGCTCACGTGCGGCACCGCCGAGGAGAACCGCGCGAACAACGAGGCCGTCGCGGCGGCCCTGGCCGCGGACGGGTTCACGTCGTGGCTCGGCCTCGTACGCGACGCGCACACGTGGACCTGCTGGCGCGACTCGTTCGACCCGCACCTGCCCGCGCTCGTCGAGGCCGTGCTGACGTGAGGCGCGCTCTGGACGTCGACGGCGGGACCGTGCTCGCGTACGGCCACTACGGCCGTCCTGTCGTGGCGTTTCCGTCGGAGAACGGCGAGCCGTACGACTGGGAGGAGCGCGGGATGGTCGACGCGATCGGAGGGATGCTGGAGGAGGGCAAGGTGAAGCTCTACTGCGTGCCCTCGTTCGACCACGAGAGCTGGACCCGGCGCGACCTGCCGCTCGAAGAGCGGGCGCGCCGCCACGGCCACTACGAGTGGTGGCTGCTGACGCGGCTCGTCCCGTTCGTGCAGACCGACTCGCACACGCACGAGCTCGTCGCGACGGGAACGTCGTTCGGCGCCTACCACGCCGCGAACGTCTGCCTCAAGCGCGCCGACCTCTTCCCGCTCGCGATCTGCATGAGCGGCGTGTACGACGTCGCCGTGCAGGGCGGCGGCGAGCGCGGCGACGCGGTGTACTTCAACAACCCGATGGACTACGTCGCGAACCTGCACGGCGACCACCTCGACTGGCTACGCGGGCAGGCCTCGCTGCTCCTCGTCTGCGGCCAGGGGCAGTGGGAGGACACGACCGGCGCACTCGAGTCGACGAAGCGGTTCGGCTCGCTCCTCGCCGAGAAGGGGCTCCGGCACGAGGTGGATCTCTGGGGCCACGACGTCCCGCACGACTGGCCGTCGTGGCGGCGGCAGCTCGCTCACCACCTGCCGAGGTTCGTATGAGCGCAGGCTTGACGGAGCTCGTCAAGGGGCGGAGGCGCCGACCTGGGCGGCGCCGGAGCGGCATCTGATGCCGGAGCACCTGATCGGCCTCTTGCTCGGGACGGAGGAGGACTGGCCGGCCGCGTTCGAGGCGCTCGTCTCGCGGCTGGGCGGCGTGGCGGGCCACGAGGTGCGCACCGAGCGCATCGTCAACGAGCCGTTCGACCTGCGCTACAAGCCGCGCTACTCGCTCGTCATCGACCGGCTCGCGTGGTGGTACGACCTGCCGCGCGCGTGGCTGAAGAAGATCGCGCTGATGGACGACGTGTACCTGCTCAACAACCCGTTCACGTTCCAGGCGATGGAGAAGCACTCGGCGTACTGCGCGATGATGCGCCTCGGGCTGCGCGTGCCGGAGACGTGGCTGATCCCCCACAAGGTGCCGGCGCCGATCGCGACGTTCTCGTACATGGCGGCGAAGATGCCGGAGGTCGCGTCGCGCTACAACGCGCCCTTCGACCTCGAGGCGATCGGCGGCCACGTCGGGTACCCGCTCTACATGAAGCCGTTCGACGGCGGCCAGTGGGTCGGCGTGTCGCGCGTCGGGTCGCCTGACGAGCTGCGGCAGCGCTACGACGAGTCCGGCGAGCGCATGATGCACCTGCAGGCGGCTCTCGAGGGCTTCGACGTCTTCGTCCGCTCGCTCTCGATCGGCGCCGAGACGATGTCGATGTGGTTCGACCCGTCGCGCCCCCTCCACGACCGCTACCAGGTGCGCCACGACTTCCTCACGCCCGACCTCGGCAACGAGGTCGTGACGATCTCGCGCCTCGTGAACGCGTTCTTCCGCTGGGAGTTCAACTCGTGCGAGACGATCGTCAAGGACGGCGTCGCCTACCCGATCGACTACGCGAACGCGTCACCGGACGTCGCGCTGACGTCGCTGCACTACTACTTCCCGTGGGCGATCAAGGCGCTCGTGAAGTGGTGCGCGTTCTGCGTCGTCACGCGGCGCGAGATGCTCGTCAACCAGAACTCCCGCGACTACTTCGTCTGGGGCGACCGCGACGACTTGTCCTACGACGAGAAGCTCGCGAGATACCGCGAGCTCGCCGACGCCTACTTCCAGGTGCCCCGGTACGAGGAGTTCTGCGCGACGCACCTGGCGCACCTCGACGAGATCGCGCACGAGTGGTTCACGTCGAGCGAGTTCGACGACGTCCTCGTGCGCACCGTGCAGACGACCTTCCCGGCGCATGAGCACGAGCACTTCGTTGCGCACTACCGAGGGCTCCTGGGCGCGTGGGCGCGCGACGACGCGTGACCCAGGTACCAGGTACCTGAGCAGGTACCTGGTGCCCGCTGGCCCGCTCCTGTAGAGTCGTCCGGTCACTGCGGCGCCCGTCCGAGAGGAGGCCTCGCATGGCAACGACACAGGTGGCGGCGCGGAAGCTCGGGAAGCTGGCGCCACGCGTCGACGTCCGCACGCTCTCGCTGGCGCGCTACGTCGACCCGTCGCAGCTCCCCGACCCGCCGGCGGAGCTCGACCTGACGCAGCACGTCGTCGAGTGGCCGATGTACGCGAACGACCGCATCGGCGATTGCACCACGGCGGCCGCCGCCCACATGATCGAAGCGTGGACGGCCGCCGCCCACGATACCGCGGTCGAGGTGACGGAGAGCGCGGTCCTCGCAGCCTTCGACCGCGTGAAGGTCGTCGACCCGTTCACGGGAGAGGAGGGCGCGGTCGAGCTCGACGTCCTCCGCGACTGGCGCACGCACGGCGTCGGCCGGCACCGCATCGGCGCCTTCGCGCGCGTCTCGACGCGTGACCACCGGCTCGCGAGCGTCGCCGCCTGGCTCTTCGGCGGCCTCTACATCGGCCTGCAGCTTCCGCTGTCCGTGCAGGAGCAGTCGGTGTGGGACTGGCGCGGATCGCTGACCGGGCCGGACAAGCCGGGCTCGTGGGGCGGCCACGCCGTCGACGTCGTCCGCTACGACGCGGACGTGCTCACGGTCGTGACGTGGGGGCGGCTCCAGGCGATGACGTGGAGCTTCTGGGACCGCTACTGCGACGAGGCGTACTGCATCCTCTCGCGCGACTTCCTCGAGGGCGACCAGGCGCCGAACGGCTTCGACCTCGAGGCGCTGCGACGCGACCTCGCGCTCGTGACCGCGTAGCCGCAGCGACTACGCTGGCGGCGAGATGGCCGAGGCGATCCTCGTCGTCGACGACGACGCGCCCATCCGGCGGATGCTCGACCGTGTGCTCCGCGCCGAGGGCTACGCCGTCGAAAGCGTCGCCGACGGGGGCGGAGCGCTCGTGGCCGTCGAGCGCTCCGTCCCCGACCTGGTCATCCTCGACGTCGCGATGGACGGGCTGGACGGCCTCGCCGTCTGCCGGCGGATCCGCGACAAGGGCCTCGCGCTCCCGGTGCTCCTGCTGACGGCGCGCGACGGGGTCCCCGACCGCGTCGCCGGGCTCGACGCCGGCGCCGACGACTACCTCGTGAAGCCGTTCGCGACCGACGAGCTGCTCGCGCGCGTGCGCGCGCTGCTCCGGCGTGGAAAGCCTCGGGACGAGACGCTTGCGCTCGGCGAGTTGACGCTCGACGTCACGACGCGCGCCGTCCGTGCGCGCGGCGAGACGATCGCGCTCAGCGGCCGGGAGACCGACCTGCTCGAGCTGCTTCTGCGCAACGCGCGGCGCGTCGTCACGCGCGAGCACGCCGTCGCCGAGATCTGGGGAGGAGCCGCGAGCGCGAACGCAGTCGACCGGTACGTGTCGAACCTCCGGCGCAAGCTCGGCGGAGCGGCGGAGATCGACACCGTACGCGGCGTCGGCTTCGTTCTGAGATGAGCACGCGCCTGCGCTCCGTCGTCGCGTCGGCGGTCGCCACGCTGCTCGCCGTCGCCCTCCTCGGTGCCGTGGTCGACGTCCTCGTCGCGCGCCACCTGCACCGCGCGCTCGACCACACGTTGCGCGCGCGCGCGGTCGAGGTCGCGCAGCTCGCGGCGTCCGCACCGGCGCTCCTGACGGCGCCGGGCGCGCTCGACTCGCCCGTCGGAGCCACGCAGGCGCTCGTGGAGGTCGTCGACAGCCGCGGGAGGATCGTCGCGCGGTCGCTGTCGCTCGGCGGCCGGGTCCTCTCGCCGGCGCTCGCCGCTCCTGCGCTCTCCGGTCGCGGCGCGTACGTCAGCGCCGAGCTCGGCTCGACCGACCTGCGCGTGTACGCGGCGCCGCTCGCGGCGACGGGGCACGTCGCCGGTGGGGGCGCCGTCCTCGTCGCCGCCTCGACGGCCGACCTGGCGGACACGATCGGCGCCGTCGAGGCGCTGACGCTCCTCGGCGCCGTGGCCGCGGCGCTCGTGGGAGCGGCGGCCGTGTGGTTCCTGATGGGCCGCGCGCTGCGCCCGCTCGTGCGGCTCGACCGCGCCGCGGCGGAGATCGGGCGCACCGGCGACCCTCGCCGGCGCCTGCCCGACCCGCACAGGCCGGACGAGGTCGGCCGCTTGGCGGCGACGCTGAACGCGATGCTCGAGACGCTCGATCGGGCGCGCGAGAACGAGCGCCGCTTCGTCGCGGACGCCTCGCACGAGCTGCGCACGCCGCTGACCGCCCTACGCGGCAACGTCGAGCACCTCGCGCGCCACGGCGTGTCTCCGGAGCTCGTCGCCGACCTGCAGGCGGACGCCGAGCGGCTCGCACGGCTCGCGGACGACCTGCTCGCGCTCTCGCGCGAGGACGCCGCGGCTGCTCCGGGCGAAGAGGTGCGGCTGGACGACCTCGCGCGGGAGGCCGCTGCGGACGCCGTCGAGGCCGAGCCCGTCCTCGTGCGCGGCGACCGCGAAGCGCTCGAGCGCGCGGTGCGGAACCTCGTCGAGAACGCGCGCAGGCACGGAACGGGGGCCGTGACGGTCCGCGTCGAGGCGGGCGACGGCGTGGCGCGGCTCGAGGTCCGCGACGAAGGTCCCGGCGTCGCGGACTCCGAGCGCGAGCGTGTGTTCGAGCGGTTCCACGGCCGCGGCTCCGGCCTCGGGCTCGCCATCGTGCGGGCGACGGCGGAGCGGCACGGCGGCCGTGCCTACGCTCGCGGCGCCCGTTTCACCATCGAGCTGCCGGCCGTCAGGAAGGCGTCAGAGAACGGCCGCCATCCTTCCGGGGAGAAACGCGAGAAAGGACTGCCGTGAAGATCTTCCGCACGATGCCGCTCAAGCGCCTGCTCCTCCTGATCGCAGCAGCAGTTGCGGTCGTCGTCGCCGGCACGGTCGCCGTCGCCGCCCGCGGCGGCCCGCAGCAGACGCCGCCGCCGAAGCCGCTCGCGCAGGCGATCCACGACGCGCTGACGGCGCCGGCCCCGGAGGGCATCACGGCCCGCATCACCTTCACGAACAAGCTCTTCCCGTCGGGCGCCCTCACCGGCCAGGCCGGCTCGGCGCTCATGAGCGGCGCCAGCGGCCGCCTCTGGGCGAACGCCGACGGAGGCCGCCTCGAGCTGCAGTCGGACTCCGGCGACACCCAGATCACATGGACCGACTCGAAGGTGACCGTGTACGACGCGTCGTCGAACACGGCGTACGTGGCCGACCTGCCGCAGGGCACGAAGACCTCCGGCCAGTCGCACACGCCGCCGACGCTCGACGAGATCACGAAGTTCCTCACCGAGGCGGGGGCGCACTGGACGATCTCGGGCGCCGTGCCGTCGAACGTCGGCGGGCAGGAGGCGTACACGGTCACGGTCTCGCCGAAGCACGACGGCGGCCTGCTCGGGCAGGCGGAGCTCGCGTGGGACGCCCTGCACGGCGTCCCGCTCAGGATTGCGATCTACGCACAGGGCGCGTCGACCCCGGTGCTCGCGCTCGAGGCGACCGATGTCTCGTTCGGCCCGGTCGCGAACAGCGACATCTCGGTCACGCCGCCGGCGGGGACGAAGATCGTCGACCTGTCGTCGCACGCGCAGGGCGGCTCGAGCGGGAGCGACACGAAGCCGGTGACCGGCCTGTCGGCCGTCAAGGCGGCGGCGCCGTTCCCAGTCGTGGCCCCGGACACGCTCGTCGGGCTCCCGCTGCGTGACATCCGCCTCGTCGGCCCGGCCGACTCGCGCACCGTCGTCGCCGTGTACGGCGAAGGTCTGGGCGCGATCGTCGTGGTCGAGCGCAAGCAGGACCTCTCGGCGCCGAAGCAGCGCGGGGGGCTCGACTCCCTGCCGACCGTCTCCCTCGACGGCATCACGGCCCACGAGCTCTCGACGCAGCTCGGCACGATCCTGTCGTGGGACTCGGGCGGCGTCTCGTACGTCCTCGCGGGATCCGTGCCGGCAGCGGCGGCGGAGTCGGCTGCGCGCGCGCTCAGGTGAGCGACGCGCCGCCGATCGAGGCGCGCCGACTCGTCAAGCGCTACGGCGAACTCGTCGCGGTCGACCACGTCGACCTGACCGTCGAGCGCGGCGACGTCTTCGGCTACCTGGGGCCGAACGGCGCCGGCAAGACGACGTCGCTGCGGATGATGCTCGGCCTGATCACGCCCACGGAGGGCAGCGTGAAGCTGTTCGGCCGCGACCCGCACGTCGACGGCGCGCGGGCGCTCGACGGCGTCGCCGGGTTCGTGGAGGGGCCGCGGTTCTACCCGTACCTGTCCGGCCGCCGGAACCTGCGCCTCCTCGCCGATCTCGACGGCGGCATCCCGGGCTCCCGGATCGACGAGGTGCTCGACGTGGTGGAGCTGCGCGACCGGGCGCAGGACAAGGTCGGCGGGTACTCGCACGGGATGCGCCAGCGCCTCGGGATCGCCGCCTCCCTCCTGCGCGACCCGAGCCTGCTCCTGCTCGACGAGCCGACGACGGGGCTCGACCCGGCGGGTATGCGCGACATGCGCGAGCTGGTCAAGCGACTCGCCGCGGAGGGAATCACGATCCTGCTCTCGAGCCACATTCTCGCGGAGGTGGAGGAGCTCTGTAACCGTGTCGCGATCATCCGCAAGGGCCGGGTGATCTACGAGGGCAGGCTCGACGAGCTGCTCCAGAGCGCGGGCGGCGAGTATCGCCTGCGGACCTCCGACCAGGAGCGTGCGCGCGCGGTGCTGTTGACGCACGGTGTCGCCGGCGTCGAGCTCGTCGACGGCGAGCTTCGCTTTCGCGCGGAGCCGGCCGAGGCCGAGGCGCTCTCGATCGCGCTCGGGCGCGCCGGTATCGGGATCAGCGCGCTCGTGCCGCACACGGCGACGCTCGAGGAGCTCTTCCTCGGCATGACCGAGCCGGAGGAGCGCTCGAGCAGGAGCCTCGACGGCTCGGAGGCGCCGGAGGTCGCGGCCTGGCCGGCGTCGGAGCGGGTCACATGAGCAAGGTCTACAAGTGGGAGGTGCTGAAGCTGCTCGCGCAGAAGCGGACGTACCTCGGTCTCGGCGCCGCGATGGCGGTCCCGCTCGTGTTCGTGATCGTCCTGAACATCCAGGCGGGCGGCCCGAACGACATCCCGCTCGGGCGCTACATCCGCCAGACGGGGCTCGCGACGCCGTTCGTCGTCCTGTTCTTCATGTCGATCTGGGCGTTCCCGCTGATCACCGCGCTCGTCGCGGGCGACATCGTGGCCGCGGAGAGCCACAACGGCACGCTGAAGACGATCCTCACCCGTTCCCGCGACCGCGGCGAGATCTACGCGGGCAAGGTCTGCGCGGCGTTCACCTACACGGCGATCGTCGTGCTCGCGATGGCGCTGGTCGCGCTCGTCGCCGCGAGCATCGCGTGGGGCTTCCATCCGCTCACCTCGCTCTCGGGCACGACCGTCAGTGCGCTGCACGGGCTCGGCCTGCTCGCGGCGACGGTGGCGATCTACGTCTGGCCGATGGTCGCGATCGCGTCGTTCGGGATCCTGCTCTCGACCGTGACGCGCAACAGCGCCGCGTCGGTGGTCGGGACGCTGATGTGGGCGCTCCTGATGCAGCTCCTCGGCGTGCTGCCGGGCACCGAGCCGATCCGGCCGTACCTCCTCGGCGAGCAGTTCTCGGCGTGGCACGGGTTCCTGCGCACACCTGCCGACTGGGTGCCCGTCGTGCGCGCGCTGTGGGTGTGTGCGCTCTACGTCGCGGTCCCGTTGTTCGCCGGCTACCTCGTGTTCCTGCGCTCCGACGTGGCGGGGGAGTAGGACGCGCGTCACCGCCCGCGGCTGACCGAGACGAGCTCGTTCCGCTCGTTCGGCCCCTTCTCGGTCTGCTCGAGGACGGTGCCGATCCCGCGCACGTACAGCTTGTGGTCGACCGTGCCGGGCTCGAGCGGCGTCGTCTCCTTCGTCAGCAGCGTCGAGGCGGCGGGCGCGCCGGTGACGGTTCGGAAGAGCCCGATCACCGCGAAATGGTCCTCGGCGCGGCCCCGGTAGTACTCCTGGCGCCCGGACTGGCCGACGTGCGGGTCGGCCGGCATGTAGATCCCGGGCTGCGCCCCGTCCACGCCGGCGGTCCAGGTCCCGGAGGTGCTCGTGACGCGGCCGCGCGCGTCGAGCTCCGCGGTGTCCTCCCCGAGGTACCAGACGTTCCCCTTCGAGTCCTGGCTGTACCAGTCGGTCGTCCGCTCCTCGAGGCGGCCGGCGAGGTAGAGGCGGTCGCGGACGACGGCGCACGGCACGCCCATGATCGTCCGCGTCGCGCGGCTCACCGTCACGAGGTCGCGGGACGGCCGCCCGCCCTTGACGCCGACGTAGAGGTAGCGCGTTCCGGGGACAAGCGGGAACCACGGGTTCGTCACGCGGGCACTGAACTGCGTGGGCGGCGGGATCGCCTGCGGCCTCGCGCCGGCGCGGCCGCCGGCCGCCGCGGCGGCGATGCTTGCGGCGAGCGCGGCCAGGTAGACGATGTGCTTCATGGCTCCTCCTTCGTCGTGGTGCGCGGCACCGTACGAAGCGGACGTGAACTCGGAATGACCGCCGCAGGTCGTCCGGCGTCATGTCGCAGTCATGTTCCGTGCGGAGGATGAGCGGGTGCGGGTGCTGATCGTGGAGGACGAGCTCCGGATGGCGAGCCTCATCCGGAGGGGGCTCGTCGGCGAAGGCCTCGCCGCCGACGTCGCCGCGCGCGGCGCCGATGCGCTCTGGCTGGCGAAGGCGGACCCGTACGACGTCGTCGTCCTCGACGTGATGCTGCCGGACCTCGACGGCTTCGACGTCTGCCGGCGTCTCCGGGAGGACGGCGTCCGGTCGCCGGTGCTGATGCTGACTGCGCGGGACTCCGTCGACGACCGCGTCGCGGGCCTCGACAGCGGCGCCGACGACTACCTGGTCAAGCCCTTCGCGTTCGCGGAGCTGCTCGCGCGACTCCGGGCGCTCGCGCGGCGTGGCGAGACCGAGCGGTTGCCGGTGCTCGCGGTGGGCGATCTCGAGCTCGACCCGGCGACGCACGAGGTGCGCCGCGGCGCGATCCGCATCGAGCTGTCGGCGAAGGAGTTCGCGCTGCTCGAGACGTTCATGCGCCGCCCCGGTCAGGTGCTGTCGCGGCTGCACCTGCTCGAGCACGCGTGGGACTTCGCGTACGAGAACCGCTCGAACGTGATCGACGTCTACGTCCGGCGCCTGCGGCGGAAGATCGACGAGCCGTTCCGGCGCCGGTCGCTCGAGACCGTCCGCGGCGTCGGCTACCGGCTGCGGGCGGACGCGACGTGAGGCGGCTCCCGATCCGCCTGCGCGTGACCGCGGCGTTCGCGCTGGCGATGGCCGCGGTCCTCGCCGGTTCGGGCCTCTTCCTCTACCTCCGCCTCTCTGCGCACCTCGCGCTCGCGCTCGACCGGGAGCTGCGCCTGCGCGCGCAGGACCTGACGGCGCTCGTCTCGCAGCCGCACGCGTCGCTCGCCGGCGACGGCACGAGCCGCTTCGTCGAGCGCGGCGAGAGCTACGCGCAGCTCGTCTCGCCCTCCGGCCGGGTGCTCGACGCGACGCGGCCGCTCGGCGACCGCGCCCTCATCACGGGCAGCCGGCTCGCCGAGGCGCGCGCACGCCCGATCTACCTCGACCGGGGCACCGTGCCGGGCCTCGACGAGCCGTCGCGGATCCTCGCGACCGCGGTGAGCCGGAACGGCCGCCGTGCGGTCCTGCTCGTCGGCGCGACCCGCCAGGACGACGTCGAGACGCTCGCGAGCTTCCGCGACGAGCTGCTCGTCGCGGGGCCGGTCGCGCTGCTGCTGGCGTCCTGCGCGGGCTACGTCCTCGCCGGTCTGTCGCTGCGGCAGGTCGAGGCGATGCGGCGGCGCGCGGCGGCGGTGTCGGCGAGCCGCCCGGGCAAGCGCCTGCCGGTGCCGGCCACGGGAGACGAGCTGCAGCGGCTCGGCGAGACGCTCAACGAGATGCTCGGCCGTCTCGAGGCGGCGCTCGAGCGCGAGCGGCGGCTCGTCGCGGACGCAGGCCACGAGTTGCGGACGCCGCTCGCGCTGCTCCGGACCGAGCTCGAGCTCGCACTGCGCCAGGCGCGCACGGCCGGCGAGCTCCGGCAAGCGGTGCGGTCGTCGTCCCATGAGGTGGAGCGGCTCGCGCAGCTCGCGGAGGACATCCTCCTGGTCGCGCAGGCGGACGACGGCGAGCTGCCGCTGCGGCTGCAACCCGTCGCCGTCGACCGGATGCTCTCCTCCGTCGTGAGCAGGTTCGAATGGAGGGCGAACGAGGTCGGCAAGACCGTCGACTTCACGCCCTCCGGGTTGTGGTGCCGCGGGGACGAGCTGCGACTGGAGCAGGCGCTCGCGAACCTCGTCGACAACGCGCTCCGTCACGGCGGATTCCACGTCGAGGTGGACGCAGTCGCGTACAACGCGACCGTGGAGCTGCACGTCCGCGACGACGGCGACGGCCTGCCGGACGCGTTCGCGGCGCGGGCCTTCGACCGCTTCGCCCGCGCCGACGAGGCGCGGCACGGGGACGGCGCCGGGCTCGGCCTCGCGATCGTGCAGAGGATCGCGGAGGCGCACGGCGGCGCCGCGCACGTCGCGCGGCGGCAGCCGGCGGGCACCGACGCGTGGATCGCGGTGCCCGCCTCCGACGGGCGCTGACAAGATTGGCCGCGTGACCATCGCGGGCGACATCAGGGAGCGCGGCCTCGCCGCCGTCCGTGAGTGGGCGCTCCGGCTCGACGGCGCCGAGCCCGCCCTCGTACGGCCGGAGGGCGACGTGCCGCGCGACGCGATCCTGACGCTCGCCGGCCGCGTGCGACGCTGGCACGAGCTCCAGCGCCCTCGCGACGTCGAGCTCGAGGTCGAGCCCGGGGTGACGCTGACGCGGCGGTGGGTTGCGCTCGACACCGTCGGCGTCTACGTCCCGCGGAACCTGATCTCGACGCTCGTCATGTGCGTCGTCCCGGCACAGGCGGCCGGCGTGCGCCGCATCCTGGTGTGCACGCCGCCTGCGGGCGCGGGCAGGATCGCGGCGGCGGCGTCGCTGCTCGGCGTCGAGGAGGTGTGGGCGCTCGGCGGAGCGCAGGCGATCGGCTTCCTGGCGTACGTCGAGCGGGTCGACAAGATCGTCGGGCCGGGGAACCGGCACGTGAACGAGGCGAAGCTCGAGGTCGCGCGGGACGTGGCGATCGACCTTCCCGGGGGCCCGTCGGAGGTGGTCGTCGTCGGCGAGGGCGAGCCCGCCGTCGTCGCGCAGGAGCTCACGGCGCAGCGCGAGCACGGGCCCGACTCTGTCTGTGAGGTCGTCGCGACGGTCGCGGAGGCGGAGGCGATGGCCCCGGAGCACGTCGTCCTGCTCGGCGACGCCGAGCGCGAGGTCGACAGCGTGCGCAACGCCGGTGCCGTCTTCGTGGGCCGCTGGTCGCCCGTTGCCGCGGGCGACTACGCCACCGGCGGCAACCACGTCCTCCCGACCGGCGGCTGGGCGCGCGCCGTCGGCGGGCTCGGGCTCGAGACGTTCATGAAGCCGGTGACGGTGCAGCGGCTGACGAAGGAGGGGCTCGAGCTCGTCCGGCCCACGGTGGAGGCGCTCGCCGCTGCGGAGGGGATGCCGGCGCACGCCGCCGCGGTCAGACGCTAGATCGCTCGGCGTGCATCACGGAGACCGCGGCGAGGATCAGCGACAGGTGGGTCAGCGCCTGCGGGAAGTTCCCGAGGTGCGCCCCCGACTCCGGGTCGATCTCCTCGGCGTAGAGGCCGACGCCGTTCGCGGCGGCGACGAGCTCCTCCATCAGCCCGCGCGCCTCCTCGAGGCGCCCCATGCGCGCGAGCGCGTCGACGAGCCAGAACGAGCAGGCGAGGAAGCAGCCTTCCTTTCCCCGCAGGCCGCTCGTGCGGTACAGGAACGGCCCGGCCGCGAGCTCGCGCCGGATCGCCTCGATCGTGGCGAGGAAGCGCTCGTCACCGCGCTCGAAGTAGCCGAACCGCGCGCCGAGGAGCACGCTCGCGTCGAGCTCCTCGCTCCCCGGGTAGAGGACGTAGGCGCGCCGCGGCTCCGACCACCCGCGCTCCTCGACCCAGTCGCGGACGGCGTCGCGGGTGCGCTTCCACGTCTTGGTGCGGTCGTCGGGGACACGGCCGTCCTCGGCGAGGTAGAGCGCGTGGCTGAGCGCGGCCCAGCAGCCGATCTTGGACGTCGTGTACGGACGTGCCTCGATCTCCCAGATCCCGGCGTCGTCCCGCTCCCAGAGGCGGCACACGGCGTCCGCGAGCTCCGCGACCTGCTCGGCGGTGCGCGGGTCGAGCATGTTCCCGGCCTCGCAGAAGCGGAAGGCTGCGCCGATCACGTCGGCGTACCCGCCGAGCTGAAGCTGGTCCTGCGCGTCGTTGCCCACCCGTACCGGCCGCGACCCGCGGTAGCCGTCGAAGTCGATGTCCTCGCGCGGGAGGTCGGGCTTGCCGCGCAGCGTGTACATCGGCTGGAGCTCGTCCTGCTCGCGCGAGGCCTCGACGACCCACGACAGCGAGCGCTGGCACTCGACGGACAGACGCACCGCGAGCAGCGACTCCAGCGCGAGCGCGGTGTCGCGCACCCAGGAGAAGCGGTAGTCCCAGTTGCGGTTGCCGCCGAGCCGCTCCGGCAGCGACGTGGTCGCCGCCGCCGCGATCGCCCCTGTCGGCGGGAACGTCAGGAGCCGCTGCGTCAGCACGGCGCGGCGGACGGCCGGGCGCCACGGCCCCTCGTAGGGGATCTCGCGCGTATAGGTCTGCCAGTAGTTCCTCGTGCGCTGCAGCCTCTCCTCGAGCTCTGGCTGGGGTGGCAGCGCGTACGGGTCGTCCTCGAAGTACAACATCGCGAGAAACGCCTCGGCCTGCTCACGAACCGTGACCTTCCCGTGGACGTCGGCCCCGTCGATCTTCGGGTCGCCGCAGTCGTAGGTGAGGAGCGCGATCGCGTCCTTGTCCCACTCGACGATCGCCACGTCCTCCTTGATCGACGCCGTCGTCTGCTCGCGCCCCCAGCGAGGCCTCGCCTCCAGGCGCCATTCGAGCTCGACCTCGCCCTCGATGCCCTCGACTCTGCGCGCCAGCTCGGACCAAGGGAGGAGCGCACCGCCGTCGGTGAGGAACGCCTCCGTGACCTTCACCGTCCCCGTCTCGCTCGTGAAGATCGTCTCGAGGATGTTGCTGTCGTCGGCGTACCGCCGCGTGGCCTCGAACTCGCCGCGCGGGCGCAGGTAGAAGCGTCCGCCGCGCTCGGCGTCGAGCAGCGCCGCCAACACGGCCGGCGCGTCGAGGTCGGGCAGGCACAACCAGTCGATCGAGCCGTCGAGCGCGACGAGCGCCAGCGACCGGCCGTCGCCGATCACTGCGTAGTCCTCGATCGGCGCGTAGCCGTCGATCCGCTGCGGTCTCCTCACCTGCGGGCGAGTTCCCGGAGCATCCCGAGCGCGAACCTCAGCACGCCGACGGGACCGGGCCGCCGGCGGTCGAGATCGGCACTCGCTCTCGGCGCGCGAGGGCTGCGAGCTTCGAGCGGTACGTCGTCATGTCGGCATGCGTCCAGTCGCCGTGCGTCTGGCACCGCCAACGGGCGTAGCGCTCGCGGTGGTACGGGCTCGTGAGGCTCTCGTTGTGCCCGATCACGTTCGGGAGCGAGATCCTGTACCGCGACATCAGCCAGAGCGTCAGTCGCAGCGACGCGTCGAGCTGCCGCGGGTCCGAGAGGATCGACGCGTCGCTCGTCCCGACGTGCTCGATGCCGATCGCCGTCCAGTTGAGCCCGACCGTGTGGCGGCACATCATCGTCAGGGGGACGAGCTGGTAGATCGTCCCGTCGCGATCGACCACGAAATGCGCGCACGTACCGGGCAGCTCGTGCAGCTCCGGGTCGGGCTCGTCGAGCGCGAACGTGTTCCACGCCGAGGCGAATGTCGTGCTGTCCGTGTAGTGCTCGACGATCACGTGCGGGTGCACGAGCCGCCACGTGTGCAGGCCGTAGTGCCGCGCCGCGTACCGGGCCGTCTCGGCGCGCCGCGCCGAGCCGAACGGGATCGGCTTCCAGACGATCGGAGGCTTGACCGGCACGGCGAGCGCGAGGACGAGCGCGGCGAGCAATGGCACGTCCCGATCTTCGCAGGAGCACGGCGCGTCCTCCGCCATTGCAGGATCGACGCGAACCCGAACGAATCCCTCACCGCGCCGAAACAGGCGGCGCCTACCTTCACCCCATGCGCACGCGCGCCCTGCTCGCAATCGTCGCCGCCGCTGCTGCCGCAGTGGCCGGAAGCGCCGCCCAGGCGGGCTTCACGCCTGCGTGGAGCTACCTGTCCCCGGCGCTGCGCGCGAAGCTCACGGCCGGGGCGGGAGGGACGCTCTTCCTGCCGGCGCGCGTGCCGTTCGGCTACCGCTACCGGTCCGGGGCGACGGCCGCGAACGGGACGGTGACCGTGCCGTTCACGCGGCGCGTCCGCGTCCGCCAGGGCGTCTACCGCTGGACGAAGGACACGCTCGTCTGGCGCGTCCAGCCGTTCGCGGGCAGCTGCACGAGCTGGGCGAGCGTCGACAAGACGCTGCAGGTCGGCGGCAACAAGGTCTACTCGTCGGGTACGGGCACGACGTGGCGGTGCGTCACCGACCGGCTCGGCCGCGAGCTCGTGCTGAGCGCCCCCTCCGCGATCGCCGTCGCGAGCGGCCTCGACGTGAGTCGCAAGACGACCTCCGTCACCGTCGCGCTCGCGGTCACGCCGTCCACCGTGCAGCGCGGCGCTGCGGTGTTGGTGCACGGCGTCGCCGGCGGCTGCACCTCCGGCGACACGGTGACGATCCTGTCACACGCGTTCGCCGCCACCCACGAGTTCGCGAGCGTGCCGGCGGTGTACGCGCAGGTCGGATCCGCGGGCCGGTTCTCCGTGAAGACGCGGATCCCGGCGACGCGCGCGCCCGGCCGCTACTGGATGACCGCGCGCTGCGGCGGCGGGAACCTCGGCGTGCAGGCGACGCTGACGGTCACCGCCTAGCACGGCGGCACCTGAGCGAAGATGGAGCTAGGCGGACTCGAACCGCCGACCTCCTGGGTGCGATCCAGAATCAAGCAATCCCCGCCTGACTCGCGGTTGCCTCTGGTTGTCCTGATTTGCAGCCACTTCGAATAACGAGCTGCCCGAATCGGAGCCGGTTTGCATTCGGCGCTGCGGGGCTGTGGGTTGCACATGGGTAGCAGGCGGCGTTGCCTCATCACACAACGGTCTATGGACGCAGGTCCTGCAGGCGACGGGTTGAAAAGTCTCGCTGAAGGGGCGTCACGAGCTCGCGACACTCGGCCAGGCGAGGGGGCGGGTGATCGCCGCCTTCGCCGGCCAGTGTCACGACCGGCGGAAGTCGCGGCTCGACTGCGAGGCGGCGCCTGATCCTCCCCATCCTCTCATTCAACTAAGGCAGCGTCTGAGCTCTACTATCTGGTTCTCTGCCAAACCCTTGAAGAATTCCAGGTACCACACCACGTTTCCCCTCCGACCGAGCTCGCGACGAAGTGAAGTGGCGGCCGGCTGAACGGATGCGAGCTTCCGACGAACACTACGTTCTAGGTTGCCCCCCTCTGTTCGATTGCGTGCGAATAGGAGGATCACCGCCCGGGATGTGCTCAGCGACCATCTGAGCGCGGCCACGGCGTTCGGGAACGGCAGGCTGTAAGTGGACCCTGTGACGTCTGTGGCGGGCTGACCTAGCGTGCTTAAGCACGCCCGGACCGCTGGAAGCCGATACGGAGCAGTGGGGGTGGCCTGGTCGCGGACGACATGACGATGAACATCCGTTTTGGCGCCGAGCGAAGTGAGGGCTTCGATAACACGTCTACGCATGCGCGACCCGATGCTTGGAGAAACGAATGCGACGACGTTTCTGACTGACGCAAACGCAGCGGCCTCCACTTGTCCGTGGGGCGTCTCGAAGGCCGTGGTCCCGCGGCGTGCCGCCGACACCGCGAGTCGAACAGTCGGGAACACAGCTACCTGAAGGGTGATGTTCGAGCCGGTCTCGAACGCCTTCTCATCGAAGTACTGATTCTCCGATCCGATTGCGCCGAACGGATGGAGCGGGACACCAGCAACCTTGAAAGCGGCCGTAACTTCGGAGGCCTTGAGAGGGGTTCCGTCCGTCCGCGGCTGGCCGGGAGGTGCCGACGTGGATCCACAGGCACTGCATGTGAGCGCTAGCGCTGCGACCAGAGCCGGAGCCAAGTGGCCGAATCGGCGAGGCGCGCGGGAGTCGGTCGAAGGTCCCGTTCGGGCTCGTGTCGACGTGATGACTACGCTCGCCGTGGGCCTGGAGAGAGGGTCGGCCCTCTGTAAGGGGATAAAGGAACAACCACCGGTGTGGTGCCGAACGGTATCCGTCCTGCCGCGGGATACGTCACGATGCCAATTTCGATCGCGAAGAAAGATGGGTAGAACTCGTACTCAAGGTTTGTGTGGTATGTGCGATCAAGTACGGCCGGCCACTTCTCGGCCTTGTCTATCGAGAACATATCGGCGTGACCGCGGCCGGGACGCCGCTGAATCAATGGTTCGCGATCTACGACCAGTCGCTCAACAAGCTGGCCGTCACGTGCGGTGTGTAGTCCCGGCATGCCACAAGCAAGCCGCCGATTCAGCGTCTGCGACTCCGGCTTCTGCGTTCAATGCGATGCCGCGGCAGCGGACGAAACGAGAAGCTCATGATCGTTACCAACCAGACGACGCAGGACTACTGGTTCGGCCCGTTGCACCTTCCGGCAGGCATTGGCCAGACGCTGACGATCGACGACACGTCGGAGACGTCGCTGTACCTGCTTGACGACGATCTCGCGAACGCCGTGCGCGACGCCGCAGCGGCGGGCGTGATCCAGGTTTCGTCGGCGGCAAAACCGTTCCCTCGACCGACTGGTAGCCCTGAGCTTCTCTACGACACCGGCGATCCCGAAGGGGCTGTCTACGCCCATCAAGGCAGCGTCTACCTCCGGAGCGACTCGGTCGATCCGAAGACCGGTCTCTACTTCAAGACGACCACGTGCGCGGAGAACACCGGCTGGCTGACCGTTGGCAGCTACAGCTATGTCGACCTCGCCAACCAGCTATCGATCGCGGTTCACGGCACCTCCACGTTTCCGACCGTCGCAGCCTCGAGCGGCTACCGGATCGATCAAGCGCCCGTGTCGAACTGGGGAAGCATCCCGCCAGCAACCTTCTCAATGTGCACCTTTTCGGTGACGCTCTCCGATACCGGAGACGCGTCCGGCGACGCTTGGATGCTGAACGGACTAATCCCGGCGTTCACGGAGTGGATCGGGATCATGCTCGGCGCCGGCCAAATCACGGCCTGGACGAACGACGGAAGCGGCAACATCACCACACCCGCCGACACCTACCCGCTAACGCTCCGATGCTCGAGCGGGAACCTCTGGCTCGCCAGCACAGGCACGGATCCGAACACCACGAACCTCGTCAGCCTCCACGCGAGCGGGATCCCCGCTGGATACGTTCGCCACAGTTTCCCGTTCGCGAGCAACCGACTCGTCGTCATCGAAGGCTTCTGCGTCGGCTTCTGGCAAGAGGTCAGCCTGTGACCGTCACAATCACGTGCACCGCAAGCGTGGTGGTTAGCGACACGTCCCACCATCACGCGCGGCCGATCGGGTCAAGGACCAGAAACTCGCGATGATCGCGTCATCCGCGAGAAGGGCCTGCGGCTCGCTTCCTTGGGAAGCCACACCAGCGAACGCAAGTTTTGCGACTGACCCGATTGAGACGGCGATCGGGAACGGACGTTATCGCAGCCCCACGACGCTGCTGATCGACCGATCCGTAGACCAGACGCGGGCCAAGGCAGCTTTCCGCAACGCCGTTCAGGAATCCGAACCCGAGACCGCCAGATCTCGAGGTGCTCGCGACGACGGGCAAGGAAGTCTCGTCGTGCGCCTCGCAGCGTCGGCCCTTCGGCCGTGTGGGCTCGCGGCCGGAGATAGAAGGGAACTTGCGAGCCCTCGTCAGACGACCCGCGGACCTTCTCTTCCTCCGTTGCCCGGGCCTCGCCCGAGTGGACTTGTCCCTGTAGGTTGGATAACTCCCGGCGCGCGAAAGCGCGCTGTCGTGATCTGGCGGTTCTTTCTCGACGTGGGACTCGGACGCGTCGAAGCGGCGGCATTCCTCGGGAACTTCCTTGTCGAGACGGCCTACTCGCTCAGCCCGTACGCAAAGAACGTATTCGGCTATCAGGGACTTGCACAGTGGCAACCAGGAAAGGACCCTCGGTCAGGGGCGAAACACCGGTGGGAGCTGCTGAAGGACTATGCCGCCCGAAACCGTCTGTACCGCTGTTCGATCTGGACTCAACTTGAATTCGTCGCGACGGAGCTCTCGGGCCTCCTGCGCAGCGAAGGCGACGACTACAGCTCCGTCCTCGCGCAACTGCGACCTTACAGACACGTCACGGATCCGGCTGAGGCCGGACGCGTCGTCGATACCGCTACTGACATCGTTACTAGTTCTTACGAGCAGGCAATAAATCGAGACGGCAGCTTGCAAGAGGGGCGTGAGCGTGAGTACGAGGCTCGGTTCGTCCTCCACGATCTTTGGCGCGTGGCGTGACGTCCAGGGGCGTAAAGCACCTGAGCGTCCTCTCACTTGTTCTTTGCGCGGGGCTTGCGGGTGTGCTGTCCTGCGGCGCGGCTTCACGACCTGTGCAACGAGTGGCTTCCATGCTTTCGGTCACCCTTACGCCCATCCCACACTTCCGGGTTGCCGGTTACCCGAACCTCATCGTCGACGGGTCATACCCACAGGTCTCCTTCAAGGGGAGTCCTCTGCGCGCGGTCAACGCCCAGGTACGCAGTTCGGTCGAAGATCAAGAGCGGAAGTTCGCGAAGCTCCTCAGCGCTCGCAGATCAAGCATTCCCGAAGCGAACCGGATAGGTCTCGGCGGCGAGTTCCGTGCACATGTGAGTCGAAGTCTGCTCTCAGCAAACACGACAGCTGTTTCGGTTCTGATGCCACTGAGGGCATGCGAGCCGGGTGCAACAGGATGTGACTATTGGTTGTCGGTGACGGTGCGCGTTCCGTCCGGGAAGCCGATCGCGATCAGACAACTCTTCCGACGGCCGACCCTAGCTCTTGATGCCATCGCCCGACTAGTGAAAGCGGATCTCGGGAGGGGGAGCCGCTGCGTTACCGCGTTTCAAGATCTTCGCGCGATCGCGCCGATGTGGCGGAACTACCGGGCGTGGGCGCTCACAGAAAGGGGGCTCGTTGTCGCCTTTGATACAGGGCGCGTCAGTCTCCCATTATGCGGGCCCGTGAGCGTAACAATCCCATATGCACGGCTCATGTCCTATGTCGGGGCCGTGGGCAAAGAACTCATCGCGGCTGTCAAAGGAAGCGCAAGGAGTTAGCCGTCCGCTCTCGGAAAACATCACGATGAGTCGGCGCCGAGCGCGTTAGTGCGACGAGGTCGATCGCCGAAGGACAACCTGGACTGTCGACGGCCACCATCGGCGTCCGCCTTGAGCGGTTGGGACGCGGTCGCCATTGAGTCGTCGGGCTATCTCGGCCAAGCTGGAGCCGCGAGCGGATTCATCGAGGATGCGCGACACGACGTATGCGGGAACTGTCGGCTTCCGGCCGATGCGTGGCTGTCGGTGGTCGGGCGTTCGCGGCTCCTCGGTGCGCTCGGCGAGGTAGCGCTTGAGCTCAGCAGTCGGTATGAGGCGCGCGCCCCACTCGGTTTTCACGGTCGCGATCGCGGGAATGACGCGTCGGTCGAGGGTGGCAAGGCTGATGCCGAGCGCGTGCGCGGCCTGCTCGCGCGAGTACACGAGTCGCTCGGCTCCGCCGACTCGGCCATCGGTCGCGACCAGTGGCGTGACGGCCTTCGTGGCGTGCCGGCGCTCCTTCTCACTCGTGCGCTTTTGCCGGCGGCTCGCCACGGGTCACCGCCTCGACGTACAGCCGTACAGCAATGGTGCGGCGGTCTGCATCGGATGATGCATCTGCGTCTCGCCTGCTATCGGGGTTGGTAGTTGCTGTACGTGTCGGGTCATCGTGAGGGCTGTCAGCGCTCGATGCTGCGGCCGAGCTGGCGGCTGAGCTGATGCTCGAGGCTCATCAGGCGGCGGAGGCGGAGGAGTCGTTCGACGTCCTGCTCGCGGTCGAGGGCGCCGAGCATGCGGGCGAGGTCGTCGGTGGATGCGATCTGGGGGCGGAGACCGCGGCCGAGAGGTTCGCGGTCGGCGCGCCGGCGCAGGTCGTCGTAGCCGCGCGTGCCGGCCGGCTCGGGGACGAGCTTCAGTTCGCCGGCGCGGGTCTGGAGCTCCACGACGGCGTCAGGCAGGTGGCGTACGTCGAGCCGCTTCCCGTCGACGCGGCGGCCGTCAAGGTCGTCGAGCGCCGCCTGGAGGCGGTCGAGGTTGTCTTCGCGCAGCGACGGGGTGATGTCGATCCCGTCGGTCAGTTCACGCGTGCCGCGGACGACGCGGGCGAAGGCGCCGATGACGACGAAGCTGACCCGCTGCGCCTGGAGGACGGCGAGGAGCTGGTAGGGATCGAAGGCCGCGGAAGCCCGGTCGACCACGATTTCCCCCTTAGCGCCTCGTTCGGCCACGCTTCCACCCTCGCGCTCGGATCAGCCGCTCGACCCGCTCGCTCGGCGTCTCGAGCAGCGCTTCGCGGAGTTCCTCGTCGGCGCTCTTGTCGATCGGGAGAAGCGTCATCGGGAGGTCGAAGCCGCAGGCGTTGATGATCTGCAGCAGGCTGTCGAGCGGGGGGGAGATCACGCCTTGTTCCCAACGGGCGATCACCGAGCGCTCGCGGCCGGTCAGCTCCGAAAGCTCCTTCTGGGTGAGGCCGGCGCGTAGGCGCGCCTCTCTGATCAGTTCGCCGCCCCTGGGCACACGGCAAGTCTACTACTCATAGCGGCGGCACAACCCGTTCTTGATGCGTGACTCATATCTGCTATCTTCTCTGTCCTCCGGTTCCGAGAAGGGAGCAGCGATGGAGTCGATGATGACCGTCCGCCAGGTCGCCGAGCTGCTCGGGGTGCACGAGAACTGGGTCTACGACCAGGCCGCGTCAGGCCAGTTGCCGAGCTACAAGATCGGCGGCACGCGTCGCTTCGACCGCGATGAGGTGCGCGGCTGGATCGCCGACCACCGCGAGCCCGAGAATCGCCGAGAGTCGCGGCAGCGCACCTCTGAGAAGCGCGCGCCGGTGGATGGCACGCGGCGGCTTGCTCAAGATGGAGAGCACAGGTCGACGGCCGCGCCCCCGCCAAGAGAGCGCGTCGACGGCTCGCAGTCGCGGTTATTCGATTGAACAGGGGAGGACGGGGATGAGGAAGAAGGCGTGCGTCGTCCGGCGCGGCGACAGCTGGGCGGTCAAGCAGCCACTCCCCGACGGCCGCTACCGCTGGCGGACGATCGGGACTCGGAAGCGGGACGCGGAGATCGTCCGCGACGAGATCAACCGGCGCATCGCCCTCGGCATGCTCTACCCGTCTGAGGCGCAGACGTTCGCCGGGTTCGTCGAAGGGTGGCTCGAGCGGTACGCGCAGCGCGTGCGGCCGGCGACACTCGCGAGCTGTCGCGACTCGCTGCGGCGGCTGACCGTCTTCGACGACTGGCAGCTCGAGACGATCCGCGCGGCTGACGTCGAGGATCACGTCTTCGCGGTCGCGCAACGCGCGCCTCGCGCCGCCGAATTGATGCTCGACACGCTCAAGATGATCTTGCGCAGCGCGAAGGAGCGGGGCCAGACGATCGACGAGGGCGTCCTTCGGGTGCGGTCTCCGCGTCGTGAGCGGACGGAGATGCGCTTCCTCGCCTGGAGCGAGGTCGAGCTCCTCGCCTCCGAGACGCTCGAGCCCTACGGCAACCTGATCAGGTTCGCCTGCCTGACCGGGCTGCGGCAGGGCGAGCTGTTTGCGCTGCGGGATCGCGCCGTCGACCTCAAGCGCTGCGTCCTCATGGTGGAGGCGGGCGCACGCGAGGGGAAGCTCGTTCCGACCAAGACGGCGGCCGGCCGGCGCCGCGTGCGCCTCTCCGGTGAGGCGATGCGCGCCCTACGCGAGCAACTCGTCGCCCGCGCACCGAACGAGCTCGGGCTGGTCTTCCCGACGCCGAACGGAGCGATCTGGCGCAAGGACAACTTCATGTCCCGCATCTTCCGTCCCGCCGTGCGGCGCGCCGACCTGGCGCCCCTTCGCTTTCACGACCTCCGCCACACGCACGCGGCGCTGATGATCGCCGCGGGCGCGCACCCGAAGCTGCTGCAGGCTCAGCTCGGCCACACGTCGATCAACGTCACCCTGAACACGTACGGGCACCTGTTCCCTGATGCGTTCGCCGACATCGGCGAGGCGCTCGATCGCCTCGTCCGGGCAGCGCCCGCGCTCGCCCTGTGAAGGTCCGCGAGGTCCTCACGCTGCTGGGCGACGACGGCTGGAAGGTCGTGACGATGCGCGGAAGCCATCGGCAGCTGAAGCATCCGACGAAGTCGGGCCGGGTAACGGTGGCCGGCAAGCCCTCGGACGACTTGCACCCGAAGACGGCTGCGAGCATCCTTCGTCAGGCAGGCTTGAGGCAGTGAGCGAACTTGACGAACAGGCCCAGCGGTACCTGATCCTGATCGAGGGCGGACCGCCCTCGAACTACTCCGCCTGGTCGCCCGACCTTCCAGGCTGTGTCGCGACCGGAGCGACACTCGAGGAGGCGGAGCGCGAGATGCGTGCCGCGATCGTCTTCCACCTCGAGGGGATCGTCGAGGACGGCGGGGAGATTCCGGCACCGTCGGGCCCCGGCGTGTACGTCGACCGCAAATCGCGCACCGCCGCGTAGCAACTCGCTCGCATCCGTCGTTTCGCGCCGTTTCGGACGTCGTGCGTGAACGTCCGGGTTGCATATGGGTTGCAAGAAGAAGGCGGCCTCCCGGCCGCCTTCATGAAGTCCCTGCTAATCGAGGTGGAGCTAGGCGGACTCGAACCGCCGACCTCCTGGGTGCGATCCAGGCGCTCTCCCAGCTGAGCTATAGCCCCGGGCGACCGACAGTGTAGCCCGGAAGTACGGGAATCTCCCAGACGCTTCACGGCTTGCTCTCCGGCCGCGGCAGCTGCTCGGCAATTTCGGCGCGACCACGTCGGCCGAACTCGTGCACCCGGGCGGCGTTCCCGGTGCGCCTGTAACGACAGGAAGGGAGATCGCGCGTGCCGCCTAGACTGGCGCGGTGCGCGCGGTCGCTCTCGACGCGAACGGGCTGTTCGAGCTCGTCGAGCTGCCGGAGCCGGCCGGGGCGGGCGCGCTCGTCGAGGTCGTCGCGTGCGGCCTTTGCGGCTCGGACGTGGAGAAGCTGGGCCGCGCCGGCGCGGGCGCCGTCCTGGGGCACGAGGTCGCCGGGGTGCTCGAGGACGGGACGCGCGTGACCGTGATGCATCGCGTGCCGTGCGGCGCGTGCGACCGCTGCCGCGCCGGCCACGAGTCGACGTGCGCGGAGTTCCGCCGCGTGCGCATCGAGCCAGGCGGCTTTGCAGAGCGCCTGCGCGCGACCCACTGGCTTGCGCTCGGTGACGGCCTCGACGAGTTCGCCGGCGTGTGGGTCGAGCCGCTCGCGTGCGTGCTCCGCGCGGCCGAGTCGGTCCCGCGCGGGCGCGCGCTCGTCGTCGGCTGCGGCGCGATCGGCCAGCTCTGGATCCAGGTGCTCCGCCTCCGCGGCGACGACGTCGCCGCCGCCGACCCCCGCCCCGACCGGCTCGCACGGGCGCGCATGCTCGGAGCAGGCACCACAGAGGTGCCCGTCGCGTCCGCGGTCGTCACCGCCCACGCAGGCGTGAACGACGCGCTGCGCAGGCTCGAGGCCGGCGGCACGCTGCTGCTCTTCGCCGCTCCCGCGGAGGACGTGCCCGTTTCGCTCGACACGGTCTACCGCAACGAGCTCCGCGTCCTCGGCTCCCGGTCGGCGACCCCGCCGTTCTTCCGCGCCGCCGTCGATCTGCTGCCGACTCTCGACCTTCCGGAGGTGACGGCGCTCCCGCTCGAGCGATTCGGCGCCGGCGTCGAGCTCTACCGGCGCGGCGAGGCGACCAAGGTCGTCTTCGTGCCGTGAAGGCGGCGCGGCTGTACGCGCCGGGCGACCTGCGGATCGAGGACGTGCCGAAGCCCGAGCCGGGCCCGGGCGACGTCCTCGTGCAGGTCGAGGTCGCGCTCACGGACGGGACCGATCTGAAGACGTTCCGGCGCGGGCATCCGCTCCTCCTTCGCGAGGCGCCGGCTTCGTTCGGGCACGAGTTCTGCGGGATCGTCGACGGCAGGCGCGTGGTCGCCGCGAACTCGGCGCCGTGCGGCGCGTGCGACGGGTGCCGGCGCGGCGAGCAGTGCCGCGACCTCGAGCTCCTCACGGGTGCGTACGCCGACTGGATCGTCGTGCCCGAGCGGATCGCGGCGGTGAACCTGCACGACGTCCCGTCCGGCGTTCCGCCGCACGTCGCGGCGATGCTCGAGCCGCTCGCGTGCTGCCTCCGCGGCGTCCAGCGCGCCGACGTCGCGGCCGGCGACGCCGTCGCGATCCTCGGCGCCGGCCCGATCGGGCTCATGCTGTCGGCCTGCGTCGCGGACGCCGGCGGCTCGCCGGTGATCGTCGGCGGCCGCGCCGAGCGGCGCGAGCTCGCGTCGGCGTTCGGCGCCCAGACCGGCGACGGAAGGGGCGCCGACGTCGCGATCGAGGCCGCGGGGACGGAGGACGCGTGGCGGAACGCGGTCGAGCTCGTGCGGCCCGGCGGCACGGTCGTCCTCTTCGGCGGGCTGCCGCGCGAGGCGCACCCGCCGGTCGACGCGTTCCGGTTGCACTACGAGGAGCTGACGATCCGCGGCTCGTTTCACCACACGCCGCGGACGGTGCGCGCGGCGCTCGCGTTCCTCGCGAGCGGCGCCTACCCCTGGGAGCTGCTCGTCACGCACCGGGTGCCGCTGGACGACCTGCCGGCGCTGTTCGAGGATCCGCCGCGTGACCTCCTCAAGGCCGCCGTCACTCCGTGAGCTGAACCGCACGCTGCTCGCGCGGCAGCTGCTCCTGGAGCGCGCCGCGATACCGGTCGCGGAAGCCGTGCGGCAGCTGCTCGCGCTGCAGGCGCAGTGGGCGCCGTCGCCCTACGTCGCGCTGTGGTCTCGGCTCGCGGCATTCCGGAAGGAGCACCTGACGGCCTCCGCGGAGCTCGTGAAGGCGTCGACGCTGCGCGGGACGTTGCACGTGATGGCGCGCGAGGACTACCCGTCGATCGCCTCGGCGTCGATCGACGCGCGCCGCGGGCGCACCGACAACCTGGGCGTCGACCTCGACGCGCTGCGCGCGGCGCTCCCGGACGGGCCGCTGCCGAGAGCAGAGGTGCGCGCGATCGCGCACCGCGTTCTCGGGACCGACGACGACTGGACGGTCGCCTTCGCGCTGCGGGCGCTGCCGTTCGTCCGCGACGGCGTCGTCGGGCCGTGGCCCCACACGAAGCCGCCGCGCGTGCGGGTGTGGCGCGAGCCGCTGCCCGATCCGCAGGAGGGCGCCACGCGGGTCGTGCATGCGTTCGTCGCGGCCTACGGCCCCGTCACGCGCGGCGAGATCGAGCGCTTCACGGCGTTCAGGGTCCGCCAGCTCCGGCCGGCGCTCGAGCGCCTCGAGGAGCGCGGCGGCTACTACGACGTTCCGGGCGCGCAGCGCGCCGGCGCGCGAACGCCAGCGCCGGTCCGCTTCCTGCCGGCGTACGACTCGATGATCCTCGCGCATCTCGACAACGGCCGCATCGTGCCGCCCGAGTACGTGGAGGCGGTCTACAACCGCAAGAACACGACGTGCAAGAGCACGTTCACTGTCGACGGGTTCGTCGCCGGCACCTGGAAGGTGGAGGGGAAGCGCCTCGTCGTCGAGCCGTTCGCGCCGCTCCCTCCGCGGTGGAGGCGTGAGGTCGACGCGGAGGGCGGGCGGCTGCTCGCCTGGTGGCTAGACGAAGAGCGTTAGCTCGGGCTCGCGCTCGCCGCGAAGGACCGCGAGGTCGACCTCGACGGTCGCGAGCCGGCGCTGGTCCGCGAGCGCGGCGGCCTGCGGCTTGATCTGCTGGGCGGCGAGGATCCCGCGGCAGCCGGCGCGGGACGGGTCGGCGCGGATGCAGTCGAGGTAGCGCGAAAGCTGCTCGACGGCATCGATCGTCCCGACGCGCTTGATCTCGACGGCGACCCATCCGTCGAGCTCGTCGCGGCACATCAGGTCGACGGGCCCGACGTCGGTCGGCCACTCGCGCTTCACGAGCCGGAGCCCGGCTTCGATGTGCGCCGGCTCCGCCGCGAGGAGGAGCTGCAGGTCGCGCTCGACGCCGTCCTTCTCGAGGGCCGCGGCCTCGCCCATGTCGTGCGTCACGTCCGACAGCACCTCGACGAGCCGGATCTCGAGCCGGTCCTCGGTGCGCCCGGCGCGCTTGCGGACGACCACGAGGTCGTCCGCCGCCTCGACGACCGTCGGCGGCGTCATCCAGTTCAGCGGCTTTACCTTGTGGCCTCCGCCGTCAGACCACAGCATCACCGTGCCGTCTTCCTTCAGCATCAACAGCCGGACGGCCTCAGGAAGACGAGTCGTACCTCGGCCCGTGTAGCTGGCTTCGCAACGAGCGACGATCAGACGCACTGACCAGAACGTACAGGTCCGTCCGGTCGCCGCAGTGCGACGGGCGGACGCGATCCGCGTCGTTCATGGAGCAGACCTCGGTCGAGGCGCGGCATGGCTGACTCCGACGCGCGCCAGGCGCAGACGGTTCTAACGGCCGCAGAAGCGGCGACGGTCGCCGACCTCGCAACGCGCGAGTCGGCCATCGAGCGGAGCTTGCAGACGTGCGCTATCGAGGTCGGCATGCAGCTCCGCGAGATCCGCGACGGTCGCCTCTATCGCGTCACCTATCGAACGTTCGAGCAGTACCTGCGCGACCGGTGGGGCTGGTCGCGGCAGCATGGCTATCGCCTGATCGACGCCGCCGAGGTCGCGGCAGTCGTGTCACCCATGGGTGACATCCCGTCGGAGCGGGTTCTACGCGAACTCGCATCCGTGCTCCGCGACGAAGGCGAGCAGGCGGTGCTCAACGTCTACCGCGAGGCGCGGGACAACCACGGCATTCAAGTGACAGCCGACGACATGAGGCGCGTCGTCACGAAGCGGCTGCGCCGCCGCGAGAAGCTGCCGGTCGCCGCCGCCGCGGCCGCGCCGCTCGCCGGCGATGCATATCTGCTCCTGCGCGGCGATCTGCTTGAGGTGGAGATCCCGTGGCCGGTGGACGTGATCATCACCGACCCGCCGTATCCGGCTGAGTTCATCGACTGCTACGCGAAGCTGGGCGAGCTCGCCGCGCGGGTCCTGCCGGTAGGGGGGTCGGTGGTCGCGATGGCGGGGCAGCACATGCTCCCGGACGTTCACGACCGGCTGCGGCGTCGCCTCACTTATGTTTGGGAGCTCGGCTGGTTCTACGAGGGCGGTACTGACCAGCCGTATTGGCCGTACCGCATCAGCAACACCTGGAAGCCGGTGCTCTGGTACGCGAACCGCGTTCCGCGGAGTCGTGACCGTTGGACGCGTGACAGCGTCCACAACCGCGCCGGCCGCGACGACAAGGCGTATCACCGGTGGGGTCAAACCGTCGCCGGCGTCCGTGAGTTGGTCGAGCGGTTCTCTGAGCCTGGCGACACGATCCTCGATCCGTTCGTAGGCGGCGGCTCGACAGCGATCGCCGCGCTTGGCCTTGGCCGCCGCTTCATCGGCATCGATATCGACGCCGACGCGATCGCGACGACGGCTGCGCGGATCCGTGACGACGAGACGCTGCGGGAGGTCGCGTGACGAGTTGCACAGCGCACACCGCTCGTCCATCTGCAACCGACCACTCCGAATGAGGGAGCTGAGGAAATGACCGACGACTACTGGGGACTCTGCCCCCGCTGCCACGCCGCGCCCGACCAGTACCTCAACGTCTACAAGGCCCACTACTTCGTCTGCCACCGCGACAAGACGCGCTGGATGGGCGGCTACAACCTGTTCTCAGTCTGGCAGGACGAGTCGCCCGAGCTTTGGGAGACGAACCGGGCGCTGCTCCGGGGCTACACGCATGTCGAGCCGATCTACCCGAACGGTGCGCCCGCCGATGAAGGCGAGGGGAACGTTCTTGAACTCGTCCGGCCCGACTTCGACTACATGGACTACGTCCTCTTCGGGAGCGACGCCTAGCGACGGCTCCGAAGCGACAGACGCGGCCGGGACGCTCCAGAGGCCGGCGTCCGGCCGCCCGCCCTGCCACGGCAGGCGGCTATAGGAGAGCTTTCAGCGGCGCAGGAACACGTCGGCATAGAACGAGCCATCGGGCGACGGTGGTGCAAGGGCCTCGCACCTTTCCCAGATCTAGAGAAACCCGTCCGTGGGCGCGCAAGCGCCGGGCAGGCGGAGTGAAGCGACACGGCGACGTGTCCGCGCCGGTAAAGCACGACCTGGGCGGCGTCTAAAGCTCCGTGCCGAGGGCCTACACCGTGAAGCGACGGCAGACGGCAGAACGGCTCACTGCACCCCGCCACGGGGGCAGTGCGCCTCGGGACCGACCCGCTCGCTCTGGCTACGGCAGCTAACCTAAGAGCTCCTTTCGTAATGAAGGGACCTCTCGCTGACGACGAACGCCGTCGGCATCCGTCGTCAAGCTGGCCAGCTACCGGGTTCTCGCCGTTGTCGACGCAGAACCGAAGGACGACCTCACCGCCTATCTGGTCGTGACCGGCCCGCTCGAACGCCAACCCGCACCGTCCGAACCTGAGGCGCCGCCCGACATGCCGCCGGGGGAAGCCGGTTGATCCGATCGGGCGTCGCAGCACGGCACCCGGCTCGGCGCCCCCGCGTCGTTCCGGTGCAGCATCGATTCACGACAAGCACCGCAGGTTCCTCCGACAGATCCCCGGAGACTAGAAGCGCTATGAACGCCCTGATCGCGAAGATCCGCAGCTGGTTCGCAAAGAAGAAATAGCCTAGCTAGTAGGACTTTGTTAGCTCGGTAGAGGGTCCGCTTCGGCTGCGCCGAAGGGTGTCCGTGTTGGCGGTCATCGTTGGAGGAGGTGCGGGTGGAAGCGGCGGTTGCAGTCGAGGTGCCGGCGGCCGGTCTGCGTGGTCGGCTGGTCGGGTTTGTGGAGGTGGTGACGCGTCCGCTGTC
>Ga0209810_1000378_pt1 | contig 103632 bp, 92 predicted proteins | sample Coa_R1_7_FD_187159 | JGI IMG/M metagenome (GOLD analysis project Ga0209810, IMG submission 187159) | Surface soil microbial communities from Centralia Pennsylvania, which are recovering from an underground coalmine fire - Coalmine... | ecosystem: Environmental > Terrestrial > Soil >... | reverse complement strand
CCTTTTGTCGCATCCGCGGTTATTTGTCGACGTTGCGCAAGCAGGGCGTGGATCTGCTTTCTGCTTTGGAGGCCACGTTGCGCGGTCATCCTGTCCTTCCTTCATTTCAGACTACCTGAGTAGTTACCTCATGTTTTCTTACCATTAGAGAATATAGGAGACATGTATCTGAAATTGCATATGAAACTGAAGTCTGGATATCAGAGAGATCTGAACATATGATCCACTATAACGGCGACAAATTCCTTGGGCCACATAGGAGTAATCAATAAATCACTCCTATATGGCCAGCGCGTCATAGATTTCTACATCAGGCCGCTACCCATTCCCCACCATCATTTGCTCCCTCACTAACACCAACCCCTACCCTCACAACCAGCTTCCCATCCTGAGCATCCACGATCACCGTATCACCGTTGGTGAACTCTTCACGTAGGATAGACTCGGCCAGTATATCATCCAGCATGTTCTGTATCGTCCGGCGCAGAGGACGCGCACCATAGACTGGATCATAGCCCCGTTCAACTAGCAGAGAACGCGCAGAATCCGTCACCTGCAAATCAATCGAGCGCTCTGTCATCCTTTGCTGTGTTTTCGCGATCATCAGGTCGGCAATCACACGCAAATGCTCAGGCTCTAGCGGGTGGAAAAGAATGATCTCATCAATGCGATTGAGCAGTTCAGGCTTGAATACGTCTTTCAGCGCCAGCATTACATGCGATCTCAGGCGCTTAATTGTATTGCCCTGTCGAGCTTGCTTATTTTGCTTGCCACCCGTAAAGGTCATCTCACTTTGCTGGCTATGAGCCGTTCCAACGTTTGACGTGATTATGATGATCGTATGCTTGAAATTCACGAGCTGCCCACGCGCATCGGTGAGACAACCATCATCGAGGATTTGTAAGAGTAGATCAAAAACCCTGGGATGTGCCTTCTCTATCTCGTCAAACAATACGATGCTGTACGGGCGATGCCGCACAGCCTCTGTCAACTGCCCTGCCGAATCGTAGCCGATGTATCCGGGAGGTGCGCCGATCAGACGCGATAGATTATGACTCTCCATAAATTCCGACATGTCGAGCTTAATCAAGGCCTCTTCGTCTCCAAAAAGTGCGGCAGCAAGCGCGCGAGCTAACTCCGTCTTCCCTACACCCGTAGGGCCGGCGAAAAGGAATGAGCCAATAGGTCGGCGACCATCACGAAGCGATGTTCGCGCTCGTCGCACGGCCTTTGCTACTGCCTTCACCGCCTCATGCTGTCCGATGACCCGTCGCTGCAGCGATTCCTCTAATTGCAGCAACCGCTCAGCCTCTTCAGCGGCAATTTGTACAGCAGGAATGCCCGTTCGCATGGCCACTACCTGGGCAATCTCCTGCTCTCCAACTACCGGTCGCTCCCGGCGACGCGATTCTGCCCAACTATGTTCAACCTCGCGCAATTCTTCCTGAATCTGCAACTCATAAGCACGGTGCCTTGCTGCCCTGGCATAATCACGATGCGCAATACAGTAATCTTTGGCTTTTTCAGCCATCACCAGCTCTTCGCGCAGCATACGAATCTGACCAGGCACGGTAGAAATATTCACACAGGCTCGCGCCGCCGCTTCATCAACAAGATCAATCGCCTTATCGGGTTGATAGCGGTTCTGGATGTAACACGATGACATCTGTACCGCTGCTCTCAACGCCTCATCCGAGATAGTGACCTGGTGGAAATCTTCATAGCGGGGGCGCAGACCATGCAAAATTTCCAGGGTCTCCTGCGGTGTTGTCTCAGATACCAGCACGGGTTGAAAACGGCGCTCCAGCGCCGGGTCGGCCTCGATTGACTTGCGATAATCATCTACCGTTGTCGCCCCAATACATTGAAACTCGCCTCGTGCCAGCATCGGCTTGAAGAGGTTGGCGGCATCAATTGACCCCTCGGCTACTCCTGTCCCGACAAGAGCCTGCAATTCATCTATCACGATGATGATCCCTTTCGATTGCAGGATTTCCTGCATGATACGCTTCAACCGCTCCTCGAAATCGCCACGAAAACGCGTGCCAACAGTGAGCAAGCCTACATCCAGGGTGACGACACGTCGATTCCGCAGATTTTCCGGCACCTGTCCGGCAATAATACGCTGCGCCAGCCCTTCGGCAATGGCCGTTTTGCCCACACCGGCAGGGCCGATCAGAACGGGGTTGTTCTTCGAGCGGCGAGACAAAATCTGCATCGTGCGTTCCAATTCAGCCTCGCGTCCAATTAAAGGGTCAAGCGTACCTGCCAGAGCAGCTGCTGTTAGATCGCGGCTCACCTGGTTCAATGTGGGAGTTCCGTTGTAACGCGCATGGTACTGTGCAGCGAAACTCGCATACTCGCGTCCATTTTTAAGTAGGTCCGTGATATGCTGCCGTACAGATTCGAGATACAGGCCAAAACTCTCCAGGACTCCTACAGCTATTCCCTCTGAATCCTTGAGTAATCCCAGGAGAAGATGTTCGATACCGGTCAATTCCTCTCCCATTTCCGCCGCTTCCTCCTCCGCGTGCCGCAACACCTCCTTCGCGGCAGAACCGAGGATTGGCTCGCTGATCAGCGCTTTATTGCCACGCCCTATCACAAACTCAAGCGCCTGCCGCAGCCGGGGGGTGCTGACCTGCAATCTGGAGAGGACACATTCGATGATAGGATCATTCACCTCAAGAACGCCGAGCAGAAGATGCTCAGGTCCAATCATTCTATGCCGCAGCTCCATGGCCTCTTCACGAGCATATGATAATGCCAGCCGCGCCTCTTTAGTATATTTATTTGACCGATTCATGTGCTATTCCTTCATTCTCTAGTGCGTTTGCATGAGAACCGCCCATCTCAGTTGAGATGGCAGGCTCACTTCATAGCAATCATTCTGATATTTTGCTAAGAATAGATATCGGCCAGATAAGAAGTATCGTATAAGCCCCTGGACTACTATCAGGCAGAAACAAGAAAAAAGTCCATATGCTTGATATGGACTCTTCAGCTTATTCTCTGCTTTCGTATCATATCTGAGACTACAGCTTAACCCTTATATGGTTCTCTCGGCCCCTTGCTCATATCCAACAAGCACAGCCTCGTACCAAAGGGGTCCTCAATGATTACGCACATGCCGATTGGAATATTGAACGGTTCAACCAGTATCTTACATCCCTTTTGGGCCAACACCTGTGCGACCGCGGGAACATCATCAACAAGATAATACACTTCTATCCTGGCAGGTATATCAGGATCACAATGCAGAACAATTTCGGCATCCGTCTCGGGAAAGCCAAGACCTACCGAGATTTCATCCTGCCATGCCGGTCGCAGGCCAAAGGTATCGATGTAATACTTTTTGGCCGCTTCAAGATCATCTACACGAATCATCACACAATCAATCTTTCTTAGCATGTGATCTTCTCCTTTTTAGCACAAACTACCGCGTGGCAACATTTCTGGTAAATTCCCCAGCAGTCCCCAGGACGAGGAGATCCCAATATTGTTTCAGAGTGGCACAGAGATTCTTCGCTGCGCTCAGAATGCCATGCCCCCGGAAGGTGGCTGAGGTATGTCATTCTGAGCGCAGCGAAGAATCTCTGCCCAACTTCTGGGAATCACCAGAAAGTCTTTATAGACGCAACCTCACCGGCGTGCTAGACTAATAGTAATACCATATTGGAGGAATTACATGTATCCATGGTCCTATGATTTTCAAGGGCATTTCGATGAGATTGCCTTTACGAGTGAGGTTCTCAAGGATAATCCACTGGGAGACCCATTTGTGCGGCCCTTGTGGGTATATTTGCCGCCGGGGTATGAACAAGATTCAAGCAGAAGATATCCAAGCATCTATATGATTCAGGGATTGACCGGCCAGCTCGATATGTGGCGCAACCGTTCCGCGTTCAGGAAGAACTTCCCGGAGCTTGCCGACGAGCTTTTCGCAAAGGGAGAAGCGCCACCCTGCATCATTGTGTGGGTTGATTGCTGGACCTCGTATGGCGGAAGTCAGTTTCTCGATTCTCCGGCCACAGGTCACTATCATACCTATCTATGTGACGAGATCGTCCCATGGGTCGATGCCCATTATCCCACGCTACCGCAGCGCGAACATCGTGGCATTGCCGGTAAGTCGAGCGGCGGCTATGGAGCGATGGTGACGCCGATGCTACGACCAGACCTCTTCGGTGGATTGGCCACCCATGCCGGCGATGCCCTGTTTGAGATGTGCTATCAACCAGAATTTCCACAGTCCTTACGCATCCTGCGCTACGAATATGACGGCTCGTTCGAGAAATTCTGGCAGGATTTTCGCAGCCGGCCCGCCTTTTCTAAACGCGGCGATGAACACCTCTTGAATGACTGGTGTATGGCCGCCTGCTACTCCGCCGACCTGGATGGCACGGTCAATCTACCCTATAATATCCAGACGGGTGAGCTGATTCCCAGCGTCTGGGAGCGATGGCTGGCATGGGACCCCGTTCGTATGGTACCATTGTATGCCGATGCCCTGCAGTCAATGAAGGCGATCTACATTGATGCAGGCAAACGCGATCAATATTACCTTGATCTGGGCGCTGAAGCTTTCCGGCAAGCACTGAAAAGCATCGGCGTCACCGATATCTTTTTCGAGCTATTCGATGCCACGCACTCAGCTATCGAGTATCGTTATCCTTTGAGCCTGAAGTATCTCGCGGAAAGGCTCGCACCATAAATGAACAATAATAGACATACCAGGAGAAACCAGACCCTTTATGGAAAACCAGACACAACCACGTACACCCGGCAGATATGGCATTGAGGAGATTGAAAGCAGCCAGTTAGAAGCCTGGCCCAATTCAAATCCAGAGCGTAATTATGTAGCGCATATGGAAATACCCGAATTTACCTGCCTTTGTCCAAGATCGGGCTTCCCCGACTTCGCTACGATCATCATTGACTACGTGCCGGATCAGTCCGTTGTGGAACTGAAGAGCCTGAAACTCTACATCAACAAATACCGCAATCGGCAGATCAGTCACGAGGCAGCAACTAACAAAATCCTGGATGATCTTGTCGCGCTGCTTGCTCCCCGCTGGATGCGCGTGGTGGCCGATTTCACGGTGCGCGGCAATATCAAGACCATTATCTTTGCCGAGCATAGCGCGCCGGATTATGAGGGGCCGCGCCCAGAATTCCGGCGCTATCTTCCTGGCAACCTCTAAGGTAACAGCGATGTCCCAGGCAAGCTAGGTTTCGGATACTGCTCGTCGCAGCAGGATGGGGCTGAAGTTCGTGCGATAATCATAGGCATCCAGCTTCTCGCGACGTTTCAGGAAGCCGACCACGAGATAAGTAAACGGGGTGGCCACGATTTCATAGGCAACCTTAAAAATCCACTGGGTGAGGATGGCGGTGAGCATCATGTTCGCGGGAATAATGCCCCAGAAGGCGACACTGATGAAAATGAGCGTATCAAGCCCCTCGCCCACCAGTGTGGAACCAATTGTGCGCGTCCACAACCAGCGGCCACGGGTCGCTATTTTCAATTTGGCAAGGACGAAAGAGTTGGTAAATTCACCGACCAGGTAGGCGATAAATGAGGCCAGCAGCAGGCGCGGCGTGAAGCCCAGGATGGTATTGTACGCGGCCTGATCTTTCCAGAAAGGCGCCGCCGGAGCAATACCGCCGATGAAGATGGCGATCACAGCTAGCAGGTTACATGCAAAACCCAGCCAGATGACGAGTCGCGCCGCTCCATATCCATATACTTCCGTCATCACATCACCGAACAGGTAGCTGAGCGGGAAAACGATAATTCCGGCAGGCACCAGAAAGCCCAGAAACAGGATAAATTTCACAGCAATGATGTTCGCGGTTATCAGGCACGTGACAAACACGGCAGCAATAACCACGAACCATAACGACACTTTCAAGCGCTTTTTCCTTTCTGACAATCGAGTATATTGATGCGGAGAAGCATTTTCCCATCTTGTTGGGCACACAGATTTTATCATGCTCCGGCGGCAATTGTCGATGCTATGCCTCCGCCATAGCGATATGCCACGCTCAGGCCTTTACCGACGGGGAGAACGACACGTTCAAACTGGGGCAATGATTCCAACGCTCTTAAGTACCCGGCAATCTCATCAGGATGAGAAATAACATTATCAGCCAGCAAAATTACATCAGGGGTCAGCTTTGGAACGAGCAATTTAAGCTGTGCTGGAGCGCTATAGCGATCAGCATCGAAGAAAACACAATCAAAAGGACCTGCTAGACCGGCTACAATTTCGGTTGCATCGCCGCATCTCAAATCAACCACGTCACGTAACCCCACGTGGCGCAGATTCGCATCGGCCAGCGCCTGTTTGTTCGCATCGCGGTCAATGCTGATCACCTGACCGCCATTAGCAGCGACAGCCCAGGCAAGCCAGATCGTGCTGTAGCCATTAGAGGTGCCAATCTCTAATAATCGCGCGCGCCTGGTACTTTTAAGCAGAATGTGCAGGAACTGCGCCGTATCTGGTTCCAGATTCAGCATTTTCTTGCTGCGTTCCTGCGTCTGGGCATCATTTTGCGTGCCTTTTTCGTACAATTCAACCAGGAAGGCTCGAATATCGCTATCTCGCATTGGGGTTCTCGCTTTCGGGATGATTTCCTGATGGGCATTTCACTCATCAAAAATGGGAACAAAAAAGCCGAATTGGCTTATAAAGCCATCCGGCTGAGGCGATCCCGACAGGAGTTGAACCTGCGACCTACAGATCCGCAATCTGTCGCTCTATCCACTGAGCTACGGGATCATAGACAGACTTGGGAAGCCAACAGACGAAACCATATGTTGAAGAAATCTGTTGCTCTCTCACTTACAATCTATCGCTGTACGTCATGCATTATAGACCACTCCCATCTACTTGTCAATACCTATCTGACGCCTCTCGCGCTCTTTTTCTTGGCTGTCTCAGTGGATTAATGGGCTTTCTTCTAATTGGCTTTTTCCTGGTCATATTGAACCCCTCCTTTTCATAACCTTGACTAAGGCAGGGCTAAAAGTTATAGTACTCTCAGATGAGTATAGCATTCTGCTATAGTTGAGAGAAATAAAAAAGGCACGCCACCCGCGAACACTTCACGTTCAGGGTGGCATGCGTCTACGATACTCGCAAATCCTCCAACTTCAACTTACCTCTACCACCACCTCATGCGAGGCCATTGATTACTTCAAGAGCACGATTTAGCGCGTCTCTCCGCACGTAATAGTATGCCCATAGACCCTTCTTGCGACAATCTACCAGGCCCGCATCGCGCAGGATGCGTAAATGATGCGAAATAGTAGGTTGTTCAAGGGTGAAGCTCTCAACGATCTCAAAGACGCACACTTCCCCTTCATAGCGGCTGAGCAAGCTCAAAATGCGCAGGCGCGTGGGATCGGCCAATGCTTTCAGCAGGCGTGCCTGGTCGACAGCCTCATCTTCGTTTAACGCAGGCATAAACTTGGGCGCCACTCCTACTGTTGTATCCGCAACAGCTGCCTGCTTATGCAATATGCTCAACGAGGTCGCTGAGCCGGCAGGCCGCGCTGCCGTTCGTGTAGTACCCACCTGATCCATTGGTGCCATAACTTTTTCTCCTTCCATCCACCCAAACGGATATGTACTTCCCGATTAACTACAATAGAATCTGGGGGAGACCTACAATTAGTATACTTGGGCATCCAAATGTAGAGGTAGATGAAGATACCTGCTGATTCCCCATAACTCCGTCAGTTCAGGTGAGATAGCTCAGCTGAATGAAAGGTGGGCAGGGATTCTTCGCTTCACTCAGAATGACATGCAGGGAACATGTCATTCTGAGTGAAGCGAAGAATCCCTGCCCACCTCATAGGGAATCACCAGGAAGATATCCTATAGAAGTCTCTGATAGGATATCTTCATCTACCTCTGGCTTACGCTTGCTTTTTATCTTCCGCTCTTACCTGCAGGTGCAATTCTCGCAACTGCTTTTCATCGACAGGCGAGGGCGCATTCATCATCAGATCAATCGCGCTCTGTGTCTTGGGGAATGCGATTACCTCGCGAATATTGTCCACGTCTGCGAAGAGCATCACCAGGCGATCAATGCCCAGGGCTATGCCGCCGTGAGGCGGGGCGCCATATTCAAACGCCTCGAGCATATGCCCAAATTGTTCCTGAATCTGCTCAGGCTCCATCTTCATCAATGAAAAAACTTTGTGCTGGAGCGCGGCCACATTGATACGCACGCTGCCTCCACCAACCTCGTAACCGTTACAAATGATGTCATATTGCTTAGCGCGAATGTGCAAGGGATCGCTGTCGAGCCGTTCGATATGCGCCTCGTCCATGCCGGAGAAAGGATTATGCTCGGCCTCATAGCGCTGGCCTTCTTCGTCATAATGCAGGAGCGGAAAATCGACGACCCAGCAAAGCGCCATTTCGTCAGGATCGATCAAATGCAAACGTTCGGCAAGCCGGACACGCAGGCGGAACAGCACATCGTTTGTCACTTTGACGCTATCGGCAACAAAGAGCAGCAAATCGCCGCGCTCGCCCTGGAGACGATCAACTATCGCCTGCACCTCGTCCTCGGACATAAATTTTGTGAGCGCCGACTTCACCTCGCCCCCGGCATTGATAGACAGCGTTACCAATCCTTTCGCACCCAGCACGCGCGCAAATTCAGTAAGCTCCTCGATCTCTTTGCGGCTGTAACCGGCTGCTCCCGGCACGCGAATGCCCTTGACTATACCGCCCGCGGCAAGCGCATTCTTAAAGACACCGAAGTTACCCGCCGCGGCCAGGTCTGAGATTTCCACCAGGGGCAGTTCAAAACGCAAATCAGGGTGATCGGTTCCGTAGCGGTCCATCACATCGGCAAAACTGAGGCGTGGAAATGGACGCTGCTTGATACGCTTATTGGTTGTGGTTTCGATCAGGAAGATCAGCAGTCCCTCGATAAGAGACATCACATCTTCTTCCGACACAAAAGCCATCTCCAGGTCAAGCTGCGTAAATTCCGGCTGGCGGTCAGCACGTTGATCCTCATCGCGGAAACAGCGCGCAATCTGGAAGTAGCGATCCATGCCTGCCACCATCAAAAGCTGCTTGAGTTGCTGCGGAGACTGGGGCAGAGCATAAAACTCTCCTGGATAGAGGCGACTGGGAACAAGATAGTCACGCGCGCCCTCCGGCGTGCTTTTCATCAGGATAGGTGTCTCGATCTCCAGGAAGCCTCGCTCGTCCAGGTAATCGCGAATGGCCTTCACCACGCGATGACGCAGGATGATATTGTCGCGTATAGAGGGACGACGCAGGTCGAGATAGCGATATTTCAGTCGCAGCGATTCATCGACGGAAATGTTATCACTAATGGGAAAAGGCGTTGTGCGCGAAGGATTGAGGATCACGATGCGGTCGGCAGCTACCTCGATAGCTCCGGTGCTTAAATTTGGATTCTCCGTTCCGGGCAGGCGGTGGACTACCGTCCCACTGACCTGGATCACATATTCTGACCGTAACTCAGAAGCGACGCGGTGTGCCTCTGGGGAACGCTCCGGGTCACAAATGACCTGTGTGATGCCGTAGCGGTCGCGGATATCGATAAAGACAAGCCCACCGTGGTCGCGCCGTCGATTTACCCAACCGGCCAGGGTAACGATCTGACCTATATTCGCTGTATTTAATTCGCCACATGTCTTTGTGCGATAATGAACCTCTAATGACATTGTTTTTATGGCTCCTTACGTAGTAACGTGGAAAAATTGCCTCCAACAATAAACAGGACATGATTTCTCACGTCCCGGCAAGATACTGCGTATTCGATTCTTGTTACTTCCCGCTGCTGTTACGAAGCACAACTATTTTGCGCCGTCGTATTAAATTGAACAAGATTTTGCCCGGCATTACTCTGGGTCAGCACGTTTAATTGCGAACTACCCGGTTGCAAAGCAATACTCTTCACCTGCGTAAAATCCTGACTCGAGACAAACTGGTTCTCCAGCTGCAGATTCACCGTCTGATTTTGCCCGGTCGATGTAGCGGAAGGAGCAGGAGTTGGGCCGCCTGAGGTAGCCGACCCATACGGCACCAGGTCAAGTAGACGATGATTCATTGAATCACCGGCATACAGATGGGTCGCATTTCCGATCTGACCAGACGATAATGTTGAAAGACCTGTCACTGTGAACGATGCGATCCCTTGCTGGCCGGGCGAGGAAGCGACAGGGACAGGAGTACCGGCGTTAAAATCTTGCGGGGATACACTCAAAGGGGCAGGAATAGAAGCGTTAAGTTCAACATTTGTTGCCGAAACCTGCTGATTCCCATTCCCCACCGGCACCTGCACGCTCAGCACACTGCCATTGTTTTGCAGCAGAAAGAGTTGCTGATTGGGAAAAGCTGTGGCACTGATAATTGTATTTGAAACAGAAAAGCTGAACTCCCTGGGTGTATTGAGCTGCCCTTTCGAGCTAAGCGTATAACTCAGAACCCGGACAGTATTTTGATTTCCTGACGCAGCTGAGAGCAGTACCACGTAGACACTCGTCTTCCAGGAGGTGATAAACACCGGTCTAAAGCTACTCATGGTCTCAGAGGCCTCAATCTCAACAGTACCAGGCGTCCCTAATTTCCCTGTCTGATCGACCTGGTAGACGCTCAGCGAGTAGCGGATGAGGCTATTTTTGACCGGCTGTGCTACAAGAGTAATCAAATACGAGCCGGTACTTGAGATCGCTGTAATATTGCTCAGGTCTGGCTGGGAATCGATAAGGCTATATTGAGAGTTTAATTGATACAGCTTTTCGTTCTTACCAGAAGTGTACCAGAAGACTGTTCCCTTGCTTGTTGACACCGGGAAGGCGCTCTGTATTTCCGTTTGCGTGCTGGTATTACTGATGGGATGCGACGTTGCGCCGATGCACGATAACAGGGTGATATTGGCCATTTTATTGTATTGCGTAATCGCATTCTTTGTTGTGGCGACCAGCGTGTTCTGAAGCTGCATATAAGTCCGGCTCTGGCCAACATCCAATTGATCATTCTTTTGCACACCTTGCAAGCTTTTTTGAGCAGAAGCGAGGTCGGCAAGCGCCTGCGAGGGGTTACTCGCTATCTCGGCCTGGGCATTTGCGATCAAGTGTTGAGCATTGGTCAAGCTTGAATTCACCGTCTGCGCACTATTCGGGCGTAAAAAATAGTATGCGCCCCCTGCCACTAAAGCGAGTACTATTATAACCAGCAGCGCCAGGGCCGGATAAAACAGGCGATTATGAACCCCGCGCGATTTTTCCAGCGCAGGCTGGGGGGCTGCAAGGCTATCGGGAGAGGCTAATGGGCCACTAATGATTTGCAGAGGGGAGCCAACGTTCGCCAGGTCGCCATTACGCGAGGGATAGGGCATAAATGATCCAGGAGGCAGGGTGGGAGATTGATCGATAGTAGCGGCATCAGCTATTTCTCGCCCGCCGATACGCACAGGATGACGCACTCCGGGCGGTTCTACGCCTACTTCCTGCACGCGCACCACAATAGCAGTGATATTATCCGGCCCGCCATTCTCATTGGCACGTTCCACCAGGTGGTACACGCTCTCCTGGGGCATAAACTGTTCAACAGTCCGCTGCAACTCCTCGTCGCTCACCAATCCTGATAGACCATCGGAGCAAAGAACCAGCGTGTCGCCTTCTTGCAACTGCTCGTGAAAAACATCGATCTCGACTTCGGCCTGCGTTCCCAGGGAACGAGTGATGACATTGCGCTGCGCGTGAGTGCGCGCCTGATCCTCGGTCAGCAAACCGGCCCGTACCTGCTCATAGACCCAGGAATGATCCTGCGATATTTGCCTGACCTGCCCACTACGCACCAGGTAAGCCCTGCTATCACCAACGTTGGCGATGTAGGCCATATTGCCACGCAGCACAGCAGCAACGCAGGTCGTGCCCATCCCACTGCGCAACATATTCTCTGCCGCTCGTTGATGAATAGCTGCATTGGCGCGCCTGATCGCCTGCACCAGCGAAAAAGCCACATCATCGCTATCGTCCTGGTAATAGGCATTACTGACCGTATCGACTGCGATTTCACTTGCCACTTCACCGGCTGCATGCCCTCCCATGCCATCGGCCACAATGAACAAGGCCCCCTTGATTGCCATCACCTGCGGATCTTTGGGGATGACATACGCCATATTATCTTCATTATGTTCGCGTTTGCGGCCAACATCTGTAAGCTGGGCAACATCAAGATGCAGTTGTTTCGCCAACGAACTTCTCTCCCTAATTCAATTGATCCCTATCGCACTATGCGGAACTGGTAGTCATTGTGGCTACCACCCCTGGCCGGGGTACACCGGCAGAGCGCAGTGGGGTTCCTGATACTGGCTATAATACACCTATGCCGAGAAAAACGCAACGCGTTGGCACTTTGGCATGGTATATTTTTCCTCCCTGTCTACCTCTTCGTGTCTTTTGAAAAAGTATACTCTTTCAAATCACAGCTTGCAAGGATACGGCCTGTTCGGATATTACTCACCTTTAACGAGAAAGATTGGGTGAACCAGAACAGATTCCATATATCGTCTCCAGGCAAGGAAAATTTGTCTCTGTTAGCCTCTATGGTCTATACTGCTTGTGAAGCAGAAGAATCCGCAACACAAGTGAAATGGACGAGAGTACCTATGAATAGGACAGCTAAACGAGCAATAGTCATATACAGTCCGCATTCAGGAAGATCCGATCAGCTCGAGCAGGCGCGGGCGCAGCTACAGCAGATGGGCATCGAGATAATCGATAGTATTGCTATCTCTGATCTGGATACGCTGCGTCCACAGGGGACCAACTGGATACAGAGAGGCATCGAGGTAGCGATTGCGGCAGGAGGTGATGGGCTGGTAGGAGGCGTGATTAACCACGTCACCGGATCAGGCCTTCCGTTGGGTATTTTACCTCTTGGAACATCAAACGATATTGCTCGCTCGCTACAGATTCCACAGTCGATACAGCAGGCGGCGGAAGTGATCGCCTATGGGAAAGTCCAGGCTATCGATATTGGCGCGGCTCGACCGGCGGAACAGGCTCCGCATCCCGCCAGTTCCGATCAACTCAGTCCGCCTGTTACCCATATTGAAGCGCAAAAGCATGCCTATTTTGCTCACGCCCTGACTGTTGGACTGAATGTGCAGTTCGCTCGCATCGCCACAAACGTGGCTACGCGCCAGCGCTTTGGGCGCCTGACCTACCCTTTTGCCGCCTTAGAGGTACTGCGCAATCATGCTCCTCTTGAAGTTGATATCCGATTTGAGGGATTGTCTTTACCGCAATCTCGGAGAACAATGGAAGAAGTAAGCGATGCCCACACAGCGACGCTTGCTACTGAGGAGAAGCCACCTGCTCTACGCTGTCGCGCGCTCCAGGTGACGGTCATCAATGCTCCGATATTTGGAGGGCAATGGCAGCTCGCCATTCCCGATGCCAGTCTCAATGATCGCCTGCTTGATATCGTAGTGATTGAAGACTTTGAATTGGGAAGGCTCAGCACGAGGTTAGCCCACCTGTTCGGGCAGAAAGTAAATAGTGATGAAGCTGTACCGGCAGGCGGAGAGGGTGAGGCAACGCGCCATCCCGGCGAGCTGACCGGTATACCCGGCATTCATCATTTACAGGCCAGAGGTGTGATGATAACAACCAGCATCGATCCCCTCGATGCCACTTTAGATGGTGAAGTGCGAGGCCAGACGCCGATGTTCGTCCATATAGCAGACGAACGATTGAAAGTGCTTATACCAGGTTAGAAAGGATACGGTCATGCGTACCACGACCCGTCTGCGCGAATTGCTGGCCGGGCCTGATCTGCTTGTTGTCCCTGGAGCATATGATGGCTTGAGCGCGCGTTTAATCGTGCAGGCAGGATTTCCTATCGTCTATATGACCGGCTTTGGCACGGCTGCCAGCGTGCTGGGACAACCAGATGTTGGCCTGCTGACGATGACTGAGATGGTACAACGCGCGGCAGCGCTGGCCGCGATTGCCGGGGATGTGCCGCTGATAGCAGATGCTGATACCGGCTACGGCAATCCGATCAATGTGCGCCGTACCATCCGCGAGTACGAACGGGCAGGCGTGGCCGGTTTGCATATTGAAGACCAGGTATGGCCGAAAAAATGCGGGCATATGGAGGGCAAGCAGGTTATCCCGATGGAGGAGATGGTGCAGAAGGTGCGCGCCGCCGTCGATGCCCGGCAAGACCCCGATTTCGTGATTATCGCGCGCACCGATGCCAACGCTGTTACCGGTTTCGAGGATGCGCTGCGACGCGGACGAGCATATCGTGAAGCAGGCGCGGATGTCATCTTCATCGAAGCGCCGCGTTCGATAACCGAACTGCGAGCAATCAAGGAAGCTTTCCCCGACGTACCGTTACTCTTCAACTGGGCAGAAAGCGGTAAGACACCGCCCCTGCCATTACCTGAAATCCGCGCACTGGGATATAAACTGGTCATCTTCCCCGTCAGCCTGCTTTTCGCGGCCACATATGCCATGTCAGAACTGCTGGAAGTCCTCAAACGCGGCGAGGTTCCGACTGTGATGAGCGACCGCATGCTGACCTTCTCGCAGTTTACCGATACCATTGGACTGCCCGCAATTCAGGAGTTAGAGAGACGCTACGGGGTCAACCAATGACCACAGCATACGAAGGAAAGCCTGGGTATGTCTAGCACCATCACACTTGTTTTCGGCCTGCTGGCAGCTATCGTTGCGCTGGCAACAGTGGCAACGCGCTTTCGTATTCCCTATGCCGTCTTACTCGTCCTGGGAGGCCTGCTCATGGGATTCATTCCTGGTCTGCCCACCATTGAGCTTAATCCAGACCTGGTCCTGTTTCTCTTTCTGCCCCCATTGGTTTACTCTTCGGCATGGCTCACTTCCTGGCGTGAATTCCGCGCGAGTTTACGCCCAATCTTGACGCTCTCGATTGGGCTGGTACTGGCCACTACCGCTATTGTAGCGATAGTGGCTCATTTCGCCGTCGGATTGTCATGGCCGGTCGCCTTTGTACTGGGAGCCGTCGTTTCGCCGACGGATGCGGTGGCCGCGAGTGCCACCGCGCAAAGCGTCGGGCTTGCCCGGCGCATTGTGACGGTAATAGAGGGTGAGAGCATGGTCAACGATGCCAGCGGACTCGTGGCCTATCGCTTCGCCGTGGCCGCCGTGGTGACCGGCAGTTTCTCGCTAGCCCAGGCAAGTTTCCAGTTTGTATTTGTTAGTATCGGCGGGTTGGTCATTGGCTTCCTGGTCGGCTGGCTGTTAGCCCGGCTGCACCAGCACCTCGATAACGCTCCCATCGAGATTGCCATCACGATATTGACCCCATTCGCGGCCTACCTTCTGGCCGAAACCCTCAACCTGTCAGGCGTTCTGGCCATTGTGGCAGCGGGTCTGTATTTGAGCCACCGCTCGGCACGCTTTTTCTCCTCCAATACGCGCCTGCAAGCCTATGCAGTCTGGGATGTGCTCGTGTTCCTGCTCAATGGCTTCGTATTCCTGCTCATCGGCCTGCAGTTGCGCAGCATCCTGAATACGGTTTCCACTCACGCGCCTCTTACCCTGATATGGGATGCCCTACTTGTTTGTTTAGCGGTCATTGTGATTCGCATCGCCTGGATCATTTCCAGCACCTACCTTTCACGAGGATTGAGCAAACTCTTACACCTTCAAGAGGTCTTCCCTACCTTGCGCGGCCTATTGATTGTCGCCTGGACAGGTATGCGTGGAGGTGTATCGCTGGCAGCGGCCCTGGCTTTGCCACTTACTATCACAGGGGGAGCAGCATTTCCAGACCGCGACCTGGTAATCTTTTTGACCTTCAGCGTCATTCTTGTCACTCTGGTAATACAGGGACTCAGCCTCAGCCCCCTGATCCGGCTGCTGCATTTGAAAGAGGATAATTCACGCGAGAGGGAACATACAGAGGCACATCTAGAGGCCGCTCGTGCCGCCCTGATACGCCTCGACGAACTCTCTACGGAAGATTGGGTACCGGAGGATTATCTGACGCGCATGCGCGGCATGTACGAGAAAAAAATCAAAGCCCTCAATGCCCTGGTAGACGGGGGAGATGGCGCAGCAGAAGTTCTGGACGGCGCTCGCCTGGGAGATAAGCGTCGTTTGCGCCAGGAGGTACTTGAAGCTGAGCGCTCCACCATTATCCAACTACGCGACCGCGGGCGCATCGACGATGAAGTGCTGCGCGAGGTCGAACGCGAGCTTGATCTTGAGGAGCAACGCTTGCAAACGGATTAAAAGGTGCGACTCGTGAAAAGGAAACTGGTCCGCGGCGAAGGTATAAAGCTACCTGTTTATTGACAGAAAAGCACTATATCATTATTACTTATTTGTAAGAGGTCATCTTCAGTTGCTGCCTGTTCATCTCGTGCGCGCAAGTAAGAGAAATCTCTGCAAGTTATTTAGCCTTTCGCTACAATTCAAATCAACATGAGAAAGGACAGTTCTACCTATGGCGAACAACTCGTTTCAGAAGACCAGCATCACCAGTGAGGCAGCGGAGCGCCTTATCGCCGCTGCTGAGGCCAAAGCGCGTGACATGGGTAAAGCCATGGTCATCGCCATTTGCGACGAGGACGGCATACTCAAAGCATTCAAACGCATGGATGGGGCTCCCCTGTTAAGCGTACAAATCGCACAGGACAAGGCATTTACCGCCATTAGTTTCGGCGGCCTGGCATCACACGAGTGGTATGACTTCATCAAAAACGATCCGCCCTTGCTGCATGGCATCGTCAAGACAGACCGCCTGATCGTATTTGGCGGCGGCTACGCTATCAAGGACGGCGAAACCATTATCGGTGGCATCGGTGTAAGCGGCGGTCACTATTCCGAGGATATGCAGGTGGCTCAGGCAGCTTTAGAGGCTCTGTAACCTGTTTTAAGGCGTTTTAACAGGGCTACACGGACCTGAGCTGATCAATTGTAGAACGGAGGAGATGCTGAATTTTCAAAATCTCCTCCGTATTTTTATATCTTTGCCTGGGCCAGAAGAAGCCTTTCAATCCATCTTTGAAATGCCGGGGCACAACGTGAATATGTAGATGCGGCACGCTCTGACTGACATGGTTGTTTATTGCGACAAACGTTCCATCGGCTTTCAGACCAGCCTCCATAGCTCTTGCCAGCAGCTGCGCGTTCTGGAAAAATGGCCCGACAAGTGGCGCGGGCAGGTCAAGCAGCGTCTCGAAATGCTGCCTGGGAACCAGTAGCATATGCCCCGGAAATACAGGTCTGGCGTCTAAAAAGGCCAGCGAAATTTCGTCCTCGAAGACAATGTACGCCGGCAATTCTCCGCGAATAATCTTACAAAATACGCAATCCTGGCCTGGATCATCAGACATTGATACCCTATCGCTCCCTTTTCTTTAATGCTTATTTATATATTACGAACATTTATGGAGATGGTTCTGCATCCGTTGGGGGATGCAGGGCGACCGCAAGGGTCGCCCTGGAGAAGCCATTACTGTCCCGTCTCCAATTGCAATATCTCACTGAAATTGGGAGAACCCCAGCCGGTTGCATAGTCCCAGCCACGAGTAGCGGGATAGAACAGATTGTTGCCGCTTGTGATATCTGTATAGGGATGCAAGTTGCCGGAATGGTTGGCAAGTGAGTAGAAGGTGGGTACGCCTCCTAGCAGAGTCTTGCCCTGCTGCTGCAATCCCTGGTCGACGAGTAATGCTCCGGCTGCCCAGATGGGTGCAGCTGCGCTTGTACCACCGACGCGAAACAGGAGTCCCATATAAAAGATGTCGATATTGGGATAAGCTGCTGCCGCGACGTCGGGCACCTGGCGCAGGCCATTGGGAGCGAAAACAGGCTGGGCATTGAAGGTGAAGACGAGAGAACTGGCACCATTATAGTGATTGGTCGTTCCTGGACCAAGCTGCCAGGAAGGACGCTTAAAATCGCTATTCTGGCTTACGCCACCACCGCTGCCCCATTCGTTCTGGCAGAGAGGCGCACCGTCGTTATCGCTCCATACATCCTCGCCGGTACGTACATCGCTATTGTTTACCTGGAGATGCGTGCCACCAACCGCAATAGCGTAGGGGGCGCTGGCAGGGAACGAGACCATCGCAACATGGGAAACCCGGTATGAGAACGCGCCGCAGTCACCGCTACTGATAAAGACCGAGATGCCCTCCGCCGCCAGGTTGCGCAGGCTTCTATTGACCGCATCCTGCTCGCTGGAACTGAAGGTATCCTCTCCGGCACCATAGCTCACGCTCAGCACCTGTACCCTGTGATCGGTAGCGACGCGGTTGAACACATCGACCAGCGCCTGTGCAAACGAGGTATTGCTCAAACTGGCCTGATAATCGAGGATCTGTGCCTGCGGTGCAAGACCCGCGATTAGCTCAAGGTCCAGCGCCGCCTCGCCCTGACCAGGACCGGGGGCTATATGGCCATCCACGTCGATATTCTGGATATTGGGTGCTTTTATGCCAACACACGCGGCATAATCGGCGATATCTTTAGGATCGTATGGCTCGTCGAATTCGGCAACCCCGATAGTCATACCCTGACCCTGGAAACCCTGTTTGTAAAGCTGATTGATTTGATAGGCGGCCGCCAGCTTATCGCGTGTCAGCGTCGAATTTGCTCCATATTTGCTACAGCTGGCTCCTGATGCGGAAGTGCTGGCCACAGAGCTGAATGGCGGTTTGAAAGCAGGTAAAGCGAAGTTATCGAGTCCAACCACGGACTGAACAAGCGAGGCAATCTGGCCGCTGAGCGTTGGCACACCCTGCTGCATAAAGAACTGGTGGCCCAGTATATTGAACGAGCTGAGTTGAATATTCAAGCTGCGTTCGATGCTGGCAACGGTCGCCTGCACCTTGACACCGGAACGCAAGGCATCGGTCGAGATGATGGTGTAGCCATGTTGTACCAGCCAATCTTGCACAACTTTTAACTGGCTATCAGAAAGGGCATAGCGTTGCACAATCTGGTCGGGCGTAAGAAACTGGTGATAAGTAGGTGAGCCAGGAGTATATATTTGCGCGAGATCATGTTCATAAGCAGTATCATTATAGTCGAGATTGAACGTGAGCGATTTGATTTCATTTTGCGGCAACGGCTGGCCTGCCGGAAGCTTATCGATGGTCGGTGGTTGATTGGCAACAGTGCGCGGATGAGACTGAGTGGGAGTAGGCGTGATGGCCTTCGTGGTAGTCGCAATGCTGGGCGAACTACCCGGTGAGGAACAGGCACTGACAAGCATCGCAATCAGTGCCACCCCAAGCACCAGTTGCCAGAAGAGCAGGCCATTTTTTCTACAAACTTGTTTCACACGATACCTCCAGGGCATAGGAATGCAGGTTTATTCTCATACAAATGTAGTATGCGACTGGATGTGATAGACCCAGCAATTGCAGTATACTTTGTTCCACAACGAAAGGCAATGGAAAGGATTATAGGCATTGAGTGAATTGCGTAACAAATTGAAAAAAATTTGGCCTCACACCGCTCTCACAAGGGCTTTATAGGCAATATTGACAATGTGAAATCCGCCAAAAGGGTAGACTTTCGTCATTTCCTGTGGTATAATCAATCCATTCAGACACAGATATCCAGGGTGTTACATAAACTGACGAGGTTAGTAGTCTAATGGGATCAGTCTTAGAGTCAGCAAAGGTGATATCGCTGAAGAAGTCAGTAATGGCTTCAGACAGGAGTAGATAGACATACTAGGGTTAGTTTGCCCTGGTTTTTTTTTACCAATTTATCATACGTAAATCGCATAGTTGCCGGGCTCATCCATTATTCTTCATTACTCTGGCATCCAATTGTGAGACTGGCTGGAGACCCAAACAGGCAAGACATGAGCCACCACTCGCGGGGCTTGTCAACCACAAGCGGCAGTGGATGATTATCTGACGAAAGGAGGAGAGAAGAGTCACAAGGAGCTATCGGCGCGAACTAACGCTACGTAGGCAGAATAATGAATCATGTAGTGGCTACGTACCAGACATGCGTATAGATATGAAATGTGGTCGCGGAGTGGTTGCTAGACTTTAAGGAGAGTACCGACAATGAATTCAAGTATGATCAGTAAGATCGCGAAAGCCAAGCGTTACGCGGAAGAGCCTGAACGAATACAGTTTACTCGCTTCGAGGCGGAGTTCCGGGGCGAGAACGACGTGCATACTACAACCTATGATAACGGTGAGTGGCATTGTACTTGCCGTTTCTTCCAGGATTGGGGCGACTGCAGCCACACGATGGCCATGCAGCGAGTTTTGGGCGTCACTATACCGGCTGCACACCGCCATGGCATCCCGACCGGTATAGGTACCGGCGCTCTTATGCACTAGTAAACAAACGAACGTCACAGACCCAGGATCGCAGATTCTTGGCTTTGCGGACGGACGGTCATGCCTCCATAAAAGCCACCCGAGCAAATAGAAAAGAGAAGCGCTGATCACCAAAACATTTTCATAGCGCTTCTCTTTTATTATTCCTACTTGCCTGGCTCATCCACTCTGGGGGAAGAGGAATTAGCCACCGATAGCAGGCACAAAGTGCAGGATGATTATCGCGGAGAACATGATAGCAGCCAGAATGGCGATAATTATCAGATCCTTACGGACGTAGGCATAGTTCTCGGCACTGATCAACGATACAGTACGCTGCGTCTTTTGCGTCGTCTGACGACGCGCCGCAATACGCGCCGAAGCGCTTGGCCTGCTGGCCGGCACAGTTTCCTCTACAACCTCGCCCGGTTCATCCTCTTGCGCGGCCTTGAGAGCCGGGGCCTTCTCGACCTTTGGAGAAGATGGCTTGCTGCTTTTTGGCGAAGTTGTTGTCTCCTTCTTCTTTGGTGATACGGGAGCCGGGGCTTTTTCACGCTCACTATCTGATTCAGGCGCTTCCACCGTGGAAGTCGCTACTCCAACACTGCCCGGCTCAGCATCATCTTCATGCTCAATCTCTTCTTCTACTGATACCGGACGTACCAGTTCAATGCTCTTCTGCGTCTTCGGCTTGCGACGCTGCTGCACACTGCTTCGGGTATGTGCTGTCTTCTTAGGCATTCGTATCATACTCCCCGCCCGGCGCACCAATAAATATGTTCGGCATTTCGGGCTTACTTCTTAGTATCTGCTGCACCTGTTACAGTTTTTAACGCACGTAAGATACAGATAATCTCGCTTCAATCCATCATAAACGTTTGCCCGGTCGAAAGTTCTACCTCTACCTGACCGGTGCAGTTTTCCTGACGGCTACTATGATACCATAGGTCATCGTTTCTGGCAATCTATGCAAGAAGAGATTCTTCGCTGCACTCAGCATGACATGCCCCGGGGCATTGCGACCCCGGGGCATGTCATGCTGAGTGCAGCGAAGAATCTCAATCTCTCCATCCTTATCTACCGTTGGTCCTTTCTCTATACTGGACGTAGACGTTGCTGTTCTTAAGAAAGAGGGACCTATGTTCAAGGCATTCTTGCGCTACTGGTTCATTGCCATACCTTTGCTCATCATTGTCATAGCCGGGCTAATCGCCGGTGATACAATCTGGGCATCTCATTTGAATAATAACAACCCCGCTCCTATCCAACCGAGGGCCCATCCAGCTACCTCTATCATTACACTTCCGCGAGGTCAGGAGCTATTCATGCCATTCCTGCTCGTTGTCCAACTCCATGCCACCGTGACCTGGAACAACACTGATACTGTGGCACATACAGTTACTACCACAGCCCAGCAAAGCCAGTTTCTCAACCGGCAGGCATTCTCGTTTGATCTGCCACCAGGAGGGCAAGAACACTTCACCTTCAATCAGGCCGGGTTATATCACTACTACGATCCTACCAGAAGTACCTGGAACCCCAGATTGGCCCGGGTTGCCGCAAACAAAGATGTTCCCCACTTCCCGCTCGCCATGGATGGTATTATCTGGGTTGAGGGCACTATTCCCAACCTGCCTTCTGTCGCCCTCAACTTTATTCCAAAAGGGCATGATGACTTCGCCAGTGAATTTCTAGCCATCAACCGGCCCGGCGGCATCACCTGGCATAATCTCGATGAAGACCCACATTTCGTGGGATTGGTAGCTGGTTGGTCCAGCCCGCTGAATCCCACCGACATCGGCCTGTTTCGCATTGCCGGAACAGACGATGTTCCTGGTGGTGCATCAATCACCGTTCTCTTTAATACACCGGGGCTTTACTATTACTACTGCCGTAACCACGATCAAGTCGATCCTTTCACTCATAGGGCAAAGGCACTACCCATGGCATCGGAGTATCCTATCCCTATGGAAGGTTTTGTCCTGGTTGTAGGATGATAGATTCACCTTTTACCACAGTCAGTGATAAGTATGCGGCTTTTGTTCCAATTGTTCTCCTTCTATCTGAACTTTTCTATCGCACATCTCAAGAAAATAGCGGGCAAGTCGAAATTACTGGTAGATGATTATTTACTCACTCCGGGACGGTCAGATGCTCGGCAGTTTGTTTGATGGTCAAACAGAGAGATAGCGCAAGCATGTTATCTTCCCTTACGCGAAGGTATATGGAGAAGAGCAATGATGAATAACTCTACCTGTCATCCTGCCGAGTGGCAAACGCACCTGCCCGGTCCGGCCAGCATCTCGCGCAAAAACCGGCATCCCTTGCTTGCCCTATCAATTGGCAAACGCCTGACGTTGGGTATGCTCATCCCAATCATAGCGGTTTTACTCGCGCTGGGCAGCATTGGTGTACAAACCAATCAACTGCTCTCAAACGTTTCGATATTTAACCAGCACCTCTTGCATGCCTCGACGTCCCTCAACGAATCTGTCGCGACATTGCAGCAGACTCATACAAATATCCTGGGATATCTCAATGACGTGGGCAAACCTCAGGTGATCGTGGAGACCTTGCGTGAAGACCGGACAACAACGCTCTATTACATAGCACACTACGATACCACCCTCAGCACCTACCTGCAACAGGATGTCCTGTACCGGTATCCTGATCTTGCCGGGCTTGTGCGAAAGGCGGGCTATAGTGCTCAGCTTGCCGAACAACGCATACGATCCAATGAAGCCATGCAAACCTGGCAAGCGTATAAAAGCTCGCTCGAGCAAATCATAGCGGCGATCTCTGATAACAATCTGAGCAAGGCATCCAACATCGAGAGCAGGGTGACGGAGCCAACATATGCGGGCGCAATGACTTCCCTGCTCATCCTGATTCAATTCACAGAGAATCTGGTTCCCGCGGTCCATGCTGCTACAATAGTCGAGGAGGAGCAGCTCTTGCTGGTAATGAGCCTCTCCGCGCTCAGCTTGCTGCTCGGAATCGCCATAGTGGCCTGGCTTGTCTCCAGAACTGTGGTGCGTCGCCTGCACCGCCTCCGGGCCGTCGTGCAGGAGATCGAGCAGGGAGAATTTTCCGCGCGTATTACTGTGGATGGACGTGACGAGATCGCTCTGATCTTCCACGCCGTGAATACCATGCTGGATACAATTGTCGGCCTGCTGGAGAAGACCAGGCAGCAGCGAGACGAACTGGCGAAAGGCGAGGAACTCAAACAGCTGCATGAGGAATTGCGGCAAGAACATGAGGCGCTCAATACTGCTAATATGCGGTTAGCGGCCCTGGCAACTACCGATCCACTGACTGAGCTACCCAATCACCGCGCGCTGCAAGGCCTGCTGGAGCAGGAGTGCGAGCGAGCCAGGCGTTATGGGCATCCGCTATCTGTATTGTTTTTTGACGGCGACCGCTTCAAACAGGTGAACGATACGTATGGACACGCTGTGGGGGATACCGTGCTGCGCGAGCTGGGAGCGCGCGCGCGGACGGTATTGCGGGCCGGGGATACTGTGGGGCGTTTTGGCGGCGAAGAATTTCTGGTTCTCCTACCCGAAACCAATGAACAGGAGGCAAAGGTCGTTGCCGAACGCTTGCGAAGCGCGGTAGCAGCTCATCCATTCGCTTCCCATGAGGTCAAGGGCGGAATCGCGGCTACGGTAAGTATAGGGCTGGCAACCTATCCCACCGATGGTCAAACCGCCAGCGAACTTCGCGAACAGGCGGATCAGGCCATGTACTGGGCCAAGCGCCTGGGACGCAATCAAGTACGTACCGCAGTTGAGGCCGCACGAGCCAATTGCAATGCTGCGCTTAAGGCCGCTACAGCCAGGGAACTGGAGCGCTCGGAACTGGTCGCGCCTGATGGACGCGACCTCATGCAGCAAATGCGCGCGGAACAATTGGGCCTGATCTATTCATTGATGGGAGTACTCGACTGGCGCCAGCCTGGCATGAGCGAACATGCCCACGAAGTCAGTGACCTGGTAGCGGGGATGGCTCGCATCCTGCAACTTGATCAGGAACGCACCCTACGAGCAGCAACGGCCGCTTTTCTACATGACATCGGCAAGATCGCTCTACCTGATCGACTACTGCAACAGCCGCGAGAACACTTCTCGGCTCAAGAATGGCGCCTGCTACATCAGCATGCTGAGCTTGGAGCCACGATTGTGGAGGCCAGTCCCTGGCTCAGTGACCTGGCACCGGCAATCCGGCATCACCATGAACGCTGGGATGGCTCGGGCGATCCCGACAAGTTAGCCGGTGAGGCGATTCCACTGGAAGCCCGGATGATTACGCTAGCAGAAGCGTATCATGCCATGATTACCCAACAGCCTTATCAGGCTGCCCGGTCACCTGAAGACGCGCTGGCGGAACTGGAGCGCCAATCTGGCACACAGTTTGATCCCGCGCTCATTCCCATATTTCGAGAAGTGCTAAAGAACCGGCAAGCGCAAGTAAGTCCCATGCAACAGTCGAAACATTCCGACTTATTTCTTCCCGTCTAGTGCATTTGCCTTATTTGACAAGCTCGTGACTCTGTGTTACCCTTTGTATGGCAAACAAGGGCACACCAGCCGGGTACATACAGATAAGCATGTAGCGAGACATTTGGAGACTAGCCCCCATGGCTAGTCCTTTTTTCTATCAGCACCGATTCCAGGGAGCAGCATCATGGCAAGAATAGTCGTCGCAATGAGCGGCGGCGTGGATAGTTCAGTAGCCGCCGCACTACTTAAGGAGCAGGGACACGAGGTCATCGGCATTATGCTTCGCCTCTGGTCCGAGCCGGGCGTCATAGAGGACGATGGCGTCGAACGAGTCGTGCAAAATAAATGCTGTTCGCTCGAGGCCGTCGATGATGCAAGACGCGTGGCGCGTAAGCTCGACATACCCTTTTACCTGGTCAATGTAGAGCAGGAGTTCAAGGATAATGTGGTAGATTACTTCTACCAGGAATATGTTGCCGGGCGTACACCCAATCCTTGCCTGACGTGCAACCGCCATATTCGCTTCACGCTCCTGCTGAATCGCGCATTGGCGCTGGATGCCGACTACCTGGCGACAGGACACTACGTGCGCGTCGACGATCATCCCGTTACCGGCAAGCGCCGCCTGCGTCGCGCGATAGACCGTGACAAGGATCAGTCCTATGTCCTGCATGTTCTCAACCAGCAGCAGCTTGCGCATGCCTGCTTTCCACTAGGGCCATATACGAAGCCGCAGGTGCGCGCTATGGCGGCAGAACGCGGCCTCTCAGTAGCAACCAAGGCCGAGAGCCAGGAAATCTGCTTCGTTGCTCAGAACGATTACCGTGGCTTCATTGATCGCTACTCGGCAACCCTGCCTGAGGAACGCGAACCGGTAGGAATGCCCACCGGTACAATGGCGCGTGCCAACAGCGTTATTACCATTCCCAGACCCGGCCCGATCTACGACCTGAGTGGAAAAACGCTGGGACGCCACCGCGGGCTGGCTTACTATACCATTGGACAGCGCAAGGGACTCGGAATTACCTCATCGGAACCTTTGCACGTTATAAAGATTGACGCCGATCAGAACGCGCTGGTGGTCGGACCGGCAGAAGCCCTGCTGAAGGATAGCTGTACCGTTGGTAAGATGCACTATATCAGCGGTGAAACGCCAACCGGGCCATTTCAGGCATTCGTGCGCATACGCTACAAGGCGCCCGAACAAGAAGCGCTGGTCACGCCCCTGGAGGGAAATCGTGCCCTGGTAACTTTTACACGCCCACAGCGTGCCATCACTCCTGGACAGGCAGCCGTTTTCTATGGCGGCGAGGATGGTGATGAGGTGTTGTGCGGAGGATTGATTGAATGACGGATCAGGCTCATATTCGAAATTTTTGTATTATCGCTCATATAGATCATGGCAAATCAACGCTTGCCGACCGCCTGCTGGAATTTACGGGAACCGTTTCCAAGCGCGAACTGACAGAGCAGATACTCGACCAGATGGACCTGGAACGAGAGAAAGGCATTACGATCAAAGCACAGGCCGTGCGCATGCTCTATAACGCGCTTAACGGGGAACAGTACGAGCTGAACTTGATCGACACTCCCGGGCATGTCGATTTCACCTATGAAGTTTCGCGCAGCCTGGCAGCTTGCGAGGGAGCGCTGCTGGTTGTCGACGCGACGCAGGGGATCGAGGCGCAGACGCTCGCGAATATGTATCTTGCGCTCGAAGCCGATCTGAATATCATTCCCATAATCAACAAGATCGACTTGCCCAGCGCCGAACCCGAACGAGTGATGCAAGAGATCGAGGATGTGATTGGCATACCTAAAGACGAATGTATTCTCGCCTCAGCGAAAGAGGGTACCGGCACGCAGGATATCCTGGAGGCCGTTATCCATCGCATTCCCCCTCCCAGAGGCAATGTACACCGGCCACTGCGCGCACTCGTCTTCGATTCCCACTACGACTCGTACAAGGGCGTCATTGCCTACGTGCGTATCGTCGATGGGGAGCTGCAGGAAGGGCAACGCATCGTCATGATGGCAACCGGCAGCAGCACAGAAATACTGGAAGCAGGTTACTTCCAGCCGCGTTTGATTTCAGCACATGCTCTGACAACAGGCGAAGTGGGCTACATTGCGACGGGCTTCAAGAATGTGAAGGATTGCCGCGTCGGCGATACGGTAACGGTGCCCCCGGCACTGGGCCAGGTCGAGGCGCTGCCAGGTTACAAACCGGCCAAGCCAATGGTCTACGCGGGCATCTATCCAGTTGAGGGCAACGAATACCCTTTATTGCGTGATGCGCTGGATCGCCTCAAATTGAACGACGCCTCGCTCTTCTACGAGCCGGAAACCTCCACTGCGCTGGGCTTCGGCTTCCGCTGCGGCTTCCTGGGGCTTCTCCACATGGAAATCATCCAGGAACGCATCGAGCGGGAATACAACCTGGATATCCTGGCGACCGCCCCAAGCGTAGAGTACTACGTCACCAAAAGAAACGGCGAGGTCTTGAAAATAGACAATCCGTCCACGATGCCCGATCCAGGAGAAATTGAGAAAATCGAAGAACCATGGATGGATATTTCCATCTTTACACCTGCCCGCTATATCGGCACCATCATGGACCTGGTCACAACCAGGCGCGGCACCTTCAGTGAGATGAAATACATCGATACGGAGCGTGTTCTGCTGACCTATGGCATCCCACTTGCCGAACTGATCACCGATTTCTACGATCAGCTCAAATCGCGCACGCAGGGCTACGCCTCACTGGATTACACCCTTGGCCGCTATCAGGAAGCCGACCTGGTGAAACTGGATATCCTGGTCAATTCGGTACCTGTGGACGCGCTCTCATTGATTATCCATCGCGATAAGGCTTACGCGCAGGGACGCCTGCTTGTGGAGAAACTGCGCCGGTTGATTCCCCGCCAGCTCTTCGAGGTGCCAATCCAGGCAGCTATCGGCTCGCATATCATAGCACGCGAAACGGTTAAAGCGATGCGCAAGGATGTGCTGGCGAAGTGTTATGGCGGCGACGTGACGCGCAAGCGCAAGCTGCTGGAGAAGCAGAAAGAGGGTAAAAAACGCCTCAAAATGGTAGGGAATGTGGAAATTCCGCAGGAGGCATTTATGGCGATTTTGTCATTGGAAGAATAGGTTCAGCGTTCTCCTGCAAGAGCTGAAGTGGTAGAAATGCAACACGGATTTCTACCACTTCATTTTATTCATCAGTATTATGGTTGCTGTGGAGGCTTTTGCTGTGGATACTGCGGGTTAGTCTGTGGCGGTTGCGGCGGCTGCGTTGGTTGCCACTGCTGTGGGTTGGGCTGTTGCTGCTGCGTCGGTTGCCACTGCTGCGGATTATATCCCTGATATGGCGGTGGTGGTGGCTGTTGCTGCTGCGTCGGTTGCCATTGCTGCGGGTCATAGGCTGGATATTGTAGCGGCGGCTGTTGCCCGGGCTGTCCTTGCTGCCACTGTTGTGGGTAAGCGACATAGTCGGGAGCGGGAGGCACATCCTGCTGGTAAGGTGGATATTGCGTCGACGGTGTCCACGTATGAGCAGATGATGGCAGCCCTATCTTCTCTTTAAATGCAATTCCCCCGCCCACGGCTACAGCCAGCATTGATAGGAGAAAGAACCAGAAACCGGTGCTATAGTTAATATTAAGGCTTGAGTTGGAGCCGGAATTTAACGCATTTAATGTCTGACCATTAATGGTAAAATCACCGCCATTGAGCGCCACAATGAGCTGCGCAAGAAGGCCCAACGCGCCTATTCCTATCAACGAATAAATTCCGATGCGCACCTGCGTTTCAAGCGGAGTTCCAGAAAGACCAAACGGATTAGACCGAAAAATCAGCACAGCAGGAATGATGATCGCGGCCAGCGCCAGGATGAGTTCAACCCATATCAGTCCTCCATCGCTGAACGCACTCAAAGCGAACGATACTCCTCCTGAACCTGGGTAAACAAGGGTAATATAGGGCATGAGGAGAAAAGCAGTTAAAGCTTCAATACCGCCAATAATAGCAATGAGATAGCCACGATTCTCCGGCAATGTCAGTTTTTCCATGTCGAACCAGCCTCTCTAAGAACAGTTTGTCGTCTTTGCTTGCTTCAGAAGCAAAGAGAGGGCCAACTCCGCGAATTTCCCAAATGATGTGATTTTTATCTTACTGGAAATTCCGAGCATCGTCAAGTATTTTTCAAGCGATCAAGGGAAAAATGTAACATTGCACAAGGATATGTAATGAGCGGAGGAAACAACGCCGGAACATAGTGAAAGAGGCATAGAGGAAGCGAAGAGATAGGACCAGTAATGCAGAAAGGATCAGGCAATCATGCTACCTGATCCTTCTGTGTTTCTTTTTCTGCACAACTCCCGTGTTCACGTTCAACCGAGTTCTATTACAGAAAGAGGGGCCTGGAAGTAAATAGCCCCTGTCATTCCTCTGCGTACCACCACCAACCTGCGACGAAAGCCATCGTAAAGACTTGACAGGATCCCCAATTGGGACGATATCAATGTGATATCTGTTCAAGTATGCCAGGTTAAGGCCGGTGGCTCAGAGGCCCGGTATGCCCGCCTTCACGGGCTCTACTAGTCGATCTGAAAGACCATCCCTAAGAGGCGTATTGGTTTCTTCATTGGCATAGTAGTTCTCCTTTCGGAATTACCAATGTAAGGCCGTTCGCCTTATGCCAGGGTCTTTGTGTTCCCTGGATATCCCTTTCGGAATATAAAGAGTATACCATGATGTTTCACAAAAGTCAAGGCGAACAGAAGTTCTACATTATTGCGATACTTATTGCCCTTCGTCGGCTACTTCTTGTAGAGTTTGTCTCAAGTTTCTGACCACCTCATGTGGATTGACCGGTTCCTTCATCGCCTCAGCCTGCGGGTCGTGGCGGTTCTCGACGATAGGCATGTCGCTACGCAGTTCCTCAACCAGGTCAATAAGTTTAGTCACCTTCCGCTCAATAAGCAGATTGACCTGCATATTTAAATGCATATGCAGATCATCGAGCTTGCCATGACGATTCTGGGTAATCAGAATCACCGTGGTCATGAGCAACGCGCTCAAACTTACAATACCCTGGAGCCAGTAGAATGGAGGAACATCAAAACTAGCAACTCCAAAACGAGGAAGCAACAGGTTTACACCTATCCATAGAGCAACAAAGAGTACGATGAGATAGAAAAATCGAGGACGCCCGAGATTGTTCGTAACTGTTTCTATGAAGCGTTGATGATGACTGACTTGCTTTTCGGCACACATATGCAGGTCAACAATAGATTCGATATTTTCGCCAACGATATCAACCAGTTCAGTGGCTTTCTGAGCGTCCTTTATCCGATTGGAATGAGGATTTGACTGCTGTTTTGTTTCGTTAATCATTGCATTTTTACCATCTTTTTCCAGGCGCCTGCTAGCCCATATTTTTTAAATACACGGATGGGATGTAGAGAGGGCTTCAGCGAACGAAGTCTATATGCGAGGCTACTTTTCCGCCAAACAATAAATAAAGGCACAGTCATTACTTACTGTACCTCATGAAAATTCACAATCAAGATCGGCCCTGTCATTCTTCGCTGCGCTCAGCCTCTCGTATGCCCCAAGAGGATTCTTCGCTGCACTCAGAATGACATGCCGTGAGCCACTTAGTACAATGAGCCTCTCGTATGCCCCAGGGAGATTCTTCGCTGCGCTCAGCATGACCTGATGTGAGCCACTTAGTACGATTGGGCCTCTCGTATGCCGAACAGGGAGATTCTTCGCTGCGCTCAGCATGACAGGTCACTCAGAATGACAGGAGCGGCCCTGATTTGTAATATTCAGCCGAATCAGGTAACGAACCTGCTCTTATGCGCCTCTTTCGGGCGGCATCACCGGATTCTCGGGCTTTCCAATCCCCTCCGGTGGCATCACCGGGTTTTCCGGCTTTCCTACTCCTTCCGGCGGCATTACCGGATTCACCGGTTTCTCTATCCCCTCGGGCGGCATCACCGGATTCTCGGGCTTTCCCATTCCCTCGGGTGGCATTACTGGATTCACCGGTTTCCCTATCTCCTCCGGTGGCATTACCGGATTGGCAACTTTCCCCTCACCATCAATGGAAGCAGGAACAGCATCCGATGTGACAATGACAATAGTTTCTTCTTCAAATTCTTCCATGGAATGACCTCCTTCCAGGCACAATCCTGGCAAGCACCTCTGAGTGCTTGTTTTCTCAATCTTATAAGCTCAACATCATTGTCAAGCTCTTTCTTATTAATATCGTAACACGATAGAAATGAAAAGTCAATAAATACTGTACTGATGAGATTATCACAAACTGTAGAGTTTATCAAAAAAGAGTTCTGAACATAAAAGTGGTCTGGTGAATATTCACCAGACCATTGTGGTCAAGCACTACAAGGCCAGCTCTGCTGCTAGTAATCCTTATCTATGTCTCTCTCGGGTGGTAGAGGCACATTCGGATCCGAGTTATTCGTCTCGGGTGGCATCACACGGCCTGTACCTGTTGAGCCTGTATCCGGTGGCATTACCGGATTGCGATTAATCCCACCCTGAGGCCCCGTATAGCTTCCACTACCGGGGATATCGGGAGTCGTATTCACCGGCTCGTTAATGATATCCTGGTCCATGATAGGGCGGTCAGTAGTCGCTCCGGTTGTTGATCCCGTATAGGCAATATCGCTGTTATACGGTTGGCCCGTATTATAGGTATCACCCGTTGTTGGAATGGGATTAGCAGGCGGAACATCTTTGATAGGCGCGCCTACTTCGCCAGTTGCTGGAGTAGTCTGGCCCAGCCCGCTTATATTGGCAGGAGGAACAGAACTCATGGGCGCTCCTGTTTCGCCGGTTGAAGGCGGGGTTTTCATAGGCCCTGAACTATAGGTCTGACCGGTGGTCTGGCCGGGATTGACCGGCGCTCCTGCATTATAAGTACCACCGGGTGTCGTAGGCGTGCTACTTCCAATATCTGGTTCCCTGCCCATCGTGGCATCCTGGCGGCTGGTAGTTGTGCCTTTAGCCGCGGCGCTACCGCCGTGGAAGAGATAATTGGAAGACTCGGGGTCCAGAGCGCCCGGAGGTGCCTGGTCTACCATACGAGCAAAGTTATCGAGATCGTGCTGCAAGTGGCTCTGGAAAGTGCGACCGCCACCTAACTTTTCGCCAATGTTACCCAGCACGCCAGCTGGCGGACTGTAATCGATATAGACATCGACACGTGTCTGATTGGTGCCCGTGGGCTGGAATGTCACTTTCCCTGCATTTTCCATACCATTGTAGGAACGCCATGCAATCTGCTGATCCTCGACCCAGTTTTCATTCACGGCATCCCACTGATGTTCTCCAACAACATCGGCCACCCAATGGCTACGCTGATCATCGTAGTAGGTGACCTCCTTGACAAAGCTCATGAACTTGGGGAAATCGTTAAAGTGTGTGAAAAGGCTATACACCTGGTGGACCGGTGCATTCACCGTTACCGAGGCATGATGCTCAACCATGTTTCCTGTACCTGCCATACTTTTCCTTCCTTTCTGTACCTAACATCGTTGTTCTTTCTAAGGAGAGGAGACCCACCTTCACTATTCAACTGCTAGCGTCAGTTCTCCAACGTCCGCAGCGTTGTTTTCCCAGCACGTCCTATGCAGGATATAATTAGTATAACACAGTATAGCAAAACTAACAACCAGTTAAGCACTTCTATATCGTCCTCTAACTAAATTTTAACCTTTTTAAAGGAGAGATTATATATTGTTAAGGTAGAACAGCTCCTATCAGGCATACACCCGACACACAATACGGTACACACCCTATTCCTAAGAGCTTGCTTAAACTCCTATAGTATTCAATAGAATAGTGAAGTGAGAGAGATTTTCGAACTTGTGGTAGGCTACAAGAAGCCTTTTCCCGGTACTCTGACAATCATATCTGAGAGGAAGTAAGAGCATGTATAGTAAGCGATTTCGGATTCTGATGATATTACTCGCTTCATTGGCACTCGGCAGTATCTTATTTGCCGCTTGTTCGCGACCAGGCACCTCTGGTGGAAGCGCGAGCAGTAGCAGTACTCCGGCAAGTAGTGGTAGTGGAGGCAGTTCTGGCTCAAGTAGCTGCCCAAACGGAACTGTCCATTTGACCGTAGATAACTTCGCGCAGAATTGCGTGAATGTCAGCAAGGGTTCCAAGCTCACACTGGTCGACGATGGGTCATACCTGCATATACTTTCAAACGGCACGTGGGTCAACGGTAATCCACAACCGGCAAAAGAGTCGGGAGCGCCCACCATCAGCAACGTGCAGATTAACGGCGGTTCAACACAGATTGGCCCATTCAACACAGCAGGGACATTTCATATCTATTGTTCTATTCACGTGAACATGAACCTGACCGTTAATGTCAAATAGGACTCTTGGTGCCTCGATTTGGCATTCCTGGGCGTCTACTATAATATAGATATGTGGATGCGCTTACGCCGGGCAACGTGAAATGATGGGTATACATACGCATATTTCATGCAACCATTAGCCATTTGTCAACGTATGTTCTTTAGGAGCAAACACGTAGGGAAGCGCGATCATTTCCGATCAAGTCTTTTACAGCCTTAGAGTAAAGTCTCGTCATTACAGTGGTGGAACCTTTGAGCACAAAGGGGGCAGAATATGATGGCAACCGAAACCGAAGAGAGCAAACTTCATCGCGCACTTGAGCTTCTGGGAAGCTCGATCGACCCTGAAATCGCTCGCTCCTATTCCTCTTTGGAAGAGCGCATTCTCGCCCAGGCGCTAGAAAATGTGGAACTGGCAGAGCGCCGTCTACGTGAAATTCAGAAGCTCGTAGGCGATTTGAGCGAAGCGCTGGCCTGACCTGTTATAAGATTGCATGATGCAGCCTCTCTCTAATGAGCAAATTGCCACAGTTGCTGATACCTTTATCACACCTCACGAACAGGAAACGAACACAATTTTCCGGCGAGCAGCCTATAATGGGCCTGGAAACTGCATACAACTATCCGCTTACTGTTTCAGCTTGCGACAGAAGCAGTCCTTCCTCATAGATGCGCCGGATCACATCCTCGATCTCCGGTTCCTGAAAGGTCACATCGCGCAACCGGTATCTCGCCCCCAGCCAGGCCACCAGTTCATGCGCGGGTAGAGCATCTTTACCAAAGCTGAGCCAGATACGCGGGCCTTCGACTCGCAACCGGCGTACTCCAGCGGGTAGATCGCGAATTACAGGTTGTCCATCAGCATCGCGTGGCATAACTGCTATCTCAGCGGAATCCAGCACCGCGATCAAAGTGCGCTCACCACCAAAGCGCTCCCGTATGGCATTTACTGTCCCATCGTAGAGCTTGCGCCCATGGTCGATGATGACCATACGCGGGCAAAGCATCTCCACGTCGTCCATATCATGCGTGGTGAGCAGGACCGTCACGCCTTTTTCGGCATTGATAGACAGCAAAAATTCGCGGATGCGCGCCTTCGCCACCACATCCAGACCAATCGTGGGTTCATCCAGGTAGAGCAGTTCCGGGTCATGCAGCAGAGCAGCTGCCAGGTCTCCACGCATACGCTGCCCAAGTGATAACTGGCGCACGGGAGTATCAATAAACTCGTCGAGATCAAGCATCGAGCGCAAGCGGACAAGATTGGCCTGAAATTTCTCTTCAGGCACGCGATACAGGTGCCTCAGCAGGCGCAGCGAATCGATGAGTGGCAGATCCCACCATAGCTGCGTGCGCTGCCCAAAAACAACGCCGATGCGCGCCGCCAGTGCGCGGCGCTGGTGCATGGGCACCAGTCCCGCGACCCGTATATGGCCGCTCGTAGGCACAAGAATACCCGTCAGCATTTTAATCGTCGTAGATTTGCCCGCCCCGTTTGGCCCAACAAGGCTGACCATTTCTCCGCGCTCAACACGTAACGAAAGATCGCTCACGGCCTCCACAATACGCACCTCCGGGTCTACGACGCTGCGTATTCCCCCAAGCAGTCCTGGACGCCTGCGCGCTACGCGAAAGGTCTTTTGCAGGTTTTCCGCCTCAATCATTGTCTCCATGTGAAACATCTCCTTTCATTGCGGTTCAGACCATGTCATTCTGAGCGCAGTGAAGAATCTGGGTGAGACAGGGCACAGATTCTTGGCTGCGCTCAGAATGACATGGTCTGGGGTACTTCCCGACTTTCAGCAATAGCTGATTAGCTACCAGTACTTTGATAATGGTTCACACCAATGCGCCAGATAGCCCCTGACGCCAGCGCAAAAAACAGCGCCACCAGCGGAGCCGCGAAAGCGATGCCGCCCGGCAGCCCAAACGGCATATCGCGTCCCAGCAGGTAGCAGACGGGAATATAGGAACAAAAGGCCAGCGGAACGACGAACAGGAAGAAACGCTGCAAATTCTGATTGTAGATCGAGAATGGGTAGCTCAGCATCTCACGCCCGCCGTATGTCAGAATATTGGTCAACTCTGTTGTTTCAACCGTCCAGAAGCACATAGTTGCCCCCAGCAACAGGATAGCCGTGAAGACGACCGCGCCACTCACAATGCCGACCGGCAGCAGGACGAGCTTCAACGGAGTCCAGGTCATTCCGGGCAAGAGTTTGAGCGCGATGCCAAAAGCCATCAGTCCCTCCGTCAATCGACCGAAGCGGCGCAGGCGAAAATCGCTGCCTATCACCTGTACGAAAGCACTGATAGGCCGCAATAGCACGCGGTCGAACTCGCCACGCCGGATGGTTATATCAAAAGCATCGATGCCAGCGCCGAATAATTCGGCCAGCCCAAAGCTGATCGATGTGGTTGCATAAAGAAAGGCCACCTCACCGATGTGCCAACCCAGTATCGAGGGAAAAGGGCCAAAGAGCAGCATCACGGCCGCAAATTCAAGTCCGGTGATCAAAAAATACGTTATAATGTCTATAAGAAGGTTGGCTTTATAGCGCAGCTGCGCGCGAATCTGCATCGCGACCAGCCGCAGGTAGAGGCGCGCATCACCGAGCAGAGCATTGAACATGAGCATTTTCTCCTTTTTTTCCCATCGCTAGATAGGACATACTGCGAGAGAGCAACCAATCCGGCCAATAAAGCGATTTGCCAGACTAATTCATCCACCCTGCACCTCGACACGCCGCGCAGCTATGGCGGTGACTGCGCGTGCCACAATGACCAGCACGATGATCCAACCAACCTGGCGCAGAATCTCAAGCAGCAGCGAACCGCCGGTCAGCTTCCCCAGAAAGGCTTCCGCAGGCACATTCAAGAGACCATTGAAAGGAGACCAGATGGCAATAGTATGCAGCCAGGGCGGTAAGAACGGCAGCGGGATGTAACTGCCGGTAAAAAAGAGAGCGATGGTGCCAACCATAACCGCCGTCGCCCGCGCTTCGACGATCCAGAAGGCGACGATGTTATAGAGAAAACGGCAGGCGATCCCCAGTATGGCCCCGAGCGGCAGGCAAACCATATAGACCAGCCAGTTTCTCCAATCTCCGCTCAGGCCAAAGCCGAAGAGCAGCGCGCCGGCAGTGTAGGTAGGGATACCTCGATAGAGAAGATAATAGCAATCGCGTCCGATTTCCCGGCTGAACCAGTACCACCAGAAATCGCACGGCTTGCTCAGATCGGTGACGACCTCGCCCGAACGGATGGTAAGCATCAAGTCATACCAGCCGAAAGGTAGAACGATCATAATCATGGCCTGCACCACCCACACGTAGCTCAGCGTATCGCGTACATCAAAGCCGCCCACCTGGTGCCGGGCGTGGAACAGCGCGATCATGACGTAGCTGATGATAATGCCCCAGAAGACGTTCGTCAGCAGGCCCGCGATATTGGCCCAACGATAAATGAGCTGCCGCCGGAAAGCGGTGCGGGCGACCTCGAAATAGAAACGCAGCATCTCGGCTTCTCCTACCTTTTTGCAGCACAAAAACCCAGCAACCCATCCCGCGAGGGGGGTTCTGGTTCCTTTTCCGTGTTTTCGCGGACACGCAGTAATGCGGGATAGCCAATGTCTACCCCGTGTCTTGTTTATGCTTCATTCTGCCCAGGAACGCGGGCAAGCTACCTGCGTTGCCTTTTCGCAGAACTGCATCAAGAGTTATACCATACTTTGGGGAAGGCTGTCAAAAGCGGTGGGCTATTGCTCATGACGCTGTTCATGACGCTTTCATGACGTTTCCCCTTTATACCAGTACCAGGAAGGGTATTACCTTTCTGCATACTTGCGGAATCCCCCTGGATGCCATTGTAGCAGGCCACCTTCATCATCTAGACCCCTGCTATCCTTGATTGAGGCCGTAATCCTCATGTTGTGGGGGCGCAGGGCGTCAGTTTGTGGTCATCCCTGATGAAAGCGGGCGAAAAAGAAATGTGGTATAGTTGCACCGGCAATCCTATGATGTCTATAGAAGACTGGTCTTCCATCCCTCCAGCTGAGACGGAGCATCCCTATATCCTGATTGTTGACGATCACCAGCCCATGGTATCCCTGCTCATCTCACTACTAGAGACCGAGGGATATAACTGCCTGGGCATTACTGAGGGCCAGTCGGTCCTCCCATTCTTAGAGGAGATGGGCAAACGCGGAGAGTGGCACCTACCGGCACTCCTGCTGCTCGATTTGATGATGCCGGGCGTTTCCGGCTACGACATTGCGCACTGGCTTTCTCAGCACGAGCCTTATGATCGCATCCCTATTGTAGCGATTACCGCCGATGTTCGCGTTTACCGTACAACCGATGTTCCTGGGGTTCAGGACATTCTCTTAAAACCGTTCCAGATCGACGCTCTGCTTACACTGGTGGAGCGCTTCCTCGCGCCACTGGCGGGCGGCAGCTAGCAATCTTTCCCTCTGGCGTCCCTGGTACCTGGGTGATTGAAAAGTCCAGTAGGGACAGCGGCTCGTCCCTGTCCTACCGCCTTTGGTCCAAGGAGATCGTTTTCAGAGGAGAGAGCGCTTATCAGAGGCCCTTATGCAAACAAGAATGAGTAATCATCGCCCTCAAAAAGGTTCTCCCGAGCAATATTCCCAACGCCTGGTTACACGCCTCTTCTGGGTGCGATCTGCCTGGTGCGGATGCGTTGTCGGCCTGATCCTCGTTGTCGTGATGATACCTTTCGATAAGGTCTGGGATTTCCTTGCGTCAACATCTTTTTTCGACGCCGTTCCTTATGCTCTTATATCCGCGCTGGTTGGCCTTCTATGGGGTCTGCGTCCTGCCTTGTTCACCATGGCCATGGGCTTGATTGCTATCGCCATCTTTGTTGCGCCCGGCCTGGTGTCGCCGAATATGGGGCGCGATCTCGCCATCTTTGCGCCTTTCGTCGCCCTACAACTCGTCGCGATTATGACGGTGATGCGCTTTGAGTCGGCTCGACGACGTATTCATGCCGCTCAGCAAATGACACAAACATATGCGCGAGAACTAGAAGAAGCCAATCAGAGATTGCTCCAGGCCAACGAACAACTTGAGCGCGCCAATGCCTTGAAGGACTTTGTGATTCTGCGATCAGCACACGAACTCAGGACGCCGGCGGCCACGATCCTTGGTCGCGCGCAGCTGGCCTTACGACGCCTGAACAGGTCAGGAGAAACACCTGAGAACTGGGCCGCTTTGCGCCAGTATTTCGAACTCATTGAAGCACAGGCACAAACTCTGCGCGTCTTAATCGAAGAACTGTTTGATTTGAGCAGCGTCCGGGCGGGGCAGTACTCACTACGGCTGGCCTGGTGTGATCCTGGGCGCCTCTGCCGCGAGGTCATCCAGGATCAGCAAGCTGTTTCAGCCCGTTCGATTGAGCTAGAGCTACCTGCTGAACCTCTCCTACTTCAAGCTGATGAAAAACGACTCGCTCAGGTCGTGGTGAACCTGGTCAACAATGCCGTGAAATATTCACCAGAACAGAGCGCTATTCATGTGCGTGTACGTCCAGTGCATCCCTATGTGATCTTAGAGGTTCACAACGAGGGCAAAGCACTCACCCAGGAACAACGAGAGCATATTTTTGAACCGTTCTATCGCACGCCCGATGCTGAAAACACTGAAATCAAAGGGTGGGGCCTTGGTCTGGCCATCAGCCAGGAGATTGTCGAGCGACATGGAGGGCAGATCTGGGTGGAATCAACAGAAGGCAAAGGTGTTACCTTCTTTGTCAAACTCCCAATGAGTCAGCAAGAAAAGTGAGGGAGAAGCCAGCCTGACTACTTCGTCCTGTAGGGACAGCGCCTGGTGCCTGTCCTGGTCGGGGAACGAGGACAGACACCAGGCGCTGTCCCTACAGGATTACCCTATTCGATTGAAAAAAAGGTGATGCGAACTAAGAGAGAGCCGCTCGCGCCCTGCGCACCTCATAGCCCGCTGAAACGAACAGCGCTATTGCCACAACGAGAAAAGTCGCCACGACAAACCACTCGAGCGAGCCGTTCGCGTTATCAGGATCGACCTTGAAGACGATCTCGATCCAGTTTCTCCACACCAGCGTGATCACAAACAAAATACTTGCAACACTTGCCAGCACCGTCTCAAGCCAGAAACGCCATCTTAATGCACTCCACATTTCTTCAATCTCACTTCCTAGAAAAGAGCTAAGCGGAATTCAACCTTTTCGGCCAACCCTGAGCTGGCCTTGTTTAAAGTGTATCACCTGGACGGGATGCTCGTACAGTACGCGAAGATCATCCAACTTTCGCCGCAATCATCAGGCCCACCGACCAGTTGAGTTTTGTTACCCGCAAGTCCGCTCTTTTCTCAAGCGTCGAAATTAAGTGGTACACTCTGGTCAGATGTGCTTCCTCCCAGGAAGAGGACATCAGCAGATCATCAACGACGTACAGACCTCCTGGGGCAAGCAGTTGCAGGGTTTCATCCAGGTGCTGGTATTTTCCAGGCTGCATATCTGCGAAGATGAAATCGAAGGTTTTCTCTTGCTCGCGCATGGAGTCGATAAACCCGACCCCATCCATTGTGACAAATGTCAGGCGCGAGTCATGCCCTAAGAAACGCCGGGCAATTGCTGTATGAGTCTCATTTCTATCGACGGTGATTAATCTAGAGTGAGCATCCATGCCATCGAGCAGCCAGGCCGCGGAAAGGCCCGTCCCGGTACCCAGTTCTAAAAAGTTGCCGGATGGTTTCGCCGTGGCAAGCGTTCTGAGGAGCGAGCCGGTCTGATGATCAGAGCCCATTGTAAAGCCGATACTCTGAGTGGCCTCCTCAATATCTTTCAGTATGGATGGCGGATTCAGGTTAACGGTGTCGAGCATCGAGCCTCCTTATTGAACAGCAATAGGCTGCCAATCAACCAGCGCGTCAAAGTATTTCAGGGCGGTGGGGTCGTTGTCCGCGGCCCAACCATCGGGATGCACCAGGACATGCCGGTGCAGGTAGAGCAGAGCAATGAGCCACTTACGCTTTCCCGTCCCCTCAGCGCCACGTACCAGTTCATCCTCGGCCTGTTCGAGCAGCAGGGTGATAATCGTCAATTGTGCCATGCGCTCGACCAGCCCGCGCATAGGCACCTGGGCGCTTTCCGAATCCAGGTGTGACAGTTCCTCCAGGCGCTGTGCCAGGTGATTGACCAGTTCCTGAACCTGCTGTGCCACAGGCAGAACCACCGAATGTTTGAGTGATTGCAGGCGCTGGTGCAGCATGCCAAAGAGTGCCGAGGCCGCTCCCTCCCTATCGATGGCCCGTAAGACATCCAGCACGATGACATTACTCGAACCCTCCCACACGACGTTGACGATGGCATCGCGCAACAGGCGCGGATTGACCCAATCTTCAACGTAGCCATTGCCGCCGCGCATCTCCAGGGCCTCAAGCGTCACATATTCGCCGCGTTTGGGAATGTAGTATTTACAGAGCGGCGTCAAGATGCGCAGCAGGCGGCGGTCTTCCCCGGCGCCATGACGATCAACGCGCTCAAGTACAGCCGTTGTTTCGAATGCCAGGGCCGCGCAGCCCTCGACTTCCACCAGCAGGTCTACCAACTGACGCTTCATGAGTGGATGCGCGGCCAGGGGGCGTCCAAAAGCGATACGCCCTCGTGTATGGACGAGCGCCTCAAGCAGGCTGCGGCGCATAGCCGCTAACGAGCCGATTGCGGCCCAGATGCGCGTTAGATTGATCATTTCGGTCATCTGCACGAAGCCGCGCTCTAAGGCGCCTACCTGGTAGGCCAGCGCTCCATGCAGCGTGACCTCACCCGTCGCCAGCGAGCGCGTGCCCAGCTTGTCCTTCAGGCGATTGATACTGTAGGCATTGCGCGCGCCATCGTCCAATAAACGGGGGACGAGAAAGAGTCCGAGGCCGCGTGTTCCTGGCGGCGCCCCTTCAGGGCGGGCCAGCGTGAGGATGAGGTCAGCAGAAACATTGGAACAGAACCATTTATCACCCCAGAGTTCCCATTCCGGCCCGATTCCCTCGCCTGTTCCATTTTCGCTACTGCGGTGCGGCCTGGCTACAGTAGCGGTCTGACCAACATCGGAGCCACCCTGCCTCTCAGTAAGAAACATTGCTCCCTGCTTCAATTCGGACATCGTAGTTGCGGTCAGGCCGGGTACAAAGCGCTGCTTGAGAGGTTCGCTGCCATAGCGTTCCAGTACGCGGGCCAGCGCGTCGGTCATGGATACGGGGCAGAAGACACCTGACTCTGCCTGCATTCCTAGATAGGCGAGCGCAAACTTGACCGGTTGTGGTACGTATCCTGGCCATCCAAACAGACCCTTGCGATGGGTGCAGGCAGCAATAGCAAAATCACAATAGGCGATACGTTCCAGTTCGTGGTAGGCGGGATGAAAGACGACCTCATCAATACGCCGGCCCTTTTTATCATACTGCTCCAGCACCGGACCCTGGCGATTAGCCACCTCTGCCAGTTCGTCCATTTTCTGCGACGCAACTGCTCCCATTGCGGTCAGGATGCTCCGCGCCCTGTCGTTGTCTTCTGTCGAAAGATAGCGGCTTAAAAGAAATGGCAGGTCATGGTCGGCAGTATAAAAATTGATTCCTCCGGTATCCGGCATTATAGAAGACAGGTCTAACATGACTTGTATCCTTTCCTGTCGAGTTTCCCGTATCTGCTTATGGGAGACTATGCTTTGAGGCAGCGTTCAGCTTACGCGAATAAATGTATCGCAACGTATTGTAGCATATTTTGTTGAAGGCTATGGTAAGCAGCCGGTCTGGCGTATAAATGGCCACCCGGCGAAAGACAGAGCAGGCATGCACGTTGTATTGATCATCAATCCAGCATCAGGTGTTTCAATGATCACATCTCGGGAAATGACGCCGCAAGAGACCGAAGAGGCCATTATCGCAGGATTAGGCGCTTATGGCATTGAGCCGGAAGTGTTTCACACGACGCCGGAAGATACGGGCCAGGGTCTGTCTACGCGAGCCGCAAGCGCGGGAGCCGATCTCGTCATCGCTGCTGGCGGCGATGGCACAATCGACGCGGTTGCCAGGGGATTGATTGGAACGCAGGCGACACTCGGCATTATTCCGGCGGGGACAATGAATAACCTGGCGCGCAGCTTGAATATCCCTCAGACCATCGAGGCGGCTTGTGCTGTGATTGTTAATGGTGAGACACACGCGATAGATATTGGCAAGATCAACGACCGGTTCTTTCTCGAAGTGGCCGGTGTGGGTCTGGAAGCAATGCTTTTTCCTCTAGCTGAGGAGATCAAGCAGCCAGGATTGCTTTCAACACTGCACGGTGCTATCGGCGGCTTGATTACCCTGCTCACGTACCATCCGGCTAAGATCAGCCTCTCTTTCGACGAGCATCGCCGCCGGTCTTATCAAGCGTTACAGGTGACAATTTGCAATGCGCCATTTTATGGTGCTCACCTGCAGGTAGCGCCACATGCCTTGATGGATGATGGATTGCTTGACGTAGTCGTATATAAAAATTTCAGCAAGCGCGAATATATTCGACACGCGCTCTCCATCAGCCAGGGAAAACGAGCCTATACACCCAGAATCACGTACCGGCGCGTGAAGTCCCTGCGTATAACTAGTGAATACCCGATGGAGATTCAGGCCGATGGAGAGCTTCACGGCCATACACCGGCGGTCGTGACTGTTTTGCCAGCAGCTTTGCGCATCAGAGTGCCAGGAGTGAAGGCGCCTGGGCTGCATAGAGTCGAACAACCAGGTGAGAAAGCCATTGTAAAGCGAACCAGGAAAAAATAGGTAGAGCAATAGAAAGGCGAGGTTTAATCGATGCCAGGAAACACAGAGAATTCGAAGCAACCTTCGGTACAGGGACAACCTCCCTCGCTGCCGCTGCCACCGGTTACCAGTATCGTCGGGCAAAATGTGGTACCAGTAGTATCTGAGGCACAACGCCTTGCCGCGCAGAGTTCTGTATCCGGTCGTCGTGCCGTTTCGCGCGGCACCATCTTCCTGGCATTTTACCTGTGGATACTTTCGGGCGCGATCCTCTTCTCCTTCATCGCGCGCTATACGCAACTTTTCCCCGGTGATACTTTTATTGCACACAGGTTGCAGAGGCAGCGAAACCGCTGGTTCTACAACTTCATGCTGGGAATTTCTGAGATCGGCTTCCCTAAAATGTTCACGCCCATCACCATCGGTGTTGCTGCTATTTTCTGGGCGTTGCGCTTCCGCCTGGAGTCTATTTTCGTCCTGCTGACCAGCACATCCGGTATTCTGAACGCGATAGTGAAGCGCCTTATCAAGCGCCCGCGCCCAACGAATGAACTGGTGACGGTCGTGCGCGTGATCAATGAGCCAAGCTTTCCAAGCGGCCATGTCATGCACTACACGAACTTCTTCGGGTTAATGATCTATCTGCTGGCAACCAACTGGCGTTCGGGGAAACTACGCAACGCTCTCATTGCGATCTGCACCGCATTAATAGCGCTGATTGGGCCATCACGAGTATATCTGGGCGCGCACTGGCCGAGTGACGTGATGGCCGGCTACATCTATGGCGGCCTGTGGTTCGCCGGGTTGATGACTATCTACCTGCGCATCAAGGCCTGGATTCATCCATCTCAGGGTAAGACGCCAGAGGTGATGAAGCCCTTGCAGCAACCCGGCGACGAAGAGTAAAGATTTCCTAACTCAGACGCCGTATATCCGCGGCAGCATACCCTGCCACCGCGGCCACTTGCGACCCGCCGCTACTAAATGCCCTTGAGGCAATGCTAAGCTCTATCTGGTGTATCGTTTGCGAGTTACAGACGCTGCCGGGCCGCTGTTGCGTCACAATACATATAGCGGCAGTCAGATAATTGGCCGAGCCAATGATGTGCTGGGCAACTGGCGAACCTGCATCCGACAGATCGTTGGCGATATCCTGCCACTGAAGTCCGGCAAGGTCCTGCGCGGAATAGCCCTGGGGCAAACCTATCTGCACATATCTGTTCGCAATGTCGATGAACGGGATGCTTCCCGCGCTAGACGCATCAATGTAGGGCGGAGCATCATAGGTATTTATGAGATTCTGCTCTTCGCTCGTGGGTGTTTGCAGTGTAGGATAACTGCCGCTACTGTCCGCTACATTCCCTTGCAGTTCTACCGGCACAAAATCGATATACGAGCTGGTGTAGGTGGAATGGTAGAAAGTAAACGTCGGGGTGCTGGGATAGACATCCGTACTCGACGAGGTAGTCTCATCCAGGTGGCTAAAGGTGCCGAAACGACTGAGAGCGACCACCATGGCCCAGCGTTCCGCCGCGCAATATGGACAATATTCCGCGCCCATATAAAGAATTTCCGGCTTAGCGGTCGGCCCGGTCAGAGTTGGCGGAGAATTTTTAGTCGCCTGTAAGGGGTCTTTCACTCCTCCCGTACCCACCGTATTCGATACATTTGGATCAACCTGGGTAACTGCTTTTAAAACGCTCGAACTAACAGGTGTGGGTGTAGCCGTAGCGATGGATGATGGTTGGTGCGAGATGACGACAAAAGCCACGACAATAATTGCGATCAGCACCAGCACTCCACCGATCAGAAACCAGGATGAGCGGTTTGACTGCTGCTGAACCCTTCTCCTGCTACGCGTCTGGGCCGAATTTTTTTGATTGACGTTCTCATGCTGCTGGCGTTGCTGCCTCTGCTGCTCGCGGCGTTGTGAGGCCGAGGACGCTTTTTGCTTGGGTTTTGCCATGATTCTATCTTCCTGTTCTGCAAACTCAATTTTGCGAGTCCTATTTTATCATAGCACGTCTACACCGGGCACCTTTTTCTACGGCTATTTTTCGAGATGCGAAATCTCGCTTGACAAGGTAGCCGCAATCGGGTACAATCCAGATGTCGGTATAAAGCTTATCATACCGTATGGTTCACAAGCCTCGTTCGTCTAGTGGCCAAGGACGCCGCCCTTTCAAGGCGGAGATCACGGGTTCGACTCCCGTACGAGGTACTATTTTCAGGAGAAGCCTGGCACGCCCTCTTATTTTTGGATGTGCCAGGCTTCTCCACGTTTAAGGTCATCATGCATTCGGAAGAATGTTCTCACCAAAGAGAGGCAGCATATGATTAGCGTAGAAGAAGCTCTCAAACGTATACTTGCCGAAATTAAGCCGCTCCCAACGACTACGGTACCACTTCCCGCATCCCTCGGTCTCGTACTGGCTCAGGACGTGATAGCGCAAGAAGATATGCCTCCTTTCGCCAATTCCGCGATGGATGGCTTTGCATTGCTCAGCCAGGATAGCCGGCAGCAGGGTGGTCAACCTCCACGTTTGCGAGTCACCGGCGGAGTAGCTGCCGGTTACGTAGCGGATCACCCGGTCGAACCCGGAACGGCCATGCGCATCATGACCGGCGCGCCAGTACCGCCAGGAGCCGATAGCGTGATACAGGTGGAGCTGACCCGCTCCGGTGGCCCTGATAGTGAATGGGTAGAAATCTTGCAAGAGGTGGCGCCGGGAAACAATATCCGGCCCGCCGGAGAGGATATGCGGCGCGGTCAGAAAGTGCTGGAACGGGGCATTGAGATTGGCCCCTGGGAAATCGGCGTGCTTGCCACACTCGGCTGGGCGGCGGTGCCGGTAATCCGGCGACCTCGTGTTGCCATCCTGGGAACAGGCGATGAAGTCATCGACGTGGACGAGCCTTTGCAGCCGGGCAAAATTCGCAATAGCAACAGCTACCTGCTCGAAGCTGCCGTGCGCAAAGCAGGCGCTGAGGCGCATCGCCTCGGGGTAGCGCGCGATACCGTGGAGAGCCTGCGCGAGAAGTTTTCCGAGGCCATAACCAACGATCTCATCATCACGTCTGGGGGTGTATCCGTAGGAGATTTCGACCTGGTGAAGAACATTATGGCGGAACAGGGAGAGATCAACTTCTGGCGTATTAATATGCGTCCCGGCAAACCGGTCGCATTTGGCCATATTGGGCATATACCCTTATTAGGGCTACCTGGCAACCCGGTTTCGGCAGCTGTCACCTTTGAATTGTTTGGGCGACCGGTGATTCGCAAGATGCTCGGTCATACGCGCTTGCTCCATCCCCAGATCGAGGTGGTGGTTGAAGATGGTGTGGGAGAACGTGTGATGCGCCGCCACTATGTGCGCGCTCATGTCGAGAGGCGGAATGGTCATTTCGTAGCGCGTACAACCGGCAATCAGGGATCGAATATCACGACTTCGCTGCTGAATGCTAACGCGCTCGTCATCGTGCCGGAAGGCGGCGTCGAACTCCGTCCGGGAGAAACAGCGCAAGCTATCATGCTGGATTGGCCGGAAGAATAATCACTATCGTGCCAGGCGATAGCGCAATTTATCACGCGAGATGCCAAGCAGAGCTGCGGCCTGTACCTGGTTGCCATTGCAGCGCTCCAGCGCCTCGTGCACCAGCTTTTGCTCGATCTTGCCCAGGAAGGCCGGCAAATTCATACCTTCAGGTGGAAGATGAATAGCCTGCTCGACCTCTGAAAGAAGCTGAGTGCCGGAACTCTCGACCCTGCGAATCTGCTCGGGCAGGTCCTGCGGGCGAATTACATTGTCTGTGCATAAGATCTGGCCGCGCTGAATAACGCTGCGCAACTCGCGCACATTGCCAGGCCAGCGATAGCGCAACAGGAGTTCCAGCGCTTCCGGGCTAATTCGCAGTGGCTCCATACCTTCGAGAGAGTACAACCGCAAGAAGTGCGCGACAAGCGGTTCGATATCTTCCGGGCGTTCTCGTAAAGGGGGCAATTGCAGCGTAATCACCTGGAGCCGGTAGTACAGGTCTTCACGAAAAACGCGATGGGCTACGGCGGACAGCAGATCGACATTCGTTGCGGAAATGATGCGAACATTGACGTGAATCTCTCGCGTGCTGCCGACGTGCCGGAAACTGCGCGTTTCCAGAAAACGCAGGAGCTTGGCCTGCAAGTTGAGTGGCATCGAGCCTATCTCATCAAGAAAGAGTGTGCCACCATCGGCGCGCAGCAGGTGCCCTTCGCGAGAAACCTTCGCGTCAGTGAAAGCTCCCGCCTCGACGCCAAAGAGTTCTGTTTCGAGCAATGTATCGGGGATGGCAGCACAATTGATATCTACAAATTGATAGATAGCGCGGCGGCTCAAAGCATGGATAGCATGCGCAATAACGTCTTTGCCGGTGCCGCTTTCGCCTTGTAGCAGTACAGTGGTATCCGGGTAGGCCGCCACCTGCCGTACCTGCATGGCGATTTCATTCATAGCCTTACTTTTGCCAATGACCATACCCACGCGGGCAATTGGGTCCTCTTCCACCTGGCTCTCAACAGGCATATGATACGATGACACACTTCGACCTTTCACATTCCACCAGCATCAGGATAGGGGCGTACCCAGGTGGTCGCCCTTGCGACTTCAACTTCGCTCTTATGCTTCGACCGGAATCAACGCGCATTGCCCGCTTGTGCATAGACCCGTTGATTCAACGGCAACGGGCCACTTGCCTGTAATGGCTGAGAGGGCGAAGAAGCAACCACCCAACCATTGCCAATATGGAAAGTCGCACCATTACCGCCATTCCCCCATTGCGACCGCGTCTCGATGGGAGCGGCTGGTGGAAGTTGACCGGCGTTCTCTGTCGCCGGCAGAATTGCTGCTGCCCACGGCGACGGCAAAGCAGCCGCATAACCGGGCGCAACGTACCCATTACTCAGCCCGGCATTGATAAAGTCCCTTGAGACAGGAGAGAGTTCGTTCAATGGCCCTGATGTAGGCATAGCGAGCGTTACAAGCCCAAGGGCCAGCAATTCGGCAGCTATCTGACAAACCTGATCGCGTGTCATGCTGAATGTCATACAGATTGTTTGCAGGGACGTCTGGCCATCCGCGCGCGTGAAAATTCGCCATTGATCTGGAGTAAGTACGACCTGGGGATTGCGTTCTCGCTGGCCCGAAAGGTCGGTTGGCACGAGTACCATCTGAGCTTGCATGAATGCAGTATTGAAACGCCCTTGCGGAGTGGGGGCATTCACGCGTTGAGGCGGTGTAAGCGAGCCTTTAGACGGGGTCAATCCCTCGGTATTCCTATCGCGTTCCGAGACGGGAACATCCAGCCAGGAAGAAGCCGACGGCACCATCGAAGTGATATCCAATCCGCTAAAAAACTGCGATGCTTCAAAGATCGTGGGAGCCGATGCAACATGCGTTGAAGTTGGAGCTACACCAACCGCCTGTCCTGATGTAGAAATAGTCCCGGCACCCGCAGGCTGCGCAACGGGGGCGGGCAAAGATGCAGGTAGAAGCGAACTAACCGGAAGCGAGATCAAGAGACGTTCAGGAGCGGGCTGCACTTCGTCCTCAAAATAAATTTCGCCCGTCGACCATGTAAGAAGTATACGTATTACCTTAGCCGCCTCGTTTGCCGCCCAGGTACGGAGAATTTCGTGATTTACATGTCCAAGATCAATTAAGGTTAGCGCTATACGAGTTTCACTCGGGTGGGACAGTTCGATGGCACTCATCACCTCCTGGAACGCTTCCTGCGAAATAATGTTGTCTTGTAGCAGGCGTTCCCCCAGGGTCACATTTGCCTGAACGGGGCCAATGCACATCAACTGCCCGCGCCGGAAATAGAGTTCAACCTTTTGTTGTCCCTGTTGAACTTTCAGGAGTCCTGTCTTACCATAAGACTCAACTCTCCTCAAAACTTCCGGCAGGTTTACCTTTTCTAACGAACCTATAGGAGGCACAATAAATCACCGTCCGTCTAAAAAACTACTTTTGCGCTGTTGTGTTGCCTGCTCTTCCCTTATCCCTTGCAGGTCGCTCAGCACAAAAAGTGACTACGAAACGCTGCGTTGTGTCGTTACTTAATTCATCCAATCACAGGCGCGACGATAACCGGGGGCGCGCCCAGATGGGATGAAAGGAGTACGACCATCCCTTCAGGTGTTAAATTATTCGCGAGTTGACGGCAGTGTCAACATCACATTGCATATGGAGCCACTTCCCCTCAAGCTCCTTGAAGATGCACCGGATGTTTGGTTTTCTCCGACAGCGAGGCCTCATTGCCTCGGGCGGAGGGAGAGGGATTCGAACCCCCGGGGCGGTTAACCCAGCTGTTTTCAAGACAGCCGCAATAGTCCACTCTGCCATCCCTCCGACGACAGTGTAACATAGAACCGCACAATTTGAAAAGGGGTAGGCAAAAATACCCGATCAATTACGTTCATTTTACCCATATATGTGTTGTAGCCCTGCTTTTCAAGCCTTCCTATTCTCCCCGGATATGGATAAATCTCACACCGGTCAACGTAGGACTTTTGGACTTCTCACAAGTAGCTTCAACCCTTACAAATATTTGCATATCGAGTGAGGATAATGTACACTATCAGAGAGTTAGCCATCATGAAAGGTGCCAGCAACCCAGGCAGTAGCTTATGATTACCGTTGTCAAACAGAATCCGCGAGGCGAAGCAAAAATTCAGTATTCGGGCGAAGTTATCGAGCATCTCCATGATGGGGTGGTGATTCAAGCATACTGGAAGCAGCCTGTGAAAGACCTGGGATATACTCAATTCGAACCAGGCGATAGCTTTGTTGAATACTATTATACTGATAGATGGTTTAATATTTTCGATATCGCCAGAGCCGGCGGCAGGCGAAAAGGGTGGTACTGCAATATCGCCGAACCCGCATCAATCTCTGGTGAATATATCAAACAAATCGATCTCTTGCTTGACGTCTGGGTTGATCCAGGCGGAAAGACACTAATCCTGGATGAAAATGAGTTCGAATCTGACACAACGCTCAGCGACGAGCAACGCAAGGGAGCACGTCAAGGATTGCAGCAGCTTTTAGAACTGATCTCAGCGCGAAAAGGGCCATTTTCAGCACTATCGTTACAATCATAAGGGCTACCGGAAACCCCTGGAAGGACAAATCTTGATGGAAAAATGGGACAGCAGGCTGTTCCGGCAAGAAGCTGAAGCCAATGCACACCAGCATCGCCGGAACGTTGTGGAGCTTGAGGTCTTGGAGTCTCGCAGGCAGATGCACCTGAAGGTAAACGAGCTTATCCAGCTTGCCACCAATTCAACGCTTAACACCGCCGAAATACGGCAACAGTTGCTCCTGGGAGCAGCGACGTTCGGAAATCATTTTGCCCCGCAGCTTGTGCGCTCGCTACAGCGCGACGACCCGCATGAGCGCCAATCCGTCGTCTGGCTACTGACGTTATTGAACGACGCCAGAACAGTAACACCACTGCGGCACATGTCCCATAATAGACGGCTACCGCGTCCTATACGTCTCTCGGCAGCATTAGCGCTGGCAGGTATGGGCGCGACAGAGGAATCAAAACAAGGCAGGCGCGAACGCTTGTATGCGATTAGCTGACGAATGAGATAGATATGATACGCATAGATATTCCTCAACGAGGCTCCTATGAGCTTCATCACGCAGTTTTTGACATCAACGGCACCCTCGCTGTCGATGGAGTGCCGCTTGTAGAGGTCGCGGATCGCCTGGAAACGTTAAGCGCGCACCTCTCGATCCATTTGCTGACGGCAGGCTCTCATGGCAATCTGCAAGAGATCGAAGATGTCCTTGGCTACCCGCTTCAGAAAATCAATACGGGCGAGGATAAGGTAGATTATGTGAAAAAGCTAGGCCCTGAGAGTGTTGTGGCTATAGGAAACGGCGCGAATGACGCGGGTATGCTCAAAATCGCCGCCATCGGCATAGCGGTGCTCGCGGGAGAAGGAGTAGCCAGCAGCGCGCTCCAGGCCGCCGATGTGCTGGTTAGCAGTCCCATCCATGCCATCGAACTATTGTTGCTCCCAAAACGTCTGATCGCGACCCTGCGCAACTAAGACAGCGTATGTAAGATGGAAGAACTCGAGGAAGCTCCAGCATCAACAGTCCAGATTCCGGTAAAACAATCAAAGCTGGGCTTGCTTTATGTGTGTATCGCCGTCGTCTTTTTCTCAACCAGCCCGATTTTTGTACGCTGGTCACAACCGTTCAGTTCCGTTGAAGTCGCTTTCTGGCGTTTAGCGATTGCCACGCTGCTGGTTGCGGTCATGGGTCTCATCACGCGACAGCGCCTGTTATTGAAAAGGCAGGAACTGCCGCGTTTTCTCTTCTATGGCCTTGTAACGGCCCTGCACTTTATTTTCTACATCGCTTCGCTCAGTTTTACCACAATTGCTCATTCACTTGCCCTCGCCTACACATCGCCGGTCTTCGCAACGCTCTTCTCAGCATTCATCCTGCGCGAACCGTTGCCGCGCCGGAAATATGTGGGAATCGGTGTGGCGATAGTGGGGATCGCTATTATGGCCGGTTTCCAGCCGCACTACACGGCCTGCTCGCTATCCGGCAGCGGCCAATGCATGATCCTTGGCGATGGAATGGCCTTGCTTTCGGGCTTCTGCTTCGCCGTGTATTCGGTGGCCGGGCGAGGAGAGCGCGACCGCCACCCACTATTCCGCTACACGACCAACGTCTACGGACTGGCAGCCCTCTGGCTGCTACCCGTCACGCTCTATCTCGCCTTCCAGCATGCATATCCCTTGAGAGCGGTAGGAGCAGTAATAGCGCTGGGCGTTCTTCCACTCGGCTTCGGGCATACCCTCTACAATGCTGCCGTGCGCAACGTTCACGCGACCTATGCCAACCTGATCGCCACGCAAGAGGTAACCGGCGGCATCATACTCGGTATCTGGTTGCTTGGAGAAATACCCTCGATTACGACGATCATTGGGGTGGTGGTGACGCTGGTGGGGATTGCGGGTGTATTGGTGTGATAGCAGGATCAACAATCCACCCCTCCATCACATCACAATCCGCTGGTATCCCATACTCTCCATCTCTTTGTAGAAAAGCCCACCCGGCCTGCACCGCGCACAACACTGCATCCAATCTATCACCCGTCGCATCCCTTATAAGCATTTCGGCCATCGCGCCAGGTAGCCCAATTCGCAAGCCATAACTTTTCAGTATCTTATCCGAATGTAAACCATCAACAATTTCTTTGCGCGCCATCTCCCTGTCCGGTGTCTGCTTCTCGCGTTCATCGCTCTTATAACTGCGCTTCCCGATCAACCTGCGCGCAACCAGGGCCGGGTAGCCTTCAAAGACTATCCGGTTGTCATGAGTGGGGCGACAAGGCAAAATACTTACTTCTGATCTCAGCAGGCGTGTGGCACCTTCAAAAAACATTTTGCCCACGGGCACGCGGTACATCATCATGGGACTGCGAGCGTTCGCCAGGATATCGGCGACCCTCAAATGCTGCTTATCGCCCGCCGGCCTACCCTCCTGGTAACGCGTCAAGATTGCTTCAAACTGCTTTTTGTCCATCAACGCAATGATTTGCATGTAATCTGCCCAATTTTGCGGCCATCCGAGGTTTTTAATCAGTTTGCGCGGTTGTCCAAAGGGGAAGTCGAGCGCCGCCAGCCAGGGACCATCCGAACGAAGAAAGTTTTCAAAGTCTTCAAAGCTGGTGAGGCTCTGGAAATCCTGTACTTGTAGAAGGCCGTCTTGAAGATCGCAGGCAGCGCAGGTGATAGGTTTCCTGCGCGAGGGAACACTGGTGAAATCAAGCCCGTAGATTCTCATCAATTGCAGCAGCTTTACAATTGTGCCATCACGCCCTTACTGATGGCACGCAGCGTGGCAAATACTCCCGTTCCGGCGGATGCGACGGCTTCAAAGCTGGGAACACGCCGCCGGTTCAGGTAGCGTTCGAGAACAGGGACAGGCAAAGCAGAGGGCATATCGCGTTTATTCCACTGCATGACAAAAGGGAATTGACTCAGGTCTTTGCCAAGCCGCCGCAAATTCATCTCCAGCTCGCGAATGCTCTGTACGTTTTCCTCGAACTTCTCGGCCTGCGAATCCACAACGAAGACGATGCCATCCGCCCCATTCAGAACGGCCAGGCGCGTGCGTTCGTAAAGAATCTGGCCTGGAACAGTATACAGGTGAAAACGCGTGCGGAATCCATGCACGGTTCCCAGGTCGAGCGGCAGAAAGTCGAAGAAGAGCGTTCGTTCCGTCTCAGTAGCAATGGAAAGCATTTCGCCACGAGCATTGGGATTAATGCTTCTATATACATACTGCAAGTTCGTCGTCTTTCCGCAATAGCCAATACCGTAGTAGACGATCTTGCAGTGGATCTCATGAGACGCGATATTGATGAGCGCCATATACCTGATACCCCTAATCCCGGAAGAGCAGATCAATGGTGTCTTCGACCGAAGAGCGGAATTGAATATTGAGAACAGAGGACTTCTGGCGCACGGTATCCGCCCGCACACGCTCCAGGACATGCACAAGTTCGTCCGATGTCTTTTTAGAGAGTATTTTGACCAGTCCAATATGGGTGAGTTTGTCAAAGACGATGACGAGCAGCCATTGTTCTTCAACCATCGTCGTATAAATATTCTCGTGGACACCCTGCTGGAAAATGGTGCGAAAGTCTTTTTCGCCCAGCAGCTCGGCGATATGCCGGGAAGAGGAGAATGCTCCGGCCAGTAACGCTCCTAATGATGTTGCGTTCCGTTTGGTGCTTGTCCCCTGATTGGCAATCACCTGGCCACTCTTGTCAAGAAGCATGACAGAGGTTGCGCTGGTGTCATTCATAAGTTTGTTTAATGTGGTTGAGATAATAGCAAGTTCGCGATCCGAGATGATAAGATTGGTTAATTGTTCCATGTACGCGTCCTCTATGTACACGCCCGTCTACAAGTTCATCATACCAGGAATAGACTATGCGATATCAAGAGCTTCAAGAATTTCATTCCGGCTGGCCTTGACCATATGCCGCACGCGACCGATGCTGGCAGCATTATCGAAAAGTGTTACCATTAAAGCAAAATCTCCCAGAGGCTCCGCGCTCACTAATCCATGTTCGTACTCCATAAGGGTGCCAATAACACCGCCGCGAGCAATCTCCTGGCCCAGGGCTTCCGCGGTATTCAGGCCGGTGGTCATAATGGCACCGACTGCCTCCATATCCTCTTTGCCATCACGGGTCAGGCCTTCGATCAATAAACCATCACGTCCCACCAGGACAGCGAGCCGCACACCTGGTATTGAGAGAAAGCGGCTCAGAGTTTGTTTCAGATCAACCATATTTTCCTCCGCGAGCACCGGGTCAAGTATTGTAGAATCTCCATGGACTTCTTCATTCTAACCGATGCATATGGCAGGTGCAACAAGATGGGACATCTTGGCTAATGGCGCTTCGCCTACTAACGCGAAAGGACAGTTTTTGCAGAGCTTGCTATAACAGCCCTTCATGCTGACTAAGAAAGCGCTTACTCTCAGCTCTCTAATTTAGAGAACGTTGGGGAGCAGGAAGATATACGTGGCCTATGACCCGTTTTCGTGGAACTGGAGAACGTGTTAAATGACCTGACATGTGAAGTGCCAGACCCAGGTGAAAGCGGTCGCTTAAAATCTCTGATTTCAACAAGGGATTTTAAGCGACCATCCAATTACTTATGGATTGACCCATAGTTCGGAGCCTCTTTAGTCACCAGCACATCATGCGGATGACTCTCGCGCAAACCGGCGCTGGTAATGCGCACGAAGCGTGTCTTCTCCTGCATCTCCGCGATGGTGGCACAGCCGGCGTAACCCATCGATTGGCGCAGGCCACCTACCAGTTGATAGATCAGCGGCCCCAACATACCCTTGTATGGGACACGCCCCTCGATGCCCTCGGCAATCAGGCTCGACTCGCTGGCAATATCGGCCTGGAAGTAACGATCTTTGCTATAGCTGCGCTGCTTCATAGCCGCAATAGAACCCATGCCACGATAGTCTTTGAAACGCTCGCCATGCGAGATGATGAGTTCGCCCGGGCTTTCATCGACGCCGGCCAGCAAACTGCCCAGCATGACCGAGTCCGCGCCAGCTGCGATAGCCTTGGCAATGTCACCGGAATATTGAATGCCGCCATCGCCCACAATCGGAATGTCATATTGCCGCGCTACGCGAGCACACTCGTAGATCGCGGTAACCTGGGGCATGCCGACCCCGGCTATCACACGTGTCGTACATATAGAACCGGCGCCGATCCCAACCTTTACAGCGTCCGCACCCGCCTGGATCAAGGCCTCAGTCGCCTCTGCGCTGACTACGTTACCCGCCATCAATTGTACCTGCCTGCCGAATCGTTTTTTCACCTGCGCTACCGTCTCAATAACCATGTGAGAGTGCGCGTGTGAGGTATCCACCACCAATACATCGACGCCCTTTTCGACCAATGCCGCGCAGCGCTTCTCGGTATCCGGCCCAACTCCGACGGCAGCGCCGACCCGCAGGCGGCCATATTCGTCTTTGGCTGCGTTGGGATACAGAATCTTCTTCTGAATATCCTTCATCGTAATCAGGCCCTTGAGCATACCATGCTCATCCACAACTGGCAGCTTTTCAATTTTGTAGCGATGCAGGCTATCACGCGCCTGCTCTAAGGTCGTGCCAACAGGTACCGTAATCAGATGATCCCGCGTCATCAGTTCGGTGACGGGACGGTCAAGGCGAGTCTCAAAGCGAATATCGCGATTGGTGAGGATGCCGACGAGTTTGCCCTGCTCGGTAATCGGAATGCCTGAGATGTGATAGCGCCTCATTACGTCCAGCGCCTCACTGAGAAGAGCGCCTGGTTCCAGAGTGATGGGGTCGGTAATCATGCCTGACTCCGAACGCTTGACCTTATCAACTTCCTGCGCCTGATCTTCGATGGATAAATTGCGATGGATAATACCGATGCCGCCTTCGCGTGCTAAGGCGATAGCCAGGCGCGCCTCGGTAACAGTATCCATGGCCGCGCTGACGATGGGAATGTTGATAGTGATGGTGCGGGTCAGGCGCGTCTGAGTAGAGACATCGCGCGGAAGTACCGACGAAGCGGCAGGGATAATCAATACATCATCGAATGTTAAACCCTCCAGTGCGAACTTGTCACTGAAAGCTTGCTGATTCTGGTTCAGATTTTGCACAGGTGCCGGGGACACCATGTCAGCCTCCTTATAAAAACGCCCAGCACTCACGGTACAACGTGGGCCGGGCCCTACCATCACATAAGAATGAACTGGATGGCTGTCTCATAAACTGCTATGAATTACAAATACGCTCTACGAAGACGAAGCATAAGATAAACTGCACGCATACAAGAAGAGATATCATTGAAAACTGGCAGGACTGGGAAGTTTCTCCTCTCAATCCTACAGGATATTCCCATTTTCAGTAGTGTAACACTTGAGGATGAACCACGTCAAATCAACGAGGAAAATGAAGATGAGAACACATGAAAAGGGCCGGCAACCAACTCGTCAACCGGTTGCCGGCCCTTTTCATGCGCTACTAAGGAGAGCGAAACGGCATTGTTATCGCTCTCTTATAAGGTTCTACGTGAACGCATTCCCATAAAGAGGTTGTAGAGCAGTACAATCACTGCCGCGATCAGTAGCAGGTGTATCAGGAAGCTGGATACATGCAGGACAACGAATCCAATCAACCACAATACTACCAGAACGACAACAATTGCCCACAACAGACCAACCATTGTTCTTTCTCCTTTCCTCTCTCATCTATCATAATACTTTGATAATCACCAGGCCTCCCCCTTGCTCGTCTCAAAGAGAAGGCTGCTCTATTCGCTACAATAGTCACGTATGAAACCCAAAAGAAGTTTTAGGTTGCTCTCAATTCATCAGGTACTGAGTAAAAATACTGATTCTAGCAGAGACTTGTCATCCGAGAAGAACTGCTGTACTGTATATGGCAGGATGTTCCTATTTTTTATGTCATGTGAAGGAGTACATGTTCATGTCTGCTGACATGCAGATAACGGCTCAAATGGCTGAAGGCCCCACGCCAGGTAGGTCTATAGCGAACGATGAAGCCATTATCGTTGATAAATTCACGAAAACATACGGTTCTCATAAAGTTGTTGATCAGCTAGAATTCACTGTGCATAGGGGAGAAGTCTTCGCTTTACTGGGGCCGAACGGCGCAGGCAAAACAACTACCGTTGAAACGCTTGAGGGCTACCGCATTCCCGATGGAGGAAGCGTGCGCGTGCTGGGGCTTGATCCTATTCGCGATGCGAAAGCACTCAAGCCGCAGATCGGCGTTATGCTACAACAGGATGGTCTGTATACCGGCCTTACCGCACGTGAAGTCCTGCACCTTTTTGCAGGATACTACCGGCATCCGCAAAATATCGACGCGCTATTGGAACGAGTTGGACTGAGTGCCGCCGCGAAAACGCGCTGCCGGCGGCTTTCGGGTGGTCAGAAACGCCGCCTGGCTCTGGCCGTCGCACTGGTTGGCAATCCCTTGCTGGTCTTTCTAGACGAACCTACCTCTGGCATGGACCCGCAAGCACGGCTGGCGACCTGGGAAATCATCCGCGACCTGAAGCGCAGCGGAGCGACCGTCTTATTGACCACGCACCTGATGGATGAAGCCGAGCGCCTGGCCGACCGCGTTGCTATCATCGATCATGGTCGATTGATTGCCATGGATACGCCGGACGGACTGACAGGGGTTCAGAATGCCAATATTGTGCGCTTCGTTGCCCGCGCTGGACTCGATTGCGCGAAGCTGGCGGCGCTGCCATCGGCAAGCAAAGCAGAAGAAGTGCGCCCGGGCAGCTATGTAATCGAAACTGCGGCGGCTCCATCCCTTATAGCGGAACTGGCAGCCTGGCTGCGAGACGAGGGCATTACACTTTCCGAACTACGCGTAGGCCACGGTTCGCTCGAGGACCTGTTCCTGCGTCTCACGGGCGCGGAAGTGCGAGAATAGCGAGAACAGACAAATGACAACACATACTATAGAGCAAACGAAAGTTACATCTGAATCAAAGGCGGCATCATTTGGCCAGCAGGTCTGGGCACAGACACAGGTTGAGTTGCTCATGACGCTGCGACGCGGCGAAAGCGTCCTGATTACGCTGATCGTGCCGGTAATCTTGCTCATCTTCTTTACATCGCTGAATATTGTGCCGGCTACGAACGAAAAAGCGGTAGATTTCCTGCTGCCTGGCATGCTGGCTTTAGCGGTCATGGCAACGGGCATGGTCAGCCTTGGCATCGCTACCGCGTATGAACGCTATTATGGTGTGCTGAAACGCCTGGGCAGCTCGCCACTACCCCGCAGTGGGCTAATTATTGCCAAAGTCATCTCCGTGCTGGCACTGGAAGTGATCCAGATCATCGTGCTGGTAGGAGTCGCCATACTCTTCTACGGCTGGCGGCCAATTGGATCACCTCTTCTGGCGCTACTTGTAATGGCTATAGGAACAATCACTTTTTCGGCGTTAGGGCTTGCAATGGCCGGCGGACTGCGGGCTGAGGCAACATTGGCGGGAGCAAACGCGCTCTACTTACTTTTCTTGCTGCTCGGAGGCGGCATCTTACCGTTGAACCATTTGCCTGCTCCATTGGCTGCATTCGCTCAGATTCTTCCCGCTGCCGCGCTTACTCAGGCGCTGCAGGCATCATTAACTAACGGCGCGGCTTTTCCGAGTTTCGCGTTAACCATCCTGGTAGCCTGGGCGATTGTCATTCTGCTGGTCGCAATAAAAACATTCCGCTGGGAATAATGGCCGGAACGGTTCACGACCTGTCAGGAACAGCAGACCAGCGCCACTCTTGTGAACAGGTATAGTCAAGCACCGCCGTTTGTCCGCCAGTATCGATGAAGCTGACGATGAACTGTGGCTGATTGGAACGCTGTAAATGACCGTTTTTGTCCGGCAGCATGACTGAGATGCCATCCTGAACGGATACATGGGAGATCGAATCGCTGTAGGTCGCGACCTGGCTCACGATAATGGTCACAGTAAAACTAAGCGTCTTATGCTGTAAATCCAGGTCCATCAGCAGGGGAATGATAGTATCGGTTGTATTGCGAAACGGGTCGTGGAATGAGACGTTCGTCTTATAGGGATAATCCGGCGGCGCGTGAGATAATGCAAAGGCCTCGATACACAGATCATATTTATGCCCGCTATTAGGCATACGTTCCAGGTGATTCACAGGCCCCTGTGACACATGTGATTGGAAAAACGAAGAGTTATTCAGGCGTAATCGAATGAGCAACAGGCTCGCCGCAACTACAATCATCACTAGAGCTAGCAAAACCCAGCGTTTCATTTGTGCGCCTCCCATACTCAAAGGTAGTCGACGGCTCTTCTTTAAGCAGAAGTAGCAAAAGTATGCCCTGCTCTTCTCATGCAACCTGGCTACGGGCCAGTCCAGCTAAAGGCCCGCGGAAGATGCAAGTCTATCCATTACTATCAAGGATTGCTCTAAAAGGACTGATAGTTATTTGGAATGGGAGGGTGTTGTGTAAGCCTGTTCCTCATCCTCAGTTGCGAATTCCATGACATCATCCGAATGCCGCATTTGCAATTGTACTATAGTCACGAGAAACATCAGGAGAATGAGGACATGCATTGCAGTACACCAGGCACAAATCGTGTGCAGGCGTACAATTTCTATATAAACCAGGTAGAGGACGGTCAGCATGCCAACCAGCGCCCAGGCAAACTGTGCCACAGGTATCCAGCGGTGCTCCATCCCTTGATAGAGGGCATATATCGCTAAAAAGGCGCTCAGTAGCGACCATGCCAGGCCAGGAACGGTAATAGGTATAGATGTACCGGGAATAACGGAAAAGGGGCTGGAAAGTACTTTCGCGCAATCGACCACGCCGTTGGCAGAGCAGACAAGGGGAACATTCTCATAATGGACGGTAGTCAGGTAAATGGATATACCGATTCCGATGATTGAACAGAGTAAGAGAAACAGCTGCGCCTTCGAGCGTTGTAATATCTTCATCGTAGCCTCTTGAGAATATCTCCAGCATTTTCTGTCATGAAATTTTTGTATTATTCATAGCATACTGTTGATCAACAGCAGTGTCAATAGTACTATCCTGATGATTCCTCATAAGTTCTCTGGACGAGGCCAGTTCACCTGGATGCAGGAGTGCGCGTGAGATTCTTCGTTGCACTCAGAATGACAGGCCCCGGACACAGCATACTGTGTCCGGGGCCTGTCATTCTGAGTGCAACGAAGAATCTGAGACTGTGTGAAAAGCACTCATAACAGTCAAAGTGAAAGTTGAGAGATGCCTCCACAGGCCGAACCCAAAACTTTTCACACAGTCTCTCTCAGCACGGTACTGATTTCTCAACCCGCTCAGGGATTGGAAACCAGGCACTGAAACTAGTCGTCGACAGGGGTAACTTTCTCCGAGAAATGGCAGGCGGCGAAGTGTTCGTGTCCCTCCTTTGCTTCGAAGGGAGGTTCAACTTCGCGGCAGATGGCCTGCGCCATGGGGCAGCGCGTATGAAAGCGACATCCCGATGGAATTCTGATTGGGCTTGGTAGGTCACCGCTCAGGATGATGCGCTGGCGGCGTTTTTCTATTTGCGGATCGGGTATAGGTATCGCCGAGAGGAGCGCCTTTGTATAGGGATGCTTGGGAGCGGCATAGAGTTCATCGCGATCCGCCAGTTCGACGATCTTGCCCAGGTACATCACGGCGATACGATCCGCGACATGACGCACAACGCTCAAATCATGTGAAACGAAGAGATAGGTCAAATTGAACTGCTGCTGCAGGCGCTGCAATAGGTTGAGCACCTGCGCGCGAACCGAGACATCGAGTGCGGATACCGGTTCATCGGCGATAACAAATTCCGGGTTGATCGAGAGCGCGCGAGCGACCGCGATACGCTGGCGCTGTCCTCCACTAAACTCATGCGGATAACGGTCAATATATTCGGGGCGCAAGCCCACGACCTTCAGCAATTCAATGGTGCGCTCGCGAATCTCGTCATTTGAACCGACGTGGTAGATATGCATGGGTTCCGCGATGAGCGACCCAATCGTAAAGCGCGGATTCAGTGAAGCGAACGGGTCCTGAAAAATCATCTGCACGCGTTGGCGAATCTGTCTCAGCGGCTCACCCTCCAATTTCGCCAGGTCCTTATTGTCAAAGAGTATCTCGCCCGAAGTTGGTTTATAGAGCCGCACGATAGTACGTCCGATGGTAGTCTTTCCCGAACCGCTCTCGCCCACCAGCCCCAATGTCTGCCCGCGTTCAATGGCAAAAGAGACACCATCAACCGCCCGGACATAGCCGACTACCCTCTGCAACACAATGCCCCTTGTCAGGGGGAAATGCATTTTGAGATCGCGTATATCGACCAGGGTTTTACTGCCTACAAGCGTATCTGCCATCTACTTTTCCTCCATTGTTTTTAAAGTTGTAGCGGCAGCAGCGCTAATAGCCGCCTGTTGAGCTTCGAATCGGGCCTTACGTCGTCTTTCCGCGTACGCTTGCTCCTTGGGATCGGTCACATCTACCCAGCAAGCCTTGATGTGAGCCGAACTGCCTGCTACCGGATCGAGTGGCGGCATGGTACGACAAATAGAGCGAGCAAAAGCGCAGCGAGGCATGAATGGGCAACCTGGAGGGGGTCTTAGCAGGTCGGGAGGAGCGCCTTCGATAGTCCTTAACTGAGCATGTCGTTCTTCATCCAGGCGTGGCACTGAAGAAAGCAGTCCCAGGGTATAAGGATGACGAGGATTGGCAAATAATTCATCTGTGGGGGCTGTCTCAACGACCTTACCAGCGTACATCACTACCACACGGTCGGTCATACCCGCGACAACGCCTAGATCATGTGTAATCAGGATCACTGCGGTTCCAAACTCTTTACAGACCCCGTTGATCAATTCAAGTATCTGCGCCTGCACCGTGACGTCCAGAGCAGTGGTAGGCTCATCGGCAATCAAAAGTTTTGGATTGCAAGCCAGAGCCATCGCAATCATAACACGCTGTCGCATTCCCCCACTGAACTGATGAGGATAAGAATTGACGCGTTCGGAAGCAGCGGGAATACCCACCTGCTCCAACAAAGAAACGGCACGCTTCAAACCCTCAGCTTTGCTCAATTTTAAGTGAATGCTCAGCCCTTCTGCGATCTGTTTCCCAACGGGCATTGTTGGATTCAGGCAGGTCATGGGATCTTGAAAGATCATGCCTATTTTGCCACCCCGTATTCTTCGCATCGCACTCTCTGGCAGGTCAAGCAGGTCCTGATCCTCAAATATCACGCTTCCCCCCGCGTATTCAGCCGGAGGTTGGGGAAGCAAGCGCATAATAGAGAGAGCTGTAACGCTTTTGCCACAACCACTCTCTCCAACCACGCCTACGCGCTCGCCCGGCTTGATCGAAAAACTGACTCCATCGACCGCTCGCACGCGGCCGGCCCTTACCTTGAAGTAAGTTTTCAGATCCTGTACTTCTAGCAGATACTCTCCCAAAGTCGTAACTCCTTTTCCTTCCATCTTGCTCGAATGCCGTAGGGAGAATCAAGAGGAGTATTCTTAGATCAACATTCCCACGGCATTCGGCTAATAAGATGAGCAGGTATCATCCACACCAATCTAACGTTCCGTCATGTAGGGATCGAGGGCATCGCGCAGACCATCGCCCACCAGGTTAAAGCTGAGTACCGTAATGAAGATCAGCAGCCCCGGTATAAAGATGAGCCAGGGGTCGGCATCAAAAAAGTCATTGCCTGTTCCGATCATGCTGCCCCAGCTGGCAGTTGGCGGTTGAATACCAAAGCCGAAGTAGCTCAAAACGGACTCCAAAATGATATTTGTACCCACCAGCAATGTTGCATTGACGATAATCGGCCCGGCCGCATTGGGCAAAATATGACGGAACATCAAGCGGAGATCTTTCGCCCCTATCGTGCGCGAGGCAAGGACAAATTCCCTCTCCTTTAGCGCGAGGTATTCTCCGCGCACCAGACGCGCGGCATATGTCCATCCAAGCATGGCAATCAAGATGATCACACTTCTTGGAGAGCCATCCGAGAAAGCCACAGAAAGCACAAACAGCAGCAAATATAGGGGAACTGCGAGGACAATATCCGTAAAGCGCATCAGGAGGTTGTCAATAATCCCTCCATAGTAGCCGGCAAAAGCGCCAATACCAACACCCAGGATAATGGCCATCAGCATCGAGATCAAACCTACCAGCAGCGATGTCTGCCCACCCACCATAGCACGAGCCATTTGATCACGTGCCACATCATCGGTTCCGAATGGGTGTTGCAGGCTAGGAGGCGCTAACGAGGTGCTGGGACCTGTTAGAGGAATATTCAAGGGGATAGCATTGGGATTATCGCGCCAGATATATGGACCAACGAAACAGAAGAGGACCATGCCTATCAAGGCACATGCTCCGATGACCGCCGCGCGGTTGCGTATAAAGCGATCGAAGATGATACGGGTCTGGCTCCGGCGCTTCTGGACCAACTCAGTCGTGAGTTCAAGAAATGGCTCGACATCTTCCTGTGTTTGGGAGGTACCCAGCTGTTCAGAGATATCCACGGTTGTCTCCTTTCATTGCAGAAGTAGTAGATGACCAGAGTCTACGAGTAACGAATGCGCGGATCCATCACTGCGTAGAGGATATCCGCTATCAAATTAAAACCAATAACAAACACAGCGCCAAGCATTAACATTGCCAGCAGTACTGGATAATCACGTATCTCCAGGGACTGGAAGAACAGTAAACCCATACCTGGCCATGCAAAAACGCCTTCAGTAATCGTGGCGCCTCCGGCCACCGAGCCAAAATCAAGGGCGACAACGGTAATCAGTGGAATAACGGCATTGCGGAGCGCGTGACCAATCAGTTGTTTTATCGGGCCAACACCTTTCGCACGAGCCGTGCGCATGTAGTCCTGCTTGACGACCTCAATCATGCTAGAGCGCATATAGCGGCTCCAACCGGCAATGAAGGTGATGGACAGGACCAACATCGGTAAGATGAGATGCTGCAGGTGATCAATAAATGCGTCGAAAGGATCCAGGGTGTATCCAAGCGTTTGCATCCCTGAGGTAGGGAGCCAGTGTAACAAGACCCCGAAGATATACTGGGCGAAGAGGCCAAAAAGAAAGATCGGGGTGCAAATGCCAATGTAGGAAATGATCGTGAGGGAATAATCGGTAAGTGTGCCCTGGCGTACAGCTGAGATGGTTCCCAGGGTGATTGCCAGAATGAGCGCCAGAGTAAGCCCGGTGACAAATAGCTCCAGCGTCGCGGGGAAGCGCTCTTGCAGAACTTGTATGACGGGCTGGTTTGTACCGAAGGAGAACCCGAAATTTCCGGTCAAGGCATTTCCCAACCATTTCAGGTATTGGATAGGTACCGGATCATCCAGCCCAAAACGGGCACGCATCGCGGCCCTGCTGGCAGGACTCAAATGGGGATTAAACAACACCTGATCTGGGCCACCGGGCATCAAGTGAATCAACGTGAACATGAAGATGGACACCAGAAATAATAACGGAATCGCCTGCAGAATGCGCCTGATGATGTATCGTCCCATAAGCACCTCCAAAGGATACAAGACAAGGACGGGAAACGTTTCTAATAGTTTACCATATCTCTATATGTTGACGTCAATAGTCCGCACGCTACATTATGGCCTTCTAAAAGTCCTGTAGGGACAGCGGCCTGTCCCTGTCCTGCCTGCGGTCCAGGTGACGATGCTGCTCCCCAACGAGGACAGGGACAGGCCACTGTCCCTACAGATTACAATCGCTCCGGTTGAATACCTGGAAAGTATCCAACCGGAGTGTATTACGATCTAACGAAGAGGTATCAACGTTCATGTAGGGGCGTACCCTTGTGGTCGCCCGGTACATCCACTACTAGCATTGAGCGTTGGTACACCACCAGGTCCAGACCTGATTGTCCTCCTGCGCTCCCATCGGACCGGGATTGTAGTTCTGCGCCGTCAGCTTGTGCATCGCGATGTCTGTCGGCGAGTACAACGTGATGAACGGGAATTCCGTCAGGTAGATCTGGTGAATCTGGTTGAAGATCGCCTGCCGCTGCGACGGATCGGCCGTCGACTGCTCCTGCACAAAGAGCTGATCCAGCTGGTGGTTGCAGTAGAAGTCAATGTTGAAGCCCGCCGGCGGGAACTGGTTGCAGGCAAACAACCCCGAGTCATCGGCATCGTAGGTGAACGAGTCCTCGAACTCCGCGATGTCGTAGACCCCCGGCCTGCCATCGGTCAAGAACGTGCCAAAGAAGGTGCTGGCCGGATAGTTCTGGATGTCGATCTTAATGCCAATGGCCTGGAAGTCCTGCTGGATGATCAGTTCGTCATCGGCGCGCCAGTAGTTGTTGGCCGTCGTCGAATACTTGAACTCCAGTGTCTTGCCGCCCTTATGCCGGTAGCCATCCGAGCCCATCACCCAGCCATCCTGCGTCAACAGGTTGCCTGCTGCTTTCTGGTCAAACGGCGGACAGGGCGCATTGGGTTCATAGCCCGGATTGTAGCTCTTGCCATGATCGGTACACAACGGTACAGCCTCTCCGCGCCGGGCAGTCACAATCAAGGCCTGGTGATCGATGGCCATGGCCATGGCTTTGCGCACATTGACATCGGTGCCCAGAATCGGATTGTGGAAGTCGAAGTACATGGCCTCGAAGTTCGACGAGTTGGGGTTGTTGGTCAGCTTGTAATTGCTGAGCGCCTGATAGGCCACCACCTTGGTCACATCCAGGAACCACGACGAGGTGATCGTGCCGGCTTGCAGGTCCTTGAGAATCGTGTTCTGGTCGGTGACGATGCGGAACACAATACTATTGAGGTAAGGATAGCCCTGCGCGGCCTGGTAGTAGTTGGGGTTTTTCACCACAGTATAGTGGTCGCCCGGCTTGCTCTCGCTCATCTTGAATGGGCCACTGGTCACCGAAGGGTTGAGGTTATCGGGCGTGGTCTGGATAGAGGCCGGGTTCTCCCCACTGTAGTGATGGGCCGGTAACGGCGAGGTGAGGCCGTCGGTCCAGATCGAAACGAAAGGAGAGAAGGCTTGTTTGAGATGGAAGGTGATGCTGAGGTTGTCTGAAGAGATATCCGCGCCGGTGATCAGGTTGAAGCCGATGGTACTGGCGGCCGGGAACTTGCCGTCAGTCCACAGGCGCCAGCTGAAATCGACATCGCGGGCATCCTCGGGCTGGCCATCGCTCCACTTGAGGCCGGGACGCAGGTGGAAGGTCCAGGTCTTCAGATCAGCGCTGATGCCGCCATTAGCGGTGGTGGGCATCTCGGTCACCAGTCCGGGATGGATCTGGCCCTGGGCATCGCCATAGAACAACGGGGCATAGATCGCCTGGTCGACCATATCCGAGAAGGTTTCCGAAGAGGCATTAGGGATGAGCGAATCAGGCTCTTCGTACAGATCATCGGTCCAGGTGCCCCCCTTCGTGACGGTTCCGCCACCGCTGCTGCCATTGCCATTGTTGCTGGTGCTGGGGGCGCCACAGGCGCTCAGCAACAGGATTAGCACCGACAGGACGGAAAAGGACATCAGAAGAAAACGCGACTGGGGTTTCTTGAGCATTGTGTCCTCCTAGAGTAAAAATAATATTGAGGTAAATAGTGTCCCGGCTAGCGGGAACCGCCCATCACAGTTTCGAGATAGCAGCCTTCTATTCTATCCAGAAAAAGTGCGGCAATAACACAAATTCACTTGAAGATAATCAAGGGATTGCGTTACATACTTAACTATACGTCATTTCTCACAGACTTCTCACAACAATCACTGTTTATAGGAGTAGTAGGTAGGGTACTTGCTTACGTGTTGTTGCTCAGGGCTGTTCCACTTCTTCAGCTTCCGGGGGACTGGGGCGCTTGCGGTTAAATCTGATCACATCAGTAATGAACGGATTGATTAGTCCGATTAAGAAAGAAATGATACTGGCAATGAGAACAATCACACCGAGAGCCACAAAAAGCCCTTCTGAGGATGCAGGACCAGTATTGAGGACAACACCAAGCCCGACGAGGACGATACCGATAAACAACAAAACAAGCCCGCGCCAGGTATACTTTTTCCTCTTCGCCCGCTCAGCTCTATCGAGAGCCTCGGCCCTCAATACGATATCTTCGTCTCTTTGGTCTGCCATTGAAATATCCCCTTTCCATGTAAGCGCACCAATAGTGTTTTCGCCAGCATTCTATAGCCAGGTCAACATCGCCTACTTGTTAGTATTATATGGAAAGAAGGCGGGAAATGTAAGGGGTTTTTCAGAAGTTTGTTAAGAGGAAGAAATAGGCGTCAATTGAAATCGCCTGGTACCTGTCCCCTCCCTTGACACCTGTGCTACACTTTAGGTGAGACGGTGTAGCTCAATGGATAGAGCGTTCGCCTCCGAAGTGAAAGGCTGCGGGTTCAAGTCCCGCCATCGTCATTATAACTCATACTGGCGGCCCAACTTATATTTTTTCCTGCCCATTGTTCCATCGGACTCGATCCTGAACCTTTCCAAAAACAAGAAAAGGCCAGTTGATTTAAGCTGGCCTGAAAAGCTACTGTATAGTGATGATACTGCAAAACTCATCAACTATAGCTGCAAATCAGCGCCCTCTCCACTGAGCTACGGGGACTTCACCACGATTATATCATAAAAAGTCAGCTTCCCTCTTCAATGACCTCCTCGTCAATTACTCCTTGACCGGGCACCTGCCCTTCATTTTCTACCTCGAAGAGCTGGCGGAAATCGGCAGGAAGTTGCGCGCGCACATTTTCTATCTCGCCCATCGTCACAACTTCACTCACAAGCGCTATGATAACGCGTGCATGGAAGGTTGCGTCAGCGAGAGGAACGCCCTCACGCTTGCTCACACGCTGGAAGAACTCGTCGAGTGAAAAGGGTTCTCCGGCTCCGGCCATAGGTTGTTCCAGATAGACGCCAATTTCTGGAGGCAATTGTGATGCCAGGTCCTTTGCCTCACCCCCGGCCAGGCGTTCGGCCAGCGTCTCAAATGTAGCTCCTGTGGCCCGGATAGCCGCATCTCGCGAATCAAGACCGGTACGACGCTCTACCTGTGCTATGAATTCATCGTATTTCATCGTATTTTTTCTTCCTCCTTCTAATTGACTGACTTCCCAATAACCTTATGCAACAATACAACAGGGCGAGGATTGATGCTCGCCGCCCAACTACCGCTACTCCGCTCGTGCAGTCATCGCCCTGTTGCTTTCCGTCACATTCCCAATCAAAGAAAAGCGCGCAGAAACTCTCTAGCCTATCTCATCTGTGCCAGGAGTTGCTTCGCCTTCTGCGCCCTCTGCATATCCTCTTGCTGCACCTGCCGCAGGAATTGAGCAAGCTGCTGGTTGCCAGACTGCTCAGCATCCTTGATATACTCGGCAGAAGTCTGGCAGCTTTGCAGCGCATGGTAAAGTATGCTCACCAGGTTATACTATTCGTTACTCACACCTGTCGTCTGTTGACCAGTTGTCGTCTTTCTACCTCCTTTGTCTTAGCACTTTCCTTCACACGAACATCCATGAACAGATGAGTGTACTCAAGTCCACCCATCATGGATTTCACGAACATTGCCTACCAAAAGTTTCCACACTTCAAGTCAGGCAGTGTAGTACAAATCTGTGCTTTGCAGCCATTACGATCTGATCAATTGGACAATCCCCTTGCGATTGATTGTATTTTCCCTAAGAATTTCCTCTCAAAATATATTGACAGCCGTCGCTCTTGCCTGCTATTCTTAGCACCGATGAGATTATGTCGGAGGGCTTTGGACAATGGAGCCAAAACCACAATTTCGCAACCCGGGCCCAGCAGCGTCACAGGTACAGGTACAGTACCAACTCTCGCAGCAACAAACTCTACCGCAGATCAGCGTCACTGTGCCATTCGTGACTGTGTCACAAACTCCCAGCAGTTCAGATGAGCCATATATTGATGCATCCATCGCGCCTGTACAACCGACGCCAAAAAAGCAACCTACGCGCATTGTCGCCATCATCCTCACGCTGCTGCTGGCCGTAGCGATTTTCTTCATCTGGCAGGGTCCCTCACTGCTCAATACTTCCGCAGTCAGTTCACAGCAGAATAGTGTTAGTACCAGTTCAAGCAGTGGTAATAGTGCTAATTCGCCTGGCGGCAGCGGGGACATCCAGGTCTATGTGACAGGAGCCGTCAAACACCCGGGAGTCTACACATTGCCGGCAGATGCCCGTATTTTCCAACTACTGCAAGCCGCCGGTGGCGCTTTGCCGGACGCAAACCTCGTCGCGCTCAATCTGGCCGCGAAATTAACCGATGGAGAGGAAATATACGTAGTAGCCGTCGGAGAAATACCGCCATCGTATGTGGGCGGAGTGCCTCAACCGGGCGCGAGCACAACTCCAGGTGCGAGCACGGGTCAACTTGTCAATATCAACACGGCCAGCGTGGACGACCTACGTACGTACCTGCATGTAAGTAGCACAACGGCCCAGGCCATTGTGAATTACCGCCAGCAGCATGGACCCTACACTTCCGTCGATCAATTGCTTCAGGTCATTAGCAAGTCAATCTATGACCGGATTAAGAGCATGGTAACGGTCTAGCAGAGCAACCAGAAGTCATAGTATCCGGCGACTTATCAATGAGAATTTCTGTGAATTGGCGGTAACAAGCGGTGGAAAACAGGAAAAAAGGCGAGATAGACCTCCACGGACTGGTGCTGGTAGTAGTAACAGTTTCATGGCTGGCGGGCATTGTAATCGGTAACTGGACAAACCTTCCGGTAGGGATTTCATTGATAGGCGCTACCATCTCGCTGATCTGCGTGATTATCTTCTGGCGCAGCGACCGCGGGTTACTGCTCGCATTGATCGTATTGTGGCTCATGCTGGGTGCCTGGCGCTATGCGATTGTCTCATCAAATGGAGATCCCCAGGCTATCAGCGCCTTCATCGGGCAAAAGAAGCTTGAGGTACAGGGAACAGTAGCCGATGAACCAACATTGGAAGCGCGCAGCCGGTTGTTAACCATCGAAGTATCCAGCGCCAGTACCGACAATGGATCATCCTGGCAGGATGCACATGGGCGCATCGACGTCATCATACCTGGTTCATATATCGATAATCCTTATGGGCCAAATTATGGAGATGCCGTCGAACTCAAAGGCAAACTCGACCCTCCATCTCCACATAGTCCACCCGAAATTTTCGCCAGCATGGCCTTTCCAGCATTGACCGTGAATGCCAGCGGCGGTAATCCTATCATCGCCGCCCTCTTTCAATTACGCACGCAGTTTGCCATTACCATCGAACAATCGCTTCCACCACCACTGGCGGCCCTGCTCATCGCCATCCTGCTCAGCCTGCGTACGCCCGCCCTCATCCCCTTGATTCCATATTTCAACGAGACGGGCACAGCACATCTGATCGCGCCATCAGGCTTCAAAGTAACCATTCTCGCGGGCCTCGTTTCAGCCAGCACACGATGGCTATACGAAAAGCGCGATAAACAGGCCAGATTGCTGCCCGCTCAAAAACGCCGCAACTGGCGGCGCTGGCTGGCAACAATTCTCGTAGTGCTGAGTATCGCTGTGTACACCATTTTGAGTGGCGCAGGACCGGCAGCAATACGCGCGGGAATTATGGGCATTTTGCTGGTTATCGCCCCACGCATCGGGCGTATCTATAACTTCTATACCGCCATAGCTCTTGCCGCTTTTCTTATGAGCATGGTCGATCCTTTTGTATTATGGGATGCAGGTTTCCAGCTTTCTTTTCTGGGTATACTGGGCATCTTCATGCTCACACCATTCTTCCTGCACTTTTTCCATTACCTGGAACAGTTCCCTTTCGGACACATTGTCGCCGAAATCAGTGCCGTTACTCTAGCTGCTCAGGTAGCGACGTGGCCAATTATTGCAATTACTTTCTCTCAGGTCTCCTTTATCGCGCCTCTGGCCAATATATTATCAGTTCCTCTGTTAGGAGTTTTGATCCTGCCTGGCTTTCTGGTTTGTGCCGGTGGGTTTTTCTCCATACAAATTGGCATTCTCTTCGGCTGGATTGTACAGCCGCCACTATTGTTTTTGAATACAATTATTCCCTGGCTTGCCAGGCTTCCGGGAGCATTTTTACTCGTTAATAACACGATCAGTGTCCCGGTCGCCTGGGGATATTATGTCTTGTTGGGTCTTGTGGTAATTATTCTCTTCCGCCGCTGGCCGGAAACTATGCGAACGAGCGCAGTTAACAAAGCGCCTCCGTTGTTTTCATATCGTACCTGGCGTATCTTGCAAATAAGCGCCGCGCTCATCATTGTACTGGTAACCGCTATATCTGTCCACGCGGCGCAGCCAGCCGGGCGATTGACGATTACCTTTCTCCATGTCGGGCCCTCAGGACAGCCCGCGCAAGGAGAATCCATTCTTATCCAAACACCTGATGGCAAGAGCGTGTTAATAGATGGCGGCATGGATGCAAATTCATTATCACAACAACTCTACAACGCGCTTCCTATCTGGCAGCATTCGCTCGACGCCGTCATTTTGACCACGCCACGCTCAGACCATCTAGCCGGTTTGCAGGATGTCGTGACTCGTTATCAGATTGGAGAAGTCATCGACGCGGGAATGCTGCATCCTACTGCGAGCTATGCGCTCTGGCGACGTACCATTAGTGACCGCGACCTTAGCTACATCCAGGTTCGGCAACATACCACAATTTCGATAGGTTCGCAGGTGCTTTTACAAGTACTCTGGCCACCGTCGCCATTGCACAAAAGTAGTGACGAAGCCCTGGATAACGGCCTGGTTATGCGGCTTGTTGCTCCCGGATTCCGCATGCTGCTGTTAGGCGTGGCCGCGCTCAGCAAATATGCCCTCAACGGCCTGGCCTCCACTCTAGACCCCAGCTTTTTGCAGGCCAATGTGGTTCAAATCGTGGGAGAGGCCGGCAAAACGTTTCCTGCTGCATTGAGCAACATTTTACAGTTGGCTCACCCATCCTTGTTGGTAATTACACCGGCTATGTTAAGCGCAAAGCTGCGTAAAGCCGGACAAAGCTCGGTTATCAGTCCTGCGCCATTTGCGGGCGCTCCGTGGCGGGTGATACAGACCGCGCAGTTAGATCATGTGGAGATCACTAGTAGTAGTAATGGATGGAATTTAAGTTAAAAATTCATTGCAACATCCTGTCCTATGTGTTATGATGCTCAGCAATGCAACAATTTTACGTTTGCTTGATGAAGATACTGGCTAAACGAGAAGGGAAAAGAGCATGTTAACCTGTGAACGATGCGGGAGAGAGATGCCCGATAATATGGCTATCTGTCCTTCTTGCGGAACGATCACCTCATCGATGATGGGTAGACCCCAGCCACCGACAAACCATGGCCCCTATCCAACGGATGGGGCGCCCATAGCAGGTTATGGACAGGGCTATTCACCACAGCCTGGCTACATGCAGCCACCGCAGCCGGCATATCCCCCTCAACAGCCCGGCTATATGCAGCCACCGCAACCAAATTTTGGATATGGGCAACCTTATGGCAATCCTCCTTTTCCCGGCTCGGTCAATGTGAATATTGTCAACGCTCCTGCCCCACCGCCACTCGTTGGCGTTAATGTTGTAAATACATCCAGCTCGAGCAGCTCTGCGGTACTGGTCGAAGTGCTGCTCTCAATCTTCCTCGGCATCTATGGTGTAGGCTGGCTTATGTCGGGAGAGACAACGGTAGGTATTGTATTACTGATCTGCAGCTTTCTCGTTTACTGGCCGGTTCTGATTGTCGGAACCATTTTAACATTGGGGATAGGCCTCTTCTGCCTTGGCCCTCTTGCGATTGGCGCTATTATATTCAATGCCATCATGCTAAGCAATGCGATCAAACGCAAGTCTAGCATCCAGATCATCATGGGCCAGCCAAGATAAGCATATGAGGCAATCAAGCATATTGTTTTGATTGCCTCAATGGATAATCTTCAAACTCACTTTGCGAACGCTAGCCGGCGATACTTTTCGCGTGACTCCAGCCATGCCTCGTCAGAAAGACCAAGTTTTTCACGCAGCGCCTCTGGTGGCACGCCTGCCTTCAATTGTTGCACGGCGAAGGTATCGCGCAGCAGCTGCAAGGTCACACGCTTCTTGATGCCTGCCGCTTTGACTGCTCGCGCCAGAATATAGTTCAGGTTGCGATCAGTACACACAAATAACTCCTGGGTAGGACGATACTTTGTGATATATTGCTTCAGGATAGTGGTAAATTGGGCAGGAAGCGCGAGCCGGCGCTCGCGATGCTGCTTGCCGGTCGCGGCAGGAAAATGGACGGTAAGCATAGGAGCCTGTGGATCGGAAAGGTCGATATGCTCTAATTTCAGTCCCATGATCTCCTCTTTTTTCAAACCCGCATTCAGTACAAGATAGACAAGACAATTGCAGCGCGGGTCTCCGGCAGACGCTTCCAGCAGGCGCTGTACCTCATCATCAAAGAGCAGTTCCGGCAGCGGGGGTAAGGGCCGCTTGAACGCCAGACTTGCCGAAGGGTCCTCACGAATGACGCCTTCGCGGGCCAGCCAGGAGAAGAAATTTTTCAAGAAAGTGACGCGGCGGGCCATCGTTTTGGGTGCAGGCGCCTGGCCTTTTGTACCAAACTGCAATTTCATGAGCCAATCGGTCAGTTGCTCCTTTGTAATACGCCCTACAGGGGTATCCCGCCCGGCAAAGTCACTGAACATCTTGAGGTCCGAGAGAAAACAAGTCACAGTGTAGTCAGACTTACCGACTAGCTTCAAAGCCTGTTGATAAGGTATGACGCAAGCTGAAAGGCTGGATTGATCAGTCAGTGGATTCGTGCGAATCAGTGGTGGGAAAGGCGTTTCTGTGGGATCAGGCGGTTCGCTGATCACTGTTGAAGTGCCACTGAAGAGGTTGGCCTGCAGAACGGTGCTATCTTCAGTGAGAACAGGTTCCGGTGACATTTGTTGCTGTGCGTCCTTCTTCTCCATGGCGTTGATCCCTCCTTGATTTTATGCTTACCAGGATAGGGCCTGGCACCTACCCGCCTTGCCAATGCCGCTCGTTCGCGGCTCGTGCTTCGCACTCAGGCAAGTCGAGCGGAGAGGCCACTGTCCCTACTTCTTCCACGTTTTTCATTATAGCAGGTTTAGCAAGCATGTTCAAATACGAACAGAAGTTTGTTACCTGCCCATATACGGCTCGTCTCAAACAAGTAGATTTCATTCAAAAGGCTATCATCGAACGGATTGCACCAGTATGAAACGTGTGAGAGAGTGGCTTCCCGCGGCCTGTATTTTTTGCCTGGCATTGTTGGTGCGCGTTGTCTACAACGACACAGTCGCGGCTCATTATTATCCCTTGCATGACTCGTTGTTTTACCAGACTATTGGACTCAATTTACTCAGGGAACATTGTTTTTGCCTGCAATCCCATATATCAACGGTGTATCGCGCCCCTTTGTGGCCATTCATCATAGCGGGCATTTCTGTCATTTTTGGGCCGAGCGACTATTTTGCGCGCATCTTTTTGTCTATTATTGGCTCCGGCACCTGCGTGCTGGTCTACCTGTTTGCCAGAGATCTCTTCAATCGGCGCATAGGTATCGTCGCGGGAATTATCGCGGCGATTTACCCCGAACTCTATATCTATGACGGCTGGCTCTATACCGAATCGTTGTACATCTTTCTCCTCTTCGCCCTCTGCTATACGCTCTATCGTATCCAACGCGCTCCACAGCAGGCAAAGGGCCTGTGGATTGTAGCGGGCATTTTACCTGGACTACTTTCGCTCACGCGGCCAAATGGACTGGCAGTGATTGGGTTGGTCATCACCTGGGCGCTCATTATGGTCTGGATAAAGGTAGTATCATGGAGACTTGCGGCCAGGGGAGTAGTGATAATGACGGTTATTGCTCTCGTCCTCATAGCGCCCTGGACTGTCCGTAATTATCTCGATTCACATGCCTTCATTCCGGTGGCGACAGGAGATGGCACGGTGCTGCTAGGCGCCTACAACAACGCCGTTTTGACCACCCCTGGATACCTGGGATCATGGATTAACCCGCTCAAATCGGCCCCAGAGGTCACAAAACCCTTTCCTTTATACACCTGCACGCCAACCTGTGAAGTTGCACGCGAAGCAACTTACAAAAAAGCCGCGCTTCAATGGATTGAGAGCCACACTAGCGTTCTACCTCACCTGCTGGCGCTGCATTTTCTCAATATGTGGCAACCCGCTACCATCGAGGCAGACCTGCCCGTAGAGCGTTTCTCCAATCAACGATCTTCACAAATCGTACTGGCAATGATGAAGACCGTTCCTATTGCTGTTTTCATACTGGCCGCTCTCGGACTTGCTGTCACCTTCTGGCGCTGGCGCGAACTGCTGTTTCTCTACTTCATCATTCTGCTCACGATTGGAGAAAGCCTGATCTACTATGGTAGCGCGCGTTTTCGTGCGCCCATCGAACCGATACTCATCCTCCTGGCATCCGCTGGCATCTGGTGGCTGGTATCGCAGGAGCGAGGAACATTGCGATGGATGATCAAAAAAGGCCTGTAGGGACTGCGGTTTGTCCCTGTCCTGGCTCGACTTTTCAATCGTCCTGGTTTCTTTATTTCATTGAACACAAACAGGGGAACATATGTTACAATAGCTATAGGCAAAGAAGAAAGGAGTATGGCCTATGGAGAAGCCTCAGATCATATCTGATCCCAAAATCATGGTTGGCAAACCGGTCATCAAAGGGACACGTATCACTGTTGGGCTTATCTTGCGAAAATTGGCTGCTGGACAAACGGTTGAGCAAATTTTAGAGGATTACCCTCATATTACTAGAGAGGAGATTCATGCAGCATTAGAATTTGCTGCCGAATCCGTCCGCTTTGACCATGTGACTCCCTTTACGAACCGACTCGCATCAGAAGAGTAGGGACAGCGGCTCGTCTCTGTCCCGACCCTCTTCATAGATATGGAAACCGTATGACAGCCGAAAAATATAGTTTTGACCGCTTTCTCAACGTTCGTTCCGCCTATGGCGCTAGCTTCTCGCCGGATGGCCAAAAGATTAGCTTTCTCACCGATATCACCGGTGTGGCCGAGGTCTGGAGTGTTCCTATCGATGTCCATTCTCCTGCCCCATCATGGCCCGATCAGCTTACGTTTCGTGGCGAACGGGTTGCGAGCGCTACCTTTTCACCGGCGGACAAGGACAGGCGGCAGGCGCTGTCCCTACTGGTAACCGCCGATAGAGGCGGCAACGAACGCACGCAGCTCTATATGCTTAGCGCCGATGGCTCGACCTTTACCGCACTTACCGATCAACCCGAAGTAATCTATCAGTTTGGCAACTGGTCGCATGATGGCAAGAGCATCCTTTATGCCAGTAATGAACGCGATGGGCGCTATTTCGATGTCTACGAGCTTTCGCTGGAAACCCACCAGTCGCGCTTGCTGCTACAGCAGGACGGCACAAATTACCCCATCTCCTATTCTCCTGATGGCACGCAGGTGCTGGTAACTCGCTATGAATCGAATGTACGTAACCAGCTCATTCTGGTTAATAGAGCCACACTTGATGCCCATACCCTGACGCCGGCGGACAGCGACATAAAAGGCCCTGCTCAGTTTGAAAAACCGGCCTGGTCAGCAGATAGAAAAGGGCTGTATCTCCTCAGCAACGCCGGTCGGGAATTTCTTTCGCTTGCGTGGCTTGATCTCAGTTCTACCGAGTTGACCTATCTCCGCGACGAACACTGGGATGCTGAGAACCTGGCGCTAACCGATGACGGCAAGCGCATGGCCCTTGTCACCAACGAAAATGGCTACTCACGATTGAAACTCTTCGATACCGCTGCCGGTTGGGATTCACGACGCGAACTGCCAGTGCCAGCGCTGCCAGAGTGTACCATTCCCGAAATCACCTGGTCTCGCGACGGAAAGCGCCTGGCGCTCACCCTCAACACTGCCGATGACGCTCCTGATATATGGATATGGGATATAGAAGAACAAATTCTCTGGCGCGCTACCAGGAGTTCTCTAGGTGGCATCCCTCAGCATACGCTGGTGCAGCCAGAGCTGGTGCATTATCCCACGTTTGATGGGCTGGAAATACCCGCTTTCCTCTACCTGCCGCAGCACCGGCAAGCGGCGAAACTTCCCGTTGTCATTTACGTACATGGTGGGCCGGAGAGCCAGTCCCGCCCGATCTTCAATCCTGTCATTCAATACTTTGTAGCGCATGGGTTTGGCGTACTTGCTCCAAACGTCCGTGGCAGCACAGGTTATGGCTATCATTATCAGAGCCTGGATGATGTACGCCTGCGCATGGATTCGGTAGCGGATCTGCAACAGGCGGTGTACTGGCTACGCGATAGGGGTATTGCCGACCCGCAGCATATTGCCGTTATGGGTGGCAGTTATGGTGGATTCATGGTTCTTGCAGCCATCACTACCTATCCAGATCTCTGGGCCGCAGCCGTGGATATTGTGGGCATCGCCAATTTTGTGACGTTCCTGGAAAATACAGGCCCCTGGCGGCGCAAACTGCGTGAGGCCGAGTATGGCAGCCTGGAGAATGACCGCGCATTCCTGGAGCAAATCTCACCTATCCGTCATGTAGATCGTATTGCCGCGCCCCTGTTTGTAGTGCATGGCGCAAACGATCCACGTGTGCCGGTGGGAGAAGCCGAGCAAATCGTCGCTGCGCTGCGCTCGCGGAATGTCCCCGTCGAATATATGCGTTTTGAGGACGAGGGTCACGGGCTTATTAAGCGCGCTAATCGCCTGCTTGCCTACCCAGCCATTGCTCATTTCCTTGATACGTATCTTGGCTAGCGCAAAGAATAGAGGCTACTAGCAATTAAGGTCAAAGTCCAAATATTCTGATGTGTTCCATTTCTCTATATAATACCCACGGCCACTTTTGACATTAGCCTCTCTCTACTGTATGATTGTTCTTCGGAACTCGCCTTTCCCTTGCTGGTGCTCGCTGTAACACATTCTCCAGCCGATGCCGGCTTTACCGCTGCCCTACGAGCATTGCCTGTTATTTTTATTGGACTGCTGGGTGGTCTACTCGTCGATAGATGGGATCGCAAGCGCATCATGATCTGCTGCGATATTGGGAGTTGCCCCTACAGCCTTGATTTCCTGGTGTTACCTTCTTGTGCTAACGATGCCGATGACCCTTAGTTCGCATATACGTAATGCCAGGCGGGCTACATAACCTGGTGATTACCCATAAGCGTGCCAGAGGTTCAGCGTGGCGCCCACGGCGGCCTCATTTCGCCGCGAATAAACTTCGCCAGGAACTCCGCCGTGGGATGCTTTACACGCTGCAACTCCTCAATGACTTGCTGTCGATCATAATCGACGTAGCGCAGTTGCAGGCTATGGCCTTTCTCGTCGGCCTCTAAAATGGCATAGGTGGCATCCACGCGAGGATGCATGGGGTTGCTGATACTGCCCAGGTTGAAGACCCGTACCTGGTCGATAGTGCGGTCCATAGGAACGTGGGTATGTCCGACAATCACCAGGTCGGCCTCTGCCGGCGCCAGCAGTTTACGCACTTCATCATCGTTCATAAGTGGAGTAATGCCCGGTCCGTCGTCAGTTCCGGGAGCAGAGTGAACGGCCAATACGCGGGTTCCATCCGGCAAGGTCACGCGCAATTCGAGCGGCAGTTGCTCGAACCAGCGCCACCAGCCACTGGCAAGAATATGCCCCTGCGTCCAGGCCAGGTTTGCTGCCATCGTATAAAGCAGCCGCACCAGTTTCGGATTTGCCTGCGCCTGCTCCAATGTCGGACCTGGGCGCTCACCGGTAACCGTGTAACGGTCATGATTACCCCGTAAAAAAGAGGCATTCGGCAATTGTGCCACCCGCTCCAACACCCCCACGGGGTCATAGCCCATAGCCGAGAAATCCCCTACTATCCAGTAACTATCTACGCCGCCCTGTGCTTCAATATCGGCCAGCACAGCATCAAGCGCAACAGGATTGCCATGAATATCAGATAGGAGAGCGATGCGCATTCATTACTCCTTCTTTTCCATACGACTAGTATCAATATTACTCCATACTATACTCTCTCCGATGAGCTTGCGCTACTATATCGTTCTGCCATAAATAATAAAGAGAAGGCAATTATTATATTGAACTGAAAAAGGAGCATCACTATGCCTGGGTCATGGCGCATTGGCCAGATAGCCGGTATCGATATCTATATTAATGTAAGCTGGATTATCATCCTCGTGTTCCTGACCTGGTCGCTGGCGGCAAGCTGGTTTCCGGCAATCTACCCCCACTGGTCGCTAGCCACCTATTGGATAACCAGCTTGATCGCAGCCCTCCTTCTGTTCGTCTCAGTCTTGCTGCACGAACTGGCCCATTCGGTCGTTGCGCGCGCGCGTGGCCTGCCCGTACGTAATATTACCCTTTTCATTTTCGGAGGTGTCTCCAATATCGAACAGGAACCGACGAGCGCAGGCATAGAATTTCAGATGGCGGTCGTGGGTCCGGTCGTCAGCATTTTGATCGGAATCATCTGCTACCTCTTGCTGCTGCCACTGCGAGGGAGCAACTCGCCGGTGGCCGGCATACTGGGCTACCTGGCAATTACCAATGTTCTGCTCGGCATCTTCAACCTGATCCCCGGTTTTCCTCTCGATGGAGGGCGAGTTTTTCGCTCGATCATCTGGCACATCACCGGTAATCTGCGCACGGCCACGCGCGTCGCTACGATCAGTGGTGAAATCGTCGCCTATCTTTTCATCCTGGCAGGCATCTGGCTCTTCTTTACAGGTGACTTCATAGGTGGCATCTGGATCGGTTTCATCGGCTGGTTCCTGATGAGTTCAGCACGCACCGCGAATTCTCAGGTGATGCTGCAATCGTTACTGCGAGGTGTCAAGGTAAGCCAGGTGATGAATCCGGCGCCGGTTACTGTCCCGGCCAATATCTCCCTACAAAAGCTGGTCTATGAATACTTTTTGCCGCAAGGACTGCGCTTCGCCTTCGTCACGCAAGGCGAACAGCTGGCCGGCCTGATTACACTCGCCGATATTCGCCATGTCCCGCAGGAGCAATGGGCACAGACTCCCGTTGGTTTTGCCATGATACCTCGCGACCGGCTCCATGTCGTCTACCCGCAGCAGAATCTCAATGATGTGCTGTCCTTAATGGCCAATCAGGATGTAAACCAGCTGCCGGTCGTGCAGGATGAACGAGTCGTAGGCGTGCTGAGTCGCGATGCCATTATGCGTTTTCTCGAAATCCGCCGCAATTTAGGAATCAATGATACCAGTAAAGCCGCATAGTCCGGTGATTACCTATATGTTGGTATGAAAACCCATCTTGGTATGAAAACCCATCCCGCAATTCTGCCGCTTCGCAACGTCCTTTGATTATAGGACTCGCCATGTCATTCTGAGTGCAGCGAAGAATCCCGACGACGGCCATGTCATTCTGAGTGCAACGAAGAATCCTATCCTGGGTTTTCGTTTGTACATTTGCATCTAGCAAGGTAACCGGCTACGTATAAGAACTAGAAGGACCTTTCAAGTAGGTACTATACCTCTTGCCTTCCACCTATACCGTTGTGTTATGCTATGTGAGGTGTGTCGAAACACGTTGGTGTACGTTATTATACTGTGAAGTAAGTGCGTAAAGCACCTCAGTTCTAAGGCGGGAAGCAGGCAAATGGAGCGCTTCCCGGTGGTGTCCCTGCACCAGTACCTTTTCTTATCTATTTTCTATTGAACGGCCTCTTTCCTGCACTTTATGGCAGGCACAAAAGAAGGATTCTCCCTCTGGCGTTCGCTTTGATTCAAGAGGGGTGAGGAAATGTTGAAGAAGGTGGAGACCATAACGGCCATCCTGCTAATCAACCTCTCCGTTCTTTTTTCCGCTCAAGGAAAGAAGAGTTACACACGCCAGGGAAGGCAAAAAGGGAGAATGAAATGCTAACTGTATGGCAGAAAGGCATTATGGCCGGCTGCCCTACAGCAGGGATACACAGCAAGGTCTACAGGCAATGAGAACTGCAAGACCTGTCCTGGATGAGGTGAGTATATGGACGGCAAGGAGGGACGCGACCAGCTGTCGGGGCATGGTCGAAGACTTCGATTCAACACAGTAGGAAAGAAAATAACAAAAACCGGGATTCTGAAGTTTTTTAGCACGTATAAACAAGCTCTTTTCGCCGGCATCCTGCTTACTGCTATTCTTGTGCTGCTTTTTGGTGTGTTCAGCCAGTTGCAGCCGCCCACCACCGGCACGCCCCCCAGTGGGGTGACCGCGGTAAACTACAGCACATTCGTCTCGCAGGTCAAAGCAGGCAATGTTGTGGCAGTAACTATTCGAGGAGACGAGATCAATGGCATGCTCATCCACTCGCTGACTCAACAGCAGGCCAGTACTTCTCAACACATAACTATTACCTCTAGCCAGAGAGCCGCCGATATAGCAGCCTGGAATCACTATATGGATGCCAGCAATACAGCAACCTGGGCCAACGCCACATCTGGGCCGGCCATTGATGCGGCTCATCTTCTTTATACACGCATTCCTGCTGCCGGCGATCCTTCGCTCATGCCGTTGCTGGCCAGCAACAATGTTGTAGTAACAACGCAGGCGCCCGCCACGACGCCTCTGTGGTTATCGGTGCTGTGGCGATTTGCTCCTATCCTGCTGCTGGTTTTGATAATGGGCCTGGTGCTGTTTCCTCGCAACCCCAATCGTTCCACGCGCATGATGGATGAGCGCATCTCACAAATGGCGAAAGGCCGCGTGCGCCGTTTTGAGCGCGCCAAAGAGTCCAGTTCGCCACGCCGCCCTCAGGAGAAGGCACCTGGTCTGGGCAGGTCCGCAACTCCCGCGACCAGCACAGCCACCCCTGCCAGGGTCGCGCCGCCCCCTGTCACCTTTAACGACGTAGCCGGCATCGACGAGGTACGCGCCGAGGTAGAAGAAATCGTACAATTCTTGCGCTCCCCTGATCGCTATGATCGCCTGGGGGCGCGCATCCCACGCGGCGCTTTGCTGGTTGGCCCTCCTGGAACGGGCAAAACATTGCTGGCAAGGGCAGTGGCCGGGGAAGCAGGCGTACCTTTCTTCAGCATGAGCGCATCCGAATTTGTCGAAATGTTCGTTGGCGTGGGGGCCAGCCGCGTGCGCGACCTCTTCAACCAGGCGCGCCAGTCGGCCCCATGCGTTGTCTTCATCGACGAAATCGACGCCGTTGGCCGCAAGCGCTCGACGCGACTGATCGGCAATGACGAACGCGATCAGACTCTCAACCAGTTACTCGTCGAGCTTGATGGCTTCAACGCCCGCCAGGCCGTGGTCGTACTCGCCGCTACCAACCGCGCCGATATTCTGGACAAAGCGCTGCTGCGGCCCGGGCGTTTTGACCGCACCATCAACGTATCGCTGCCCGACCGCGCCGGGCGCCAGGCAATCCTGGCCGTCCATACTCGGCGCACGCCTCTGGACGAAGGGGTAAGCCTGGAACGCATTGCTCGCCTGACGACCGGCATGAGCGGCGCCGACCTGGCGAATCTGGTCAACGAGGCGGCTCTATGTGCGGCAAGGCGCAACCTGGAGCGCATCAACCATGAGTGCTTCGAAGATGCGCTCATCCGCGTACAACTTGGCGCGCTGCGACCGCTGGTAATGAGCGAGCATGAACGGCGCATCATCGCCTATCACGAGGGCGGGCACGCCCTGGTGGCCTATCACCTGCCCGAAGCCGATACCGTCAACCGCGTCACCATCCTGCCGCGCGGCCAGAGCCTTGGCGTCACCCAATTCACCGCCGAAGAAGACCGCTACAACTACAGCCGCGCATTCCTCATGGCGCGCATCGCCGTCGGACTCGGCGGGCGTGTCGCCGAAGAACTCACCTTCGGTCCCGACCGCGTCACCACGGGGGCAGAGAACGATTTGCAAGTGGTAACCGACCTGGCGCGACGCATGGTCACACGCTGGGGCATGAGCGAAAAAGTTGGCGTGGTCTTCAGCGACTACTCGCCAGGTGGTGCGGGACTCACCATGACCCGCACAGAGATCGACAGCCGACCCCGCACCCTGGTGGCCGACGCCGATGGCAACCTGCTACTGAATGGGAACGAGCCACAGGCAGCCCAGCACCACGCGTTTGCTATGGCCGCGCCAGGTACAGGGAATGCCAGCAGCGCGAGCATGGCGGCGTTGATTGACCTGGAGGTGCAGGGCATCCTCAACGAGGGACGCGAAATGGCACGCGCTATCCTGCGCCAGCACGCAGACCAACTTACGCGGCTGGCGAACGAACTGATGGAGAAGGAGCAACTGAACCGCAAGCAGTTCGAGGCGTTGTTGGCACAGGAGCAGGCAGCGTAAACCACATTTGCAGCATCCTTGCCGTGTGTTTGCCTGTTTTCCGCCGGGATAAGATGGGGGGATTACCCATAGAGTACATCCCCCCTTTTGTGTTATATATGCATGACTACAAGGGAATGTCCGGCAACGCTGCCTCTACACAGGCACGTGGTAGCCGAATAGTAAAACAACTGCCCTCGCCCGGCTTGCTCTCAACCTCTACACTTCCATTCATAGCCTCGATCAACTCTTTCACCAGCGCCAGGCCCAGCCCGGCTCCGCTGCTGGCCTCATTGCGCGCGCTTTGCGCCTGGTAGAAACGCTGCCAGATATGCGGCAGATCTTCGGGTGCGATGCCTTCACCGGTATCCTTGACCTGAATGATGACACTTCCCTTTTCTTCCGCGACGACAAGGGCGACAATACCACCGGGTGGCGTATGGCGTACTGCATTATGTAGTAGATTGTGCAATGCCTGTTCCAGGCGCGTGGGGTCAACCATCACTGAAGGCGTCTGGCAAGAGATATCTGCCACCACCTCGATCCTGCTTGATTGCCATGCAAGAGCAGCGCTCGTATCCGCGATGCTTTGTACCAGTTTTCCCACGTCGGTTGGCTTGCAGCGCAGGGTGAGTTTGCCGACTTCGGCGCGTGAAAGGGTAAAGAGGTCCTCAACCAGGGTTTGCAGGCGTATGACTTCATTCTCCATGATCTGCAGGTCATGCTGCAACGTTGGCGGCGAGCCTTCCTCCCAGTGCATGAGGGTTGTCTCCAGGTAGCTGCGTAGCGTAGCCATGGGGGTACGCAATTCGTGCGAGACGCTGGCAATCAGTTCGCGGCGCGCGGCAAGCAGACCAGAAACGGTATCGCGTTCATTACGCAGTTCGCGCAAGGTGCTTTCGAGGTCGGCGGCCATTACATTGAAGTCGTTCTGGAGTTGGGCTACCTCATCTTCTCCTATGACGGGGACGCGGACACCATAATTGCCCTGGCGCAAGGTGGCGGTGGCCTCGGTGAGCGTTTTCAGGCGGCGGGTAGTGCGACGTATGACGATAAAGGAGAAGAGTGCTGATGGAGGTATCACAACCAGCATGGCAATGATGGTCAAGGCCGCGATGCCAAATGTGGCTGGCAGGATAATGGAAGCGTTGCCTGCGCTACAGAGAGCCAGGACATCGACAAAGAGGATAAGCAGCGCGGCACCGAGGGCTACAAGCATGACATGGGCATGGGTCAGTGCCCAGAGCAATTGCTTGCGCCTCAGCCGATCCCAGAAGAGCCACAGCCGGGTAGCGATACGCAGGCAAAAGAAGACAATATAGCTCGCCGCCAAACATAACGTTGCCGATTCAAACGGCCAGAGACCGTCTCTTGTATAGCCATATGAAGGCTCCAAATGGATCAACCAGAAAGCAAAAGCGAGTTCAATTCCACTTAGTGCGATACCCACTATGCCGGCAACCGTACCTCCTACCATAATCCGTGTCAACCACCCGCTCTTTGCAAAACACATGCGCAATGCACAGTAAGCTGAGCAGCAAGACGCAACCAGAATGCCCATGACCAGCCGCCACGTGAAAGCCGCGATATTGCCCTGGAATATGAGCAGCAAGCCCCACAAGACAGCTCCCAGGAGCAGTGCCTCAAGCACAGCCTGTTTCGGGTTTGCCTTGAAAAGGGGGATGGACAAGCGCATACTCAAGGCCTTTCGGGCTGCAGGCGGTAGCCAATGCCCCAGACAGTTTCGATGGCCTCACCCAATGGCCCCAGTTTCTTGCGCAGCCGCAGGACGGTATTGTCAACCGAGCGATCGCCGCCGATATACGTCTGGCCCCAGACAGTATCCAGCAGGTATGCGCGGCTGAATGCTCTGCCGGGGCTACGCAACAAGAGGTGCAGCAGGGCGAACTCTGTGGGAGTGAGGTCAAGCGACAGGCCATGCAGCGTTGCCAGGTGAGCCTGTGGATCAAGAAACAAGGGTCCATAACCTAATGGGCTGTTCGCGGCCTTGGAGTCGTCACGCAAAATCTGCTGGACGATTTCGGCGCGTCGCAGCAATGCGCGTACTCGTGCGACCAGCTCGCGCATGCTAAAGGGCTTGGTGAGATAGTCGTCGGCTCCCAGTTCAAGCCCCACCACGCGATCTGTTTCTTCGCCACGAGCGGTTAGCATCAAGACCGGCGTTGGCGCGACCTGCCGCATGCGCCGCAGCACTTCAAGGCCATCCAGCTTTGGCAGCATCCAATCGAGGATGACGAGCGCGGGCCGTTCCTGCGCATGCAATTGGAGGCCCACCAGTCCATCGCTTGCGTGCAAAATTCGATAACCGTTCGTTTCAAGCTCGCGCATAATCACCTGCGCCAGTTCATAAGCATCCTCTACCAGCAAAATCGTTGTCATAACCCACTTTTATTAGTGTCAGAGATGAGAAAACTCCATTCAAGCCCAGGTAATAGTGTACCATAGACTGCCGGCAAACAGGACGACCTTTGCGGTCGTCCTGCTTACTTTACCGGCAAATGTCCAACCAGTGGTAACCTGTAATACTTTCCCCTGGCCGCCTGGATCATACCGACTGCCCAGCCAATAAAAGCGACGAAATTCAAGAAAAGGAAGAGCAGAATCGCAAACGAGGAGAGAAAAGGAAACAGGTGAAACCTTGTCAGGGCATCAATGATGTTGAACAGCGCTACGTCTGCAATGTTTATGGCACCAAAAAACAGCAGTGATTGTAACGCGTGAAAGCGCACGTAGGGATGATTCCGACCAAAGAGGTAGAAGATCAGTCCCGTGAACCAACCGAGCGAATAGGAAAGAATAGCCCCGATAACAGCGCCATCTAGAGATGGCGTGGGGGAAAATTGTCCCTGATCGTATGAGACATAATCAGGCGTTCTCTCCGATTGGTACTCTTGCCAGTAGAACGCTTGTCTCTGTTCGTCCTGAGCTTCGTATTTCATTGTTTTGTATTTCCTTTCGTTATAACGGGACAGGGCTTTGTCCCTGTCCCTACAAGATTGCTGTATTTATTGCCTTGCCTGGTAGAACCTCAATCCGAGCCATAATAGCAGCATGACCAGGATCGAGATTGCAACCAGGAGCAGCATACTTTCAACACCTTGTATGGCTGTTGCCCCTTGAATACCTGGATTGCATACGCCCTCTTTTCCCATCGGATTGAAGAAGCCCGTACACATGTAGCCGCCAATCGGGGTGAGAATAGTAGTGCTGAGGGTGGGAATGCCAACATCGGGCAGCAGGTTGCCCCAGAACCAGTAGCCGATGAAAAGGAACTGGTACAGGGGTAACCATAGAAAAGCCGGACAGGCGATTGAAAACGCCGTGACAAACAATAAACCCGGCAGCGCGATGGTGGCAAAAGCTGCCAGCGCGATAGGAAGCGCCTGCGTGGTGTGCCAGCGAGCAAGTATATAGATGACGCCGGCGCCATAGACCAGAAGTAGCGGCACCAGCGTCGCCAGTATACTACCGCAGTATTTTCCGCAGAGCCTGGCACCTAAGCCACCGGGCAATGCCCCGAGTACTTCATCGACGCGTGTGCGTTGATCTCGCTGCAAACGATCGGCGAGGAATATACCGGCGACCACGGCAAGAAACGTTTGCGCAATCGCCGTCCAGTAGACGATGGCATCACGTGCCGGGGTTGTAATCGGACGGCTCCAGGGTTGATGAAATTGCGTGAAGATCAGCCCCATGGCAATAAACGCGATCCACATGGAGCGGCGGCGTATCTGCATGCGAAATTCATAGCCTGACGCGCCAGTAAATACTTGTAGCTGGTTCATTTTTCTATCATTTCCCTCATTACGTTTTACCAGGCTGGTGGCCCACCCATGCCTATCGTTATAGCAGGACAGGCACAAGGCGCTGTCCCTACAACATGCTCCGCCATCTCGCCTACGCATACTGTAGCAGGGAAATGTCGCGGCATAATCAGAAAGTTGTCGCAAAATTGTCGCATGTGGTTTATTGTATTTGCCCTTGACGGTTTCGGTTTTGGCCGCTATACTACTCCCACCAGACAGGGCAGGGGCCGGATCACTTTCCTTAGCCCGTATAGGGGATTGAAATTATACTGATAAGAAATCTAGCCCGCTCTGTTACATTCTCCCGTGGCAAGCGTTTGATGATGGTGTATGGGAAACCATAAGGACAGGGACAAGAATGTACAACTTTTTAAGGCGCCTGCAATCGCACAATGACCAGGAATGATCCGATGCATCTATTCACGAACTCTTCTGATAACACTTCTTCGACTGTGTCACCTGCCGGTGAGACGGTAGAGAGCGCCAATCACGCACAGGATGTCGATGTCGCTCAAGCCGATTCAGCACGGCAATTCAGCGATGCGATAGCCTCGGTTTCTGACGACAGGTTGAGCGAGGATAAGCCATCCTGGCGCCCATGGTATGACGCGTTCAAGGCCATTTTGCCCGTTTATATCGCCATACACCTGGCTATTTTTGTCATCGATTGCCTGGCATTCCTCTTTACCGTCAAAGACTTTTCCCCGCAAGGCTTACCAATTTCCACGCTGTGGGAACAATGGCACTATTGGGATACCGCCTACTACTCGCATATCGCACGCTTTGGTTACTACGAGCTGCACGTGGCCGGATTCTTCCCGCTGTATCCATTGCTCGAACGTGCATTCATGTTTGTGACGCAGGATTCGCTTACCGCTGGCCTGCTCGTCTCGAATATCGCCGAACTGTTCATGTTCACAGCCCTCTACCGGCTCGTCAAAGAAGATTTCGATGGTGATCGCGCCTATTTCGCCGTGCTGTACTTCGCCATCTTCCCCAGCGCCTTCTTTTTCTCAGCAGCGTACACCGAATCGCTGTTCCTGTGCCTATCCATTCTCAGCTTCTACTATATGCGGCGTGGCCGCTGGTGGCTTTCCGGGTTGTTTGGCCTGCTAGCCAGCCTGACACGTCCTGATGGCATGTTCCTGCTGGCTCCATTCTGTTATGAATATCTTCGCCGCCTGTGGATGCTGCGCGGAGAAACCATCCAATCACACTTCTCAAGGCAGCAGTTGGTACGGCTTGTGAAAGGCCTGCGTTTGAATATCCTGTTCGGCCTGTGTATTCCCGCCGGTATCGCGATCTATGCCATCTATTGTTATATACATTTTCATGATCCCCTGGCATTTGTACACGCGCATGCCGATTGGGGCCGCACCCTGCGCATTCCTGGGTGGGGGATTCTCACGGCCATCAGAGAAATGCGGCACAGCGGTTTCCTCAGCTTCCTCACGATGCGCACCTCAATTGACCTGGGATCGGACCTGCTGGTATTCATACTGATCGTGTCGATGTTCATAGGACCGTGGAGACTACCTGCGCGCATGTGGAGCTACGGCATCTATGCTGCTGTCATCTATCTCTACCTGCAACTCTTCCCGATTGCCAATACCGGCTATCCCCTGGAGTCAATGACGCGCTTTGTCCTGGAAATTTTCCCCGCTTTTATCATGCTGGCCAGAATCGGCAAATCACGCACGCTGCACCTGAGCTATTGCATGGTGTCGGGCGCGATCTTTTTCTTCTTATTGACACAATTCCTGACGGGTCACTGGGTAGTTTAATGTCTTGACCTTTTCGGCTCTGGCCGCCATACTGTTCTTACCAAAAGCGGTAGGGGCCAGAGCCTTCCTTTTGGGGGACTGAAATTGGGGCTTGAAATACCAGTTTTTCGGAATGGCGCATATGAGTATCAGCTTCCTCCCTATCTCCCAATTGCATATAGAGTGAGCTAACACGTTGCATCGCGGCCCTGGCCTCTCCCACCTGATTGTTGCGTAAGTAGACTACCACCTGTTCGCACAGTTTGGCGATGGTTTCATGCAAAATACCCTGTATCTTATAAGTCTCGGCCAGTTCGTCGCGTGTTTCTTGCGTTTCTAGCTGGCCTGACTCGGGTGGTATATGCTGCTCTGCCAGAACCGGCTGAGGATCTGTCACAAATTGCCTTTTCACCTGGGCAACTTCATGATATGAGGAAGGAGTTTGATTGACGCGCCGTAAGAACGAATGCATCTGCTCCTGTCGCGCCTTGCTCTGCGTGGCTTTGCTCAACAATTGCGAGATCACGATATCCGGCGGCTCAGCTATCTCATCCTCGATTAAGGGACGAGCCTGCCAGACGCGAACAAGCGACGGTGATTCTGTGAAGCTATGAAGGCATTGTTGCGCCTGTTCGAGTTGAAGAATCGCGACGCCCGGCAATCCCTCCATAATCAAGCATTGCGCCGCACGAACACGCGCTACCAACTCAAAGGGCCTGCATTGCATAGCGAGCATATAGGCATCAACGGCCTTATCGTAGCTGCTGGAGCGGAAATAGAGTTCTCCCAGCACAAATTGCAAAGAGTATGCCCTGGTATTGACTGCTGCCGCCTGCCTGTAAGCATCTACTACCCGCTCAAAGAGTTCCGGCCCGGCATCATGAAGATGCCGGCATATGTTCTCTAGCATCTCCATAAGCACGACCGGGTCCGCATCGGGAGTATGGATGTGGGCGATATGCTGCCGCATAAGCTCCATAAGCGCATCATCACCATCAGTTGCCGGTACCGGTTTTGTATCGATCAAATCGTCTGGAGACGGCGTCAATGAGGAGCCAGGCCAGCTTGCGCCATTCACCTGGGCTTTCCGCCTGAGCGAATCATGAGGAAGCCCCACCCTGGGCGCGATCAATCTGGCTCCTACGTCCCCGACCGGTGCTGGCTGGTCAATTTCCTTAACCACTTGCAACTGCCTCCTTTTCAATAATCGCTGCATACCCCTGTCCTGGCTTACTTTTACTCGCAAGCGCAGGAATAGTATCAAGCACAACGTCGCTGCCGCGAGAGTTGCCGAGATACTCGCGGCCAATGGAAGCGCCAGGATCACATTGCTGCCCGCGAACAGGTGCAGCAGCAAGAGCGCCAGGCAAACATGTGTGACCAGTTCAAATACGCCGGTAAACAGTGGGGTCAATGCATCTTTCAAGGCGTAAAAGCCGAGGACGATCAGCAGGCCCAATGTCTGCCCTGGTAGTCCGGCGGCGAAGCCAAGCAAGGCGGTATTGGTCAATGCCGCCGCGTGCCCATTAAATGCCCCATGTTGGAAAAGAATTGAAATAGCAGGTCTGCCCAGGATATATAAAAGAACAGCAGCAGGGATGCTCAGCAGCGTCGCCGCCCCTACGATACGCCAGACCGTCCAGCTCATGCGTCTATAGCGCCCGTGTGTCGCATAGGTCGTGATCTGGGGCAGCAGAGCATTCGCCAATGTCACCCCCAGCAGCGTTAAAGGCAAGTTAAACAGCAGCGATGCGTTATGAATAGCGGCAATACTGGCCTTATCGGGCAGGTAGGTGGCAAGGGAAGTAATGATAATGCCGCCTACCGACGTGACGCCCAGAGTCAGCACATTGGGTCCAAGTAAGCTCAGCAGCTGGCGCAGCCCGGGATGCTTTACATTCCAGGTAAAGGTGTAACGCGCCCCCAGCTTTACCAGGCCTGGAACCAGCACCGCTACCTGGCAGAAAGCAGAAACGAGCAACCCAACGGTAGGGCCGTAAATACCAACTGAAGGAATTGCACGAGCGAATAAGATGCCTACTATCAGCCCTACATCATAGATGGCAATCGAGATGGCCGATGGCACGAATTGTCGTTTGCTATGCAGGACTGCCGTGGCAATGCTGCCCAGCCCCAGAATCAAGGGCTGTAACAACATGATACGCGTCAAGGTGGCGGTAAGCGCCTGTTCTTGAGGAGTCAGGCCGGGCGCTAATATCTTACTCACGAATTGTGGAGTTATCATTTCGGCCACGATGATAACAGCGGTGAGCGCAACCAGCAGGATATTAAAGACCAGGCTGACAAAACGCCAGACGTCTTCCCGCCCATGCTCTTTTTCGTAGGCGAGAAATACCGGTACCAGCGCATGTACCAGCGCGCCGCCGGCGATCAGGTTGAAGATCGTGTCGGGGATATTGAAAGCTACATAGTAGGCGGTCGCGGCAGGGCCTGCCCCAAAGAGCGAGTTGAACAGGGACTGGCGAATTACTCCCAGTATTTTTGAGGCAAGATAAGCTAGCAGGAGCAGCGTTGCCGCTTCTGTTATACTAAACCTTCGCATGTACAGGCTCTGGCTCAAGCGAAAGCTTCCAGGCCTGAAGCGAAATGTTCTTCCTGTCCAGCGCTTCAAAGAGCTACCGGTAGTAATGTTCAGCATGGCAGTTAAGATTAGATTTTTACCGAAGATTTTTCAAAAACTGTTCATGCAGCTTCTGCCATATCTTCGTTTTAGAAGTGTTTGCGAGTGAGAGAAGAATCCTCCCCAGATTCCGGCTGTATTAGACCCCTTCACTGAACATTATAATTGCTATTATTCATAATTCCTAGCAATATACTCGAAAGTACCCCTGTAGGGACAGTGCCTCGTGCCTATCATGGCATCCCAACCGGCTTAGGAGCAGGGCAGTAATTCGTAAGAAGCTGTCACCGCGCTGCTCCTACCAGTATACCTTAACCGGGTTGGATGAGTTGTCCTCGCAGGCTGGCTTTTAATGGGCTGGCGTCGAGTTCGTGTGTCTTTTGTGCTGTCGTCATGGTTTTTACTCCTTTAGGCACTTAGGGTGAGGGCAGGCACCCGGCATTGTCCCTACAGGACTTACTCTTTACTAAGGCTATCCAGGCGATCCCGGAAAGCCGCGATCTGGGCGCTGTGTTCGCGTTTATGCCCGTAATACATGTACACAATGACATCATCTAGCGAATAGTCCATACCGTACCAGGGGAGCGTTCCAGGTTGGCGCAGCGTTTCCGGCGCGATCTTTCCGACCAGAGACATCACCTGCGCATGCGCGTCATTGAACTCGTCGAGAACCTCTCTCATTGTTCTCGTTTTGCGTCGCTCTACCTCGGTATCATTAAACTGGCTGCCCAGTTCAATAAACCTGTCCAGAGAGGGTGCCTGTTGTCTGCTGACAAATCCGGCCAGGATATCGACCAGCACCTGTTCATATGAGGCAAGGTGAGCGATGATGTCCTTGACCGACCAGACCCCACAGGCTCCTGGCGTTTCCCAGGCGCTTTCGGGGAACCCTTCGAGCGTTGAGAGAACTGCTGGTTGTCCGTACTTCAAAATGTCTTTTGCGTTCATGAGTTGATCCTTTCTTCTGTTTTGACTTGCGGATGTGCAGCTTGAATTTTGTGCTCATCCAAAGATTGCCCGGCGGTTTTTCTGCCAACGAGAAAGATGCCGAGTAAGACGATGGCCAGTCCTGCCAATGCGTTGATCCCCACAGTTTCACGCAACAGCAGCGCGCCATAAACCAGGGCCATGCATGGAAGGAGATAAGTAACGATGACGGTACGTGTTGGCCCCACATGGTCAATCAGCCAGTAGAAGCAGATGTAGGCAAGGGTTGTGCCGGCCAACGCCAGCCCTAACACGGATGCGATCACCGCGCCTGATAGTGGCAGCGTGGGAGGATGAACGGCGAATGCAATAGCGGCGATGGGACCTAGTATACAAGCTCCCATGGCTGTCTGACCAAGAGCGGGCAGTATCGACGGAAGGCCCGCCAGCAATTGGTGAGCAAGAAGGCCCCCAATAGCATAACTGATTGCTCCGAGCAGAATAGAGCAAACGCCCAGGATGTAGAATGTCGAGACGCCGGTGTTTAGTGCCGTCGGACCAATGACGATCGCGACGCCCACAATGCCAATAGCGACACCGGCAAAACGCTGCCAGGTGATACGTTCGCCTCCCGGCCACCAGTGCGAGATGATCACCGTTGCTAATGGGAGCGTCGAGGTCAGGATAGCCGCCAGGCCCGATGGCACATACTGTTCTCCCCAGCTAATCGCAAGGTATGGGATGATAGCATTGAAGATGGCTACTACCGCAAAGCTTCCCAGGTGTGTATGCCATCCTCTCAGCACCTGCGCTTGAAATGGTACCACCAGCAGCAGGCCAATCGTTGCGATCACAAAACGCGCGCCAACCAGGCTCAGTGGTGATAGTTCGGTGACGGCGACGCGAATGAAGAGGAATGATGACCCCCAAAGCGCCGCCAGGACAAAAAGGACGAGATATTCACGGAATCGCATCTGTTGGCCTCCTTATCTCAAGCCCGCGAATAAGTCGTTTTCCACCTGCCTGCCACCGTTGACGCGACTGAAGACACGGTAATAGCACTGTGTTCCCCATAACTTTTCGCGCTGCTCCTGCGAGAGATTTTCAAGCACATGGTAGGCAGGTACTTGCGTCTGGTGGCAGGAGATTGCGCGCGCGACGGTCCTCCAGTAATCCCAGGTATCAATGCGTGTCGTTACCGACCAGTCCGGCCAGGTGATCATGCCGCGCTTTACGCCATCGATATACATCACCAGGTCGCCAAAGACCGATTGATACACGGCAAACACATCTTCAGTCTCGGCCATGTAATAGAGCTTCGACACGCTATACGGGGCGAGTTCCGCATGGTAATGGGAGCGCGGGTCAGCGGCCTCGATGAGAGCTGCCGTGGTGAATTGGCAAATGGCGATATGATCCGGGTGTCCATATCCTCCATATGGTCCGAAAGTGATGACTACATCGGGATGTACGCGACGCACATGTTCAACGATTTTAGCAATTGCCCCGGCTGGCGGAACGGTATCAAGCTCTCCATCCAGGTAATCCAGAAAATGAACGCTGGAAACACCAAGCGTATTCGCGGCTGCTCGTACTTCAGCTTCACGTATCTTTCCCAGCGCCTCTACCCCTGGATATTCGCTTTCGGCACCCGGCCAGCCACGCTCCCCGCGTGTCGCGACTATGAGCGTAACCTCGATGCCCTCTGCGGCATATTTTGCCAGAGCGCCGCCATTACCAAGTGATTCATCATCTGGATGGGCCAGAACTGCCATTAATTTCAATGTTCCTACTTCCTTTCCCATAGTATCAAGCAACCAGGTCCGATTAGATGAGAACAGCCACCAGGCGCTGTCCCTACATTTGTGAGAAGTATAGATGGGAAAAGCAGACGTTACATCGTGGCAAACACGGAGATATTGACAGCGTTCACACGTAGATGAGAGGAAAATACACGGAGCGAGATTTTTACAGAAATCTGCGAACGCCCGCCGGGAGGTTTTTGGGCAAAAAACCTCCCAAACGAGCCTTTGTTACGGTCCATGGCGAAGCAGGCTCAGGCCTGGCGCTTCGTGCGGATCACTTCATACTGCTCATAGCCCCTGCGTACACCATGAATGAGATAGTCGAACGCCCCGCTCTTGCCCTGCGCCTCCCGCACGACGAGCTGCGTCGTATCCAGTTCTACGACATAGAGCTGCAACCACGCGCCGCGTGACGTGAGTTGAACGGTCAAGCCTGAGGATTCGGTGACGAGCCGGAAGTGCTCGGGTAAGGCGATTACGGCTTTGCCATTGACGAGCTGGCTGCTACCCCGCACATATGTCCCCGCTTCGCCTCCCTCCAGCGCAACATACACAATTTCCTTTGTTGGATCGGTCGGATGAGCCTGGACAAAGTTTTTGGTGCCCGTCGCGGAGAAGTTGCCATTCACCTGAACATTGCCATCAAACAATCCTGCCAGGCCAGACTGGGTGAAGCCATGGACGCCAGTGCCACTGTTGCTGGCGCCGTAGACCCCGGTGCCGCTGCTACCGTCACTTTCACCAAAGATGCCAATACCGTTGCCGGAGATGCCCTGGACGGCGATGTTGCCGCTGAAGCCATAGACGCCGATGCCGGTGGTGGTGTTGCCTAGGACGCCGAACTTGCCACCATCGCCTTCGACGCCGACGTTGGTGCTTTGACCCTGGACGCCAATGTTATTGCTGTCGCCATAGACACCGACGCCACTATCACTGCGGCCATCCACACCGTCGGCCCCGTTCGTGCCGGTAGCCTTGACCGCCGGCGTGCCACTCACACTACTGGCCAGGACCCCCGCCCCACTACTCAAAGTGCTCGTGCTCAATGCGCCGCCGACGGTCAGGTCTTTGTCCATATTGACACTGCCGCCGGCGAAATGGCCTGCCAGACCGGTGCTGGTGATGGCAACGAGGGCGGTGCCACTACTACTGGTGGCTGAGACCCCGGTGCCGCTATCACTGGTCGCATCCACGCCGTCGGCCCCGTTCGTGCCTGTGGCACTCGCCGCCGGCGTGCCCGCTTTGCTGCTGGTAAAGATTCCTTTCTTGGGAATGTCTGCCGCCTGGGCCGTCCCGCCGCCCAGTTGCAGCAGTGCGCCCGCTCCCACGCTCACTGCCGCCATCCCCACACCTTTCGCCAGCATCTTCCTGCGGCTGCTCCCACGGAGATGAGTGGGTATCTGCGACCCGGCTGGCATCTCTTCCTCAGAAGCTTTCGGAAGTTGCGCATGTCCTTTCATCAGTTCCTCCTGCAGGCGACCATTCGCCTGGTTCAACCCGGCCTCCCCTGTCGCCTGCGCGTTCCGGGTTGGCTCCTCAGATGGTGTGTTCATTGTTATCTCCTTTCCTTCCAGGGCAATCTTCTTTACGTAAGGTAAGCACCTTACTAGCTGCCTACTGATAGGAAATGTACTCGATTAAAGCTATGAACACATCGGTAGGATAACGTATCGGATTACGTATTTTTCTAGACTTACTCTTATCTTTCCGCCAGGCCTGTTTCAACTGCCCAGACGGCGATTTGCGTGCGCGAGGTGCAGCCCAATTTGTACATGATGTTCCCAATATGCGTTTCGATGGTGCGTTTGGAGACGACCAGGCTCTCCGCGATTTCGGCGTTGGATTTGCCCTGGGCAATCAGTAGAGCAACCTCGCGTTCGCGCGCCGTCAGACCGCCGGGCGCCTGTTTAGGTAATTGGGGATGCTGTTGAGGCAATAAAGCTGTTGCTTGATCCAGGAAATTATTCCGTAGAGGTTCATTATCGATGTTAGTCGCGAGTTCTTCAATCAGTGTTCGGGCCGCGGCAAACTCTTGTTCAGCCTCTACATTTCTTCCCCGAGCCAGATAGAGATTGCCGCTAGCGAGATAAATGTGCCACAGTACCGGTCGAGCTCCATACTCCCTGGCAATCTCACGCGCCCTGGCAAAAGCTGCTTCGGCCTCTATGGGTTGCTGTAAAGCTGCCAGCGCTTCACCGCGTAATTTCAGGATGAGCAGGCTTCCCTGTCCTTCTCCAACGTTCGGGTCAAAAGCGTCAAGCTCATCGAGGATTTCTAAGGCACGGGCAGGATTACCCCGCGCCAGTTCCAGCTCGCTTGTCGCGCACCAGAGCAACCGTTGAGCCATCGTTCGCGCCTGGTCACCTGGACTCGAACCGGCCTGAAGTACCTTTTCCGCGTAGGAAAGGTCTTTCATTTGAATAGCGGTTGAGGCCAGGTAGCCCGTGGACATACGCGTCCAGAACAACGAACCGACCTCTTGCGCCAATAGCAGCGCCTGCTCAAAGTGTTGCCGCGCCTGTGGAAGCGCCAGTAGACCTCTATAGATGCCCCCAAGCATGGCATGCGCGGCCGCCTGCCACTGGTGATGTTCAATCTCTTCCGCGATATCTAGACTTGTCTGAGCCGCCGCCAATGCGCGCGTATACTCACCCTGGGAACCCAGACACAATCCCAACTGGAAGAGGGCATATGCCTCCGCTGAACGTTGACCGATCTCACGCGCAATTTTGAAAGCGTTCTGAGCATCATGTTGCGCCTCGGCTAAACTGCCTGCCGCGACCATCATATCTGTATGAAATGTCGGGCCACGCATTGCTAAGGTGGCCAGGCTCGATGTCAAACCCTGCCGGTTACCGGTTTCTCGAAAGAGTTTTATCGCCTGCGTATAGTAAGCCGTACCCTTAATCAGGTCTCCACCAAGGTAGCTCGCCATTCCTAATAAATCCAGAGTTTCTGCGATTCCATGCGGGTCGTTGAGCTGCTCAAAAATGCTCAAAGCCTCCTGATGATAGCGCAATGCCTCATCTGGTTGCTCTACATTCAGATACCAGTTGCCGACACGATTAAGACTTCGTGCATAGAGCATGGGGTCAGCAAGCGATTGTGCCAGGGCCAGCGCCTGCCGGAACCAGGTTTCTGTCTTGATATAATCGCGTTCTGCCCATAAAAACCCCAGGTCGATCAGACTTTGCCATTCCGCCTGCCGATTTTGCAGCAGGCGGGCAGTTTCCAAAGCTCTCGTGTAATTCTGCTCTGCTTGCTCAAATTCACCAAGTGTTTCATGTGCCTGCCCGAGAGCACGATATAATACCGGTGAAGCTGGAGTTGACGGCAGGTGATCGATAGCTTCCAGAGCCCAGGTGAAATAGTCGACGGCAGCACGGTGTGAGTATAACCGGAGCGCCTTTTCTCCGGCGCGGTAGGCGTAATCCAGCGTCTTCTCCCATGCTCCTGCTAAGTAAAAATGATAAGCCAGGTCTTCAAGGTAGGCATCGAACGAAAGATGAGGTGTGGGGACCAGATTGCTCGCATCCTGGGTGTGATCGTGAGCTGTAGCCGAAATAAGCTTCTCAAGGGTTTCGGCAATAGCCTCATGAAGCATCCTGCGTTCGCGTTTGAGCAACTGGGTATAAATAGCTCGCCGCGTCAGCGCGTGGCGAAAGGCAAACCGCTCGCCAGATTCTTCAACGACCAGTTGAGCGACAACCAACTCTTTCATAATGCGCAGGAGTTGCTGCTCGTCATATGAGGTAAGCTGCTGTAAGAGGGCAAAATCGAAATGCCGCCCCGCGACTGCTGCCAGCGTCAGCACATGCCTGGCAGATTCTCCCAGGTATTCTGTCCGCCGTTGCACGCCATCCTGAATGCTCTGCGGAACAGAAATCTCGCGAGAAGCACTTCGATTCCAGAAACCTGCCGCGTAGAAAATATCGCCCGCCGCGATCAGAGTAGTCAGCGTCTCTTCAACGAAAAAGGGATTGCCCTCGGTCAGTGTGAAGAGGGTATCCAGGAGCTCCCCGTGCAAGAAACGACGCATATCAAGGGACGTATGTTTCGTATCGAAAATAACTGCCAGCATCGTATCGACTTCGACGCGTGTAAGAGGCAGGAGTCGAATTTCCTGCGTGAGCCGCGACCTATTCATCTGGGCAAGCCAGTTGCTCAAGGATGGAGGTATTTCGTCATGACGATAGGTAGCAACAAGCAGGATCGATTGGGACAGAGCATGCCTTGCGAGCGAATGCAGAAAATCCAGGCTGGTATCATCGCTCCAATGCACATCTTCTATAATAAGGAGTACTGGAGACCGCGTTGAGAGACGGAGAAAAAAATTTGCCAGAACCGCGAAAAGCCGCCGTTTCTCCTGTTCAGGCTCAAGTTGTGAAAGAGGAATAGTTTGATCGGAAACAAATTCGGGTAGTAAAGGATAGATTTTCCGCACCAGGCTGTTCAGTTCAGCAGCAGGTATATCTGTTGGATGAGAAGCAAAGAGGGAACGTAGCAAATCGAGTAGAGGAGCATAGGGATAATTACTATCAGCAGGGAAGCAATTCCCTTGCAGCACGAGAAATCCCTGCTTTGCGGCATAGCCTTTAGCCTCGGCGACCAGGCGCGATTTCCCAACTCCAGCCTCACCGCTGATAGTGGTGACATGACCCTCTCCACGTTTTGCCAGATCGACAAGCCCGCGTAATGTTTCAAGTTGTCCCGCTCGCCCAACCAGGATTGGCGCGATGACGGACGGAGTGGCTGATGCCTGCATCGCTTTGATCCTCGAAGCTTTGCTCTATTTGTTTTTGTTGCTACACAAGCCGCATCAAGACAGCCTATTTTAGCAGGAATAGGACTAACACTGCAATGGTATTCTTGCTAACATTGGGATTGTGATATAAATACAATCTGAACCCTTGAAATTGGAAGTAGCCTGTCCTAGAAACGAAGAGAAATATGGCCATCGAAGACGCATTAGAACAATATCCACGTGTCCTTTTGACACGTCTTCCAACACCCCTACAGTCGCTCCCCCATTTGAGTAAGAGACTCGGCCCAAATATCTTTATCAAGCGCGATGATCTCACCGATATCACCCTGGGAGGCGACAAACCGCGCAAACTGGAATATGAGATCGCCCGGGCACAGGCACGAGGGGCCGATATGCTGGTAACCTGCGGAGCTGCTCAAAGCAACCACGCACGGCTGACTACCGCTGCCGCTCGTAAAGTAGGGATGGACTGCGCAGTGGTGCTAAGCAAGGATGAACGTCAATTCTTCCAGGGAAACCTGCTGACCGTTTATCTCATGGGCGCTCAAGTACATTTTGTCGAGACAAACGACCATTGGGACCTGGAACAGTATGTACTCGACCTCTGCGAAACCTTGCGTTCTCAGGGCCGCAATCCATATTATATTCCCATAAGCGGCACAACTCCTCATAGCTGCCTTGGCTACGTGCGCTGCGGACTAGAGATAGCCCGACAAGTATCCGAGCAAAATCTACAGCTCGACGCCATCTATTCGCCATTTGGCACCGGCGGCATCTTCACCGCGCTGCTCCTCGCCTTGCGGGAAAAAGGCATCGACTGTCCTATGATTGGAATCAGCGTTAACCGGAAGCGTGAACGTTGTTACGAGAGCCTGGAACAGTGGTGGAATGAACTCTGCCGCTTGCTTGAACGCGATCCTGCACGTTCTCGCGGGCCAATCGAGATTTATGACGAATTTGTTGGCAGTGGCTATGGCGACCCCACCGAAGCCTGCCTCGATGCCATTCTGCTGATGGCACAGACAGAAGGCATACTCCTCGACCCCGTCTATTCCGGCAAGATGGCTGCTGGCTTTCTTGCGCACCAGGGAGCCGGGCGCTGGTCTCCTGGTCAGCACATTCTGCTGCTGCACTCAGGTGGGATTCCCGCCCTATTTGCCTATTCCGAAAAGATCAAAGAGCATCTCGTGAAGCGCGGGGTAACAGTTTTATGAACCGTATTGATCGGCTGACGGCCATTATCCTGCTCCTACAGAGCGGGAGGCGTACAGCAAGTGAAATCGCACGACGCTTTGAAATCTCGAAGCGCACCGTTTTTCGCGATATCGAGGCGCTGTGCGAAATGGGCGTACCTATTATTACCGAATCAGGCCCGCGTGGTGGTTATACCCTGATGCCGGATTACTCCCTGGCGCCTCTGCAATTGACGCTGCGCGAGGCCCTTTTATTGCGCCTGGCGCTCAGCAGCGTCTCACAGCTTGCCGATACGCCTTTCAAACAGGAACGCGAGTCGCTACTGGCAAAAATGCAGGCGCTGATCCCCGCGCAGCATCAAGACGATACCGAACACCTCTTACAAACCGTTCGCCTCGACATTCCCGAACGCAAATATGCCACGCCATTCATTGAACTGCTCATCGAATGCGCACGCGACGGACAATGGCTGCAAATCTCGTACCGTTCTGAGCGCGGAACTTCACAACAATCGATTCTTCCTCGCCATCTCTATTCCGCAGCAGGTTTCTGGTACTGCGCAGCCTACTCATTCGAACGCCAGGAAGAGCGCACCTACCGCGTCGACCGCTTCATCGAGGCGCATAAAATCCAGGCGCCGGGAGCAATACAATCTTCCACATCGGCACTTCCCTATGGGCATCCTTCATATTCGGAAGTGCGCATCCAGCTTACTGCCCGTGGCGTGCTGGTCATGGAGCGCGATCCCCAACTGGGCGATAGCATCCAACCACTTGGAGAAGAGGGCGGATTGCTCTGCTTTCGCTGCCCGCCCTCGGAATATGACTGGCTGGTGCGCACGCTTCTCAGCCTTGGCCCCGATGCCGAAGTGCTTGCCCCCGATATTTTACGACAGCGCGTACAACAGGCAGCTTTAGCAATCGCGCAACGCTACTCATAAGCCCCACCCCGGACGCGAGAATGCAGTTTGACAAAATATTCTGGTAGTTGGCAAGCGGGCCGATAAATCGGCGGTGTGTACGATGAATCGGCCCGCACCCATTGCCGCAGTAGTTTGTTAAAAAGCATAATCAGGTCCCTGCACCCCGCCCTATAGACTCGCAATAGTGACATACTGCTGTCACCTTCCCTCATGTACACTCTATTCAGATGGAAGCCCCTTGCGGAACTGAACCATAAAGACAAGGTGCGAGATTCTTCGCTTCACTCAGAATGACATTGAGGTGAACTATAGCGACGAGGCGCGAGATTCTTTGCTTCACTCAGAATGACATTGAGGTGAACTATAGCGACGAGGCGCGCGGGATTCTTCGCTGCGCTCAGAATGACATTGAAAGGAAAAAACTATGGAACACAATTCACGCCTGCAAAACGCCCAGAACTTCACCTGGCTTAACGCTCGTCTGCTCGAACGTTACCTGTTCACCTGCCTGTTTGACAATGGCCCCAAAGAGCCTGTCCTGGCCGCACTGCGCGCCTACCAGAACGAGGATGGCGGCTTCGGCAACGCCCTGGAACCCGATAAACGCTGCCCATCGAGCCAACCGCAAGACATCGAAATCGCCCTGCATATCCTGGACGCCATCGATGCCATGCATGATTCGATGGTCACACGCACCTGCGATTACCTTGTCACCATTACCACTGCTGATGGTGGCGTTCCCTACGCCCTGCCGTCCGTCAATAACTATCCACATGCACCATGGTGGACGGTCGAGGACAACCCGCCGGCCTCTCTCAATCCAACGGCGGCTATAGCAGGGTTGCTCCTCAAGCACGGCATACAGCACCCATGGATCGAGACGGCATCAGAATTCTGCTGGCGTGAGATCGCGGCTACAGACACGAACGAATTTCATACTCTCATGCCCGTCATCACTTTTCTGGAATATGCTCCAGACCGCAAACGTGCTGAACATGAGCTACAACGCATCGCATCCCGCCTTATGCAGCCCGGCGTCGTCGAACTCGATGCCAATGCGGAGGGCTACGTGCAGAAGCCGCTGGACTGGGCGCCAACACCGCAAAGCTACTGCCGCCGTTTATTCGATGACGAAACCATCAAAAAGCACCTGACCGCGCTTACCGATCAACAGCAGGTTGACGGTGGCTGGCCGCTTTCCTGGGAAACAATTAGCTCAGCAGTCGAGGCCGAGTGGCGCGGGCGCAAGACTATTGAGGTTCTGCGGACGTTAGAGGCGTATGAGGGGAAGATATGACGAACTTGACATCCTCTACAGGTGTAAGTTCAGCAGCAAATTCCTCAATCTACTCCTTAGCAGGAGTATACCTGATCGCCGTCACTTCCGCTCTCGCGCATTCCTCACCTTGAGAAAAGAGGGAGCAATGCACGATCATCTTTTTCCCTCTTTCCTCTTTCACACGCGCCTGCAGTGTGACCGGAACGTCTACCGAGGCCGGTTTGAGATAGGTGACCTGGAGAGAACCCGTGATATAGATAATCGAGGGATCATCGCTCCATTCAAGCCCTTCCGCTCGATGGGCGAACATCATGGCGGTGCAGAGGCTATGACAATCCATGATCGAGGCGATGATTCCGCCGGAGAGAATATTGGGCCATGCTGCTGTATGATACTCACGCGGCTGCCAGACACACATCGTCTCCTCGCCATTTTCCGCCCAATAACTTTTAATCTGAAGGCCATGCGGATTGTTACACCCACAACCCCAACAATGACTGATGCTCCCTGAAAATACATCCTGGTATGCCTGTTGTGCCAATGCGATCTCGCTCCTTTTCCTACTCTACTATAGGAAAGCTTCCGAATTTGATAAATAGCTCCCTGCTTGCCTGATATGGTGGCAGCTTGATGGAGATTCTCTTCTACTCAATCACAAAGCAGGCCATCCCGTCAAATATTCACTCGCCATGGAGATAATCGAATTAACGAGCCACCCTATTGTGTCTCTGACGAAGCGAAATTGAAGACTAGAAGAGCACTGTGTCAAGTAGGATAGTTGGGCTACACTCCAGAGTTGAAAAATTGGCAGTCAAAATGCATCTCTAGAGTGGATGACAGAACAATAAACAGCAGGTACACTTTGTGGTGTAGGCAGAGCTGAACAGTGAGAAAGTCGAGAGAACGTTTGAGAGGATCCTCATTGGAAAGCAGCGTTGTTGAGGAG